>Ga0075425_100007293_pt1 | contig 11674 bp, 7 predicted proteins | sample SoiMethybrSBSTD4_FD_75300 | JGI IMG/M metagenome (GOLD analysis project Ga0075425, IMG submission 75300) | Bulk soil microbial communities from a Populus tree surrounding site in Tennessee, USA - Soil MetaG P. TD hybrid SBSTD4 | ecosystem: Environmental > Terrestrial > Soil > Tree plantation...
GCCCCTGGTTAAGCACCCGGTTTGAACTATCTGAGGCTGTTTTTTTAGGATTCCTTCTTGACTGACTACCGCCTGAACGCATATAAGAGTTCGGTTCGGAGTCCAACTCTTTGTCAACACTACTCAATACTGAAACTCCCATTTCTCCCAAACCACTCGATGGCAGCTCGATTACCTTTTCAGGGCTGATCGAACGGCTGAATAGCCAAACGAGCCCACCTACGCTCGAGCAGTTGAATTCGTGGCTATCAAACGTTGAGATTTACGATTTTGATCTCCAGCCGTACATCGGATTCAAGGAAGGTAATTACTGGCGTCATCGAGTTTGTCGCAATGAAGCGGTTGAGATGCTGGTGATCTGCTGGCGCCCAGGCCAGCAGACGCCGATTCACGACCACAATGGTTCTCACGGAGTAGTTCGCGTTCACCAGGGTCTCATGTCTGAGACCATCTTCACTTACGACAAACAGCAGGGTTTATCTTACGACTCCAGTCGCGAATGTCCGGTTGGCACCGTCACCGGTGCCGACGTTCCCGACATTCATAAACTGGGAAATCCCGACTCCAGTGGGCAGGATCTCATCACTGTCCACGTGTATGCGCCGCCGCTCGGTGTGTTAAAAACTTACAAGCTCGGTAGTTCGCAGGTAGATCTTTACACGCCCAATGATTTCCCGACCTGAGACGCGGTTGGCGCTGCTGGGGGCGTTAGTGTTGACGCTCATATGTGCCGCCACCGCGTGTAAGGACAAATCATCAACAGCCAATCCTCCTACTGAATTGACGGTTGCCGCTGCTGCCGATCTCACACCGCCATTCGAAGAGATCGGGCGCGAGTTTCAATCCAGTTACAAAATCAAAGTCACATTTGTCTTCGGCTCGACAGGTATGCTTACGCGCCAGATCGAGAATGGAGCGCCATTCGATCTGTTCGCAGCAGCAAACGTGGGCTACATCGATCAGTTGGAACAGAAAGGTCTGATAGTTCCAGGTACAAAAGCGATCTACGGGCGTGGTCGTATCACATTGTGGACGCCGGCCGAAAGCACGCTAAGACTCGAAAATATCTCCGATCTCGCGCGGCCGGAGGTGACACGCATCGCGATCGCGAATCCGGATCATGCGCCGTATGGTCTCGCTGCGCGACAGGCACTCGAGAGTGCGGGCATTTGGGAAGCAGTAAAACCGAAGTTGGTTTATGGTGACAACATTCGGCAGACGCTTCAGTATGCAGAAACGGGAAACGTTGAAGTCGCGATCGTGGCGTTGTCGCTGAGTATGCAGACGAATGGACGCTGGTCGTTGATTCCGGAAGAGTTGTACCAGCCACTGGACCAGGCGTTGGCGATTATGAAGAGCACGAAGAACGAGCAAGCCGCGCGCGCGTTTGCTGCGTTTGTGACCGGGCCACAAGGACGTGCAGTTCTTCAGAAATACGGCTTCACTTTTGTAAACCTGAGCATGACATGAAACCTTTCGAGCCAGCTTCTGAACTGGTCCGACGACTGAAAACAGCCGTCAGTGGTGTTGGACGAAGCATTCTTGGTCCAGGAGTCGACAACGACATTCCAGTGGATCATTTCGTGGTCACCAGGGACGGAGAACGAGTGACCACTTCAGTTACCATGGAAGGCGAGGAAGAGACTATTGGAAGATACTCCGCACCTTCAAAACTGGGCGTCTACCTTTCCACACTCTTTCACCTTTCGCAAGGCAATCCCATGCTGGAAGAGTTGCAAATTGAATCCCAGCAAGCCCTTGGATTTATGGTGAATACCTTACGGGCTTTCCGAAACTTTCAACAGGATCTGGCCCGAACTCATTCTAAAGCTGGATTTGTCTCGTGGTGTGAATGGACGAAAGACGATCCGAAGGTTATGCCTGGTGTCTGGGGAGATCACGTGTTCGTGCCTTTGCTCGACAACGGTGAAATGAAGCTTCCTCTTGAGGCCATCAGAGGCGCTTTTGCAGGTTCCAACAATCCGCTGAAGCGTGAGGTAGTGAAGCTGGCTGACGAAATTATAGGAAGCATGGATTACAAGCAATTCATCAATTGTGAGGCGAATGGCAGACTCTATTCTGAATGGAACGTCAACACCCATAAGAAAAGTGGCTCTGACGATCCAGAATACGGTTGGAGCGAATGGGCCATTCCGCATCTCGATGCTTATCTCGATCGCGATACAATCGATGGGCCAGGCTCGATCACCAAAGAAGCATGGACTTCTCTTTACAACGGAACCGTAACTTGGGACTCTCCGGTAGGCCCCCTGGATATTCCAAAACTTCATACGTGGACCTTGCATGAGATTTGGATCATTCAATACCTCGGCCCACTCATTATGAAGTCTAAACAGGCGCCGTTCTATCTCAACCTGATCTACTACCTCACTTACATGCAACGACAGAACAATAATGCCGGAGGTCTTTCTACAGAATATGGCCATACTGGTTACAACTGCGCCGGCCCGAGTCTTCTTCATGCTGAAGGAGACGTTATGGACTCTGATCAGTCCGTGCCCTTTGCTTCAGTTTTCGAGGCGCTCGTCTATCCACCGGCCATAGCATGGGCAGATCATTTATTCGATGAAAGGTGGGCGAACAGTCGACCGGATGGCACAGGTAGAGTCATTAAAAAATATGGGCCGGTCACATCGCTCAGACGAGGCAATGTCAAACCGGAACTCGGGGCCGGACCTTCGCGATTTCATACTTGGGACAATACAGGAGGTACTGCCAATGGACTCGCTGAATGGTATCTGATGATCCATTCAGATGAAACTGAGAAGTATATGAGTCTTTCACAAGGCTACGTGCACGCAAAAGCAAGACAATGGAATGTCTCCTATGAACTGGCTGAAGCCACCATTATCAAAGCATTAGATGAAGTGGTGGCAGTGATTGAGGAGCGTTGGCAAGCCGATCCCAAAACACTGTCGGATAGTGTTCGTGGACCGGCGGATGCTCGCGAATCGTACCAGGCCCAAGTCACAGAACGAAATCAAATTCGATCAAGATATCATTTACGTGAAGATGAAAGAGGGCACATCATGGCGGTAGATCCCTCAGAAATATTGCTGCCGCCTTCCGAACCCGACTTCCATATTTACGAAAAGCCCTGGCCCGGGGCGTTAGATGCCGACGATCTAAATATTGCGGATTATTTGATCCGCAATGAACGTCACGAGGAAAGCATGATGGAACCTGATGAGAGTTTTGATGACTCGTGGAGAGGGGATGAGAAGTCGAAATGGCTACTGAAGGACGGTGAAATTATTGCGAGCTACTTCGTCAAACAAACCAAGACTCGGGCCTTTCTCGCGACTTACCTGGCTCCTGAGGTTCCGTTAGCGGTAGCAAATGCTGATGGAACGGTGAAAAAGTACAAGTCTATTTCATTGTGGGTGAACGTAGCCGGTTTCAAAGGCGGTAAGTTCATGGTAAGGCTCGACAACAACAGCCTCACAATTGCTATTGTCGAATTTGATCCGAATGCGGAGGGTCAGCTAAGCGCAGATAGGAAATGGAAACGTCTGGTTCTGCCCTTTGCCAATGAGAGGATTGAGCGAACGATTAGAGAAGTAGAGTACTTTAATAAGATAGACATACTGGTAATGAAGCCACAAAGCACAGCAACCCTTGAAGGAGTGATTCATATAAAAGGTATTCAAATTCATGTCGCTACCGCGGATGAAGTCAGCAAGCGATTCGTAGATGCGCCTCCCGGCAAATCTGCTCCATGGGAACTAATTAACCAGCCTTAGCGAGAAGTTCAGCAGCTCTCTTGCCGGTTTTTATCTTCGCCCAGTCTCGGTAAAGATTCATCCTATTATGGCGAACATCGAAAGCGTGCGGGTTGAGGGCAAGCGCTTCGTTGTACTTCTTTTCCGCTTTCCGGAAGAGTTGATCGGCCTTTAGCCCAGTTCTCCTCCGCGCACGGTCAGAGAGTAAGTTCCCCCAATTATTGAGAGCTTCGTACCGTTCCGGCTTTGCGGCGTGTGCGGCCTTGTACTTTTTCTCGGCTTCGTCGAAGAGCCGCTCGGCTTTCGCGCCTGTTCTGGTCTTGGCCTGATCGAGCAACAGGTTACCCCAGTTATCGAGGGCGTCGTACATGTCCGGTTTGATAGCGAGGACTTGCCTATACCTCTCCGCAGCCTGATTGAAAAGCTGATCGGCTTGCTTGCCTGTCTTGGTCTTTGCTTGATCCAGCAGCAAATTGCCCCAGTTCTTCAGAGATTCGTACAAGTCTGGTTTAATAGCTAGCGCAGCCTCGAATTTTTTACGGGCTTCAATGAACCACTGCTTAGCGTGCGATCCACTCCTCCTCTTACCCTGATCTATAAGCAAGCAGCCCCAGCTATTCAGGACGTCGCACATGTCGGGGTTAATCTCGAGCGCAGCTCTATACTTCTCCTCGGCTGCTTTGAATAAACGATCCGATTCTTTCCCACTGGTCCTCTTGGCCCGATCCAGGAGCATGTTGCCCCATTGATAAAAAACGCCCGGGTATTCCGGCTCGATGTCGAGCGCGGCCTTATATTTCTCCTCGGCCGCCGCGAAGAAGTGATCGGCTTCCTTGCCTGTTTTCGTCTTAGCTCGATCCAAGAGGAGGTTGCCCCAGTTCAAGAAGATCTCAGCAGCGTCTGGCTTAACAGCAAGGGCAGCTTTGTACTTCTCTTCGGCTGTACAAAAGAGCCTCTCGGCCTCTCGGCCTCCTTGTGTCTTTGCCCGCTCTAACAATAAATTGGCCCAGTTAACAAGGACGGTGTGGCGGTCGGGCTTGAGTCTATGGGCCTGCTCGTATTTTTGCTCTGCTTCGGCGAAAAGTTTGTCAGCTTCCTCTCCAGTCGTAGCTTTCGCCAAGTCCAACAGCAGGTTTCCCCAACCATGTAGAGCTTCGTTACGATCCGGCTTGATCTCGAGGGCATCCTCATACATCTTCCTCGCTTCAGCGAAAAGACGGTCAGCGTTTTTTCCTGTCGCCGCCTTGGCGCGATCCAACAACCGATTCCCCTGTTTGACATAGGCCATTGATAGCAGGTTCGCGAACTCGGGTGAGGGTGATTCGTCAAAGTCTTCTCGAAACGCCAGCACCTCCTGATAGTGGTCCTTCATGAATAAAATCCGCGCAGCCAGCATGAGCTTCTGGATGTCCACCTCAGCCTTATCTCCCCGCATGATGGATTCCCGTGTGGCTTCGGCTGTCTCGAATTGCGCAATTGCGTCCTCAATCCAACTAAGAGGAGTGCGTATCACATCATCTTCAAACGTCTGGTCCGTAAAGGGCGTAATGCGCGCCAGAGCGCGCCGCAGGTAAGTAAAAGGTTTCGCCACCAGATCCGGCGGGAAGATCCCGAGCGCTTGCGTAAGACTGACAAAGAAAGAATCGGCATCATAACCCTTGGTGTAAAAAGCGTCCTTGTCCTGAGTAAGCAACTGCTGACGAACATGGCTGGCCGGCTCTTGATCTTCATAACCTATCCAGAACAGACCGTAATCAAACTTCGGAATGCTCGCCAGGTGATTGAAAACCGGGTCATTCTCACCACTATAGCCCACAACAATCCAGACGCGTCCGCTGCCGGCATCGTCGAAGACAGGACCAAGCAATTTGGAATGCGTCTTCATGTCTTCCTCGGTATTCATTAGGACAAACCCCGTCCGCTGACCATGAAGATAGAAAACAGCTTGATCCGGAATGTCGGCTCTCTTCAAAAGTTGCGACGTAGCGAAATCGTATATGGCAGGAAACACCCCCAGCATGGCGCACGCCCGGGCCACGAGCAGGTCGAAATTTGTTGTGAGGACTCTATCCACATATTCCTCCTGCATGAGGAGAGCGATACAAAGGTGAGCCCAATTGATTTTGGCATCATCAACGTATCGAGCAATCAAATCACGGCGCTCACTCAGAAGGAGTTCTGCCATACACTTGGGATAAGTCTTCTCTTTTGCTCGTTCGTAGGCCCGTTTGCGTTCCTCTTTGATGACGTCGACGAAGCCCGCAGCCGTGGGTATGCCGGCTTTGAAAGAACACCCCGCGCCGATTAGGAGGGCGCAGCGTCTGTTCGCCAACTTGGCATTTTTAAGAGTTTCCTTGATGTCCTCGATGGAACGATAAGTTATCGAACTCATGGGCATCCTCCTTTTCTTGAACCTTGCTGAAAACGGCTTAGACCCACTGCCGCCTGGTGCGTTGATGAGCGTTTAGCAGCTGGGGTTATCAGATCCTTATCATTGGATCGGTTGAGTTTTGGCCCACCATTTTACTACTACTAGTTGAGCCGTTGCACATCATTTATGTCTTTTGTGCTTTTTTGTGGCTGGATAAATGTTTTGAGGCTGAGGTCCTTACCGTCAGTAGCGATGGCGATCGTTCCACAGTCGCCGGTGGTGAGCACTGTGGCGCCGTTGGCTTGCCAGCGTTCGACAACTTCTTTGTGTGGATGACCAAACATCGAGTGTTGGCCCACAGAGATGATGGCGAATTCGGGTTTTGTCGTAAGCACGAAAGGGAGTGTCGAAGAAGTCTTACTGCCGTGATGCGGGGTCTTCACAACGTCGACGTGCAACTGTTCCGGAGACGCGAGGAGTTCCTGCTCTGCGGCTTTCTCGATGTCACCGGTGAATAGGATCGAGCGTTCGCCAAACCGGATTCTCAGCACAACCGAATCGTTGTTAGCGGAAGTCTTACCGCCCGCACGCGGCCATAGCACGCTCACTTCAACTGTTCCAAAGCGAATCGTGTCACCGGCTTGAATAGTCTCGACGTGAGTTCGTGTTTCACGAAGTGTCGCTGAGAATTTGGCATATTCAGGATCATCGGCAGGCGTTCGCGCGACCAGCGCGGCTCTGACAGTGAAGTTTTTCAGCACGTCGTTCAGACCATCGATGTGATCTGCATCGGCGTGGGTTACGACGACGTAATCGATCTCACTCAACCCTCGCCACCACAAGTATTCAGACACGACCGTCTCACCGATGCTGCGCGTCGACTCAGTCGTGTTTGCAGTGTGAATTGAGGGACGTCCGCCACCGTCGATGAGCAGCGTGGTTCCGTTTGGCATCGTCACGAGTGCCGCATCGCCTTGTCCCACGTCGAGAAAGTCGACGTGCAGTTTTCCGTCAACACGGCCGCTACTCAGCGGATGCAAAACCACGACGGCGAGCAGCAGGGTTTGGGCGAGCGAGAGCGGCAGCACGAAGCGGTGCAGTTTGCTTCGTTCTTTCGACGGTGAAGCGAGTGGTTGCCAACGCGAGAGTGCGAGCACGAGTAGAAGCAAGGGAAGATAATAGATCGCATAGACCAACGCCGGCGCTCCTGAATATTCAGGCAATCGCAGGGTTGCAATCTTGAAGTTCGAAAATGGATCGACGCTGTGGACCATCAACCAATTGATCGCATCCGTCAGTTTGAATAAAGGAGCGGACACAAGCGCGCTGAGCTGCGAGAGCAGCAGCGCCAGCATTGCAACCGGAACTAACGCTGCAAGCAGGACGCTAACCACGATGTTCAGCAACAGCGATGCGAACGACAGGCGATGAAAATAGATAATCATCTGCGGCAGTAACACGAGTTGCACGCTTGCAGAAACGAGGATCGCGCCAAATACGTAACGGAGGCATGGTTGCAAGTGATAGCGCTCCAGCCAAATGGCCGAATGGGCTTTGAAGAGTCGACAGCGATGTGGTGAGCGCGAGAGTTCCTGTTGCCACTTCCGCTCGCTCCAAAAGAGAAGTTCGCAAAATGTTTTTAGGGCAGACGAGCAGTTTGGTGGATAGGGCGTTGCGCGTGTCGGATGCCAGGAGCCAATTGCGGCAAACCGCGTTAACAACGGCCATGCGATCACGACAATCGCCAGCACTGAGAGAAATGTCAGTTGAAACGATGGATCGAAGATCTCTTTCGGACTGCGAACGAGAATGAATAACGACGCGCCGCCGAGCGCATTCAGCGAAGTAGCCTTGCGAAACACAAGCGTCGCCAGGCCTGCAAAAGTGAACATCAACGCCGCGCGAACCACCGATGCTTCCGCACCGACAGCCAGTGAATACGACCAGACCACAATTGCAGGTAACACGAATTGCACCCATCTGCGTCTGGTCAAACGTCGCACAGCGAGAAATACGATTCCGCCGATGAAGCTGATGTGCAAGCCGCTGATGACGAGAACGTGGAACGTGCCGCCTTCGCGAAAACGCTCGCTGGCTTCTTGCGAGAGGTTGTAGCGGTTGCCGAGTAAAGCTGCATCGAGCACGCCCGCGGTTTCCGCCGAGAATCGCGAATCGATCTCTTGCTGGAGTCGTTCGCACCAATCGTAAAGCCACGCCAGTAGTCTGAATACTGGTGCATCGTCGAGACGGGTGATTGAATTAGAGCTTTTGATCAGGCCGGCAGCGTCGTAGTCTCGGCGGTCCAGGTATTCGGTGAGAGTCGAAACGCCGGGATTGTGATAATTGCCGGTACGATCGAGTGTGGTTGTGACGCGCAGGCGCGCACCGTAACGCAGGCGCAACTCTCTATAATTTCGAAATGGGGCCAACAACCAAACTCGCCCCTGTGCGATCGTGTTTGAGTTTTCGAGTGTGATACGTTCGACTCGCAGCGAGAGATACAGTCTATCGCGGGCAAACTCAGGTGGGCCATCCAGGACGCCGGTAAGGGTAACGGATCGGCCATCGGCGTAATTTCTAATTGTTCGTCGGCTTTCGGCGCGCACTTGAAGCAGCGCAAGCGTCTCGCCGGTAAAGAGGAATGCCAACAACAAGGCCATACCAGCCGGCGTTGTTCGTTTCCTAATCACCAGCAATAGCGAAACAATCGAACACACCGCACTGCCGCACAATGCGAATATCGACTTTGTCGGCAGATAAGTCGCGGCGCAAATGCCACAAGAGAATGCTGTTGCGAGTTGAGCGAGAGGAGACTGACTGAAGTGAGGATTCATTTATTAGCCGCGGATTATACAGATAAAATCGGATTTTATCCGTGTTATCCGTGGCTTAATCGCACTACCGTTTCGACGTGATGGGTCTGGGGAAACAGATCGAAACCTACGATTGAATTGATTACGTAGCCGGCGGACATTAGCTTTCGCAGGTCACGGGCCAGGGTGGCGGGATCGCAGGAAACGTATGCGATTTGCGCGGGTTGAAGATCGACGATGCCTTTGATCACGGCCGACTCAGCGCCTGTTCGCGGTGGATCAAGCAACACAAAATCAGCCATCCTTGCCGCATCCCTTCTGAACCAGTCGGCCACACCAGACTGGATCACACGCGCATTCGCCAATCCTGCGCGTTGCAAGTTTCGACGCGCAAAGCGTACCGCAGCCGGACTTGATTCCACGCCCACCACCTTGGTGAACCGGCGCGCCAGCGGCAAGGTAAACAGACCAACTCCACAATAAAGATCGAGCACCGTCTCACCACTCGCGTCTGCCAACGAGAAATCAATCAACGGTTCCAAAAGCGACGGATTGATTTGAAAGAAGGCCTCCGCGTTGTACTGATAGACTTCGCCTCGAACCGTCAAATCCAACTCATCCGTGCGAAACTCAGCAAACGCCGGCGCGAACGAAACGCCGTTCTCACCAACCACCACATCCAGATGTTTCAACTCAGGCGGAAACTCGCGCCATTCAGTTGTTCTGACTCGCTCCAGCTTCTCTTCCAGTTCAGGTTGGAGTACCGCGCAGTGGGCCACGTCGCAAACACGCCGCGAACCGCGTTCGTAATAACCGATAGCTTGTTTCTCTCGATCGATCTGCCACGTCGCACGCATGCGATAACTCCACTCGCGTGGTGAAGCATTGACCGTGATCTCGGGAACATTCTCCAGACGCGCGATGCGATGAAGACAATCGCGAATCATTTCAGCCTTGGCTGCGAGTTGGGCTTCGTAGCTGAGTTGCTGAAAATCGCAGCCACCGCAGCGACCGAAGTAAGGACACGGTGGCTCAATTCTGACAGGCGACGGCGAGACTATCTCTTCAATCGAAGCAAACAGCAGATCGCTTTGCGTGCGATCAATCCTTACGCGAACGCGATCCCCTGGCGCTGCCAGTGAGACGAAGACAGTCTTTCCACCGGCATGGGCCAACCCCATCCCACCGGGCAGAATCCGCTCTACCTCGACTTCAAAAGTCTCATCCGTCTTCATCTGTGAAGATCCGCGGCTCAAACATAAAACAGACTGAGCCGCGGCACGCCAAACTGTTCCCGCAAACGCTTCAGCAAAAGATTATTGAAAGTTTGATTGTAAACGGCAGCCTCCATCTGCGAGCGGTAAGGCTTGAGCTGGTCCTTGACCTCGTTTTTCAACTTCTCAAGCGCGTCCGGCCTGACAACTGCGAACATAGCATCGCTTAGCATCCTTTCGAGTCCGGTCAATGAGTCTTCGAGTTTGCGCGTATCGAATCTCGGGTCATTGACAAAGTCGCTTTCAATGTCCGCGAGCAAAGCAGCGGACCGCGTGAGCGCCTCACAAAAATCATCTTCGCCTTTCTGCTTTCTCGATTCTGCCAGCGCGGAGAGAGTGTCGCGGCTACGCTCCAGGTGTTCACTTATCGTGGCAAACGAGAATGGTGTCTTGTCTGATTCGGTTTCGCCGGCTTTTGACTGCGGCGATGAACCGACACGCGCTTCGACCCACTCCGCATACTGCGCCTCGACTTCCTCCTGACAATAAAGCAGCGATTTGACTGTGCGCTTGCGCGGACGCGCTTCAAACGAATCAAACGACTTCTCGACGCCACGCAAGACAACATGCAACGGAATTCCCTGCTGCTTCCACGTCTCCATCAAAGCCCAATCCATCGGACTGAGAAAGAGATGCTTGCCGCGTCGTCTGACGAATGCGTCCTCAATTTCGGTGAAATAGTTGAAGTAGTTCAATTTAATAAGGAATCTCCCGCAAAGGCGCAAAGATAATCCGAGTTTACGATCCCTCTTTGCGCCTTTGCGCCTTTGCGGGAGAAGTACTTCTCTCGTATACGAGCCGCAGGCCTTCAAGGGTGAGTGTCTCGTCGACTTCTTCGATCACCTTCGACCCGCTGGCGATGAGCGGCGCCAGGCCACCCGTGGCAATCACACGCGGCTTTGCATTCATCTCGGCGACTATCTGCTCCAGCACACCGTCGACCAAACCTGCATAGCCGTGATAAATACCCGACTGCATCGCCCCAATAGTCGACGTTCCAATAACTTTATCTGGACGACTGATCTCAACACGCGGCAGTTTCGCAGCGCGCGAAAATAGCGCTTCGGAAGAAATCATAATGCCAGGCGCGATAACGCCGCCGACATACTCACTCGCAGCGTTGACCACGTTGAAGGTCGTCGCGGTGCCGAAATCGACAATGATGCACGGCGCGCCATACTTGTCTATCGCAGCCACGGCATCAACAATTCTATCGGCGCCCACATCTGATGGCGGTTCGTAGAGTATTTTCAAACCTGTGTCAGTAGTGTGGTCAACAAACAGCGGCGTCAACGCAAAATAGACTTCAATCATTTGCCTCAACGTTCGGTTCAAAACCGGCACGACTGAAGCAATCGCCACGGCGTTCACCGCTTTCGAATCGATGCCGGTGAACTCAAACAGATCCCGCACCTGCACGCCATACTCGTCGCTGGTCCTGTTTTGATCCGTGCTCAATCTCCACTGGACCAC
>Ga0075425_100007294_pt1 | contig 11674 bp, 7 predicted proteins | sample SoiMethybrSBSTD4_FD_75300 | JGI IMG/M metagenome (GOLD analysis project Ga0075425, IMG submission 75300) | Bulk soil microbial communities from a Populus tree surrounding site in Tennessee, USA - Soil MetaG P. TD hybrid SBSTD4 | ecosystem: Environmental > Terrestrial > Soil > Tree plantation...
CGGATGGTCGAGCTCGCCGAAGGACTGAAGGTCGGCCCTGCGATGGACTTCGAAACCGACATCGGGCCGCTCGTGCACAGGACGCAGTACGACACCGTCGAGCGCTACGTGCAGATCGGCCAGGAGGAAGGCGCGAAGCTCGTCACCGGTGGCGAGGGCGTCACGATCGCCGGGCACGAGGGCGGCAACTTCTACAAGCCGACGATCTTCGCGGACGTGAAGAACTCGATGCGCATCGCGCAGGAAGAGATCTTCGGGCCGGTCCTGTCGGTCATCAAGTACGACTCGGTCGAGGAAGCGATCGAGATGGCGAACGACTCGATCTACGGCCTCGGCGGCGGCGTGTGGTCGCGCGACATCCCGCGCGCGCTCGGCGTCGCGAAGCGGATCCGCACCGGAACCGTCTGGATCAACGACTACCACCTGCTCTCCGCGGTGGCACCGTTCGGCGGCTACAAGCAGTCGGGTGTGGGCCGCGAGCTCGGCGAGTGGGGCATCCGCGAGTACCAGCAGACGAAGTACATCCACGTCGACCAGACGCCGGGCAAGGATCAGAAGTTCTGGCTCCAGATCGCGGGGTTGTAAGGATCGCTCCAACGCCTCTCATCGGTCGGGCCGACCTGACCGACGCGGTCGTCGGCGCGCTCGACGACGGTCTCGCGGGTCGGAAGCGAGCGGTCTTCTTACTCGGTGCGAGTGGAGTCGGGAAGTCGGCGATCCTCAATTGGGCGCTCGGACGATCCCGGGACGCCGGCTACCGATGCGCTCGGATCCGCGCTCCCGGCACGGGACCCGTCCCTCGCTGGTTCCCGCTCGCGGAGATCCTCGACGAGCTCGCTGAGGACGCGAACGACCACGTCGTGAGCGAACGCCTCGGCCTCATCGTCGGGATACTGCGCAGGCAGACACCATCGGACGAGGGACCGGTGAGCGTTCCGCAGATCGCTCGGGCGCTCGAGGATGTCGGCTCGACCCCGCTTGGTCTTTTCCTCGACGACTTCCACTGGGTTCCCGAACATGCCGCGTCCATGTTGCTCGCGGCCATACGCTTGGCCGAGGCGCCGGTGCTGTTGGTCGCGACGGTCCGGACTCCGACCGAACCCGAATGGGCGGTCATCCCGGAGTCGACGGGAGACCTGCCGGTGGACCGCATCACGGTTACAGGTCTCGACGAGGCGGCGGCCGGTGAGCTCACCCGATCGATCCTTGGGAAGCCACTTCTGGCCTCGGCCCAACACCTTCTTTGGATCCGGACGGGCGGTAATCCGCTGTTCATCGCCGAGCTGCTGCGCGCTTGGAACGCGGCGACCGCACTGCACGAGGCTGCCGGCGGGTACCTCGCGCTCGACGAGGAACGGGGCAACGTAGCCAGCGAATCGATCGAAGGGATGGTCGCATCGCGCCTTCGCCGCCTCGATACAGATGGACTTTCTGTCGTTCGGGCGCTCGCCGTGCTCGGACGCGACTCGACCTTCGAGGAGCTGTTCGCCGTAACCGAGATCCAAGTTGATGCTCTCGCGGAGATCTTGGGCCGCTTGGCGGACGAGGGTCTTCTGTCGACGAGCGACGCGGAGTCGCATCCGCTCCGACTCGCGCACCCGATCTTCGAGTCCGCGATCCTCCGGGAGCTCGGACCCGCACGCGCGGGTCGTTTGCACGCGCGCATCTACACGATGCTCCGGAGCCACCAGAGTGGATCGGGATCCAGCTCGGAACTCGCGCATCACGCGGTCAAGGCGAAGCCGACGCCTCCGGATCTCAAGGCGATCCTGCGCGAGGCAGCGACGGGCGCAGAGACGGCAGGGAGCTTCGGCGAAGCGGAACACTGGTACGGCCACCTGATCGAACTGACGCTCGACGATCCAACCGAGAACGCGCGCGCGTTGGGACGGCGTGCCGCTGCCCTCGAACCCATCAGCGCGACGCAGTCGATCGCGGTTTACGGCGACGCGCTGGACGTGGTCGTGGACTCCGATCTGCGGACGGAGCTTCTCCTCGGTCGGGCGCTCGCCTTCCGGGCAGCGAGACGGTTCGACGAGGCGCTGGATCATCTCAAGCAAGCCGCGGAGATCGCTCCGGAAACCGACCGCATCTCGATCCGGCACCAGATCGCCGTTATCCACGGATTGACTGGAAACATCGATCAAGCGGAGGCGGTCTTGCGGGACCTGATCGACCCCAGCTCGGGTACTGGCCTTGAGGCAAAGATCATCGGCTCCCTCTCCGACGTAGCCGCCTCGCGCGGAGAGATCGTTGAAGCGATGGCCTTGAGCGAACGAGCGCAAGCCTTGACGACCGATCGCGCATTCCGATCCCGACTGAGAGCGAACTTCGCGTGGGATCTTCTCGCCGTCGGTCGATGGAGCGAAGCAGACGTCGTTCTGGCCGAGGAGATCCAGCGGGCGCGGGGCACGGGAGATCTTTGGCGGCTCGTCGTCCTTCTAAGCACTGCAACGATCTTGGCCGCCTGGCGCGGCCGTTTCCACGCGGCGTTCGATCTGGCCGAGGAAGGGACGCGAGCCGCGCGTCGGAACGGGATCCCGGTGATCACCTCGCTGGCGGCACTAGGAACAGCGCTGCTCGAACAAGGGCAGCCTTCGGAAGTCGTGGCCGTTCTATCTGAGCTTCCCGCGCTCGTGCAGAAGACGCCGGAGAAATGGGATCTGACACATCCATTCGTGCTGGCGGGGGAAGCGCAACTCCTTCTCGGAGACGAAGTCAGGGCCAGAGCGAACTGCGACGATGCCGAGCGGTACGTGCAGGGCAACGCTTACTGGGCGGCCTCTGTCGATCGTCTGCGAGCGCAGATCCTGCTCGCGGCGGGCGACCCGGCGGGAGCGTTGGCGGTGACCGATCATCGGGTGAGCGCGCCGGGTCCGATACGTTTCGAGCACGCGCGACTCTTGGAGGTCTCGGCGCATGCGCTGGTCCTCGCGGGCCGCCGCGAGGAAGGCTCGCAACGGGCGCAGGAAGCCCTGCGCACGTACGAGGAGCTGGGTGCAGAGTCGCGCGCACAACGACTGCGCGATTCGTCCGACACGGTCGGGCCCAAACGCAGGGGGCGGCCGCGCTCGACCGCCGTCGGCGAGCTGACCGAACGTGAGCGCGAGGTCCTCACGTGGATCGCGAAGGGCAAGACGAACCGCGAGATCGCTCAGGCTCTCACGATCAGCCACGCGACCGTGAAGAAGCACGTGGAGAACATCAAGCTCAAGATCGGGGTCGCCCGGCGAACGGAGCTAGCCCGCTCGGCCGAGCGTTTCCTCACGGATATTAAATAGGCCGGACCCGACCTATTTCCTAAGCCTTTGGGCTGTTCCGTCGCATCTCGCTTTCGCGCAGACTCGGCACCGTTGGGTACGCGCGCACCCGACGGCGACGAGGGCCCGCTTTCACTGGCCAAAGAGGCGAGCCCTTCATCTCAGTGGCCGGCTGAGTCCGGCCGTGGACGAGGGGGAAAGCGATGGGAACGCACAGCAAGAAAACGACGGCAAGGATGCGTCGACTGGGTCTGGCTTCAGCACTCGCGCTGGCCGCGTGCATGTTTGCCGCGGTGCCGGCTCACGCACTGGGAACTCCGCACATCACGGCCGATCTGTATTTCCAGCCACCGGCCGGGAGCGCAACGTCAACAAGTACGGCCACGCTTCAACAGGATTGGCATTCATCCAGGCTCTCCGGAGATCCAGACGCCATCGGGAGCTGCACACCCGGGTCTGCCAACTTCCCTTCCTACTGCAGCGCGTTGGACTGGAACAAGGGGACAGGTGCTGTTGGTGATCCCGTCTACCTGCGAGCCTACGGCGTGTGGTCGAGCGCCGGATCGAGCAGCACCTGGGCGTCCGCCGTCGTGAGCGCCCAGAAGACCACGACATGCGGGAGCAGCCCGACGATCACGATCCACTATGTGACCATACAGATCAAGAACAACAGTGGAACGGTCATCGGCACCTTGGTGTTCCAACACGTGAAGCCCACCGTCAGCACGGTGAAGCTCACGGTCTCTACGTCCCCGGGGACGTTGAACAACATCCAGATCGGAACGATGACAAGCGATGTCAGTAGCACCGGCACCAAGAACACCGGTTGTTGGTCTGGGGCTCACGTCCATGAAGACGACCTCCACGATTCAGCGACGAACGACGCGCAGTGGTCCTGGAACACGAGCAAGTTCCAGGGCAAGGCGGGGACTGCGTTCCACACAACCGACGGGAACAACTGGACCCGATTCATCACCTGGCAGGTCCTGACTTAGCGAGGCGATAGGTGCGCTAAACGCCACCAAGACCCTCGTCGCAGGGGGCGGGCCGGAAACCGGCCCGCCCCTCGCGCGTTCGGCGTCGAGAAACGGATCCGCACCGGGCCTTCGGCCACGCCGCACAAGGATCAGAAGTTGTGGCTCCAGATCGCGGGCCTGTAGACGAACGCGACCTTACGGCGCGTGGAAGACGAGGAACGTCCAGGCGAAGGAGAGGTACTGCCGTAAACCGGAGCTGACGGGTGTTCCGAACTTGACGGTGCCGTACCCGAGTGAGATCCGATTGGATTGGATAACCCACTTCAACCAGCCGATCGGGTTCCAGTTCTGAGAGTACGTCTTGGAGTGACCGTTCTGGATGTTCGTCAGCGTCGCGTCGAGGTAGAAGACCACAGCCAGGTCGCAACACACAAGCACCCCGTCACCCTCGTCCTGACCGGCGCCCGTCAGTGTGACCGTGAACTGCTTCCCGGAGTCCTTTGCAGCGCAGGTGCCCGTGGCCACGATGTCGGACCAGCTGTCGGCATAGTCGAACCCGTCGCCCGCAAAGAAGACGCCGCTACCGGACGCTGAGCAGTGGATCAGGGTGGGGAGCGTCACGGCCTGCGCCGACGGCAACGTCATGAGCGCGACCACCATAGAGATCGATGCGGCCAGGATCCTGCGGCTCATCGGCACTCCTCTCGACTGCTAGGTCTTCGGCTCTAAGCCCTAAGTACCTGCTTATGCTGGCGGTGGAGGACTCTCCTCGCCACTCCGCGAATCAGTCCGGCGATGACTCGATCCCCAAAGACCCGTTCACTCTTACTCGCGTTGACCGTCGCGGCCACGTTCGCGGTCGTCACGGGAGGGGCCCGGGCCGCCAGCTGCCCGTGGGTGAACTCGACCGCACCCGTAGAGGATCGCGTTTCCGAGCTGCTCGCGCGCATGACCATTGCGCAGAAGCTGCACATGGTGCACGGCGCGCTCACCGCACCAGCCGGAACCGTCGGCCCGCTGTACGGCGGCGTGATCTACGCCGATCCGTCGCTCTGCATCCCGCAACTCGGCTTCCTCGACGGGCCCGTCGGTGCGGGCGACGGTCTCAACGGCGTGACGCAGCTCCCGGCGCCGATCGCGCTGGCGGCCACGTGGGATCCGCAGATGTCGAGCGCATTCGGCGACGTGATCGGCGCCGAGGTCGACGGCAAGGGCGCCAACGTCAGCCTCGCGCCGGCCGTGGACATCGTTCGCGACCCGCGCGCGGGACGCAGCTTCGAAGGCTTCGGCGAGGATCCATACCTCACGTCGCGCATCGCGGTCCCGGAGATCCAAGCGATCCAGAGTCACGGGATCATCGATCAGGTCAAACACTTCGCCGCCTACACGCATGAAACGTTACGCGACACCGAGGTGGACAACGTCGTCGTCGATGAGCGCACGTTGCAAGAGATCTACCTGCCGGCGTTCGAGGCGGCCCTCACCGAGGGCGGCGCGCGTTCGATCATGTGCAGTTACAACTTCTTGAACGGCGCTCCTGCGTGCGGCAACTCCTATCTGCTGAACCAAGTGCTGAAGGGCCAGTGGGGCTTCAACGGTTTCGTGACGTCGGATTGGTACGCGATGCATTCGAGCGGCAACTCGGCGAAGGCCGGGCTCGACATCCAGATGCCGGACGACTGCTATTTCGGTAAGGCGCTGCAAGCCGCGATCCAGGCAGGCCGGGTTGCGCAGAGCCGGCTGGACGACATGGTCCGGCGCATCCTTCGGTCGATGTTCAGCGCGGGGTTGTTCGACCGCCCGCTCGGCGGGAAGCCCGACTCGGTGGTCACGACACCGGCGCACGTCGCGACCTCGCGAGCCGTCTCCGAGGAGAGCATGGTGTTGCTCAAGAACAACGGCGTGCTTCCCCTCGGCCCGGCGACGCGTTCGATCGCACTCATCGGCGCGGCCGCGGATGGCGCGCTCACGGGAGGCGGCGGGAGCTCGGCCGTGAACCCGAGTCACGTCGTGACGCCGTTGCAGGGCATCACCGAGCGAGCCGGCTCCGCAATGAAGGTTTCCTACGACGACGGAACCGTTCCCCTCACGGCGGTGGCGAAGGCGCGAAAGGCGGACGTCGCGATCGTCTTCGCGCGCCTCAAGCAAGGAGAGTTCAAGGACCGCCTCAGCTTGGAGCTGTTCCCGAGCGACACGCTCCTGATCGAGGCGGTCTCCGCGGTCAACCCGAACACCATCGTCGTCCTGAACAACGGCAGCGCCGTCACGATGCCGTGGCTCTCAAGGGTGAACGGTGTGCTCGAAGCGTGGTACCCAGGTCAGGAGTACGGGCACGCGCTGGCGTCGATGTTGTTCGGCGATGTGAACCCGTCGGGGAAGCTTCCGATGACGTTCCCTCGGAACGAGACCCAGATCCCTGCCACGACGCCGACGCGCTACACCGAAGGCATGTTCGTCGGATACCGCCACTACGACCAGAACCAGATCACGCCGCTGTTCCCATTCGGGTTCGGCCTGTCGTATACGAAGTTCGCATTCTCGAGCCCGGCGTTGAGCGCGCCGTCGACGAGCGACGGTTCCGTCGAGGCGAGTATGAACGTCACGAATACCGGCTCGCGCGCAGGAGCCGACGTCGCACAGCTGTACGTGTCGTTCCCGAATGGGCGCGGCGAGCCGCCGGACGTCCTGAAGGGATTCCAGAAGGTGTTCCTCCAGCCGGGGCAGACGGCGACCGTGCGCTTCACGCTCGATGCGCGGTCCTTCTCGACGTGGGATACGTCGCTGCACCGCTGGGTTGCAGCGCCGGGCACGTTCACCATCCGCGCCGGGGACTCGTCCCGTGATCTGCCGCTCGTCGCGTCGCTGCAACTCACCAGCCGACTCACGCCGGGCGCGCCGACACCTCCGGCACCGAACATCACGACCGACCCGCTCGCGGTGCAGATGCGCGAGCACCTTATGTGCCTGAAGGATTTCATCGCGCCCAACGTCAACGCCGTGTTGAGCATCACCGGCTTCCCGCCGCTCGAGGTCCTCGGGCGACCGGTCCCCTAAACGACTATCGCTGCCTGCCCGAAGTGTCAGGGGAGCAGCGGTGGAATGTAGATGTTCTCGTTGAAGTCGCACTCGAAGTAGACCGGATCACCGCTTGGCCCACCGCCGGTCAGGTCGACGCTCGGCGGCGAGCATTGGCCCGGATACGGATAGGGCCAGTTGCCGTCGAAAGCGACGTGGAAGTTCAGCCGCAAATAATTCGGGCGCTTGGGGTTGAGGTAGGTCGCCGACAGCGAGACCGTTCCGGTTTCGCTGCCTGCGTAGCGCGTGAACCGGGGAGCGGGGTGTACCTGATCGTACAAACTCAACCATGCCACGACGCTCGCTTGGTAGGGGCACAGGACTGAACCGAAGAGGTCGAGCGCGCGGACGTCTTTCGTCGATGGCTGCTTCGTCCAGGATTCGACGAAGGTACAGGACGTCGGGCCCGCCGATTGGTAGCGGTACTCGTGCGAGCGCTGGAGAGGAGCGAGCTCATTCGACGCCGGCCCGGCCTGGCTGACGGCCGTGGCACTCACCGCGATCGCAGCGGCCAAGCACACCATCCTGCGCGCGATCACGGTGTTCATGACGACCCCCTGGCGTGTCTTGACCTCCCCGCTTCGCCGCCGGGAAGCTCTTATCCTTCTGAACCGGCCGTCAGTTGGTTGGCGCCGATCCCGCGGTGCAAGGCGCGCCCGCAGGAGGATGACGGCGACGCTAACCCTCCGCCGCCCGGCGGAGCCGGTACGGCCGCACCCGGCCGAAGCCTTTGAGATGTCGCGCAGCGATCGGCTTCAGGTCGAAACGATCGTCGCCGGCGAGTGCGTCGTGCGTCGCGGGGTCGACGAGCACCGAATCCGGGTTGGCCACCACGACCAACCTGCTCGCAAGGTTCACGGTCGGACCGAACAGATCGCCTTCGCGCGCGATAACGGCGCCCGTCGCGACGCCGACCCGGAGCGGCGGGAACCCCGCATCGGGTGACACGGCACCGACCTGCGCGAGCGCGATCGAAGCCGCAGCAGCCGGATCGTTCGCGGAGAACATCACCTCGTCGCCGATCGTTTTGATTATCCGGCCGCCGTTCACCGCGATGGCGTCGGCGGTGATGCCGTTGAACCGCTCGATGAGCGACGCGAGATCTCGGACGCCGAGCTGTTGACTGAGCGCGGTGAACCCTGTCAGGTCGGCGAATCCGACCGACAGTTCCGTCGTTCCGCGCTCATCGCTCGCTACGTGGAGGAACTGCTCCGCCGCTGCGGCGAGGTGCCGGCGGTACATGTACAGCAGAAGATGATCGAGCGCCGGCAAGGCTTCGTCGGCCAGCGTGACGGTGTCGAGTGCCGCGCGGATCGGGTCGGGCCCGGCAACGATGGCGCCGATCACGTCCTGTTGCGACGTCGCCACCCTCGCGACGGCTTGACTCATCACCCGCGCTTGCTGCAGCGCGACCGGCCACTCCATCCCAGTTCGATCGAACAGTTGCGTGGCGACGCGTAGCGCCTCGACGTCAGCGTCGGTGAACGCCCGCTCTTCGTCGGGCGCTTCGGCAAAGCCCATCGCACGCCACAGTGATCGAGCAGTCTCTTCGTCGACGCCGGATCGCTCCATCACCTCGGGCGGTGTGTAGCGCCGCTCGCCGGGAAACGTGAGGTATCGCGCGACCAAGCCGGCCAGGGCGTCGGGGCCATCTGCGGCCGCCGCTTGGAGCAACTGCTCGTCGACGCCGGACTTGATGAGCACGGCGAGAACGTCTTTCCAAACCGCTTCCGCGTTCGAGGCGCCCGGTTCGGTAGACCGCGAGTCCTCCACGATGGCCGGAGCCTATCCGGCGCGATCCGTACCGGTCACAGCCGGCGCTCGGTTGACAACATCGCGTCTGCCGAACGAAAGGGCTGATTTAACCTTTCTTGCTCGTCCGGCCCGTCGTCGGCCGGGAGGGATTGGCCGGTCGGTCCACGAAGCTCACCTCAGACGATTCGGAGGACTGGGATGACTCGAGATCGCGGGACGACGCGCACGGCGCGGTTGGTAGCCCTTGGTGCGGCGCTGGGTTTGGCGGCTTTCTTCATCGTTCCCGGAACGTGGGCGGCGACCCCGGCGAGCGGACAGGTCGGACCGGGGAACGGATCGACCACCCAAACAGACTTCGCCGCCGTCATCGGCCCGAGCGTCGGCGGCACCCCGACGCAAGGCACCATATGCCTCCTGCCGTTCTGCGATTCCTACAACGTCAAGGTCGTGCTTCCGGAGGCCGACTCGAGCTTCTACGAGTCCCACGACGCGACGCTCTCGGTGCACTACTCGTGGACGAGCCCGATCCCGAACGATATGGACGTCCATGCGATCGATCCCGACGGGAATGACGTGGCAGGCCCAGGCGATCCGGATACGTCGAACTCGGGCGACAACTTCGAGAACCTGACGGTCCCGAACCCCAAGTCGGGTACCTGGCAGATCTGGAGCTATGGCGGCATCACGGTAACCCCTACGCCCGCGCACGCGATCGTCAAGCTCGCGTACGGGCCGAAGGCACCGGTGCCGGTCAATACGGTTCTTTCCGATGACCCCGGATTCTTGGACTTCCACGTTCCCCTCGGCTACCAGACGCGCGACGCGCTGAATCGTCCAGACGCCGGTGAGCCCAGCGTCAATGTCGACCGCAAGACGGGCGCGATCATGTACTTCGCGGGAACGCAGGTGTCGCGCATAACGATCGACGACTCGAAGACCCCGCCCGTCGTCACGTGGAAGGAAGTCACACCGATCAACCTCCAGCCCATCAACGAGGACCCGGTGCTGTTCGTCGACAAGCAAACGGGACGGACGTTCGCGGCGGGAGACGCGGTCGCGTGCAACCTCGCTGCATTCAGCGATGACGATGGTGCGAGTTGGACGCCGTCGGAGGGCTGTGGAGAACCATACGGTTTCGATCACCCATCGGTCGGCGGCGGACCGTTCGCCAAGGGTGGATCTCCGAGCGGGACCTACCCGAACGCGATCTATCAATGCTCTCAGGAAGCAGTCGAGGCGTTCTGTCAGTTGAGCACCAACGGCGGCCTCACGTTCGGCGTGTCGACGCCTGTTTGGAACGGGGCGTGCGCCGCGATCCACGGTCATCCTCGGGTCGGGCCCGACGGGTACGTCTACCTTCCGAACGCGTCGTGCGGCAACGGACAAGTTGGGGTGGGCGTATCGGGAGACAACAACGGGAGCTGGACGGTCCATGTAATCCCCGACAGCACGTCCAGCAGCGCCGGAGATCCGTCCGTCGACATCGGACCCGACAACACCGTTTACCTCGGATACGCGGACGGGAGCGGCCACCCGAAGATCGCCGTGTCACACGATCACGGCGCCACGTGGTCGAAGTCGGTGGATGTCGGCGCACATCGCAGCTACAAAGGAGCCGAGAGCGACTTCCACTCCGGCATCGTGAACACCGAATTCGCGGAAGTAATCGCCGGCGGTCCGGGCCGGGCCGCCTTCTCGTTCCTCGGAACGGCGACGGCGGGAAACACGCAAGCGCCCGATTTCGCCGGCACCTGGTACCTCTTCATCTCGTATACGTACGACGGAGGCAAGCACTGGCGGACAATCAACGCCACGCCGGCCGCGCCGGTGCAACGCGGATGCATCTGGAACGGCGGAGGCGGCAACGTCTGCCGGAACCTTCTCGATTTCAACGACATCACGGTCGACACGCACGGTCGCGTCATCGTGGGCTACACGGATGGCTGCACGACGGGCGGTGGATACAGCTGCGACACGACCAAGAAGATCGCCACGAGCGGCTGCACCAACATCCAAGGCGAAGGCGAAAGCGAACTGTCGAACGAGTACAGCACCGCCACATGCACGTTCGGCCGGCAGTCGGCGATCGTCCGTCAGTCGTGCGGCCGTCCATTGTTCGCAGCGTATGACGACGAGTCGAAGGCGTGCGCCGCAGCGACGAAGGTCAAGGCGATCGAGATCAAGAAGACGATCAAGCGAGCGGTGAAGAAGGTCCCTCTGGCCGCGACCGGGGTCGGAACGTCCTACATGCTCGCACTGGCCTTGCTCGGGACGGCCTGCGTTTTCGGACGGTCGCTCAGGCTGCGCAAGCGATAGATCCCGACAGGTCCTGACCGGGCTGGGTCACTTCGCTCCGTCGGGGTCCGGAGACGCGCGAAGCGCCATAGACTCTTCGCATGCTCGTCTGTCCGCGCTGCGGTGAGAACAACCCCGACCGAGCCCGATTCTGCCTCGCGTGCGCGGCGCCCCTCGACCAGGCGCCCGCCGGCGAAGAGCGCAAGATCGTCTCGGTTCTGTTCGCGGATCTCGTCGGGTTCACCGCGGCGTCCGAGCGCGCCGACCCGGAGGACGTGCGCGCAGCACTCGCTCCCTATTACGCGTCGGTGA
>Ga0075425_100007295_pt1 | contig 11673 bp, 9 predicted proteins | sample SoiMethybrSBSTD4_FD_75300 | JGI IMG/M metagenome (GOLD analysis project Ga0075425, IMG submission 75300) | Bulk soil microbial communities from a Populus tree surrounding site in Tennessee, USA - Soil MetaG P. TD hybrid SBSTD4 | ecosystem: Environmental > Terrestrial > Soil > Tree plantation...
GAACAAAGTCCATCGAATCATCCAATCATGTCATGCGCGCGGGCCCGAAGCCGCGACACGCCGATATACGTCGAGATACGCGGCGACCGACCGTTCCCAGCTGAAGTCGCGGGCCATCGCGGATCGCCTCATCCTGCCCCAGACTTCCCGGCGCGCGAACGTGGCGAGCGCCCGTAACCCTGTGTCTTCAAAGGCCGGCGCCTCGTACGCGTCGAACAGGAAGCCGGTCACGCCGTCGTCGATCGTATCGGCCAGCCCGCCAACACGACGGCCGATGGGGAGTGAACCGTAGCGCTGTGCCCGCATCTGGGTAAGTCCGCAGGGCTCGTAGAGAGACGGCATCAGAAAAAGGTCCACTCCGGCCATCAGGCGATGCTCGAGCACGTCGCGAAAGTCAAGCTGAACTCCGATCCGGTCAGGTGCGCTCGCGGCCAGCGAGACCAGCGCCTGCTCGTAGTGGGGATCGCCACTGCCCAGGAAGACAAACTGCGCGTCCTGCTGGAGCAGCCGTTGGCTCGCGAGAATCAGGTCGAGGCCCTTCTGATGTACGAGCCGTCCCGTCATCCCGAACAGCGGCACATTCGGCCGCTCGGGAAACCCGTAGGACAGCTGCAGCCCTGCCTTGCAGCGCCGCTTACCCTCGAGCTGGTCGGCCGTATACGTGGCCAGGATCTGCGAGTCTGTCGCCGGATCCCACACCTGTTGATCGATCCCGTTCAGGATGCCGACGAGCCGGTCGCCCAAAGCAATGAACATGTCATGCAACCCGAAGCCGCCGCCTGGAGTTCTCAGCTCAGCGGCTTGCTGGGGGCTCACCGTGATGGCCCAGTCCGCGAAGGCAATGCCGCCCTTGAGGAAGTTGACCTTTCCGTACCACTCGAGTTGTCGCCAGTTGTACAGCTCGACCGGAAGCCCAAGCTCGAGGAGCGCCTCGGGTCCAAACTGACCCTGATAGCCGGGGTTGTGGATCGAGATGATCGAGAGTGCGTCCCGAACCCAGGGCTCCCCTGCGAGAATGGTGCGGAGGTATGCCGAAGCGAGCGCGGTGTGCCAATCGTGGGCGTGGAGAATGACCGGGCCCGAAGCCACTCGCGGCAGCGCGAGGCAGGAGGCCAGCGCGAAGAAGGCAAACCGGCGTGCGTTGTCGGGATAGTCGCCGCCTGGCTCTCCGTAGATCCCCGGGCGGTTGAAGAACTCGGCGTGGTCGAGGAAGAACATCCGGGGGCCATTGGGCGCGGCACCCGCGACCCGGAACAAACGCGCTTCCTCGTTGCGAGCACCGAGCGGGACCCGGAAGGGGGCTCCCACGGGCTCGAGGTCGGGAGCCTCGTCACGTACCGTTCGGTAAAGCGGCATGAGCACGGAAACCGGCAACCCTGACGCCTGTTGAAACGAAGCCAGGCCCATGACTGCCTCGGCCAAGCCGCCAGTGCGCGCGTAGGGGGCGTACTCCGCGGTCAGATGAACGATCGAGACCGCTTCGCCTCGGGGAGTCAGGATAGGGGCCGTAACCCCTGCGCCGGCCACGGGCCGGGCGTCAGATCGCGGGAGGATCGTCGGCAGAAGATTCCCCTCGGGCCGCCGGCGCGTAGTACTCCTGGACATACTCCTGTATCATCCGTCGAGCGGTGAAGCGGGTTCCCGCGAGCCGGATGGAGCAGCGCATCTTCTCTACCCAGCCCAACGGGACGCCGTGGGCGTCCCGATTGTAGTAGAGCGGGACGACCTGCTCTTCCAGCAGCCGGTAGAACCGCTCGGCGTCCGCCGCGTCAGCATCCTCGTGCTCGGCGCTGGGCTGAATGGCCCAGCCGGCCAGGCCGTCGTAGCCCTCCTTCCACCAGCCGTCGAGCGTCCCGAGCTGGGGCACGCCGTTCAGGGCGGCCTTCATGCCGCTGGTGCCGGACGCCTCGAGAGGCGGGCGAGGCAGGTTGAGCCACAGGTCCGTGCCCTGGACCAGCAGGTGAGCGAGGTGCATGTCGTAGTCTTCGAGGAATGCGACCCGTCCCTCGAACGCCGGGTCACGAGTGAACTGGTAGACGCTCTGCAGTACTTCCTTGCCCGGGTTGTCCGCCGGATGGGCCTTCCCGGCGAACACGATCTGCACTGGGCGACGAGCGTCGGTCAGCAACCGCCGGAGCCGTTCCAGATCGCGAAAGACCAGATTGGCGCGCTTGTACGTAGCGAACCGGCGACCGAAGCCGATCGTCAAGGCCTTGGGATCGAGTAGCGTGCCGGCGCCGACTACCTGGGCGGCTTCCTTGTGCTGCCCTGCAAAACGATGGCGGGCGTCCTCGCGAATGAAGTCCAGCAGCGCCCCCTTGAGCTCGAGGTGCACCCGCCACAGCTCTTCCCGGTTCAGGGTAAGTACCTGGTCCCAGAGTGCAGGGTCGTCCTTGCGGTCCAGCCAGTAGGGTCCCAGGTGCTGGTCGAGCAGCTCCATGATCTGCGCGGCCATCCAGGTGCGCAGATGCACGCCGTTCGTCACGTGTCTGATCGGGACCGTTTCCCAGGGGCGCCCAGGCCAGAAATCGCGCCAGAGGTGCCGGGACAACTGACCGTGTTGGCGGGAGACTCCGTTCACGCGCGAGGCGCACCGGATCGCGGTGGCAGTCATGTGGAATAGATCGGGCATTGCCGGGTGATAACCCAGATGAAGCAGTGTCTCCCGATCCACACCCATCTGCTCCCAGACGGGACCCATACACTCGGCGACCTCATCCACGTCGAAGGCGTCGTGCCCCGCGGGCACGGGGGTGTGCGTCGTAAAAATGCTGCGAGCGCGCACCGCTCGGAGCGCATCGGAGAAAGGCATCCCCTGCTCGGCGCACTCGCGCATGCGCTCGATCATCATGAAGGCCGCGTGGCCCTCATTGGCGTGCCAAACCGATGGGTTGATCCCCAGGGCCCGGAGAACGCGAACGCCGCCCGCACCGAGGATCCACTCTTGCTGAAGCCGAAGGGCAGGTCCGCCGGCGTAGAGCTTGTTCATGAGGCCGCGGTCCGCGGGATGATTCATCTCGACATTGGTATCGAGTAAATAGACCGGGATCCGACCAACCATGACCCTCCACGCGCGGACGTAGACCGGTCTTCCGGCGGTCTCTACCGTGGCGAGAATCGGCTCGTGATTGGGGCCCAAGACCGGTTCGAGCGGGGTTCGAGTGATGTCATACTCTTCATCGCTGTCCTGCTGCCATCCGTCGAGCCGGAGACGTTGGTCGAAGTATCCCTTCATGTAGAACAAGCCGACGCCGACCATCGGAACGCCGAGATCCGAGGCCGACTTGCAATGATCGCCGGCCAGCACGCCCAAGCCTCCAGAATAGATCGGGACTGATGCATGCAGCCCGAACTCGGCGCAGAAGTACGCCACCGGACCGTCCGCGTACCCGGGATAGTGCCGGTTGAACCAGGTATCCGTGCTGGTCAACGCGTGCGCCATCCGGCTCATGACCTCATCGTACTGGCGCAGGAAATCACTCTGACTGGCCGCCGCGGCGATACGGGCGGGGTCAACCTGGCACAGGAAGTCGAGCGGATTGTGACGGACTTGATGCCAGAGAGGTGCATCGATGGAGCGAAACAGCGCCCGGGCCTCCCGGCTCCAGCTCCACCACAGGTTCATTGCAATGGAGGCGAGGCCTTCGATGCGGGCAGGAAGGTAGGGGATGCGGGCTTGCTGGGTCAGCATAGGCAGGGGAAGGTAATTCAGGACAGCGTGAACAGTGAACCGCCAACAATGAACAGGGGCTCAACAGGGCGCGGAGTCGCCGGTTTACTGTTCACCGTTCACTGTTGACGCGGTTCAATGGACCAGCTTCTTGTATCGAATCCGATGCGGCTGGTTGGCGTCGACACCTTTCCGTCGCTTGAGGTCGGCCGCGTAGTCCTGATAGTTCCCCTCGAACCAGACCACCTCGCTATTGCCCTCAAACGCAAGGATGTGGGTCGCGATCCGGTCCAGGAACCACCGGTCGTGGCTGATCACGACGACGCATCCCGCGAAGGCAAGCAGAGCTTCTTCCAGGGCGCGCAGCGTGTCCACGTCCAGATCGTTGGTCGGTTCGTCCAGCAGAAGCACGTTGCCGCCGCTCTTGAGCAGCTTCGCAAGATGGACTCGATTGCGCTCGCCGCCGGACAAGTCCTTCACCCGCTTCTGCTGATCCGATCCTCGGAAGTTGAAGCCGGCGCAATACGCCCGGGCGTTCACCTGACGCTTGCCGAATTGCAGCGTGTCCTGGCCGCCCGAGATTTCCTCATAGACGGTCTTCTCACCATCCAGTGAATCCCGGCTCTGATCCACGTACGCGAGCCGGACGGTCTTGCCGACGATCAACTCGCCGGCATCGGACTTTTCCTGCCCGGTGATCATCCTGAAGAGAGTCGTCTTGCCAGCGCCGTTCGGCCCGATAACCCCGACGATGCCTCCGCGTGGCAGCGCAAAGTTGAGCCCCTCGAAGAGCAGCAGATCGCCATACCCCTTCGAAACATTCTTGGCGATCACGACCTCGTCTCCCAGTCGCTCCGGCACCGGGATCAGGATTTCCGCATTTCCTTCAGTTTGTCGCTCGGCCTCAGCGCGAAGCTCCTCGTACCGCGTGATGCGGGCTTTGCTCTTGGCCTGTCGAGCCCGTGGGGCCATGCGAATCCACTCGAGTTCGTGCGCCAGGGTCTTCTGCCGGGCGGACGCCTGCTTCTCTTCACCAGCCAGGCGCTGCTGCTTCTGCGCCAGCCAGGAGGAGTAGTTGCCTTCCCACGGGATGCCAGCACCCTGGTAGAGCTCGAGAATCCACTTCGCTACGTTGTCGAGGAAGTAGCGGTCGTGCGTCACGGCGACCACGGTCCCCGGAAACTCCGCCAGATACCGCTCCAGCCACCACACGCTCTCAGCGTCCAAGTGGTTGGTCGGCTCATCCAACAGCAGCATGTCGGGTTGGGCGAGCAGGACTTGGCAGAGGGCCACCCGGCGGCGCTCGCCGCCCGAGATCTTGCCTACGTCCGCGTCCCCTGGCGGCAACCGCAGCGCGTCCATGGCGAGGTCGATCTTGTGATCCAGCTCCCAGAGGCTGAGCGCGTCGATCCGCTCCTGGAGATCGCCCTGCTTCTCCAGCAGACGGTTCATCTCGTCGTCCTCCATCGGCTCGGCGAACCGCGCGCTCAGCTCTTCGAACCGGGTGAGCAGCGCACGCTGCTCCGCCACCGCCACCTCCACGTTTCCGCGAACATCCTTGGATCGGTCGAGCCGTGGCTCTTGCGGGAGGTAGCCGATCTTGGTCCCGGGCAGCGGACGCGCATCGCCGAGAAAGTCGGTGTCTTCGCCTGCCATAATGCGCAGCAGGGTCGACTTGCCCGCGCCGTTGGCGCCCAGCACGCCGATCTTGGCGCCGGGATAGAACGCGAGGAAAATGCCCTTGAGGATCTCTTTGTTCGGGGGCACGACCTTCCGGAGGTCGCGCATCGTGAAGATGTATTCGCCAGCCATGGGGCCGAAGATAAACAGCGTAACGGTAAACGGTAAACGGTGAACGGGAGCCTCGGCTTAGAGCGGAGCCCCCGTTCACTGTTCACCGTTCACGTTTTCAAATGGTAAGGGCGCTCCGACGGGAGCGCCCTCGACACTGCGGTGCTTGACGACCTAGCTGAGATGCTTGTTGACCAGCTTGGTCATCTCGAACATGTTCACCTTGTCCTTCTTGAAGATCGGACGAAGATTCTCGTCCGCATGGATTTCCCGCCGGTTGATCTTGTCCTGCAGACCCTTCCGCTTGATGTACGCCCAGAGCTTCTTGGTGACCTCGGTCCGGGGGAGCGCGCTAGAGCCGACCACGGCTGCGAGCGCCTCGCTGGGACGCATTGCCTTCATGAATGCGGGATTGGGCTTCCGCTTTGCTGCCGTCTTCTTCTTCGCGGGCTTCTTCGCGGCCCGGCGCCTAGCGGTAGATCTCTTGGCCTTCTTGGACGACTTCTTCTTGGCTGCCATCGCGAGTCTCCCCTGAGGATGTGGAAACCGAGCGTGCCTCCGAAGAACTGAATCCGACGCCCATCAAAGTATGACGCTTTTCTCCCACGGCAATAGGGGAGCGCCGCTCTGTTTGCCCCTCGGCGTAGCCGAGAAGCCACAGGGGTAGCGATATTGGGACCATGAAGTCGGCCTTATGGACCCTCACGCGCGCGGGTGTTTTGTTCCCGGCGCTTGGTGCCCTCGCCGTGATCGGTGTCCTCCTGGCCCGCCCTCGACCGCCGCTGCCACGTCACTCCGAGCGACCGGTCTGCGCCCCGGACAACGGGGGTCTGACGTTGCCGAAGGGGTTCTGCGGGTTGATCGTCGCGCGGAACCTCGGTTCGGTGCGCCATCTCGTCGTCGCGCCCAATGGAGACATTTTCGTCAATCGTCAGAGCGGCGGCGTGATCGCACTTCGCGACACCTCGGGCGATGGTGTGGTCGACGTGACCCGACCGTTTCACACGGGAGGCGGGACAGGTATCGCCCTCGAGGGGAATTTCCTGTACTACTCCACTGACGATGCGGTCTACCGCTATCCCTGGCGAGCGGAGCAGCTCGAGCCGGAGGGGGACGCCGAGCCGATCGTGACCGACCTGCCTTCTGGCGGCGACCACAAATCCAAGAGCATTGCTCTGGGGCCTGGTGGTGCCCTCTTCGTCAACGTCGGATCCGCCACCAACAGTTGCCAGCAGCAGAACCGGAAGTCTCAGTCGCCGGGTCGAGATCCGTGCGACGAGCTGACGACCCGCGCAGGCATTTGGCGCTTCGATGCCAACCGGCGGGGACAGCGCTTCTCCGATGGGCAGCGCTGGGCTACGGGCCTTCGCAACACGGTCGCGTTGGCGGCGGAGCCCGGGAGCCACGAGCTCCTTGGCGTTGTCAACGGGCGGGATCAACTGGCCGACAACTGGGGCTTCTCGGCGGAGAAGAGCGCTGAGAATCCCGGCGAAGAGCTGGTTCGGCCGGCGCAGGGTGACGACTACGGCTGGCCCTACTGCTATTACGACACCGACCTCAAGCAGATGGTGCTGGCGCCGGAATACGGCGGCGACGGGAAGCAGGTGGGCCGCTGCGCCAAGGTGAAGCCTGCGCTGATGGCGTTTCCCGGACACTGGGCCCCCATGGCGATCGCCTTCGGGAGGGCTCAGCAGTTCGGGTCCGCCTATGCGAGCGGTATGTTCGTGGCATTTCATGGGTCCTGGAACCGGGCACCACTCCCCCAGGCCGGTTACCGGGTGGTGTGGCAACCCATGGCCGGCGGGCGGCCGACCGGTGACTATCAGACCTTTCTGACCGGAATCAAAGGGCCGACGTCGATTCGCCCCAGCGGGCTTGCGATCGGACCCGATGGGTCGCTGTACATATCAGCCGATGAAAACGAGACCATCTGGCGAGTACTCAGTAGTTCGGGTGCCGAGCGCACCAAGGAGGAAAAGTGAAGCTGCTAGGATGGGCCGCCGCGGTCGCATGTGCCGCCGGGGCAGTGGCAGCGCCGGCGGCAGCGCAAAAGGAGCAGGGCCCCACGGTGGGCCAGCGGGCGCCTGACTTCTCGCTCACGGCGGCAACCCGCGAGGGGGTGCAAAAGCGCCCGGTGAGCCTGCACGATTTCAAGGGGAAAACGGTCGTACTTGCGTTCTTCTACAAGGCCCGGACCAAGGGCTGAACCGTTCAGATGAACGCGTACCGTGATCAGTACGCGACGCTGTTCAACGGTGGGAAAGACGTCGTTCTTCTGGCGATCAGTGCCGACTCGGCCCCCGCGCTCGCCTCGTGGGCGAAAGACGCCAATTTCCCCTTCACATTCCTGTCCGACCCAACCGGCGAGGCAGGGAAGCTCTACGGGACCTGGCAGTCGGATATCAAGTTGGACAACCGCACCTTGTACGTGATCGGTCCGGATGGAAAGATCTCCTACAAGGCGATGCCGTTTCGCGAGGTGGACCCGACGGCGTATGAGGAGCTCGGCAAGGCGGTTGCCGCCGCGACTCCTCGGTCGACCTCGCAATACTGACGGTGGGGGCCGCTGGGGAAGACCTCAGCGGCTCTGCAGAATTCGGGCGATAGCATCGAGTGTGGGCTCGATCTCCATCGGCCGATTGGCTCCCGGCGGCGGGGGCTCCGTCTCCCTGTGGTACGAGAGCAGCGCACCGGGGTCTTTGAGTACGTGACCGGTGAGAACGGCGACGACGCTGTCGGACGGGCCGATGGTCCCGGCGGAAACCAACCGCCTCACGCCGGCCACGCTGGCGGCGCTGGCCGGCTCGCAGCCCACACCAGCCGCGTCGACGGCCGCCTTGCCCTCCAGAATCTCTGCGTCACTCACGGAGAGCACCACGCCGTTTGTTTCCCGTATTGCCTTCACCGCGCGGTCGTAGGACGCCGGGTCGCCGATCCGGATCGCCGTGGCCACGGTGTCGGCCTTTACGCGGTGCCGGCGGGCGAAGTTCTCCTGAAAGCTTCGAGCGAAAGGCGCAGCGCCTTCCGCCTGCACAGCGGCCAGGCGCGGCAGCCGGTCGATGAGCCCCCAGGTCTTCGCTTCGACCAGTCCCTTTCCGAACGCGGCAGTGTTCCCGAGGTTGCCGGCAGGAAGCACGATCCAGTCGGGCGGGTTCCAGCTCAACTGCTCGAGCGCCTCGAGCACGATCGTTTTTTGTCCCTCGACTCGAAACGGGTTGATCGAGTTGAGGAGATAGACGCCGAGGTGTTCACCGGCCTGCTCCGCCAGCCGCAGGCAGTCGTCGAAGTCCCCGCGAACCAGGAGCGTTGTCGCCCCGTATGCGAGCGATTGGGCCAGCTTGCCGAGGGCGACGTTCCCGGCGGGCACGAGGACGAGAGCGGGAATGCCTGCCTGAGCCGCGTAGGCTGCCAGCGAGGCGGAGGTGTTACCGGTCGAGGCGCAGGCTACGGCGCTCGCGCCGATGCGCTTTGCCTGGGTCACTCCGACCGTCATCCCGCGGTCTTTGAATGAGCCGGTCGGATTGTGCCCTTCATGCTTGAGCAGGAGTCGGTTCACACCGGTCCAGCGGTCCAGCGCCTCGCGGTGGAGCAGGGGCGTGTTCCCCTCTGGATGGGAGATCAGCTCGGTCGCCGAAGGAAGCACGATCTCCTTGAAGCGCCAGACTCCGGAGCTCGACGCGCCCCCACCCCGGCGATCGGTAAACCGGCGCAGCAGATCCGCCCGAGACGGCCCCAGCGGCCGGTGATCTACCTCGAGCAACCCGCCGCACCGAGTGCACCGCGGGTGGGGATCGGTCTCGGTCATTTCGTTCCCGCACGCAATGCAGACCTGCCAGGATTGCGGCCGATCGGAGGCGTGGGTCACGACACGATCCTGCCACCGAGCTGGTCGACCTGTGCCACCCGAACGCGGGCATTGATGCCCGCATCGGCGTACGCAACCTGCATTGCGGCGGCGACTGCCTGCGCGCTCTCCTCCCCTCGGGCAAGCGCAAACGCCGTGGGACCGCTCCCGGAGATCGACGCACCAAGCGCACCTGCCTGGAGTGCGGCCTGCTTCCCCGCGGCGAACCCCGGCAGCAGCGAAGCCCGAGCCGGCTCGGCAATCCGGTCATCGAGCGCCCGTCCCAACAATTCGTAGTCCCCTGCGGCGAGGCCGGCCACCATCGCAGCGACCTGAGCGGCCTGGTACAGCGCCGTCTCGAGTGGAACTGTTTTCGGGAGAACTGCCCGTGCATCCCTGGTGCGGAGTCGTTGATCCGGATGCACCAGGACGACCCGCAGGTCCGGGGGCACCGGAAGCTCGACCAGATCGGGTGGGTCGAGCGATCGCACCAGTACGATCCCGCCGTAAAGCGAGGGAGCAACGTTGTCCGGATGACGGCCGGTGATCGCCGCTTCTGCTTCCAGACTGGCGGCGAACAACACCCGGCGCTCCAGCGGGTTGCCCAGCAGATGATTGACCGCCACTGCGCCGGCGACCGCGGAGGCCGCACTGCCGCCTTGACCGCCTGCGAGTGGCAGGCCTTTCCGCACCGAGATCCCGAGCCCCATGCGAGAGACGCCGGCTCGGCGCAGGACCTCGCGCGCCGCGAGGGCCGCAGTATTGCGGCGGGGGTCTGTCGGCAGGTCGCGGTGGCCGGGATCGGTCACGATGATCGCATCGCTCTCCAGGCACTCGACCGTGACTTCGTCGCCCGCGCCGCCCACGGCGAGCCCCAGGATATCCAGGCCGGGCCCCACATTGCCGACCGAACCGGGAGTGAACGCGGTACAACGCGACAGTGCTGTCTTCACGGACCGGTCAGCTGAAGGATGTCGTTCAAGACGCCGGCCGCAGTCACGGCGGGCCCCGCGCCCGGACCGGTGATGACGAGGGGATTCGACTTGTACCGCGCGGTGGTGAACACCACCGTGTTGTCCGCGCCCTTGAGCGCCCCCAGCGGGCTGGACCGATCCACCTCTCGGAGCTCGACCGACAGCGACTGGCGCGTCACCGATGCGACGTACCGGAGCGCCCGCACCCGCGCCGTGGCCGCTTGCACCCGCCGTTCCCACTCGGCGTCGAGTCGGGGAAGGTTCTCGAGGAACTGCCCGAGGGGAAGCGACCGCATCGCCTTGGGCACCAGGGACTCGATGTGCCGCGGCAAGAGCTCGCCGGCGAAGCCCAGCAAGCGACCGAGAATGAGGGCTTTTCGTCCGACGTCGATCCCGGACAAGTCGTCACGAGGATCGGGCTCCGTATAGCCGTTCTTCATTGCGGTGCGGACCGAGTCCGAGAACTTGCGGCCACGCTCGACCTCGGTCAGTAGAAAACCGATCGTTCCCGAGAGGCACCCGTCGACGCGCTCAACCCGGTCGCCCGACTCGATCAGCTTGTAGTACGTATCGATCACCGGAAGCCCGGCGCCGACGGTGGTCTCGTGCCGGATCCGCCGCCCGTAAGCGCGCGCGAGCTCGTGCAGTCGCATGCTCTCGGTCCACGTGCCCGCGAGCGGCACCTTGTTGGACAGCACCAGGTCCATTCCACACGCGAGGGCCTGTTCCAGCAGCTTGCCCGTGTGCGTGGCGGTGAGATCTACCAGGATCGGACGCCGGAGGGCGTGGCCCGCGATGAAGCCGACCGCGTCTTCCGCCGTAGCCGCGCGTCCTCCCGGCGCGCCTGACAGCGGGCGGCCTCGCTCCTTGGCGGCGACGAGCGCGGCGAGGCGCCCGTTGTCGAGGCCTCGATGCTCGAACACGAAGCCGCTCCGATCGATGATCCCGACCACCCGCAGCGCGAGTCCTGGCCGGCGAACCCGCGCGAGCAGCCCGGCGAGCATTCGCCCGATTTGACCGAATCCGAGGAGAACAACTTCCACCCGCTCCGGCCGGGTGACCGTTCCTCCGCCGATGCGGGCCAGCTGGAACGCGGCGTGGATGCGCCGCTGCGCGTCGGCCGCGCGGTCGCCGTCCACGACGACGGAGATGTTGAGCTCGCTCGAGCCCTGCGCAATCGCCACGACGTTGATCCCACCGGCGGAAAGAGCCGAGAAGACCCCGGCGGCGACGCCCGGCGTGCCGGCCATCCCGAGTCCCACCACGGCGATGGTCGCGACTCCGTGGCGGACCTCTACACCGTCGATCTCCCGCCGTTCGATCTCCTCGCTGAACTCCTGCGCCAGCGCCTGACGGGCATCTCGTGCGGCGGCGTCCGGCACGCTGAAGCAGAT
>Ga0075425_100007298_pt1 | contig 11672 bp, 13 predicted proteins | sample SoiMethybrSBSTD4_FD_75300 | JGI IMG/M metagenome (GOLD analysis project Ga0075425, IMG submission 75300) | Bulk soil microbial communities from a Populus tree surrounding site in Tennessee, USA - Soil MetaG P. TD hybrid SBSTD4 | ecosystem: Environmental > Terrestrial > Soil > Tree plantation...
TCATCAGCACCTCGACACGCTCGATGTTAGCCATGGGCTGTGTCCTTTCGGGTATCGTTCTCCGATGCGTCCTCTCCGGTTTGAATGAGATCCATGATTTGCCGGCTCATCGGCTCAACCAATGCGAAATCGCGTTCTCTTGAACCGCCATGGCGCAAGTCATGGCATCAACCGCGCTTGCGAACTCGACCAGCATGCCGTCGCCGGTGGTCTTGATGATGCGGCCGCGAAATTCCTTGATCTGGGATCGACCGATTCACGGCGGTGGGATTTGAGGTCGGCAAGCGTGCCCTCCTCGTCGGCCGCCATCACGACTTGCATCAGCCCGACATCACGACGATCCCGACCCAACGCTGCGCCGTGCTCAGAGCTTGGTTGCTGCCCGTGACAGGAGCTTCCAGTCGTTGCCCTGCTTCTGCCAGTTCATCAGGATGTGTAGGTTCTGCGGGGTTTTCTTGCCGTCGGTAAATTCCTGCTCGCCGACAAAGTTGAAGCGCACGATGGCCGCCGGCCCTACGACGCGGATCGTGGGGTCCTTGTATTCGAGCGAGGTCCATTTGTAATTTGCGGTGGCAATGCCGTTGAGGAGAGACGCCTTGGTGTCAATCTTGGCGTTTGAGTGGCTGTAGCTGAGCTCTTCCGCACAGATCGAGGCGATCACCTCGGTATTGCCGGTCGCCTGCGCGGCACGGAAGGCTTCGAGGTTCTTTGCAATTGCATCCTCGTCCGCGCTGGCAAAGGCGGGAACGGCGCTCAAGAGGCCAAGCGCAAGCACAGGAAAGGCGAGCTGACGGCGATCGATTTGCATGGCGTTTCCTCCCGTTTTGATCGTATCGACACTCTTGCAGCTGGGCTGCAGCTTGTCGAGCACTCGGTAGGCCTTCTCAAGCGGCTCGGCGGGTCGTCTCAAATTGTTTTGAACGCAATATCGCTCTTGCCCAGACCCGTTTCCGGATTACCCCTCAGAGCGGATGTAATCGCGCTGATGATTCTTGAAGACGCCTTTCAGCCGGCCCATCAATCCCGCTATGGTCTGGCAGCGACTCGTACAATCGAGTACAGTTGTTGGCTAAGCAGGGAAAATCCAGGGAGGAAAATATTATGCCGAGCACGGTCAAGGGACCCGCGATCTTCCTTGCACAGTTTGCCGGCGATTCCGCACCGTTCAATTCCTGGAAGGCGATTTGCGAGTGGGCCGCTGGCCTCGGCTACAAGGGGGTGCAGATCCCGACTTGGGACGGCCGCCTGTTCGATCTGGCGAACGCTGCGGCATCGAAGGGTTACTGCGATGAAGTCGCTGGCATCGCTCGTGAGCACGGCATTGCCATCACCGAGCTATCGACCCACTTGCAAGGACAACTCGTCGCGGTCAATCCGGTATTCGATGAAGCGTTCGACGCCTTTGCACCTGAATCAGTTCACGGCAAGCCGCGAGAGCGGCAGGCATGGGCCGTCGAGCAATTGCACATGGCCGCCAAGGCTTCGGAGCATCTTGGGCTCAAGACTATTGTCAGCTTCACGGGTGCGTTGGCCTGGCCGTTTGCTTATCCGTGGCCACCGCGCGCGCCCGGCCTCATCGAAGGGGCCTTTACGGAGCTCGCGCGGCGTTGGAAGCCGATCCTCGACGCCTATGACGACGTCGGTTGCGATGTCTGCTACGAGATCCATCCTGGCGAAGACGTGTTTGACGGCGCCACTTTCGAGATGTTCCTCGCCGCCGTAGGGAACCACAAGCGTGCTTGCATCAATTATGACCCGTCGCACTTCGTATTGCAGCACCTCGATTACCTGGCGTTCATTGACATCTATCACGAGCGGATCAAGGCCTTCCACGTGAAAGACGCCGAGCTCAATCCGACCGGTCGGCAAGGCGTCTATTCTGGTTTTCAGCCCTGGGTGACCCGCGCCGGCCGTTTCCGCTCGCTCGGTGACGGACAAGTGGACTTTAGCGCCATCTTCTCGAAAATGGCTCAGTATGGTTACGACAGCTGGGCGGTGCTTGAATGGGAATGCTGCCTCAAGCACCCCGAGGACGGCGCGCGCGAGGGAGCCGAGTTCATCAGGAGCCACCTGATTCGTGTAACCGAGAAGTCGTTCGAGGATTTCGTCACCGCCGATGCCGACCAGAAGAAGATCAGGCGAATGCTGGGCTTGCACGAGACTTAACCGGTTCCGAGTCAGCGGTCTGCGCAGGAGACGCCCGTGAGTGGCTAGGTCACTCTACAGGTCGGGCCGAGTAGACAAACACGATTTCAAAGTCTAGCGGCAGCCACTGAAGGTTGGGCCAAGGAGGGCTATGGTGACTAAATAACTTTCCAAAGCAGCACAATGCTATGTGGCCGGGACTCGTCGGCAAGGGACCGGACTCGGAACCGCCGATCGGCCTTGATGAAATGCTGGACTTAACCGCGGCTGAATCGAAAATACGATTCGTTGCGCCCGCAGACCGCTTTAAGGACCGGCCGGCGATCGAGATCGAAGAACCGGGGAGCTAATCTTAGTCTTCTAACGTTTGTCCCAACCCTCTCGCATCAACCGAAAAGCGCCTTGATAGACGTCTTCGGGCATGACGAACAACGGCCGCCAGACCTTGGTTGCCGCCGCCAGATCGGGCAGCGCCTGGCCGAATGCTTCAACGGTAAGCCAGCCATCATATTTCGATTTTTTGAGAGCATCGAACACGGCCGCGAAATCTACGTGGCCGGTGCCGGGTATTCCGCGGTCATTTTCGGAGATATGGACGTGATTGATCGCTGACGCGGTTAGTTGAATTGCTTCCGGCAGACTCTTCTCCTCGATGTTGAAGTGGAACGTATCATATAAATAGCCGTAGTTTGGCTCGTCGACTCGGTCGACGAGTGCCTGGGCATCTCTAGCGGTGTTTAGAAAATAGCATTCGAAGCGATTGAGCGGTTCGACAGACAACTCGATGCCACTCATTGCGGCGTATTGCGCGGCCCGTTTGTGCACTTCGACGCAGTGGGATTTTTCGGCCTCCGTCGATCCTATTCCGGAAAATTCACCGAGCGGCTGATGGAACGGGCCGCAAAGCACGTCGGCACCGAGCGCTGCGGCGCAGTCGATCGCCCATTTCAGATGATCGAGCGCCAAGGCGCGCTCCGCAGCCTCTGCGGCGATGGCACTCTTGCCCGTCGGCAAAACCGTGACCGCGCTTGAAGCGAGCCCGGCGTCCTTCACGATTCGGGCAAGACGCTTGTAATGGCTGACTTCGCCCTCGAACAATGGAATCTCGACTCCATCATACCCGGTCGACTTCAGGCGATCGAAAAGGGGCACATGCTCGTCGACTACATGGGTGGTCCAGAGCAGGAGATTGAAACCGAGCTTCATGGCAATGCACTCCGCTTAGGGTTGAGGTGCCCCGAACCACGCGAACTTGAACGTTTGCGTTAGGTAGATGAGAAGCCACAGTATTGATCGTCGCGAGGCGTTTCTGGTCTCAAGGTTGTCCATGTTTTTCGAAGAATGGGTGTCCACCCTTTTCGGAGCCGGCACTAGCTAGGAGGCGAGCTTCTTTTCGAGCGTTTCGAACCCACGGACGAACACGTCATCGCCGATCTGAGCGACCATCGCCTGTTCAGTACCCGAAGTTACGTTGAAGTCGGCCCACCATTCTGCGAAGGTGCGGTTGCCGACAGTAATCGGCGTCAGACGAAAGGTTGCGACATAGTCGTTCACCGGCATCGGCGAGACAAGAATGTTGTACGTGAAGTAGTGATCGACATCGGAGAGGGCTAACAGTTGTTCGCGCAAATGCCCGCCGTCCTTCATCAAGAAGCTGCGCACGCAGCCAATGGCGTCGCTTGCTCGTCCGCCCTCGATTTCACTCTTGGCAATCGCCGGATGCCAGGAAGGCAGTGCATTGAAATCCCGAATCGCCGCCCAGACCCTTTGGACCGGTGCGTTGATAACAGTGCTGCGATAGACTTTGACCATGGCTTCTCGATCTCGTGGGATGGAAATGTTGATTCGGCGTTTCAACCAGCGATCTCCAGGAAATTCTGAACGAGCGCATTCGAAAATTCGGGGTCGTTGATGTGGCACGCAATCCTCTCGACCCGCCGCTCGCGGGTCCGACTAAGCGTGTGCTCGATCGCGTTGAACAGTGCAGCGTCAGCGATTGGATCATGAAACGGCTGGCCCGGCGCGTCCAGCATCGAGACCCCTTTTTCGGGAATCAGAAAGCGGACAGGGCCGCTGCAGCGATTGAGCTTCTCAGCGATCCAGCCCCCGATCTGGCGGCTCTCCTCAGCTGTAGTGCGCATCAGCGTCACCTGAGGGTTGTGGCAATGGAGATTGCGTCGCGAATAGTGCGCCGGCACCGTGTCGATGGCCCGAAAATTTACCATGTCGAGGGCGCCGACCGAGCCAACATAAGGAACGCGCGTCCGCGCGATCGCGCCGAGCCGGTCAGCACTGGCGCTGAGCACGCCGCCGAATAGGTGATCGCAGATCTCAGTCGTCGTTACATCAATCACGCCGCTTACGAGGCCGCTATCAACGAGCTTCTCCATTGCGCGTCCCCCGGTTCCGGTCGCGTGAAATACGACGCAATCGAAGCGGTCCCGAAGCTGCTCGGATACAGCGGTGACACAGGGCGTCGTGACGCCGAACATGGTCAGCGCGATCGCTGGCTTGCCGGCGCCCGCGGGTGGGCCAGCGCCGGCCATGCCCACGATACCGAATGCTGCGTTGCGAAGCACAGCGCTGCTGATGCTGTTCAGGCCGGCGAGATCGGTCACCGACGGCATCATGGAAATGTCCGCTACATCGATATAGATTCCGACATCGCCGGAGGCGAGCGTCGAAACCATCAGTTTTGGTACGCCGATCTTAAGTGACTGCATGCCCTTGCTCACAATGAAGGTTCCGCCTCCACCGCCGATTCCCAGCATGGCGTCGATGTCGCCGCGGGTCGATACAAATCGGGCAAACGCTTCCCCCATTGCAGTGACGGCCTTACCTCGATCAGTGCCGCACAGAAAATGCACACCCCCCGGATGATGGGCAGCGATCTCGGTCCGCGGAATATCGACGTGGCAGCGTGCTGGACCGATGCCAACGTCAACGACAACCGGCACGCCTCCCGCTTCCGCGATCACGCTCCGCAGATAAGCAAGCTCCTCGCCTTTTGTGTCAGCCGTGCCGACGACGAAGATGCGCCTCATCATGAGATCAGCGGCCTGGCCGCCGCGTCGATTATCGAGGCCCCAAGTATTCCATAGGCACATCGGCGCGCGCGCATTTTCCACCCTTCCGGGCGAACGCTATTTCTAGCGGCCGCAATGGCAGCCATCCCCAGCCATCACCTGCTTGCCTTTCTGATGAGAGAACTATAGCGTCATTTCAGACTGGGTCGAGTCACAGCGGGTCACCGCGACGCGCGGTCTTGAACTCATGATAGGTCCGTCAGGAAAAGCCGCGAATGAACAGCCGGCGAAATAGCCTGTTACGGAGGTGCCACATGCAGTTAAGTGCGGGGCTGAGGAATAGCTGCGCATTCGATGTGGCCTTGACACCAACCCATAGGGAGGGAAGCGATGAGGAGAGGCATTGCCATGCTGCTGGCAGCAGCGGGCTTGGCGTTTGCGCTGGCAAACACAGCGCGCGCCGAGGAATTGACCATCTTCTGGGCGGAATGGGATCCTGCCAACTATCTTCAGGAACTGGTCAACGACTACGCTAAGGAAACCGGGGTCAAGGTCACGGTCGAGACCACGCCATGGACTGACTTCCAGACCAAAACGTTTCGCGAATTCGCGGCCAAAGGAGACGCCTACGACTTGGTCGTCGGCGACTCGCAATGGTTGGGCGCAGGATCGACCCAAGGTCACTATGTTGACCTGACCGACTTCTTTAAGAAGCACAATCTTGAGAATGTGTTCTTGCCCGCGACGGTCGCCGGCTATGCCGAGTACCCGATCGGCAGCCACAAATATTGGGCAATTCCGCTGGAGGGCGACGCCAACGGCTGGGCCTATCGCAAGGACTGGTTCGAGGACTCCAAGGAAAAGGCGGCGTTCAAGGCCAAGTACGGTTATGAACTAGGTGTGCCCAAGGACTACAAGCAGCTGCGCGACATCGCCGAATTCTTTTATCGGCCCGATCAGAAGCGTTACGGCATCGCGATCTACACGGACAACTCTTACGACGCGATCGCGATGGGCGTCGAGCAGACCATCTTCAGTTATGGCGGCGACCTCGGTAACTATGCCACGTACAAAGTGAACGGCATCGTCAATTCCAAGCAAGCCATCGAAGGGCTCGAGGCCTACCACGAACTCTACAAGTTCGCACCTCCCGGTTGGGGCAAAGCGTTCTTCCTCGAGGATAACCAGGCCATCACTGAGGGCTTGGCGGCCATGAGCATGAACTTCTTCGCCTTCTTCCCTGCTCTCGCCAATCCGACCACAAACCCACACGCCAGCGGCACCGGATTTTTTGCCAATCCGGCCGGACCGACAGGGGCGCATTTCGCCGCTCTCGGCGGCCAGGGCATCTCTATCGTGTCCTACTCAAAGAAACGCGATGCCGCGATGAAATTCCTAGAGTGGTTCGTCAAGGACTCGACCCAGAAGAAATGGGGAGAGCTTGGCGGCTACACCTGCAGCAAGGCGATCCTTGAATCGCCGGAGTTCCGCAAGGCAACGCCCTACAATGATGCCTTCTATCAGTCGATGCTAATGGTCAAGGATTTCTGGGCCACACCGGAATACGCCGAACTCCTGGACCAGCTCAATCAGCGGCTCTATCCCTACATCGTCGATGGTAAGGGAACGGCCAAGGAGTCGCTCGACGGCGTCGAAGCCGATTGGACCAGGACGTTCAACAAGTACAAGCGATACAGTCAGAAATAAATGAGCAGCAGCGCCCGGAGGCAACAGAAGCCACCTCCGGGCGCCTCCGAAATCGGCAGGCGAGTTTCCAAAGTGTTCAGCAAGCTTGACGCGAAGTCGGCGGCCGGCGGCCGCGGTCTTACCGATCTTGCCATACGCAACCTCTTTATCCTGCCGACGATCGCTTTCCTAATCATCTTCAATATCTTTCCGCTGATTTATTCACTCGGTTTTTCGTTCTACGATTACAGCGCGGCTGGGAACGCACCGCCCGTATTCGTCGGTCTGCGGAACTATAAGGATCTGCTGGACAGCCCCTACATTTGGAGCAATTTCTCGATTACGGCTAAATATGTGCTCGTCTCGGTCGGCGGTCAGGTGATCGTCGGATTCGGCATTGCGGTTCTGCTCAACCGCGCGATCCCATCCAAAGGCCTCATTACTACGCTGCTGCTGTTACCGATGATGATGTCGGCGGCCGTCGTCGGTCTGTTCTGGCAGCTGCTATACAGTCCGTCATGGGGACCCATCAACTATATCTTTGGCCTTGGCGATTTTCCCTGGCTGTCCGATTCCACCGTAGCGCTTTACGCTGTAGCGATCACCGACATTTGGATGTGGTCGCCGTTCGTCATGCTGCTTTCGCTCGCCGGCCTATCGGCGGTACCAAAACATCTGTACGAGGCGGCGGCGATCGATCGCGCAAGCGGCTGGTACACGTTCACGCGAATAACCCTTCCGCTGGTTGCGCCGTTGTTGCTGATCGCAATCATCTTCCGAACCATGGAAGCTTTCAAGACCTTCGATATCGCGTACGTCATGAGCGTCCAACCGACGACGGAGCTGATTGCAATAAGGCTATACAAGCTGGCGTTCCAGGAATGGCAGACCGGCCGCTCGTGCGCTCTCGCCTACATCGTGCTCATCATGGTGTTGGCAATCACCAACATCTACGTAAAATACCTCAACCAAGTGAGGGCGCGCTGACATGGCGGCGGTCCGCACGTCTGCGCAGAGGATACGGGACCGGCTGGCCATCGCCGCCGTAATCCTGATCACCATCGTCATGTTGGCGCCGATCTACTGGATTGCGTCGACTGCTTTCAAGCCCCGCAGTTTAGCAACGACTGTTCCACCCACCGTGTTTTTCACACCGGAGATCACGCCGTTCATCAAGCTCTTTACCAAGCGTGTGCAGCTTTTACGGCCGGTTGACAAGCAAACATACAATGCGGCGCCGTGGTGGGAGAGGTTAGTTTACGACGGTGGGGAGCGCGTGTTGAAAGTGGGTGGCCAACCGCAGCTGTCGGCTTACCCAAATCGATTTCTCAACAGTCTGATCATCGCGGCGTCGAGTACCTTCCTCGCCGTAGTCATGGGAACCATCACGGCCTATGGTTTCTCGCGGTTCCGCATAGCAGGCGAGCCCGATTTGCTGTTCTTCATTCTGTCAACCCGCATGCTGCCGCCGGTCGTCGTCGCAATTCCCATGTTCCTGATGTACCGTCAGGTTGGCTTGGTCGACACCCATCTCGGTCTGATAATTCTGTACACAGCCTTCAACCTCTCGTTTTCGGTTTGGCTGATGAAGGGCTTTATCGATGAGATTCCCAAAGAATACGAGGAGGCGGCACTGGTCGACGGCTACACGCGGTTGCAAGCTTTCGTGAGAATTGTGATCCCCGAGTCGGCGACAGGAGTCGCGGCAACCGCCGTATTCTGCTTCATTACCGCTTGGAACGAGTACGCGTTCGCATTGATGATGACTAACCGCAACGCGCAGACTGCGCCTCCTTTCATCCCGGCGCAGCTAGGTTCTGGCTTGACGGACTGGACGACGATCGCAGCCGGAAGCGTGCTCTTTCTGCTCCCGGTCGCGCTGTTCACGTTCTTTTTGCGCAAACATCTGCTGCGCGGCGTGACCTTCGGCGCGATCCGCAAGTGACGTAGGAGGATCGAAGCGGATGCGCGAGGAGTATAGGCAGCTTATCGGCAAATACCTCGTGCCGCTGGCCATGTTGCTGATGATCTTGGGATTTATCTTCCTGTGTCAGCCGTGGAGCGAGTTGCTACACGCCTACAGCGTGGCAGTCACACTCGTCGGTTTGATCCTGTTCACGATTTTCGCCCGCTTCGCTCCGCAGCCCGGAAGGAAATGACGAACCGGCCATGGCGAATATTGATCTGCGCGACATCGAGAAATATTTCGGCGAAAACTACGTCGTTCGTAAGCTTAATCTGCACATTCACGACAGCGAATTCGTAGTTCTGCTCGGTCCTTCCGGCTGCGGCAAAACGACGACGTTGCGTGCGATAGCCGGACTCGAGGAGATCGACAGGGGCGATATCCTTATCGACGGCAAGGCGGTACAAAGTCTGTGCCCGGCCGACAGGGACATCGCCTTTGTATTCCAGTTCTTTGCACTGTACCCGCATCTTTCAGCCTACGATAACATCGCGTTCCCGCTGCGTGCGAGCGGCCAGGATCGCTCCTTGATCGATGCGCGCGTACGCGAGGTGGCCAGGGCAATCGGCATCGAGCAGCTCCTAAGTCGGAAACCGTCGGCGTTGTCCGGTGGCGACATGCAGCGAGTCGCGATCGGCCGCGCCTTGGTTCGTCGCCCGAAGGCCATGCTGATGGATGAGCCCATCGGTGCCCTTGACGCCAAACTGCGCGAGAGTATGCGCACCGAATTGAAACGTCTCCACATCGAGAACCGATCAACGACCATTTATGTCACCCACGATCAGGTTGAGGCGATGTCGCTAGCCGATCGCATCGCGGTGATGAACGACGGGGTGCTCCAACAGGTGGGCACGCCGACGGAGGTTTATAGACACCCGAAGAATCTGTTCGTGGCCCAGTTCATCGGCAGTCCAGTTATGAATGTACTACCTGGCAGGGTGCACGCCGAAGGCGGGCGGATAAAGCTGTTCCTGGCGGATGCCGCCGAGGGTTTCGGTTTCGCAGGCCCGGTACCGCCACCATCCGCCGGCGCCGATGACGGACTCATTGTCGGCGTTCGTCCTGAGGCCGTGCAGGTCGCTCGGGATAAGCATGCCGGCTATGTTCCGATTGAGGCGCACCTCATCGAACCGCTCGGCGCCTACGACATCGTCGATCTGAAACTCGGCAGCCAGTTTCTCCGCGCGCGAACGGCGAGCGGCTTTGTGGCGGGTCCGGGAGAGACGGTTTGGGCACATGTTGAGGAATCGCAGACTCATTTCTTCAGCTCACGGTCTGGAAGCGCCTTAGACGTGCTTGGTAACTAACATGGCTCACGTCAGGCTTGAGGGAATCAGCAAGGCGTTTGGCGGCGAGGTCGCAGTGTCCGACCTCGATCTCGATATCGAGGACGGGCAGTTCTTCGTGCTGCTCGGCCCCACCGGAGCCGGCAAGACCACGACGCTGCGTCTGATTGCGGGGCTTGAACGGCCTGATTCCGGTGCCGTCTACATCGATCAGCAGAATGTAAACCGTTGGAGCCCCGCCCAGCGGGACGTCGCTCTCGTGCTGCAGCAGTTTTCGCTCTATCCGCGCTACACGGTACGGGAAAATCTGGAATTCCCACTCAAATCGCCAGCGCGCCGTTTGGCTCGGTCGGCGATCGCTGACCGGGTTGCACGGGCAGCGGCGATCGTGCGGGTAGAGCATCTGATGGACCGGAAGACCGATCGTTTGTCCGGCGGCGAGATGCAGCGCGTGTCGATCGGCCGGGCGATCGTGCGTCAGCCGCGCATCTTTCTAATGGACGAACCACTCTCCAATCTTGATGCAAAGCTGCGGGAGGCGCTTCGCGCCGATCTCAAAGACCTCAAGGTCAAGCTCGGGGCTACCTTCCTGTTCGTCACCCACGATCAGATCGAAGCGATGTCGATGGCCGATCGTATCGCGGTTCTCCACGCTGGGCGAATTGCTCAAGTCGGCACACCCTACGAGATGTATAATGAGCCGAGCGACGTATTCGTTGCGGGGTTCGTCGGCACGCCGACGATGAATCTGTTGAAGGCGGAAATCAGGGACGGCACCGTGTTCGCAACCGACGGTCGCTTCGAGTTCAAGCTCGAGGGTGCGGCGAGGGAACGCTTCGGCGGCGCCAATGGGCCTCTGACTATCGGCGTCCGCGCCGAAGATATCCTCATCGGTCCCCACGAAGCGATCGAGGCCATTGCGCATGGCGTCGAGAACCAGGGTGTCGAGAAGATAGTCACGCTGCGGATCAACGACTGCCTGCTTCGAGCAACAGTTCCAGCAGCCTATCCGATTGCGATCGAGAACCGCATCCGATTCACATTTGTTAAGGAACGGTTGCACGGATTCGATGCTAAAACCGGCGCGAATCTCAGGCGCAAACAGCAATAATACTCGGCGAGTGCATTCTCATGGCCGGAATCAAGGGGCCGGCTGTATTTCTGGCCCAGTTCCTAGGCGACACGCCGCCCTTCAATACGCTCGAGAATATCTGCAAGTGGTTTGCCGATCTGGGCTATATTGGCGTGCAGATTCCCGGCTGGGATCGGCGGGTCATCGATATCGATTTAGCCGCGACCTCAGCAACCTATTGCGACGAGCTCAGGGCCAGGGTTGCCGGTCTCGGACTCTCGGTTACCGAAGTGCCGGCGTATCTTCGCGGGCCAGGTGCTGGCAATCCATCCCGCCTATGAGGCGTCTTTTGCGAGCTTTCATCCGCCAGGGCTTCGGGGTGCCGCGCGGACGGAGTGGGCGGCGGGCGAAGTGCGCAAGTGCATTGATGCATCCTCCAAGCTCGGCTTGCGCAACGTTCCCGTGCTTTCGGGCGGATTTGCCTGGCATAT
>Ga0075425_100007299_pt1 | contig 11670 bp, 11 predicted proteins | sample SoiMethybrSBSTD4_FD_75300 | JGI IMG/M metagenome (GOLD analysis project Ga0075425, IMG submission 75300) | Bulk soil microbial communities from a Populus tree surrounding site in Tennessee, USA - Soil MetaG P. TD hybrid SBSTD4 | ecosystem: Environmental > Terrestrial > Soil > Tree plantation...
GGCCAGTGTTGTGCCGCCCGTCGCAACAAACCATCCGCCTGACAAAATCGCCGCAGCCAAAAACACAACGCCCGTAGAAACTTTCTTGCGCTTCGAAACGCTCGCGTCGCGCATCAGCAGCACTTGGCACACCACCAGCAAAATCACGGTAATGCCCAGCGCCAGCAAGATCATGAACCACGCCGGCCCGAGCGCTTCCGGCACGAACGAAGGCAGCCTGTGGTGCGATCGTCTCACTACCCATGGATCAATCCAGATATTTTCGATCGTGAAAACGCAGATCGCTGCCGCCAACACCCAGACAATCCGCACAACCGCATCGCTCGCTCGCGCCATCGCGTCGAGCATTATCCATCATTCTGTTGTTTCGGATAGCTTTCGGCTGGTTCTCGGCGCGCTCGTCGATTTAGTTCACCGTGGAAACGGCTGCCACTTGCTCTATCGGCACCAGCCAAAAAATCTTTAGCGTTTTTTGGTACAGGTGTGAACCGCTGGTCTCAACGCAGCTTGCGCAATTCGTCGCCGCAAGTTGCGCAAAGGTACAGGTGAAGGTTCTCTTTCGCCCCGCTCAGTCGGCGAGGAACTCGACAGTGCCGGGCCCGGGGAGGATGCCGGCTTTGGTGCCGCGCGAAATCAATTCCTGCACGGCTTGTTTGCCCTTCTCACCGTAGCCGAGCGTCCATTTGTTTACGTACATGCCGACAAATTGGTCCGCCAGTTCGGCTTCCATGTCACGCGCGAACTGCATCGCATACTTCAGCGCGTCTTCACGATGCTCAAGGCCGTATTCGACCGAGTCGCGAATGGTCTTTGCGATCAACCGGCCGAGCTCGGGACCAAGCGAGCGGCGAACGGCGTTACCACCGAGCGGCAACGGAAGTCCGGTCTGCTCCTGCCACCACACGCCGAGATCCAAAACTTTGTGCAGGCCCATCTGCGGAAACAGCAGTTGCCCTTCGTGGATCAGCAAGCCCGCCTCGACAAGTTCATCCTGCACCGCATCCAGAATCTTGTCGAACGGCATCACAACAGCTTCAAATTCCGGCTGGTAAAGCTTCAGCGAAAGATATGCAGAAGTTTTCAGTCCCGGCACCGCGATGCGCTTGCCTTTGATGTCTTCCTTCTTCATGGGCCTGGCGGCAACGACGATCGGGCCGTAGCCTTCGCCGAAGCTGGCCCCGCAATCGAGCAGCACGTACTTGTCACTGATCGAGGGATACGCGGCGAAGCTGACCGCCGTCACGTCGTACGTTTCCGTAAGCGCGGCCTCGTTCAAGGTCTGAATGTCGGAAAGGACGTGCGTGTACTTGTAACCTGGCGTCGCCAGCTTGTGCGTAGCCAGGGCATAGAACATGAAAGCGTCATCGGAATCGGGGGAGTGCGCGAGTTTGAGTTCCACGATCTGTTCGCCGGCTTTAAGCGTTGCGGGTGTTGCGGTCATGGCTGGTGGTGCTTCCTTTGTTTTCGTTGTCGCGGCGCGGCAGCAAGAGTCGAGAGACGCCTCTCCCTGTGCGAAACTGCTTGCGGGAGGAAACGCAACGCTGGGAACTTGCGTGGCGCAAAGCCAAATCGCGGTCAATGTTTGCGCAATGAAGGTTAGCACAGGCAGCCGCGGCGGGGGAAGTTGCCGGTGCGCCAGAGCGGGCAGCCAAAGTCATGACGGATTCTCAAGGCGCAACGTGACGTTGACCGTGTGCTGAGCCGTATCGGGCGTAGCTTCGAGCGCGATCTTTGGCGGCTTGGAGCCAGACCGGGGAAGAAAAGCGCCGACTTCTCTTTGCGTGAATTCATTGGAGTACGACGCATCGAAAACGTCGCCAGACTTGAGTTTCCAACGGGACTGCAGCTTTTCGGCAGCAGCCGCAGGCAAGCCCTGTACGGTGAAGTTGCCCATGCGGTACTGATCGCTTTCCACGACTTCCACATGGAATTGAACCTTGCGGGCTGCGTCGTCGAACACCGACACCGGCTTGAGCATCAGCCGAATGAAGCCGTGCTTTCCATACTCTATAGAGACGGCCTCCCAGGAAGCCTCAATTTTCTTGCTGTTGGCGACGTCGCCCGACTTCAACTGCAATAAAGAGTTGAGCTGACCCGGCGGGATCGCTTGATTGCCTTGCCATTGCGCGCCATCCCACTGGTAGACAGCCCCTTCGGTGACGGGGTAAGTAAGCTGAATGTTGAAGGAATCCACGCCCGCGGAAGGTTGCAAAACCTCGGAAACGGCGTCAGCCAGTTTTACTTTCAAGAAGCCGCGCTCGGTATAGTACGGGGCAAATACGTTGGCAGCAAATTCGCGGCAATTGACCACGGAAAAATCGCGCCCAAGAAGCGGCTTAGTTTCGCGAAGCAACTCCGATTCGGCGATGGCCTGGTTGCCACTAAAGTGGACGGTAGAAATCTTGATCGAAGGGCCGGACAGGCGGAACAAGTACTCGAGATCGCGGCTGCCAAGGCGCGTGTAACGCGTGTGCTGCACGGTCGCCGAAATTCCTCGTGATTTCGCAAAATCGATGAGCGCCGAATCCACATCGTCGAGCATAGAGCCAGTGTCCGGTGCACTGCCATCGAACAACGGAACCTGGCGCTGAACCCTGGAGATGATTTCCGCCGAAGTGGCGAACGGAAAATTGTCGAACACGCAATGGCGAAAGTTCGCGGTCTCCTTTACAACAAAATCCACTGTGACGGCGCCATTTTCCAGGCGATAGGAATAGCGCACCTCCTCAAACGCACCGGTCTGGCCAAGGGCTTGCGTGGCGGCCTCGAGCGCTGATTGATTGAAGGGCGCTCCCGTCGAAATTTTGAGTATCGGAAAGAGCTGGGCTTCTTTGAAATGAGCAAGCCCTTTGAGGTGGACCGCGCCGATCTTGGGAGTGGCTTGCGGGACCACGGCCGGTGAAAGACAGAAAAGAAACGCCATGAGCGGCAGCGCGATTGCGACGGAATTCCGTATTCGGAAGGTGGGCGTGGTCATGGTGTAGTTGTCGATGGATTGCCAGGGCCGCCGGTGGCATTGAGACGTGGAATGCGGTCGTTCACCGGAGGAAGTGCGGGGAAGGGAGCGTGTGGTTCGGTCTGATACCAGTAGGCGACGGAGAAGAAATTGTCGGAACGATGATTCGCATGGCCGTGCTCGATCGTCGCTTTGAAAGATTTGCTGAAAGTGATCGGCGAATCGAGATGAAAGCGGTAGAGCGAGGAGTGGCCGCCAGCGCGTTCTTCGCCAACGATGTGCGCGCCCATCAGCGGATAGGCGAAAGACTTGGTGCCGAAATCCCACGCGCCGAGAAAATAGTCTTCGCTGCCGGTACCGTTGATCGAGGGACTTTTTTCGCCGTCGATGAAAAACATATCGTCGCCTTCGCCCCACCAGTAGTCCTGATTCTGCAAAACGGACATGGTGACGCCGGCGAATTGGCCGCGGCCAGTCGCTTCCATCCAGACGTAGTTGTCTTCGCCGGTGAGATTGGTTTTGTTGTTCACTTGGGGATCGCCGTTGTTTTTCCAGTCGCCGGTCCAGCCACGGTTGGGCGAAGCCTGGCGGTATTGCGCGTGGAAATAAAGCGTGCCGGCGGGAAGCGGTTTGGCGCACGCGCGATAGTCAATGTTGAAGTACAGCGCGCCGACGCGCCGCTCGCCTTCGTTGGTGACGGTGATGCGCGCGTGTTTCTGGAAAGGCATGACAAACCAGGAGTTGAGCGCCTTGTCGGGAGCGACCTGCAGCGGCAGAGAAGCATAGAGGAAATATTCGCCGAGGCCGAGTCCGAAGAAATCTCCGATGGGCGCTTCTACGCTGGGCGTGGATTCGCCGTCCCAGTAGATGCGGAGGACAAGTTTCTTGAGGTGCAAGGATTCCTCGCTGGCGATAGTGAACCAGATGTGGGTGATGGCGCCGGGGCCGGATTCGTCGAGCACGGTGAGGGTTTCACCGGGAGCGACGGGCCGCATGTCCGCGTTGGCGCCGGAGCGGTCGTAGCTGGAGGAGCGCTTCTGTACGTAGTCGTGGGATTGCGTGATTGCGGTAAGCGGCGGCGAAGAGTCGAGACAGGACTGAGCAATCGCAGGCCGGGGGGAGAAGAGCGAAGTGCAGGCAAGTGAAGCGAGAGCAAGTGCAGCGAGGTTCGAGCGAATCAGGTGCATGGTCAGTGGAGCCTCCAGCGGCGGGAAAGATAGCAGAGGCTGCGACTGGAGACCAGCGGCGGTCACAAAATCAGGAACGAGCTGACGCTGACGAGCGCAATGCCCAAAATTGTTGAGTCGCGACTGTCAGCAAGAGCGGGATTGCCCAGCACGCCCAGCCAATTGTAATGGCGCGATCGTCCGCTGGCTGCAGTAGCGAAAGAGGACCGTAGTCGTTCAAAGCGCGAAAAATCACAAACTCAAACGTCACCACGTACGCGCGCACCACCCAGAGTTTGTGAATTTCTACGTTGCCCTGCAGGATCGCGTAGTAAGCAACGTCTGCGGTGACGACCCACGCCAGGGCCAAGCTGGCGAGGCTGGCGCCAAACGCCCATCCGAAGGTTGTTGTCGCAATCAGGCGCGCTGCACCGATGGAGCCAACCAGTACGCCGGTGAGAAAGAGCCGTCCTGTCCAGCGATGCAGGCGGGTATAGCGCATGCGGAAGCCAGTCCAAAATTGCCACGGCCCGACCAGGAGCGCCAGCACGCCGCCGGTGAAGTGCGAGATCAGCCAGAGGCGTTCGCGCCAGTAATTCGCGCGCCATGCACGGGATCGGTGTAGAACGCTTCGCTGTAGTGCAGCACATAGCGAAGCGCGTAGTTTCCGACGAACCAAAGCGCGACGCCGAGCAGCGCGACGAAGCCCAGAATTTTCAGAGCGAAGAATGAAGATGCTTTGCTTTCTCTCGAAACAGCGGTGACGGAGCCGGGAGTGACGGACATACATCCCTCCGTAATTGGCGGCATCCTGACACGGCGTAGTCGCTTGCAGCAAGAAGAATTGCGCCTACGCGAAATTCGCGAGCCCGCGATTTTCCAAACTACTTGTAGGCGACGGCGGCACTGGATGGGCCGGAAAGATGGATCACCTCGAAGCGCTTGAAGCCAACCTCTGAGCACCAACCGCGGAAGTCGGCGCCGGAATAATCGAAGGCGTCGCCGAATTCGATGAGCATGTTCAAGGACATGAGCAGGCCGAAAACGTTGTGTCGGCGAGCGTCGTCTATGAGCGCTTCGATCGCGACAAATGCACCACCGGGCGGCAGAGCATCGTAGGCAGCGCGAATGAGCTGCATTTTCTTTTCTAGATTCCAGTCGTGGAGGATCATGCCCATGGTGATGATATCGGCCTTTGGCAGTGGATCTTTGAAGAAATCGCCGGAGGCAGTGGTGACGCGGTCGCGAAGCCCGGCTGCCGCGATGTGTTTTTGCGCGATCGGCTCGACAGGCGGAAGGTCAAAGGAGATGCAGCGAAGATGAGGATTTTTCTTGGCGGCCTCGATGACCAGAAGACCGGTGGCGCCGCCGATGTCGCAGAGCGTTTTGAACTTTGAAAAGTCGAACTTGGCGGCGAATGCCTCGAAGTTGATGCGCGACAGACCGGTCATCGCGCCCATGAACTGCTCGAGCCGCGCGAGTTCGGCGTAAAGCTCCGCGAAAATGTTTTTCTGGCCATGCTTGATTTCGTTCTGGGGGCGGCCGGTGCGCAAAGCTTCGGGCAGATCGTGCCAGTATTTGAAGAGGCGGTCGTTGAGCATCACCAGAATGCCGCCGATGTAGCGAGGGCTGCTCTGCACGAGGTAGAGCGAGCCTGCGGGAGTGTTGAAGTATTTCGCGGACGGGCCGTCGCCTTCGCGCTCGAGAAACTGCATAGCCACGAGCGCGTCGAAGAAATCGGCGATGGCGCGCGGGTGCAGGCCGAGCTCCACGCCAAGTTCCTGCCCGGTCATGCGGCGGTCAGCGAGCGTGGTGAAGACGCCAAACTGCACCGCAGTCAGCAATACCTTGGAATTCCAGAAAGCAAAGGCGGTCTGAAGGATCGGGCTGTGGTCCGGCTGGGGCTGCGTGGCGTGCATCATGGAATGGCTCCTGTTCCAAGTCGATTCCAGGTCGAAGCCGGCGGATTCTACCACCGGCGGGAGGATCGAGACATCGCGCGGGAACGAGTGAGGGCTGATCGGCAGGTACGCACGAGCGAAGTATACAGGCAGTTTCAGATTTCGGCGCGGAAGGTTTTGCCTAGTTCGGTGGGGGCCAGGCGGTAGTAGTGGCGGAAGTTATAGATGAGCGGAGACCATTTGGCCGGATTGATGTAGCGGTCGTGGACGACCAGATCGCTCGCTACGTGAATGCGCAGGATTTCGACTTCGGCGGCGAGGCCGCCTCCGATTTGTTGTAGGAAGAGCACGCGATTCGGCCGCGCGACGAACATGATTACGAACTGGGGCAGCGAGGCAGGGAGTATTTCGCGAAGCTAGGGATCGAAGTGGAGCGGTTGCGCGGTTCGCGGCGTTCGTTTGCGCGACAGTGCGTGGACTGGACGGAGCGGCGTCCGCATATCGCCGGAGCGCTGGGCTCGGCGATTTGTTCTCGCTTTTTGATGCTGAAATGGATCGTGCGGCGGCGGAATACGCGTGCGCTGCGCATTACGGATGAGGGTGCTCACGAATTGCGCCGGCGATTTGGGGTGGTTGCAGGGCCGCTTACCAAACGGATCGATGCGCCCGGGGCGCAATTGTCAGCCAGCAAGTCCTAAGGGAATTTCTCTACGCAATCTGCGGTACGGGTCTTCTAAAGCGAAGCACCAATCGACCAACCATTCTACACAGCGAGAAAATTCACATACGCGACAACGCTGTCGTGATTATTGGTGCAACGAGGAGGACGTATGCTCAGGCCAATCAAATACATTGGACTTCTGTTGTTGACGGGGTTTTTTGCCGGGGGCGCGTGTGAGACGCGGGCTCAAGATAAGGTGGTGATCTATGGCGGCTCGATGGACGCGCGCGAGCACGGCTATCAGCACGGATATCGCGATGGCCTGCGACAGGGCCGTGCTGACCTAACGAGCAATTCGGCGCCCAGCTACGAAACGGAAGACTACCGACGCGCTGACGGAGGTCATGAAGATTTCATGGGCGCGCGAGCGGATTTTCAGCGCGGCTACCGCGATGGTTACCGGGACGGCTACGAAGACGGCTTCAAAAATCGGCCGATCCGGGTAGAAATTTACGGGCTGAACGAAAGCTACGATCCGGACCGGATCGTGCGACATGAGGAAGATGATCGCTACTACCACAACTGGAGTTACTCTGACGTGGCGTTTGACACCGGCTACCGTGACGGATTGAGCGCCGGACGGCACGACTTTGCGGAGAGAAAGGATTATCGTCCAGAAAAACATGATTCGTACGAAGATGGCGATCATGGCTATCGCAAGGCCTACGGGACGAAAGCGCAGTACAAAGAACAGTACCGTAAGGGATACTTGCGCGGTTACGAAGACGCCTTCAATCGCCGCGGGCGGTAGCTGGTGAGAGGGCGGTGGCCCGCCGAGAATGCAAAAACGTGGGAATGCATAGAGCCCTGGACATTGTTCCCAGGGCTCTTTTTGTGCCTGCCAATGGAAGAAGAGAGATCCCTCCGCTCCCTCGGGATGCCAATTTTTGGGTTAGGCTGCGTTGTCGGAGTCTGCCAGCGGCAAGCAGGCCCGGCGCTACGTGAAGACAAGAGCGGGTCTGGTCCTCCGACAAAGGCCGGCCCGCTTCAGAAAGCGGCCGCTACAAAGAAAGCAGGCGGCGGGCGTGGAAGGCGGAGGCGGTGCCGAGCGCGTAGATGAGGGCGAGGAAGGCGAAGGCAGCGTAGATGTTAATTTGTTGCGAGATCCAGCCGAGGGCGAAGCTCATGAGGAGCTGGAGAATGGTGGTGGAGATAGCCATGGCGGACTGGGTGCGTCCCATGAAGTGGCGCGGGACGATGAGCATGAGCGAAGCCTGCGCGACTACCCCGGAGAGCGAGCGGAAGAATCCGAACAGCGCCTGAAAAAAGATGGCGGCGATGAGCCAGGTGATGAACGGCATGGTGAGATGGCCGATGGCGAGTCCGGCGAGCGATAATGCGTAAAATATCATCCGCAGGCGATTCGGAAGCTGCGAAGCGAGCAAACCGCCGATGATGGCGCCGAGTCCCCAGCCAGCTTCGAGATAGCCGAGGCCGCGAGCGCCGCGATGAAGAATGTCCGCGGCGAGTGCAACGACGAGGACGTTGGCGCTCACAACTCCGGCCATGAGGATGGAGTGGGTGATGCCGAGCGCGCGGACTGTTGGTTGAGTGCGGAGATAGGCGACGCCTTCTTTCAGATCAGAGTAAACGGCGAGGGAAAGGCCGGCTTCAGCGACGTCGGGAGTTTCCGCGGTAGCGAGAGCTTCGGCGGTGGCTTCGGTGGATTCGGAAAATTCGCGCGGATATTTGGCGAGATGATCGCGCGGCGAGACGTAGCCGCTGCGGAGTTTGTAAAGGCACCAGGCGGAAACGAAGTAGGTGAGGCCGTCGGCGAGGAGGATGCCCGCGATTCCGGCGCCGTCGTAGATGAAGCCAACGAGGGCTCCGGCGAAGAGCATGCCGGTTTGTACGCCGATGACGACGGCGGCGTTGGCTCCGGTGAACTGGCTGGCAGGCATGACTTCCTGGACGAGGGCGTTGACGTCGGCCCAGTACATGGCGGAACCGACGCCGATGATGAGCGTGATGATGTAGAGGTGCCAGAGTTCCAGATGGCCGCGCCAGGCGACGTACGCCGTGGCGAGTACGCAGATGCCGCGCGAAAAATCGAGCGCGATGCCGAGCAGGCGGCGGTCGTAGCGATCGATCAGGACACCGCCGATGAAGGGAACGAGCAGTCCTGGCGCAGTGGCCATGATGACCTGATAGCTGACCTTGACGGTGGAATGTGTGAGGGCGAGGATGTGCCAGCTGACGCCGGCGAAGTTCATGCCGCTGCCGAAAAGCGAAATGAACATCGCGAAGAAGAAATAGCGGAAGCCGCGCTGCGCCCAGATGAGGGACCAATCGGTGCGGGGAAGAGCAGTGGCCGCGGGTTGAGACATGGGAAGAGAACAGTTTACAGTCTTCATTCGCGGTTTTGACGAGCGGAAAGCAGATCCGTCACCTCGCTCGGGATGACCGGTCCTGCGGAGGAATGAACGATGGGAAATGAAGTGAAGTGCGTGGCGCGGATTGATGGGCGGAAGGATGAGGGTAAGGCGCTGCTGGAGACGAGTGAGCTGATTTTTCGCGGAGCCGAATGCCGCGTGAAGATTGTGTTCAGCGACATCAAGAATGTGACGGCGGCGGGCGGCGAGCTGCGGATCAAGACAAAGGACGGAGCATTTGTATTTGCAGTGGGCAGCCCGGCGGGGAAATGGCGGGAAAAGATTCTGCATCCGAAGACGCGCGTGGAAAAGCTCGGCGTGAAGGCAGGAATGCTGGTGACAGCGTTGGGCGAAGTGGACGCGGCGTTTGCCAAAGAGCTGAAGCAGAGCAACGCGGAGATTGCCAATGGAAATGCGAACACTGGTGTCGAGCTGGTGTTTTGCTTCGTGGATGATAAGAGCGGATTGAACGCAGCAGGGAAGTTCGCGAAGAAGCTGCAAGGCGCAGCGGGATTGTGGATTGTGTATCCGAAAGGGAAGAAAGAGATTACCGAAAATGATGTGCTGAGCGCGGGGCGGAAAGCAGGATTGAAGGACGTGAAAGTGGTGGGATTTTCGCTGACGCACACTGCGCTGAAGTTTGTGATTCCAGTGGAGAGGCGTTAGTACTCGTTTGCTTTTCGCGCGCCTGCGCAGCAACGCGATTCCCGACGCGACAAAACACTCATAAGATGAAGGAATGAAGCCGCTGTTGGACGTCTGCGGATTGACCGTGGAGTTGCCGACGGAGCAGGGATGGGTGCGTCCTGTGAACGACGTGTCTCTGCGGGTCGGTGCGGGTGAGTGTTTGGGCCTGGTAGGGGAATCGGGCAGCGGGAAAACGATGCTGTCGCTAGCGCTGATGGGATTGCTGCCGACGGGAGCGCGAGTGAAGGGGCAGGCTTGGATACAGGGGGCTGCGCCTGCGTTGTGGAATGAAGTTCCGCCAAAACACGAAGCCGGGCGAGATTATGCTAAAGACGTGCTTACGCTGAGCGAACAAGCACTTCGCGCGGTGCGCGGACGCGAAATCGCGATGATTTTTCAGGAGCCGATGACGTCGCTGAATCCGGTGATGCGCGTCGGTGTGCAGGTGGAAGAAGCGATTCGCGCGCACTATCCGAAGATGCCGGCCTCGCCGGTACGCAGGAACATGCTCGAGGCACTGCGCTTGGCGGCGGTGCCAGAGCCTGAAGAGCGTGCGAAGCAATTTCCCCATCAACTGAGCGGAGGCTTGCGTCAGCGGGTGATGATTGCGATGGCGATTGCTGCGGGGCTGGCGGAACCCGGATTGGAGATGACTTCTCTGGAGAAGCGCACAGCAGAGGACGTGCTAAGCGGGCCGCGCCTGCTGATAGCGGACGAACCAACGACGGCGCTCGACGTGACAGTGCAAAGAGAAATTCTGGAACTCTTGCAGAAATTGCGGGCCGAGCTCGGACTGGGTTTGCTGTTCATCACGCATGATCTCGGAGTGGTGGCTCAGGTAGCCGACCGCGTGGCGGTGATGTACGCCGGGCGCGTGGTAGAGGAGGGGCCGGCGAAGGAAGTGCTCGGCGTACCGCGGCATCCTTATACACAAGGATTGCTGGCGGCTTCGCCGAAGCTGGAGCGCGGGAAGCTGACGCCAATTCCGGGGAATGTGCCGAAGCTGACGACGCTGCCACCGGGATGCGCTTTCGAACCGAGATGCGGCCTGCGACGTAGCGAGTGCAGCGCAGCGGTGCCCGATCTGCGCGCGGCAGACGCGAATCACTCCGCGCGGTGTGTGCTGGTATGAGCCAGGGCGAACCGCTGCTAAAGGCGCGCGGGCTCAAGAAGAGCTACGCGCGGGCGGGTGCGCGTGAAGAAGGCGGCGGTGGGGAAAGACTCGTTGCCGTAGACAACGTGGATCTTGACGTGCGCAACGGCGAGACGCTGGCAATCGTTGGCGAAAGCGGTTGCGGGAAGACGACTCTGGCGCGAATGCTGCTGCGACTGATCGAGCCGGACGCCGGAGAGATTGTTTTTGCCGGACGGGATTTGCTGAAGCTGAGCGCGGGCGCACAGCGGCGAGCACGACGCGAGATGCAGATGATTTTTCAGGATCCTTTTGCATCACTGAATCCGCGGATGCGCGTGGGAGAAATTGTCGCGGAGCCGCTGGCAATACACGAGAAGGCGTTGAGCAGCGAAGAGCGAACTGCGCGAGCCACCGCGACGCTGAAGCGAGTCGGATTGGATGAAAGCGCGCTGCGGCGGTATCCGCACGAATTTTCCGGTGGCCAGCGGCAACGGATTGGAATCGCACGGGCGCTAATCCTGCAGCCAAAACTGGTGGTGGCTGACGAGCCGGTGTCAGCGTTGGACGTTTCGGTAGGCGCGCAGGTATTGCTGCTCTTGCAAGAATTGCAAAGCGAATTCGGCCTGACCTACGTATTTATTTCCCACAGCTTGCCGGTGGTCGCGCAGATTGCGACACGCATCGCCGTGATGCGGAGAGGCAAGCTGGTGGAAGTTGACGCCGCCGAGCAGG
>Ga0075425_100007300_pt1 | contig 11669 bp, 7 predicted proteins | sample SoiMethybrSBSTD4_FD_75300 | JGI IMG/M metagenome (GOLD analysis project Ga0075425, IMG submission 75300) | Bulk soil microbial communities from a Populus tree surrounding site in Tennessee, USA - Soil MetaG P. TD hybrid SBSTD4 | ecosystem: Environmental > Terrestrial > Soil > Tree plantation...
CGCACATGACGGGCCACACGTCACTACCGTGTACTGCGATGACCCGCCGATCTCCGCTTTGACCTGAATCGCGTCTGCATGCTGGCTCGTGGATGTGATCCGGTAACGCCCGGCCGCATCTGTTGTCGCATCGGCGATCGCGATGAGAGAGCCATCCACGGTGACCCACGCGCCGGCCACGGGTTTACCGACACCGTCGCGAACGATCCCGCTGACAGTCCATTCAGAAAATCGAAGTACCACCGCGTCTACCGTCGTCGTGCTACCGGCCACCACCACCCCAGGGTTGCTGTCGCGCGGTTCGAAAAAGGGGCTCGATGCTGACCAGCGTAAGCGGAACGGACCGGCCGGCAACTCGAACCGGTACGCGCCGTCACCACCTGTGGTCACGCTCTGGCCGGTGCCCGCCCCTTCGGTGACAAGGACTTGTGCGCCTGAAAGCGGCGCTTCGGGATTAAAAGTGGCACCGAAGTACGCCGCGCGTTTGACGATGCCCTGGACAATTCCAGTCGTCGGTGCTGGCGGCGTCACCACCGTAGAAGAGGGCACAGTCGGCGCGTCCGCTGCGCCACATGCAGTCAGCAGCGACATCACCGCGCAGAGCGCGCACGTTGGAGCAACCTTGCGGACCACCTGCGAATCGGCTCGGAACATCGAAAAAGCGGTTCTGGCCGACGGGCAAAAAATGATCCGTGAGCGGTGACTGCGATTTGTTAACGCGGAGAACTGCCACGACGGCGCCTGTTGCGCGCCGGCAACATCACTGTTGCGCGCGGGGCACACCTCCAGCGGCGAGGTGATCCGAGCGGATTCGGTTACTGAACCAACCGGACGCAGCCTCGCACGTTTGCAGGCGCTTGAGGCGACGCGTGTTGCGCAGACGGCGATGCGGGAACCGCAACCGCTCGCGCGGCCGAATTGTTCCGACTTGGTGAGCTGAGATGGCCGCGTTCAAGGCACGCCGCAAGATCGATCCGCGCTTGGTGTTTGACGATCGACTGGCGTCGAGACGCTCGAGACGCGGAGGGAATCAGGCCGGCGAATGACGGGGCTGGTGAACTCGATGTAGACGGTGTGCGAGTAGGGAGCGCGCGCCGTCATCGGCTCACGAAGGAACGGCTCTGTGAAAACTGAATAGCCTCACCGGCGCCCAATGCGATCAGCCGCGCGACAAATTGCCTCCGAAGGCTGCACATACGCGGAGCGGCCCGATGCTAGTGGTTTGCGTCAACCCTGACCCACGAACATCCGACTGGAGTCACGCGTTACACATCGCGACGTGGTCGTGCTGGCCTCGGGGCATGTTTACCCTTCGTCCATACTCCTGGTTTAACCTCGTACATGAGGCCGGCTTTCACGAGATTGTTCATAATTCGTTTCGCCGCATCGTCAGGAATATTGAGAAAATCCTCTAGATTCTTGATCGTCACACGCGACTCAGGGTTACGCACAATTTGATCGACCACTAAGCGAATCACATCAGCACGGCGTCGCTGATCCCGACGGTCAATTGCCACCCTTAATCGGTGGGCAATCTGGATACCACCTGCACATACAGGGAATTACCTAAGAAATCCTTACACGATCGGGATCAGTGAAACGTACAGATATGGCCAAGATTTGTAACGTGCTGCGACGAGAAGTCATTTAGCGATGGCTGTCGATGTGCGCGAGGCCCCCCGAAACCCGTCGCGCTTCAACTCGAAAATGAAATCTTCGTAGTCGAACGCCTCCGACAGGCGCACCACCGGCATTGGATTGATCGGCGGGAGCACCATGGTCGGCGTAATTGGCGTGTTCGGCAGGCCTCAGCAGGTTGCTGGGATTACCGCTGCACCTCTGAGAGGACGCTTTCCAGCACCGCAATCCGCAGATCGTGACCACAATTACGACACCGCCGACCAACCACCGCAATTCGTTCTTTGCATTGTGGACAGCGCTTCAGGGTCCGCGCCGGAGCGAGGAGCCACAGGAGAACGCCGACAACTGCTGCCACGGTTGCCCAAGTGCGGGCGAGCGATCGTTGAGTGTCCAGTACGTCGCTGAACGCGGAGATTTCTAACCACACGGCCAGCGCTCCTAGAAGCACGGCGGCGATTCGCATTTCGGAGCGATCGTCCGCGGAAGCCTCGCGACTGTCAACCGGCGTGCGAGAGATCGGAAGGCGACGAAGAAGCGCTAAGCGGCCTCTTTGCGAACCGGCCAAGAGTGATTACACGCGCGGCAGCACCACTCAAAGATCACCGTGTCACCCTTAATGGTCTGTTCGAGGGTAATCGTGTGGGGGCGGTGGCAGTTCGGACACTCAGGCGGAACCTTCAGCGTGATGCGATCCGGCACAAGTCGGATCTGAACCCATCCGTTGCACCAAAGACAATTCCACCAAGGTGGGCGCCGTTCCGGAACAGCAGCCTAGTCGGTCTTATACCCCTGACTCACGTTCAGCCGGTCCTAACCCCAGTCTCTGAATGGTTCCGGCATATGGCTCGAATGGTGAACGCTCGCATGTCAGATTGGCTTCGAGTCCACGTCCCACACTTGCAAATCGTCTCAGACGCGACCTGGAAAGCCGCGCGAGAGCGGCTGAATGCCATCGGTGCGCGGATGAAGCGGATGAAAGCGGCAAGCGGGGCCGCGGTGTCGCCGGCGAGACATCGATTCCGCCTATCTGCTACCGGGCTTCGCTCGGTGCGCGATGTGTGGCGGTGCCATGGGCGCGATCAAGCGGGAGCATGGCAGGCGTCGCGTCGCATTCGATGGGTGTTTGGCCTATCAGAACCTCGGCACGACCGTCTGCGCCAATAACCTCGTCGTCCAAATGGATCGCATAGACGAAGCGGTGCTGACAACGATCGGCGGCGACGTGCTGAAGCCGAAGATCATCCCGGCCGCAATCGCCGCGTGAGGGCGGCGATGAAGCCGGCGACCACGGTCAGGGAAACGGCTCTGCGCCGACGCGAGATCGCGACATTGGACAAGGAGATCGCTCGTGTGACCGAGGCGATCGCCTCGGCGTCCACTCCAGTGGCGACGCTCCTGGATTCCCTACAAACACGGCAGAGGCGGCGCGACAATTGATCGCGGCGCTGGAGTCCGTTGCGCCTACGGCGCGCAGCGCGATATCGAGGCCATTGAAACCGAAGCGCGGTGCAAGCTCGAGGAATGGCGACACTCCTGACGCGTCAGACACAGGAGGGGCGCGAGCCGTTGCGCCAGATCCTCGTAGGGCCGATCCGATTTATGCCGGACGGGAAGATGTATCGCTTTCACGGGAAGGCGGCGCTGGCAAAGTTGTTGGCTGGCGCCGCTTCCAACTTGTGTGGCGTCCCCGGGCGGAGTTGAACCGCCGGCCTCGCGCTTAGGAGGCGCGCGCTCTATCCAACTGAGCTACGGGGACGAATGATGGGCTAATGTGTCAGTTTACCAGTGTTTGCGCCAGTACGACGGGCGCGCGGTTGCAAGAAGGCGTGCGGCCGATTTCGGAGTCGCTTGCAACGATCTTGCAACGGGTGCCGAGTTCGTCGAATTTCCGCATGCTCTCCTGCAGCCCGATCCGCGTCACGTTCAGATCGTGCTCGTCTGCGCCACGTTCTTGTGGGCGAGCATCTCCTGGACGTGGTGAATGGGCCACCCGCCTTCGATAAAACGACTTCCCGCTTCGTGCCGTAGATCGTGAAAGTGCAGATCGATGCCGCGGAGTACAGCTCGCGACGCGGGTGCCAGCGCGTTCGACCGGCACCATGTTGGCCGATGACCGTTGGCCTTCAACACGTGTGGCGCTCCAATCTGGAGTTCAAGCGTGGAATCGACGCCGGCGACTTTCAGCGCCGAGATCAGCGCCTGGCTCTGAAGGGTCGGCACGACGGCATCCGCCGTCCCATGCAGCAGCAACATCGGTGCATCGTCCTTGGTGACATACGCGATCGCATTGATTGCGTCGGAACGATCAACGGGTCCGGCCGCCGCAACGACCGTCTGGACTCGGGTCGTCTGGCCGGCCGTTCCTCCTTCGCCCTCGAGCGCGGCGACGTCGCCCGCGGTACCGAGAATCTCCGCGACGGTCGCTCCGGAGTCGTAGCCGAAGACACCAACCTTTGCTGGGTCGACGTTGAATCGCGGGGCGTTCGCGCGCAGCCACCGCACGGCGGCCTTCGCGTCAGCCACTCGTGCGGCGATCGGCGCCGTGCCGCGGTAATCGATGCTCGCGATCGCATAACCCGACGTTGTCAGTGCGACGGCCGGCGATGTCGCCTTCGTCGCATCGCCGCCCTTCATTCCGTGAATCCACACAACCACCGGCGTCGGCGCGGGCACGGGATCAGGACGATATAGGTCGAGCGTCAGCGCTTGGCTCCCCGCGCGCGAATATTCGAGATCACGTTCGATCTTCAAGCGCGGACCCGGCTGCGGCCGCCCTTCGTTTGGCTCCGCCTGCCTTTGTGCCGCTGCGCGGTCTGCCGGAGTCTGCGCCGTGAGCACGAGCGATGAACACGCGATGGCGGCAACAACGGCACTGGTCCAGACCTTCATACGCACGTCCTCCGGATCTTCGTACATCTAGTTGGTTGCCCTCGGGTTTGCGCCTTTGCTGAACACCTTCCCGTAGAACGCCATCGTGTCGAACGTCTCGTACTGCAACAGCTGATCGTGGTTATGCGGCGATTCGGGGACCGGAAGGAACTCGTGCGTAATGCCGGCCTTTGTCAGTTGTTCGTGAACGAACGTGGCGCCGGCAAACAGATCGTCCTTGGTTCCGCAGATGATGCGAATTGCCTGCTCCTTGACCTTTCCCGCATTCTTTGCCGCGAGCGTGGTTGGCGCCATCGCAACGAAGTAGTTGCGGTCGCTGCCATAGACAATCGAGAAGGAGTCGATGCGGCCACCACGCCGCTCGTCCTGCGGAATGTCCAGTGTTGCGCCGCCTGGCGAATTGCCCGTGACCGCGATGAACAAGTCAGGATTGTTGAAGCCGAGGTGCAGTGCTCCGAAGCCTCCCATCGAATGCCCCTCGATCGCGCGACCCTGACGTGTGGCGATCGTGCGATACGTGGCGTCGATGTGCGGGATCAGGTTCTTGACGATGATCGACTCCATCGGCTTGGTGCCGTCTTTCGAGTCGATCCATCGATTCTGGTTGAGACCCTGCGGCATCACCACAATGACCGGCGGCATGACGCCCGATCGAATCGCCGCATCGACGCGGGCGACGTAGCCGGCGACAATGGGCCGTTTCGAGTCGACGAGCGAGCCGTGGAGGAAGTAGATGACGGGATATCGGCGGTTGCCGCTCGTCTCGTACCCAGGCGGCAGATAGATGCGGTAACTCGCGATCGTTCCCGCACCGCGTGCCGGTGTTGCGTACGTCTTGTAGAGCGTGCCTCCGAGGTCCAGCGCGACCGGGTCCACATACTCCGTGTACGGTGTGGCAATGTAGTTCGTGAGGCTGCCTGCCCGCCGGATCCCTTTCAGCGTCTGATCGAAGAACGTCGTGACCTGCTGCATGGCCGCTGGCGAGAGCACACGGTTCAAATCGTGCGACGCGCCGATCTGCAGTTCGAGCGTGGAGTTCACGCCAGCAACCTTCAACGCGGAGATCAGCGTCTGGCTCTGGAGCGTCGGTACGACCGCGTCGGCCGTTCCATGCAGCAGCAATGCGGGCGCATCGTCTTTCGTCACGTAGGCGAGTGGGTTGACGGCCTGCGCGCGATCGACGGGACCCGCGGCCGCCACGACTGCTTGAACGCGGCTGCTCTGGCCTGGCGTTCCGCTGTCGCCCTCGAGAACGGCAACGTCGCCCGCCGTACCGAGAATCTCCGCAACGGTCGCGCCGGTGTCGTAGCCGAAGACACCAACTTTTGTCGGATCGATGTTGAAACGCGCCGCGTTGGCGCGCAGCCAGCGCACGGCGGCCTTTGCGTCAGCCACGGCGACATTGATCGGCGTGGCCGCTGCGCTCCGATAGTCGATGCTCGCCACCGCATATCCCGGCGTCGTCAGCGCGACGGCTGGGCTCGTCGCCTTGGTACCGTCGCCGCTCCGAGTCCCGTGGATCCAGACAACAACCGGCGTGGGCGTATTCACGGGCGCAGGTCGATACAAATCGAGCGTCAGTGCCTGACCGCCGACCCGCGCGTATTCGAGATCACGATCGATTGCCAGCCGCGGCCCGGGCTGCTGGCGCCCCTCGTTCGGTTCAACCTGTTGGGCGCCCGCCGTCAGCGACATGATGCCGAGCGCAAGCGTGCCAATCACAATCGACGAAGCTGATAACTTCATGCGAATGATCTCCTGCTGACTGCACCGCGATTAGAACGAGTATTTAACCGCGAACTGCATGATTCGCGGATCGCCGGTCGTCGTAATGCGACCGAAGTTCGAGCTGTTCAGCGTCACGATCGGCGGGCCATAGTTAACGTGATTCAGCACGTTGAAGATCTCCCACCGCAGCTGGAACTCGCGCCCGCCGGCGATAGCGACACGGCGTGTGACGGCGAGGTCATTTGTCATTGACGATGGATTGAGAATGGTCCGCGGGTGGATGGTGCTGTAGGTGCCGGGGGCCGGTGCCGCAAACGCGTCGCGGTTCAAGTAGATAACGGCCGATGGCGAGCCGTCGGGTCTGCGTTCGATCGTTTGCGCGCTGAACGGATCGTCAAGCACTTGCAATGCGCGCTGATCGGGCTGTCCCGTCAATGCGGTGTCCACGTTGGTGACCGGCGTGGACCAGTTGCCGCTCTGCCACCGCACCAGCGGCGAGAACTGCCAGTCGCTCAACACGCGTCCAAACATGCCGAACCGCGCCACGTCCGGCGTGCGGAACACCCCCGCGATGTTGATGACGTGCCGTCGATCGGAGACACACGGGCCCCGATCGTATTCCGGGTGCAGCGGATCGACGCCTGTTGTCGTCGCGCTGAATTGCGTATCGGTCTGATCTGACTCGCACTTGGAGAGCGTCCAGTTCGTGAGCACACTGAAGTTGCCGCTGAGGCGCCGCTCGGCCGAGAGTAGCATTCCCACGTAATCGGCGGTGCCAGTATCCGTGAGGATCGCCAGGTTGCTGATCAGCCGTCCCTCGACGGGATTCTGGCGGAGGAGGACGCGCCGGTCGTTGACGTTCCCGGTGGTCGACTGACCGGGGATATAGGTCGCTGGATTCAGCGCGCGTCCACCCCACACGTGCGCGGTGTGGCTTCCAAGGTAACTCGCGCCAAACAGCCATGGACCGACCTGATGCTGCAGCGTCACATTCCATTGCTGCAGCTGTGTTGGATCGGTGTGCAGCGGGTAGGTGGCATAGCCGCTGAACTGTTGAAAGACCGAGTTCTTCGTGAAGTTGAATGCCGCCGGGTACGGATTGCCTCCCGGGTAGTCTCGATACGGGTCGTCAAAGCCGCCGACGGGAGTCGGGATCGCAGTCCCCTGGCCGAAGCCCTGATAACCGATGTTGAAGAACAGATGCGAGGTGTCGTAGAACGTGCCCCAGGCCGCGCGCAATGTCGTATTCGGCGAGGATTGCCAGATCGCACCAACGCGCGGCGCAAACTGCAGCAACTTGCGTGACGTGACCGATTGCCCCGGATACCCTTCATCGCCAGGAAAGTAGAGGCCGGCGGGCGCGTTCGGGAACACCGTGCTCTTGATGCCCGCGTCAAAGCGCGCCATGTCGAACAGGAATACGCGGCCGTCGCGGTTGCTCATTGGCAGGAATGGCTCCCATCTGACGCCATAGTTCAGGGTGAATTTGGGATGAACGCGCCACGCGTCCTGCGCGTAGAGCGCGACGTAATTCAGCAGCTGGTTCGTACGGGACGGTGGGTTCTGAGTGAAGCTGATGCTGCGACCGAGCATGAAGTCGGCGAGCGGCAGGCCGATGTTCGTGCCATTGAACACGTTCTCGCCGTTGACGAACCTGTAGAACTCCGTCAGGTCGGTCGTGTGGATCCAATTTTCGCCGAACGCGAGCTCGTGCGGTCCGCTGATCACATCGAAATCGTCCGCGATCTGCACGCTCGTCGAATTGAAGAAGCCCGGATTCGTGGCGCCCGTGCCGATGCTGAAGCCACTGCCCTGAACCGACACGTTCATGTACCCGGCGAGTGACGTATAGACGTTGATCCCGAGATCCTTCGGCGCGAAATAGTTCTCCAGGATGCGATCGTTGAACGTGCGACTGACGCTGACATGTACTGCATTCAGCCGGTTCGCGGACAGAACCCAGTTATGCCCGAATACGGCGGAATGCACGACGTTCCGCTGTCCAATGCGACTGAGGGTCAGCGAGTTCTTGCCGTCGTAGTACGCCGGATTGTTGTAGCGGGCAAACAGGTAGCGACCGGATACCGAGTGGGCGTTCGTCAATTTCACATCGACCTTGCCCAGCGCCTGATTCTCGTTGTTGTCGTTTGGGGTTCCGAATTGGTAGAGGCCGCAGGGATCCGATGTGGTCGGCACGTACTGCAGCAACTTCACAGCGGCCGGGCTGAACAGCGCTGGATTGATTCGATTGTCGACAAAGGGTGCGCGCAGTGTCACCGGCCGGCCGCTGTTGCACGCCGCCGAAGCGAACGCCGTGAAGTCGCCGGCTCGCATGGCCTCGGTCGGGACGAAGCGTTGCGTCGTGCTCGGGTTCGTCTTCTCGACCTTACCCTGGTAGGCACCGAAGAAGAACACACGGTCCCTCGCAATCGGGCCGCCAAGCGTTCCGCCAAACTGCTGTCGCCGCAGGCTGTCCTTCTCGAGCGCGAAGTACGGCTTTTCGTTGAACGCGTAATGGCGGACGAAGTCGAATCCGGCGCCGTGAAACTGGTTCGTTCCAGACCTGGTGATGACGTTGACCGCAGCCGCCGCGTGATGACCGTAGCGCGCCGGCAGTGAGCTCGCTTCGACCTTGAACTCCTGCAGCGCATCGGGGAATGGCGTTGGCAGATTCAGGTTGTTGAACGGATCGTTATGCGTGCCGCCGTCCATGATGTACGTGATGCCGTTTGCCGCGCCGCCGGCGACGGAGATCGTCGTTGTCGGATAATTCTTGTTGGTTTGGAGATCCGCAGCTGGCGCTGGTGTCGCGAGGCCGGAAATCAGAATCAGCTCTGTTGCCTGGCGTCCATTGAGCGGCAACTCGATCACGCGCTGATTGTCGATGACCTGACCTACCCCTGTGCTCCGGGTCTCCACCATGGCTGCATTTGCTGTGACCGTAATCTGTTCGCTCACGGCACCGACCTTCAGCTCGACGTTGATTTGCGGATTGGTTCCGACCTGCAGCACGATGCCGTCGCGCACGTACGTCGTGAACCCGTCGAGGAACACTTTCAGCTCGTATGGACCGGCCGCGAGGTTCGGGATCGCATACCCACCGTCGGTTTCGGTGAAGACGGTTCGCGTTTGACGCGTGTCCAGCTTCGTAATCGTGACCTCGGCGCCGGGAAGGGCGCCGCCGCTCGCGTCGGTTATCCGGCCCGTTACCTGCGAGCCGGATACGGCCTGTGCGCGCGCGGGAGCCAGGGAGCCATTCAGCAAGCAGATCGCCACGGCGAGAAAGATGACCGACTGCAGCCTACTCACGCGGAAACCTCCAGAAGGTGATAGTCGGGGATGAAGAAAACGGTTCGGACGGTACCGTCAAGGACCGCTTCGGACAAGGTTGTTACCGTATCGATACGGTGACATGGGGGATATCGCCCGCGCAGCGATTTACGATCTATCGCGTGCCCGTCGATGCGTTGCAGCACATCAACATCCGCGCTGCCGACGTGAACCGCACGCGCGATTTCTATGTGCGCGTGCTGGGGTTGCACGTCGGTGATCGTCCGCCGTTTCAATCGACCGGGTACTGGCTCTATCTCAACGGACACCCGGTCATCCACCTCGTCCAGAAAACCGCTGGCGAACCGCTGTCGGCGCGGACGACGGGTCCAATCGATCACATCGCCTTCCGCGGAGTGGAACTCGACGCGACGCGCGAAATGCTGGCGCGTGAGGGGATCGAGTTTCAGGAGAAGGTGGTGCCGCGCGACAACAGCGTGCAGTTGTTCGTGCTCGACCCGGACGGCGTCCGTATCGAGCTGAATTTCTGAGCTAGATCGTCAGCCCGGTACCGGACTGCTCAAACGCGGCGCGAATGGTCAGGACGTCGCGTTTCATGCTGCCGATGACCTGCGCTCGCGGCAGTGTGATCTTATCGAGGCCGTTTTCGGCGCCGCCCATCGGATATTCTGCCTCGAGCTCCATGGGCCCGTTGAAGCCGATGTCGCGAAGAACAGCGGCATAGCGGAATACGTCGACGAGCCCCGTGCCCATCGGAACGTACGGTGAATTCCATCCGCCGCCGCGCGCGAAGGTCTTGCTGGCGAGCGGCAGCGGGAATGCGCGCGGGGTGTTACCGCGACCAACCCCCGGAGGCGGACCGTCACCCTCGCCAAAGCCGCCCTCGGGAGGACCGCCGCCGGCTCTGGCCGCTGGCGGACCACCCGCCGGCGGAGCCGTTGGCGCGCCGCCTGCGCGACCACGGCCACCGCGACCTCCGGCCGCGGCCGGAGGCGCTTGCGGGCCGGGATATGGTCCGCCTTCGCCGAGCAGACCGAGATCCTGCTGCCACGATCGATCCTTCCAGGCCATTGCCACGACATACGGGCCCGCAGTACGCATCAGCAGCTCCCACATGTTGCTGCCGTGATGTGTCATGTGACCCGTGTCCCAGTGAAAGCCGACGTACTTCGGATCGAAATCCTTCATCACATACAGCAGATCCCAGACCACGGATCCGACGGCGTTTGCACCGGCGCGCGTGTGATACAGCAGCGTTGCGCCATGCTTCTGATTGAGCTTCACGAACGCGTCGACCTTCCGCTTGATCGCATCGAGCTGCGGCACGATCGGTTTGCTCAAGTCGTAATTGTCGGTGCCGAGCCAGTAGTGCGTGACGCCAAGCTGGCTCATGGTGCCGACCATCGCTTCGACGCTCGGATCCACCTGCGTCTGATTGCCGCCGCGGACCTGCTTCACCCGCAGCCCGTGTTTCTGAATCGTCTTCACGAATACGGGAAGATCAGTCGTCACCTTCGCGGGATCGATATGACCGGGATATGGCTGAATCGTCGGATTGACGCCGCCGCACGTCATCTCGATCGCTGCTTCGGCGACTTCGTCGGCGGAGCGCAGCCAGTGCAGGTGCCGCGAGTACGCGTCCATGATCAGCCGCTTCGGCGCCGGGGCTGTGGTCACGGTCCCTTGTGGCGCGGTCTGCGCCCGTGCGAACGTCACGTCTTTTAATACCGAGGCGGCAAGCGTGCCGAGGACGCTGGTCTGAAGAAATGCTCTTCGGTCCATTATTCGGCTCGCTTTCAGGGAAGCGTGAACGCCACGACCGTGGCATTCGGGCGCGGTGTGGGCTTCGCCGGGATGTGGAACGTGGCATCACCGCCACCAGCAACAGCCGCCACGAACTGCTTGCCGCTTGCGCCCTCATAGGTCAGTGGCGTCATCAACACATCATCCGGCAGCGTTGCGCGCCACAACTCTTTGCCTGTTTTCGCGTCGAAGGCGCGGAAGCCGAAGTCTGACGTTGCGCCAATGAATACCAGACCACTCGCGGTCGCGATCGGACCGCCATCGTTGACCGCGGTGCCGGTGTTCTTGATGCCTTTCGCGGTGAGCTCCGGATATTC
>Ga0075425_100007303_pt1 | contig 11668 bp, 7 predicted proteins | sample SoiMethybrSBSTD4_FD_75300 | JGI IMG/M metagenome (GOLD analysis project Ga0075425, IMG submission 75300) | Bulk soil microbial communities from a Populus tree surrounding site in Tennessee, USA - Soil MetaG P. TD hybrid SBSTD4 | ecosystem: Environmental > Terrestrial > Soil > Tree plantation...
AAGCGCCGCGACGTCGCGCCCATCGCGCAGCGCTGAGCAGCCGGGCAACCGAACACGAGGTAACGCATCATGATCGACGAACTCCGCGGCACATCCACGCTCTACGGGTCTAACGCCCCGTTCATCGAGCAGCAATACGAGATCTACCTCGCCAACCCCGGCGCGGTGAGCGCCGATTGGCGCGCGTATTTCGACGAGCTTCGCGACGGAGCGCAGGACGTGGCGCACGCGCCGGTCATCGATTCCTTCATCCAGCTGGCGAAGAACCGGCGCCTGGCCGCACCGATGGTCGACGCGCAGGCGATGCACAAGCAGGTGCTGGTGCTGCGGCTGATCAGCAAGTACCGGACGCTCGGCGTGTTCCATGCCGACCTCGATCCGCTGAAGCGCCAGGAGAAGCCGTACATCGCGGATCTCGATATCGGTACGTATGGCTTCACCGAGGCGGACATGGAGGCCGAGTTCGATATCGGCTCGTTCAAGGGCGCCCCCGGTGGGGCGAGCCGCCTGCGCCTGCGCGACCTGATCGCGGCGCTGCAGGAGACGTACTGCCGCACCTTCGGCACCGAATATATATACATGTCCGACACGCCGCAGAAGCGGTTTATCCAGGAGCGCATCGAGCCGCTGCGCTCACGGCCCAACTATCCGCCGGAGTTTCGCCGCCACATCCTTGAGCGGCTGACCGCGGCCGAAACGCTCGAGCGCTATCTGGGCACCAAGTACGTCGGCCAGAAGCGCTTTTCCGGTGAGGGTGGCGACACGATGATTCCCATGCTCGACCATCTGATCCAGAAGTCGGGCGCCGCCGGCGTGCAGGAAATGGTCATCGGCATGGCCCACCGGGGGCGGCTCAACGTTCTGGTCAATACGCTGGGGAAAATGCCGGCCAACCTGTTCGCCGAGTTCGAAGGCAAGTTGGCGAGCGATCTTTCCGCCGGGGACGTCAAGTATCACCAGGGATTCTCGTCCGACATCACGACGCCCGGCGGGCCGATGCACGTGACGCTGGCGTTCAATCCCTCGCACCTGGAGATCGTCGACCCCGTCGTCGAAGGCTCGGTGCGCGCGCGCCAGCATCGGCGCAAGGACGCGACTTTCGATCAGGTGATGCCGGTGCTGATTCACGGCGACGCCGCGATAGCGGGGCAGGGCGTGGTGCAGGAGACGCTCAACCTTTCGCAGACGCGCGGCTACCGCACCGGTGGCACGATCCACATCGTGGTCAATAATCAGATCGGCTTTACGACTTCGGATCCGCGCGACACGCGCGGGACGCTCTATTGCACCGACGTCGCGAAGATGGTCGAGGCGCCTATTTTCCACGTCAACGGCGACGATCCCGAGGCGTGTCTGCTGGCCGTCGAGATAGGCATCGAGTTCAGGCAGAAGTTCGACAAGGATGTGTTCATCGATCTGGTCTGCTTCCGCCGCCAGGGACACAACGAGGCCGACGAGCCGATGATCACCCAGCCGCTGATGTACAAGTCGATCCGCGAGCATCCAGGCACGCGCGCGCTGTACGCACAGCGTCTGGTCGCCGACGGAGTGCTCAAGGCCGACGAAGGCGAAGGCATGATCGCCGCTTATCGCACGGCGATGGACAAGGGGTTCCACACCAACACCACGGTGCTTTCGAATTACAAGCCGCCGTTCGCCGTCGATTGGACCCCTTTCCTCGGCAAGCATTGGACCGATGCGGCGGAGACCGCAGTTCCGATGAAGACGCTGAAGGCGCTCTCACGCAAGGTCACCGATGTGCCGCCGAACTTCAAGCTCCATCCGCGCGTCGAAAAGGTCGTTTCCGATCGGCGCGCTATGGGGGAAGGCGAGCTGCCGCTCGACTGGGGGATGGGCGAAACCCTCGCCTATGCGAGCCTGCTCGATCAGGGTTACGGCGTGCGGCTTTCCGGGCAGGATTCGGCGCGGGGGACGTTCTCGCACCGGCACGCCGTGCTGCACGATCAGAACCGCGAGAAGTGGGACGCGGGATCGTGGACCCCATTGCAGCACGTCAGGGAAGATCAGCCCGAATTCGAGATCATCGATTCGGTATTGTCCGAGGAGGCGGTGCTCGGATTCGAGTACGGCTATGCGACGTCGGAGCCCAACCGGCTGGTGATCTGGGAGGCGCAGTTCGGCGATTTCGCCAACGGCGCGCAGGTCGTCATCGACCAGTTCATCGCCGCCGGCGAAGTCAAGTGGGGTCGCGTCTGCGGACTCACCCTGCTCCTGCCGCACGGCTACGAAGGGCAGGGGCCCGAGCATTCGTCGGCGCGGCCGGAACGCTATCTGCAGCTCTGCGCCGAGCACAACATGCAGGTCTGCGTGCCGACCACTCCGGCGCAGATCTTCCATTTGCTGCGCCGGCAGATGGTGCGCGACTTTCGCAAGCCGTTGATCGTCATGAGCCCGAAAAGCCTGCTGCGGCACAAGGCCGCCGTGTCGCCGCTCGCTGAGCTCTCCGAAGGCAAGTTCCAAACGGTGATCGCCGAAACCGACAAGCTCGTCGCCAATAACGTGCGCCGCGTTATCGTGTGCAGCGGCAAGATCTATTACGACCTCGTCGACTTTCGGCGCGCGAACAACGTCGCCGACATGGCGGTGATCCGGCTCGAGCAGCAGTATCCATTCCCGCATGCCGACTTCAAGGCGCAGATCGTCAAGTATCCGAACGCCATGGAAGTCGTCTGGTGCCAGGAAGAGCCGCAGAACCAGGGCGCGTGGTACCGCCTGCGAGCGTACCTGCGCGGCGACATCGGCGAAAAGCAGGTATTAGCCTACGCAGGCCGCCCGATCTCGGCATCGCCGGCGGTCGGCTATGCGTCGAGGCATCTGGCGCAACAGCAGGAGCTGGTCGCCGAAGCGTTTGCAAAAAAGCTCGCCTCGGGCGAGATGGTGACGGCGCATTGACAGGATGATGCATGACTGCTGCGCGGCCCGTCTGCTCTGTTGTGCTCATTTGGCAAGTGAGCGCTCGGCGCTCGCCGTACTCCGCTGTACTGTCTCGCGCCTCGCATCCGGGCCTGCTCGCGACGTCCTGCATCGCCCTGTCGCTAAGGACCGCTTATGCTGATTGAGGTCAAAGTGCCGGTCCTGCCGGAGTCGATTACCGAAGCGACGCTGGTCAACTGGCACAAGAAGGCCGGCGATGCGGTTAAGCGCGACGAGAATCTCGTCGACGTCGAGACTGACAAGATCGTGCTCGAATTGCCTGCGCCAGCTTCCGGTATCGTGACCGAGATCCGCAAGTCCGACGGCGCCACGGTCGGCGCGCAGGAAGTCATCGCGGTCATCGATACGGACGCGAAGGGCGCGGCGCCGGGAGAGGCTGCCACCGCGCCTGCGGCCGCGCCGGCTGCAGCGTCCGCGCCGGCGGTAACGGCTGCGCCGGCTGCAGCGCCCGCGCCGGCGGTAACGGCCGCTCCGCAAGCCGCGGCCGGCGCATTGCCCGCCGCCCGCAAGCTGATGGCCGAGCAGAACCTCGCCCCCGGCGATGTCGCCGGCACCGGCCGGGGGGGCCGCGTCACCAAGGGCGACGTCCTCGCTGCGGTCGGCGCGAAGAGTGACGGCGGCAAGTCCGAGTCCGCGCCCGCTGCGGCGCGCGCACCCGCGCCGGCGCCGGTCCAGGCACCGGCGATCAAGCTGCCCACCGCTTGGGGTGCCCGGCCCGAGCAGCGCGTACCGATGTCGCGGCTGCGGCAGCGCGTCGCCGAGCGGCTCGTGCAATCGCAGTCGACAGCGGCGATCTTGACGACGTTCAACGAAGTGAACATGGCGCCGGTGATCGATCTGCGCAACCGCTACAAGGATCGGTTCGAAAAAGAACACGGCGTCAAGCTCGGATTCATGGGCTTTTTCGTCAAGGCGGCGGTGCACGCATTGAAGAAATTCCCGGTGGTCAATGCGTCGATCGACGGCACCGACATCGTCTACCACGGGTACTTCGACATCGGGATCGCTGTCGGCAGCCCGCGCGGTCTGGTCGTGCCGATCATCCGTGACGTCGATCAACTCTCGATCGCCGAGATCGAGCTCGCCGTCGCCGACTTCGGCAAACGCGCGCAGGAAGGCAAGCTGACGGTCGAGGAGCTGACCGGTGGAACGTACACGATCTCAAACGGCGGCGTTTTCGGGTCGATGTTGTCGACGCCGATCATCAATCCGCCGCAGTCGGCGATTCTCGGCGTGCATGCCACCAGGGAGAGGGCGGTGGTCGAGAATGGCCAGGTCGTCGTGCGGCCGATCAACTATCTCGCGCAATCGTACGACCACCGCATTATTGACGGCCGCGAGGCAGTGTTGTCGCTGGTTGCCATAAAAGAAGCGCTGGAAGATCCAGCACGCATGCTCCTGGACCTGTAATCGCGATCTGCGTGAAATCGAGTGGCTGAACAATTCGACGTCGTCGTCATCGGCGCCGGCCCCGGCGGCTACATCGCCGCGATTCGCGCGGCCCAGCTCGGCTTCAAGACTGCGTGCGTCGACGACTGGACGATGGCGGACGGCAAGCCCGCCCCCGGTGGAACCTGCACCAACGTAGGATGCATTCCGTCCAAGGCGCTGCTGCAGTCGTCCGAGAACTTCGAGCACGCCGGTCACGCTTTCGCCGAGCACGGAATCGACGTCAAGGGTCTGGCGATCGACGTGACGCGAATGCTCGCGCGCAAGGACAAGGTCGTCCGCCAGAACAACGACGGCATCCTGTATCTGTTCAAGAAGAACAAGGTGGCTTTCCATTCCGGTACCGGCAGCTTCGCTGGCGGCGCGCCCGGCGCCTGGCAGATCAGGGTCGAAGGTTCCGGTGCTGCGTCGCTCGTCGCGAAGCACGTGATCGTCGCAACCGGCTCGAAGCCGCGGGCGCTTCCAGGAGCGCCGTTCGACAACAAGCTCGTCCTCGACAACGACGGCGCGCTGGCGATTCCGGAGGTGCCGCGAAAGCTCGGCGTTATCGGTGCCGGCGTGGTCGGGCTCGAAATGGGCAGCGTCTGGCGGCGATTGGGCGCGGAGGTCGCGATCCTGGAGGCACTGCCGGTTTTCTTGAGCGCCGCCGACGAGCAGGTCGCCAAGGAGGCGTGGAAGCTTTTCGCCAAGCAGGGCCTGGCCATCGAGCTCGGGATCAAAATCACCAAGGTCGTTGCGGCCAAGGATGTCGCCGTCGAGTACGACGACGGCGAAGGCAAGAAGCGGAGCGCGCGCTTCGACAAGCTCATCGTCTCGATCGGTCGCGTCCCGTACACGTCCGGGCTCGGCGCGGACGCGGTCGGCCTCAAGCTGGACGAGCGTGGTTTTGTCGCCGTCGATGGGGACTGCAAGACCAATCTCGACGGTGTTTGGGCGATCGGCGACGTCGTGCGCGGTCCGATGCTCGCGCACAAGGCCGAGGAAGAAGGCGTCGCCGTCGCCGAGCGGATCGCCGGCCAGCACGGACACGTCGACTTCAACACCGTGCCGTGGGTGATCTATACCTCGCCGGAAATCGCCTGGGTCGGCCAGACCGAGCAGGAGCTGAAAGCCGCCGGCACTGCTTATCGCGCCGGAATGTTTCCGTTCTCCGCCAACGGCCGCGCTCGGGCGCTGGGGGACACGCGGGGCTTCGTGAAATTTCTCGCCGACGCCAAGAGCGATCGCATCCTCGGCCTGCACGCGATCGGGCCGATGGTGTCCGAGCTGGTCTCCGAAGGCGTCGTTGCGATGGAGTTCGGTGCGGCGAGCGAAGACATCGCCCGCATTTGCCACGCGCATCCTTCGCTGTCCGAGGTGGTGAAGGAGGCGGCGCTCGCGGTGGACAAACGTACGCTGAACCTCTGACTTCGGGGACGCGCGAACCGGGCGATGCGACATGAATGACACCACGCCGCCCGGTCTTGCCGTCGCTCGTGGCTCGCTCATCCGGCATCTCGAGCCCGAGCTCATCCGCCGCGACATCGTCCTCGACGGCGCACAAGCCGAGGCGCTCGCGCGGCTGCAATGCCTGTACGACGAGCTCGTCGCCTTCAAGAAGGCGCGCCAATCGCTTCTGCGCTGGCTCAGTCCTCCCGTGCCTCCGCGCGGCGTGTACTTCTGGGGCGGCGTGGGACGGGGAAAAAGCTTCCTGATGGACGCTTTCTACGCCGCCGTGCCGCTGCGACGCAAGACGCGGGTGCATTTTCACGCCTTCATGCGCGGCGTGCACGAAGAGCTCAAGACGCTCAAGCGCGAAGAAGACCCGCTCGCCACGGTCGCCGCTCGCATCGCCCGCCGCCACCGCCTGGTGTGCTTCGACGAATTCCACGTCTCCGACGTTGCCGACGCCATGATTCTGGGCCGGCTGCTCAGTGCGCTCTTCGTGCGCGGGCTCGTCTTCGTCATGACTTCGAACTACCGGCCCGACGATCTCTATCCCGACGGACTGCAGCGACAGAATCTGCTGCCGACGATCGCGCTGCTCAAGCAGTGGCTGGACGTGATCGAAGTCGACGGCGGCATCGACTACCGCCTGCGTGAGCTCGAGCACGCCGCGTGCTACTACACGCCGCTCTCCGACGCGGTCGAGGCGGAGCTGTCGGCGTTGTTCGAGCGTATGCGCCCCGGTCCGGACGAGGATCCGCGGCTTTCGATCGAAGCCCGCACGCTAAAGGCGAGAAAGCGCGCGGGAAGCCTCGTGTGGTTCGACTTCGCCGCGTTGTGCGAAGGCCCGCGCTCGCAGCTCGATTATCTCGAGATCGCGCGTCGCTTCGCGGTCGTCATCGTCTCGGGCTTGCCCCGCCTCACTCCGGACATGGGCGACGCCGCGCGGCGCTTTACCTGGCTCGTCGACGTGCTCTACGATCATCGGGTAAAGTTATTGCTGTCGGCGGCGGTCCCCGCCGAGGAGCTCTACCGTGAGGGGCCGAACAGCCAGGAATTTCCGCGCACCGCGAGTCGCTTGATCGAGATGCGCACCCGAGAATACATGGCATTGCCACATCAGGCGGGCGAACCCGCCATGCCACCGCCGCTCTGAGGAGGACCCTACCCATGCACCGGTTCAAGGCTTACCGCACGTTCGAGAACGACAAGGTGGTGTCGAGCCGCTTTGTCGAGATGACCGAAGACGAGCTCGATCCGGGCGACGTCATCGTCAGGACCAAGTACTCGACCATCAATTACAAGGACGCGCTGTCGTACAACGGCGCCGGAAGGATCATGCGCAAGTTCCCGACGGTCGGCGGCATCGACATGGCGGGGACGGTCGAGGTGTCGGCCGACCCTCGGTTCAAGCGCGGGGACAAGGTCATCGTGCACGCATACGACTTCGGGGTCGCGCACGATGGAGGTTACGCGGAATACGTGCGCGTTCCGGGCGACTGGATCGTGCGCCGTCCCGAGCACATGACAGCGTTCGACGCCATGACGCTCGGCACGGCCGGCTTCACCGCTGCGCAGGCGATCATGCTGATGGAATACAACGGCCTGAAGCCCGAGAACGGGCCGGTCGCGGTCACTGGAGCGACCGGCGGCGTCGGCAGCGTCGCCATCGAAATCCTCGCGAAGCTTGGCTATCACGTCGTTGCGATCACCGGCAAAGAAGAGGAAAGCGGCTACTTGCGCGGCCTGGGCGCGAAGGAAGTCAGGCTGCGGCAGTCGATAGCTCTTGCCAACATCCGCCCTCTCGACAAGGCAACCTGGGCCGGTGTCGTCGACAACCTGGGGGGCGATCTTCTGGCGTGGTTGCTGTCGACGATGCAGATCGGCGGCACCATCGCATCGATAGGCTTGGCTGCCAGTCCGAAGCTCAATACGACGGTCATGCCGTTTATCCTGCGTGGCGTGCAGCTGCTGGGTGTGGACAGCGCCAATTGCCCAATGGAATTGCGGCAGGCGATCTGGAACAAGCTCGCGGTTGCGTGGCGGCCCGATCGCGTTCACGATCAGGTGCGCACGATCGATTTCGAGGATTTGCCGATGCACTTCGACGCCTATATCAAAGGCTTGGTGCGGGGCAGGACCGTCGTGCGCATCGGTGCCGATACCCACCCTTAGGCGGACGAGCGCGCGCAACTCGAGCAGAAGTGTTTGACCGGGCGCAATACGGCACTTGACGCAACGGGCTAGTCTGGCCGGGGACTCGAATCGGAAGGTCGCGATGCCCAACTACTCCGAAACGCATCATCGATCGCTGCACGATCGCGACGCATTCTGGCGGGAGCGGGCGGCGCTGATCGATTGGGAGACCCCCTTTACGCAAGTGCTCGATTACAGCCGCCCGCCCTTTGCGCGCTGGTTCGTCGGCGGCCGCACCAACCTCTGCCATAACGCCATCGATCGCCATCTCGCGACACGCGCCGACCAGGCGGCGCTCATCTTCATTTCGACCGAGACGGATCAGCGCCGGACTTATAGCTATCGCGAGCTCGCCGCCGAGGTCAACTGCTTCGCGGCGATTCTCTCCGCACAGGGCGTCGGCAAGGGCGATCGAGTCTTGATCTACATGCCGATGATCCCGGAGGCGGTGTTCGCGATGCTCGCGACGGTGCGGCTCGGTGCCATCCACTCGGTTGTTTTCGGCGGGTTCGCCGCCGCGAGTCTTGCAACGCGCATCGACGACGCGAAGCCTGTGGTCATGGTCACCGCCGACGCCGGAATGCGCGGCGGCAAGGCCGTTCACTACAAACACCTGGTCGACGAGGCGTTGCGGCTCGCCAAGCACCCGCCGGCGAAGGTGATCATCGTCGACCGCAAGCTCGATGCCGGGCTGTCCCGCGTAGCCGGGCGCGATCTCGATTACGCGGCGCTCGCCGCACAGCACGAAGGCGCGCAGGTGCCGTGCGCATGGCTCGAATCATCGGAACCCTCGTATATCCTCTACACGTCCGGCACCACAGGGAAGCCCAAGGGCGTGCAGCGCGACACCGGCGGCCACGCGGTCGCGCTGATCGCCTCGATGCGCGACATCTTCTGTGTCGCGCCCGGCGAGACCATGTTCACGACCAGCGACATCGGCTGGGTCGTCGGACATTCCTATATCGTCTACGCACCGCTGCTGAACGGCTCGACGACGATCATGTACGAGGGCTTGCCGATTCGTCCCGACCCCGGTATCTGGTGGCAGATCGTCGCCGAGCACAAGGTGCGGACGATGTTCAGCTCGCCGACCGCGATCCGCGTCCTGAAAAAACAAGATACGGCGTACATGAAAAAGTACGATCTCGGCGGCCTCAAATACCTCTTCCTCGCCGGCGAGCCGCTGGACGAGCCGACGGCGCGCTGGGCGTCGGAGTCGCTGGGCGTCGCAATCGTCGACCATTACTGGCAGACGGAGAGCGGTTGGCCGATCCTTTCGGCGTCGCCCGGGATCGAGGACACGCCGCGCAAGTTCGGCAGCCCGTCGTTCCCGGTCTGCGGTTATGACGTGCGTTTGCTCGACGAGACAACGGGCGACGAGGTCGGTACCGACGACAAGGGCGTGCTGGCGATCATGCCGCCGCTGCCGCCGGGCTGCATGACCACCGTGTGGGGCGATGACGAGCGCTTCGTCAAGACCTACTTCGAAACGATACCCGGAAAGATGACGTACTCGACCTTCGACTGGGCGAAGCGTGACGCCGACGGTTATTACTTCGTCCTCGGCCGCACCGACGACGTGATCAACGTCGCGGGCCACCGCCTGGGGACGCGAGAGATCGAAGAGGCGGTGCAGGCGCATCCCGGCATCGCCGAGGTCGCGGTCGTCGGCGTCGCCGATCAGCTCAAGGGGCAGATTCCGGTCGCGTTCGCCGTGGTCAAGGACCCGGCCAAGGTCGCCACTGCCGAAGGCGTCGCGGCGATGCGCCGCCAGGTGATGGATACGGTCGACCGCGAGCTTGGCGCTATCGCCCGGCCGGGCGCAGTGCATTTCGTCACGCTGCTCCCGAAGACACGCTCGGGCAAGCTCTTGCGACGCTCGATCCAGGCGTTGGCCGAAGGTCGTGATCCTGGTGATCTGACGACGATCGAAGACCCGGGCGCGCTCGAGCAGATCCGGGAGGCGCTGCAGCCAACCGCGGTAAAATAGCGGTTTCCTGCACGATCCCGCTTCTTGTCGACCGTCACCTCCGCGGCACCGCCGCACGTTCCGCTTGCACGCGTCACGCGCGGTGACGCCATCGACAGCGTCCACTATGGATCGGTCGCGGTCGTCGACCGCGACGGCCGGCTGCTGTTCTCCGCCGGCGATCCGCACTTCCTGACAACGACGCGCAGCGCGCTCAAGCCGCTGCAGGCGCTGCCCTTTGTCGCCGGCGGCGGGGTCGAGCACTTCGGGTACTCGCCAGAGCAGGTCGCGCTCTTGTGTGCCAGCCATTCCGGCGAGCCGCGCCACGTCGCCGCCGTCGCCGCCATGCTCGAGCGGGCTGGGTGCACTGCGGACGCGCTGCAATGTGGGGTTCATCCTCCGATCTATTACACCGTGCGCGAGGAACTGCCTCCTGCCGGAGTCAAATTCACGCCGGTGCACCACAATTGCTCAGGCAAGCACGCCGGTATGCTCGCCTATTGTCGCCAGTGCGCCTTGCCGCTCGAATCCTATCTCGCGTTCGAGCATCCGCTGCAGCAGGCGATACGCGCGGCGGTTGCGTATCTGACCGGCGTGGCCGAGCGCGAGCTCGTCGCCGGCATCGACGGCTGCTCCGCGCCGAACTATGCCGTGCCGCTCGACCGTCTCGCCTACGCCTACGCCCGGCTCGCAACCGTCGCGGACGACGCGCGCTATGGCGCCGCACCGGCAACGCTCGCCGCAGCGATGACCGCGCACCCGGAAATGGTCTCGGGCGAGGGGCGCAACGACTTGATCCTGATGCGCGCCGGAGGCGGCGACTGGGTGACCAAGGCCGGCGCGGAAGGCGTTCAGGGTATCGGTGTTCGCAGCCGGGGCTGGGGCATCGCCCTTAAGGTTGTCGACGGCAACCCCCGCGGCCTGCACCCGGCAACTGTGGAGGTGCTGGACCTTCTGGGCCTCCTCGACGCCGTGCAGCGCCACGCACTGCACGCTTGGCGGGAGCCGGTCATCCGCAACTATCGGGGACTGGCCACCGGCCGTGTTCAGCCGATCGTGCGCCTGGAGCGCCGGAGCTGAGCGTCGCGCCGACAAAACCCTGCGGGGGAGTGAACTTCCCGTGCGGCGGGCGGTCCAGAGCAGCAGGCATCGTGCCGCATGGCCGCCGCGAGCGCCCCGCACGGCTCGGCTATACTGCCGGCGGGTGCCGCGCCCACCTGACCGGGTGTGGCGAGAACAACGAGATGACTCAGGGGCGGCCCGCGGATGGGTGACCGCGAAGTTGATCAGCAGCTCGTGGAGCGTGCGCAGCGGGGCGACAAGCGTGCCTTCGAGCTGTTGGTGTTGAAGTACCAGCGCAAACTGGCACGGCTGTTGTCGCGATTGGTGCGCGACGCCGGGGAAGTCGAGGATGTGACGCAGGAGGCTTTCATCAAGGCCTACCGTGCGCTGCCAAGCTTCCGCGGGGAGAGTGCGTTTTACACCTGGCTGTACCGTATCGCGATCAATACCGCCAAGAATTATCTGGTCGCGATAGGGCGGCGGGCGCCGACTTCGACCGGTTTCGACCACGAGGAGGCGGAAAACTTCGAGGACGCCGAGCAGCTGCGTGACTCGAATACGCCGGAGAACGAGCTGCTGGGCAGAGAAATCGCGACCACGGTCAACAAGGCG
>Ga0075425_100007305_pt1 | contig 11668 bp, 7 predicted proteins | sample SoiMethybrSBSTD4_FD_75300 | JGI IMG/M metagenome (GOLD analysis project Ga0075425, IMG submission 75300) | Bulk soil microbial communities from a Populus tree surrounding site in Tennessee, USA - Soil MetaG P. TD hybrid SBSTD4 | ecosystem: Environmental > Terrestrial > Soil > Tree plantation...
CGGCGTCAAAGTGGTCGATACCGTGCCCGCCGGCCTCACCGGCATCACGGCGACCGGAACGAGCCTCTTTTCGTGCGGCGTGGTCGCGCAGACCGTCACGTGCATGGGCGGCGCGGTCAATCAGGGATCGAACGCGACGATCACGATCAACGCGACCGCGCCGGCGACGACCGGCCACATCACCAACACCACCGTCGTCGATCCCGACAACACGATTCCCGAGAGCAACGAGCTGAACAACACATCGGCGCTCGTCGACACGAATGTCGTCGCTTCGACGTCGAGCGGCCCATTGACCATCAATCTCACGGACAACGGCGTCGAGCTCACGGGCGCGGGTCCGGATCCGGTGACGCCGAACGGCCTGGAGACCTACAAGATTCTCGTCGTCAACACCGGCTCGACGCGCGCCAACGACGTGTCGATCGTCGACGGCACGCAGGGACTCGTCGCATCCACCATTCAGGCGAGCTTCGTGGTCACCAACGGGACGGTCGGCAACGGCGGCGGCTGCACGGTGACGGCGCCGCAGGCGCGCTGCCTCGCGCGGACGCTGAATGCCGGCGGCACGATTCTGATGACGGTCACCGGCAGCGTCATCGCCTCGGCGGGCTCGACGCTGATCGACACGGCGACGGTGACCGGGAACATCTCGAATGGCGGCGTGAGCGCGACCGACACCGAATTGACGACAGTCAAGCCGGGCATCGACCTGACGATCACGAAGTCTGACTCGCCCGACCCGGTCTGCGCGCGGTCGTGGCCTGGCTCCTCGCCGGCGCCGCTGGTCTGCCGCGGCGGACTGACGTACACGTTCAGCGTCGGCAACAGCGGCATCCAGACGGCGAACGGCGTGACGATCCGCGATCCGCTGATGGCCGGACTGATCCTCGACAGCTTCACGGCTCCCGCGTTCTCCGGCGGCTGCGCGGTCGACGGCAGCAACGTCGTCACGTGCACGGGCGGCACGATCGCGCCCGAGTCGACGACGCCCGTGACGCTGACGCTGGTGGCGCCGAGCGTGCTCGGCACGATCACCAACACGGTGACGGTCGATCCGAACAACGCGATCTTCGAAGCCGACGAGACGAACAACACGGCGACGGCGACCACGCAGGTGGTGACCGGCATCGATCTGACGATCCACAAGACCGACGCGATCGATCCGATCGCGACGAGCGGCACCGAAACCTACACGATCACGGTCAACAACCTCGGGACGCAGGACGCGTCGAACATCCGCGTGCGGGACATCCTGCCGTCCGGCACGATCTTCCGCGACGTGGTCAGCGATCACGGCTTCACCTGTTCCTACGCGAGCGGCAACGTGGAGTGCATCGGCGGATCGATCAAGGGGACGGCAACCAACAACTACGCGCCGCTCGGCGGAAACCTCGCGAACCCTCCCGACACGGCGACGATCACGATCCGGATCTTCGCGCAGGCGTTCGCCGGCACGATGCACAACGAGGTGCGCGTCGACCCGAACGGCGAGATTCCGGAGGCGGACGAGACCAACAACATCGCGACGCAGGACACGGTCGTCGACAGCTTCACGGGCGGCCACGGCGGCTTCAATCAGCTGACGATTCTCAAGACGCAGACGAGCCCGGCCAACCCGGTCGCGCGCAACGCGAAGGTCACGTACAACATTGCCGTCGGCAACACCGGCACCGACACGGCGGTCGGCGTGACGGTCCGCGATTTCATGCCCGCGGGCACGAGGTACATCGAGGCGACCGGCACGAATCAGTTCCACTGCACGCAGGTGAACATCATCATCAACTGCGTGGGCGGCCAGATTCCGTCCGGCGGCACGGCTAACATCACGGTGATCCTGTTCGCGCCCGACACGCCGGGCTCGTACACCAACCAGGCGATCGTCGACCCGGACAATACGATCCCCGAGGGCGACGAACTCGACAACGAATCCGCCGCCCCGCCGACGATCGTCGTCAACGGCGGAAGCGGGCCGTTCAACGATCTGCAGATCGACAAGAGCGGTCCGGCGAGCGTGAGGCCGAACAGCAACATCACCTACATGATCGACGTCTTCAACGTCGGCAGCGATCCGGCGCTGAGCGTCACCGTGCGCGACGTCCTGCCGATGGGCGAGACGTTCGTGTCCGCGGCCGACAACGGCACCGGTCCGGGCGCCCCGTTCACCTGCAGCGCGGCGGCCAATGTCGTCAACTGCACCGGCGCGACGATCAACGGGGGCGGACTCGCCAACAAGCGTACGCTCACGGTCGTGGCGAAGGCGCCGAACTTCCTGGTGCCGAACCCGCTCGTTCTCACGCCGCTGCACAACGTGGCGACGGTCGATCCGGACAACACGATTCCGGAAGGCGACGAGTTCAACAACACCGATTCGGTCGACACGACGGTGACGGCCAACGTCAACCTGACCGTCAAGAAGGACGGCCCGACGAAGGCGTCGCAGAGCGACGTCAAGGACTACACGATCGACATCACGAACAACGCCGTCGACGGCAACAGCGCGATCGTGACGGGCGTCGTCATGGTCGATCCGCTGCCGGTCGGGCTGATTCCGCTCGCGGTGGACGCAGGAAGCAACAACAACTGGGCGTGCTCGATCGATCAGAACCCGATCAATCTGGTCCGCTGCGTCGGCGATCTCGACAAGGAAAGCCCGGGCAACAAGGTCACGATCAAAATCACCGTGTTCATTACCGCGGAGGACAACCGCATCCTGGACAACGTGGCCTGCGTGGATCCGGACAACCTGATTGTCGAGTCGATCGAGACCGACAACTGCTCCGATCACGGCGCGTTCGTGGAGCCGCCCCCGCCGCCGCCGGCGCCTGATCTCCTGCTCAGCAAGCAGGTCGACAAGCTGTCGACGAACCCCGGCGAGGATCTGACGTACACGATCACGATCCAGAACAACGGGCAGACAAGGGCGAAAACGCCGGTGACGATTACCGATCCGCTGCCGGCGCAGGTGACGTTCAACACGGTGACGACGACCAACAGCTGGACCTGCTCGGAGTCGTCGGGCACGGTGACCTGCCAGGACGGCGGCGGCGGTCTCGAGGTCGGCGATCAGGCGAAGATCACGATACTGACGAAAGTGAAGGACAACGCTGCCGTCCCCATTGCCAACACGGCGGTCGCGAGCACCGCGCACTTCGACAGTACCGTGTCCCCGTGCGGGACACCGGGGGCGTGCACCGACGAGATAGCCACGGGGAACAATCAGCAGACGGTCATCACCTCGATCGGATCGACCGGCTTCGACCTCGCGATCGGATCGCTCGTCGACAACCCGGATCCGGTGTCCCCGGGTCAGGGGCTCAAGTACACGGTCGTCGCCGTCAACGGCGGCACCGCCGACGCCAACCCGGTGCACATCAAGCTCGACATCCCGTCGTCGGGCGTGACGTTCCAGAGCGCAATCGGGTCCAACGGCTTCGTCTGCGACGCGCCGGCATCGAACTCGATCGACTGCCACGGCCACCTGCCGGGCGGCGGCAATACGACGCTGACCGTCAGCTTCACGATGCTGACGTCGGGCCTGCCGTCATCGGTCAGCCTGACGGCCACGATCGATCCGCCGGACGCGCTCCACCCGCAAGGTCTGTTTGCGGAGACCGACGAAAGCAACAACTCGAAGACGCAGGTGACGTCGGTCACCGACGGCGGCGGATGCACGGTGTGCACGGATCTGGTGGCCGCGGAGCTGCTGGCGACGGACCCGTACTTCAGCGGCGATCCGATGACGGTCAAGTTCCAGGTCGTCAACACCGGCGACAGCCCGACGGCGCTGAACCCGCTGACGGACAAGCTGCTGGAGTTTGCAGCGATCTCGGACGGAACGGTGTCAGGCGCGGCTGTCTCTTCGTCGCTGGCGGGCGTCACGTGCACCGTCGACTCGACGGGGACCAACTTCGTCGACACGAGCTGCAAGGGCAACCTCGGACCAGGCGAAGGCGTGACGATCACGCTGACGCTGACGGCGACCGGCTCGGAGTTTGAGGCAATCGGCGTGGCGGATCCGAACAACCTGGTGTCCGAGTTCAACGAAGGGAATAACCTGTTGATCCGGACCCTGATCATCTTCTGAGGCCGATGATGAAGCAGATCGTCATCGGCGTCACGATCGCGGCCGCTGTGGGGGCGGCCGCGATCGTCTACCAGCACACCGAGTCCGTCGCGCACGCGCAGGGCTGCGGGCTTCACTACGTGGCGGCGGCGGATGACATCCCCTCCGGCCACGACGTCTCGGAATCCGAGCGCTACCCCAATCACCTGATGGACGACCATCTGAAGAAATGGGGCGCCTGGTGTGAGTACGACATCGCGAAGGAAGGGACGAAATCGTCCGACTACATCACGGGCGGACAGCTCGCCACGACGTGGAACGATCGTCCCGATCTGATCACGCTGACCGTCGGCGAGCAGAACTCGACGATCGTCAACCTGATCAAGGATTGCTTCGACGACGTGAAGAAGCACGATTTCGCCGGCGCGTCCTCGTGCGCGGGCGCGATCCTCGGCAACACGACGCTCTTCTCGAACCTCTCGTCGAACCTGACGACGACGCTGCAGCAGTACCGCGTCATCATGGCGGGGCGCCCGCAGCTCGTCGTCGCGGTGACCGGCTACCCGAACCCGTATCCGCATACGGATACGGCGACGGAGAAGATCGCGGAGCTGTGCACGCCGCTCATCGACACGATCCCGACCTGCATCGCCCGGTGGGTGCAGCTGCCGCCGGCGCTCGAGCTGATCGATCAGGTCTTCAAGAAGCTGAACTCCACGATCCAGACGGCGGTGCAGCCGTTCACGAACAGCAACTCGCGGTTCGTCTTCGTCAACACCTACGACAAGCTGCGCGACCACTGCATGAAGATGGAAGTCTCGTTCAAGACCAAAGTGGAGCATCCCGAGGAGGACGGCGCCGTCCACGATCACGATTCGCCGCAGGCCGTGAACTTCGGCTGCGACGAGCCGTGGTTCGTCGCCGGCGACGACGGCACCGACACGCCGTTCTACCTCGATCCGGCGGCCATCGGCATTCTGATCCAGGAAAGCCAGACGACGTCCGGGATGGGCGTCTATCCCAACGACGACGGGCACAAATGCATCTCGGACCTGATCTGGGAGGCCGACACGATCGAGCCTGGCACCACGCCGCTGAAGTGGAAGCTGAGAGTCCCCGAGGCGCCGAACAGCAACATCTGTCAGTAGCCGTCCGGAGGGCACTGCCGAGCCGGTAGTCCGGCGCGACGCGTGCGCAGAGAGCGTGCAAGGTCCTTGAAGAAAGGATCCGTGCATGCTTTAGACTTTTGCGCATGTCGATTGCCTCGGCGTCGGTCCCCCTCGAAACGTATGCGGAGCTGGCCGTCCGGGTCGCGCTGAACGTGCAGCCGGGACAGCGCCTGATGATCATCGGTCCGTTGATGAGCGGCGGGGTGTCGCTCGAGGCCGCTCCGCTCGTTCGCGCGATCGCGGCGAGCGCCTATGGCGCCGGCGCGGAGCTCGTCGAAGCGGTCTGGGGCGACGAACCGATGCAGCTCGCGCGCTTCGGCCACGCGCAGGCGGGCACGTTCGGCGTCTTCTCGTCGTGGCTGCCGCACGCGCTCATCGAGCACGCCGAGAAGGGCGGCGCGATGCTGTCGGTCTACGCCAACGATCCCGATCTGCTGGCCTCCGCGCCGGCCGATCGCGTCGGCGCGCTGCAGCAGGCGACGTCGCGGGCCGTCAACCGGTTTCGCGAGCTCATCTCCCGCAATCAGACGAACTGGGCCGTGGTGGCGGCGGCCGGGGAGGCGTGGGCCGCGAAAGTGTTTCCCTCCGAACCGGCGGAGCGGCGCGTCGCGCAGCTCTGGAGCACGATCGTCCGCCTGTGCCGGCTCGATCGGCCCGATCCGGTCGCCGCGTGGAGAGATCATCTCGCCGCGCTCGCGTCGCGCAGCGACGAGCTGAATCGCCGCCGCTATGCGGCGCTGAAGTTCTGCGGTCCCGGGACGGACCTGACCGTCGGCCTGCCGCCCGCGCACCTCTGGGTCAGCGGCGCGTCGACGTCGAAGAACGGCATCCGGTTCGTGCCCAACCTGCCGACGGAAGAGGTCTTCACGATCGCGGATCGCCTGCGCGTCGAAGGGACCGTGCACTCGACCAAACCGCTCAGCAGCGGCGGCACGCTGATCGAAGACTTCAGCCTCAGGTTCGAGGGCGGCAAAGTGGTGGACGTGAAGGCGGCGCGCGGCGAAGCGGTCCTTCGCAAGCTGCTCGAGACGGACGCGACGGCCGGCCGGCTCGGCGAAGTGGCGCTCGTGCCCCACAGCTCGCCCATCGCGCAGTCGGGACGCCTGTTCTACAACACGCTGTTCGACGAGAATGCCGCGAGCCACGTCGCGTTCGGATCGGCGTATAAATTCACGCTGGACGGCGCGGACGGCATGAGCGACGAGCAATTCGAGAAAGCGGGCGGCAATCGCAGCGCAATCCACGTGGACTTCATGATCGGATCCGCGGAGCTCGATGTCGACGGTGTGGCCGGAAGCGGCGCGAGCGAGCCGTTGATGCGGAAGGGGGAGTGGGTATGAGGCGGGGCGGGCTACTGGCGTGTGTCCCGATGTGGCTCATCAGCCTGACTTGTGTCGCAGCTTTGAACACAAGTCTGACTGCAGTCAGACTGCAGTCAGACCGCAGTCGGACCGGCAAGACGCATCGCAATCCCATCATCGCGCTGCTCGAGCAGCACAAGCCGGTGTTCGGCGTGTACGCGCCGAGCAACGGCGGCCGCCGCGGCGAGCCGGCGACGCCGCGGTCCGCGCTCGATCTCGCGAGGGACGGTCTCGCCTACCGCGACGCCGACTTCCTCTTCAACGGCACGCCCGAGGGCAGCATCGATCGCGCGATGCCGGCGATCGCCGATTTCGTCAAGGCGATGGACGACGTCAACGGCGAGTCGAAAACGCCTTTCTTCGGACTCCTGCGCCCGCTGGTCCTGAAGGTGCCCAAGATCGATCCGGATCGGTCGAAGGCCGTCGAAAACATCGGCCGCGAGCTGAACGCCGGCGCCGGCGGCCTGATGTTCGTCGAGACCGAGAGCGCGGACGAGGTGCGCGCGGGGCTCGCCGCGATGCGGTTCAAGGCGAAAGGCGGCACGCGGCCCGACGCGGTGGGGACGGCGGCGGCGCACTGGGGGATGAGCGAGGCGGACTATCGCCGCGCCGCGGACGTGTGGCCGCTCAACCCCGACGGCGAACTGATCAACTGGACGATTGTGGAGAGCCGGGAAGGGCTCGCGCACGTGCGCGAGATCGCCGCCGTGAAAGGCATCGGCGTGCTGTGGCCCGGCGCCGGCACGCTGCGCGGCGTCTTTTCGTCGACGAATGAGAAAGGCGAGCGCGTGCTCGACCAGGCGGCCTGGGAAAATGCGATTCAGCAGGTGCTCGCCGCGTGCAAGGAGTTCAACGTGCCCTGCGGCTACCCGGCGAACGCGAACGACATCGAGACGCGCATGAAGCAGGGGTTCAGCGTCTTCGTGATGAACTGGGGGCCGCCCGGATTCGAGGCGGTGCAGATCGGAAGGAAGGCCGCCGGACGGTAGCCACGAAAACACGAAACCACGAACCCAATGAGCTTTTCGTGATTTCGCGCTTTCGTGGTCCGGGTTCTATTTCGTTCCGCGGCGCTCGGCCAGCAGCTTCTTGATTTCGTTGTAGCCGTTGTTGACGGTGATGTCGGCGAGGTCTTTGCCGATCTCCTTCGTCGACGGATGCGGATCGCCGCTCAGGCCGTTGTTGACGCGCGGCGGCGCGTTCGGATCCGTGCCGCGGCCACGGCCACCGCCGCCACCTGCGCCGCGCTCGCCGCGCTGGCGCGCCTCGTACGCCTCGCGTGACGTGCCCGGATCGAACGGCACCGTCTTGTAGCTCGGACGGACGTAGACGCCGGGCGCGGGCTCCATCCACATCATCTCGGACGTCTCCATCATCGCGCCGTGGCCGCCGATCGGCAGCTTGTGGTCGTACAGATACTTGTCCACATCCTCGTGCGTTTTGTTGTAGAAGTCCGAGACGTAATAGACGTTCGTGCCCTTCGCGGACCACTTCTTGTCCATCTCTTCGGCGGCTTCCTTCATCTGCGGCTGCCCGCCGCCGTGATCGCCCATCACGAAGATGTCCTTGAAGCCGCTGCGCGCGAGGCTGTCGATCATCGCGAGCTGCACCTGCTTGAAGACGTCGGGCGGCAGCTGCATCGGGCCGGCCTGATCCGCCATCTCGCGGCTCGCGTTGAGGCCGGTCGCGTTGACCGCGAACGGCAGCACGGGCGCGACGAGCGCGTTGCCCAGCTTCTGCGCGATCCGGATGGCGTGATGGCGCGCCATGATCGTGTGGCCGCCGATCACGTCCTGCGGTCCGCGTTCCTCCGTGCCGCCCGTCACGAGCAGGATCGTGGTCGTTCCGCTTTTCAGCTTTTCCGATACTTCGGTGTGCGTCAGCAGTTCGAGCTCGACGATGTCCTTGACGTTCGGCTGCTGCGCGAACGCTCCGGGGGCGACCGTCGAGACGGCGAGCGCTGAAATAAGTGCGAGGGTGTGCTTCATCCTTCCTCCGGTCGGGAATCTTACCGCACGAGGCGCCAGAACTGCTCCTCGTTGAGCAGGGTGATGCGATGGCCCTTCTCCCGCAGCCGCTTGATCTCCATGAGCTTCAGCCCGCCGTCCCGGCCCGCCGCCTGCAGCGGATTGGGCCGTCCCCGGACGACGACCGTCGTTTTCGAAGACGGTCCGCCGTGGACGATGGCGCCCGCGCGTTTCGCGGCGCGCTTCGCTTCGTCGCGCCGCCGGCTCAGAATCCCCGTGAACGCGAGGTGGACGCCTTTGAGCGACTTGACCGAGCGCAGCCCCGCCGCTTTCAGCCGGCGCGGCGGCGTCTTGAGCGCCTCGATCATTTCGTCGGCGCTCTCGTAGCGCTTCCGCCGCTCGCCGATGCACCGGTGAACGATTTCCTTGAGGTGGTCGCTGCACGGCAGCCCGCGAATCTCGTGCGTGCGCACGCGCGTCCGCGCGTCGCCTTTGATCAGCATGCCCAGCAGCTGCCCGACCTGATAAACATCGTCTCTGGCCTGCCACTTGGGGAGTTTGTCTGCTCGAAGGCCCCTTTCCCGCGCGCGCGCGAGGATGTCGCTCGGAGCCGTCAGCGCGTTCATCGTGCGCGCGGTGATCCCGCGGGTGTCGCTCTGCTGTCGCACGATGCCGAAGTCGCCGAGCTTGAGGCGACGATCGTCGCAGACGAAGACGTTCAGCGGCGTCAGGTCGCGATGGAGCGTGTGGCCGCGGTGCAGCTTGCCGAGGACTTCGAGCACTCCGGCGATCTCGCGCCGCGCCGTCGCTTCGGGCCAGCCCTTGTCCGTGCGCGCGAGAAACGCGCTCAGATCGCCGTGCCGCGCGTACTCGAGCGTCAGACAGTAGAGGACCTGGGCGCTGCCCGGCGTCATCAGCGGAAACCGATCGAAGACCCGGATCGCGCGCGGATGGCCGTCGAGCAGCTGACCGAAGTACGCCTCGCGCAGCCAGCCGTCGGCGTTCGCGCTGACCTTGACGCAGATCTGCCTCGGCACGAGCGACGATCGGCCGAGCCGCTCCGCCAGATACACCTGGCCGAAGCCGCCTTCGCCGAGCAGGCGCTCGATGCGATAACCGAGCCCGGTCTCAGGACTGATGATCGTCTGCGCTGGGCGGAGAAAAGGGAGGCCGGCGCGCGCCGCCGGAGCGGCGCGCGTCGTGGCCGCGGTCGTTCGTCCCGCCATCAAGGCGGAAGTTTACCGTTATTTCTTCGCGCTGCAGGAGGCCGCGATCATCTCGACCGATTCGACGTCGACCTTCGCGAGATCCGACTGACTGACGTCGTGATCCGCGTCCTTCAGGTCGCTCTTGTCCGCGAGGTTGCCGCGCACGCGAATCTGGTGACCGATGTGGCTCTTCAGCTGATCCGACTCGCCGCTCAGCCGATAGGAGCGCCTCGCCTGATCGATTTGCTTGTCTTCGACGGCGCTTTTCGGCTCTCCCGTCGTGCCGACGGCCTGATCCGGCGCGATCCGGTTCGCCTGCGTCAGGATGTAGTTGCCGAGAATGCCTTTCTCTTCCTGCAGACACCCGGTCAGCACGACCGCCGGCTTCTTCGCGTCAGCGCTGGTTGCTGCGGCGGCGCCTGACGCGCCGGCCGTGCCAGCCGCGGGCGGATTCGCCGGTGTGGTGTCGGTTGTCGCGCGATCGGATGGGCCGCAGGCGCACGCGAATACGGCTGCGCCCGCGAGGGCAATCAGGGACGAACGATCGAATCTCATACATGACCTCCAGTCAGGTTCCGATCCTGATTGCCGTGCACGGCATGTGCCGACGCCAACCGCAGAGCACTGGCGACCGTTGAGCCACGATGCGCACGACAAGATGCGATCTCTACGGTTTGGCGCCGCAGGGTAGACTGAGGGCCGAGGAGATCGACGATGAACGGCGTTCGTGTGCTCGTGGGGACGCGCAAAGGCGCGTTCGTGCTGACGTCCGACGGAACGCGCAAGCGGTGGAACGTCAGCGGCCCGCATTTCGCGGGCTGGGAGATGTATCACATCAAGGGATCGCCGGCCGATCCCAATCGCATCTACGCGTCGCAGAGCAGCGGCTGGTTCGGCCAGATCATGCAGCGCTCGAACGACGGCGGCAAAACCTGGGAGACGATCGGAAACAAGTTCGTCTATGACGGCGTGCCAGGCACGCATCAGTGGTACGACGGAACGCCGCACCCGTGGGAGTTCAAGCGTGTGTGGCATCTCGAGCCGTCGCATACCGATCCCGACACGGTCTTCGCCGGCGTCGAGGACGCGGCGATGTTCAAGACGACCGACGGCGGCCAGAACTGGACGGAGCTGTCGAGCCTGCGCATGCATGACACCGGAAAGCACTGGCAGCCGGGCGCCGGCGGCCTGTGTCTGCACACGATCCTGATCGACCCGACCAACCCCAATCGCATCTTCGTCGCCATCTCCGCCGCGGGCGCGTTTCGTACCGACGACGGCGGCAAGACGTGGAAGCCGATCAACAAGGGTCTCCACTCGGCGCAGATTCCGAATCCGACCGCGGAGGTCGGCCACTGCGTGCACCGCCTCGCGCTGCATCGCTCGCGACCGAACACGGTCTTCATGCAGAAGCATTGGGACGTGATGCGCACCGACAACGGCGGCGACCAGTGGCGGGAGGTGAGCGGCAACCTGCCGACCGATTTCGGCTTCGTGATCGACGTCAACACGAACGAGCCCGAAACAATTTATGTGGTGCCGATCAAGAGCGACTCCGAACACATGCCGATCGAGGGGAAGCTGCGCGTGTACCGCAGCAAGACCGGCGGAAACGAATGGGAGGCGCTGACGAAGGGTCTGCCGCAGAAGGACTGCTACGTCAACGTCTTCCGCGATGCGATGGCCGTCGACGCGCTCGATCCGTGCGGCGTGTACTTCGGAACGAGCGGCGGTCAGGTTTACGTGTCACCCAATGGCGGCGACGAGTGGAGTCCGATTGTCGAGCATCTGCCGGCGGTGCTGTCGGTGGAGGTTCAGACCCTCAAATGATTCGCGTGGTTTTGCCGCAGCATCTTCGGACGCTGGCGAAAGTCGGCGACGAAGTGCAGGTCGACGT
>Ga0075425_100007306_pt1 | contig 11668 bp, 9 predicted proteins | sample SoiMethybrSBSTD4_FD_75300 | JGI IMG/M metagenome (GOLD analysis project Ga0075425, IMG submission 75300) | Bulk soil microbial communities from a Populus tree surrounding site in Tennessee, USA - Soil MetaG P. TD hybrid SBSTD4 | ecosystem: Environmental > Terrestrial > Soil > Tree plantation...
GCCCTTGTTCGAGGCGCAGGGCTTTAGCGTGCTGAGCTCGAGCCGATCCTAAATTCAGGCCTTTGACGCTCCCTTAAAATCAGAAACGGGGCCAAACCGGCGCTGGCCCCGGGTCGTCTTTTTTCGCTGGACACGCTATATTCTATCAAATATAGCGAAAGCATGACTGCAAAGCTGCCCGGCTTGCACACGCAGTTGCCGCCGTTGACCAGGGTTGGCCCGGCTCCTCCCCCCATGCTGCTCGGCAGGCAGATGCCTAAGACAGCAGCCGCCGCAGTCGCCAAACGGCGCTGTATGTGGGAGCTCAGCAGCAATTTTCATTGTTCGATCGTTGGCACCTGCCTGACCACGGCGGAGCTGCGGGAAATCCTGAGCCGGGCTCAGTTACCAGGGTGTCACAAGGCTTCTGATCACGAGCTGCACAGCACTGCCGTCCTCTTGGCCGGCCGCGGGGATCGCGCCGCTAAGCTGCTGCACAAGGCATTAGATCGCCGTCATCGATGCGCTATTGGTCAGTTCAGTAAGGCGCGAAATGCGGAGGACCTATACGAGCTTTGGACACGCGCCATTGATCGCGCGGATATTCCGGGCGCCTATTGGGCGCTCCTCACCCATCCGCTCGCGAGCGAAGATCTGGCACGCAAGGTTTTCGGCGAAGTGCACATGCTTTCGCATCTCGTCGGCGCCGCGAACAGGGCCGATATCCGGCGATTGCGAGAGCTAGAGACTGAAAATTCTGCGCTGCGTGATAAGGTAGCGCGCCAACAGCGCCAGTTGCGTGATGCAGTGGTGTCGCGAGATGCAACTATCGCCAAACTCACGGAGGCTCTGGGCAAGACGATTTCCTCACCTTCGCCAACCGGTGCTGCAAAGGCGGTGGATGGCGAGACAGCCGCTCAACTTGTTAGTGACCTTCGCCGCCGTCTCACCTCTGAAGTCGCAGCGCGGGCAAGACTGGCGAAACGACTGCAGCGGCTCGCCGTAGAGCTCGGCTTTGAACGAAAGCAAGGCTCCGCGCTGTTGCGGAGAAACGCCAAGCTGCAGGATGAGCTTGCCGGCGCAGAACGGTCGCTAAGGCAGCCATTCGCTGCTCCCCAGCCTGCAACCGATCAGTCGGCCGATCTCGCCGGCCTGACCCTACTTTATATTGGTGGACGGGCTCACAACATCCCGCAGCTGCGAATGCTGACTGAGGAATGTGGCGCCTCATTCCTACATCATGATGGGGCATCGATGACCGTGGCGGTCTGCTCGCCGCACAGGTGGCACGAGCCGACCGCATATATTTTCCGGTCGATTGTGTTAGCCATAATGCAGTTGTTGTGGTGAAGCGCCTCGCGCGTCAGCTTGGCAAGCGCTACCTCCCGCTCCGGAGCGCGGGGCTAACCTCGTTTGTCCTCGCCTTGCGGCGCGAAGGCGAGGCTCTAGGCATGCGCGGTGGAAGCAAGACCCTCTCCACCCGCATGTGAAGGCCACTTCCCGCGTCAATCCGCTGGGCTGCACGTCGTCGTCGTGCTGGCTCGGCTGGACGTCGAACTGGGTGTGCGCGCATTTTGCCGGAGATGCTGGGGTTGACTCTTTCGGCTTTTGCGCCGATGCGTAGTCAATTGTTGAGAGCATTGATGTACTTGCCCATTGCACGCAACCCAGCATCGCTCACTTGTGCAAAGCCTTGCTTCGTCTGCTGGTAACGCTGTGCGGTCTTGCGCAGGCTACCGCGCGCCGCAAGGCAGTCCACGCACCGCAAGGCCGCCTGCACTAAGACGTGCCTCTTCGCTTGCGGCCAGGCTGCCGGATAGACCGCCAAAACCAGTAACTTGCTCTTGGCGATGATGGTTGCAACGGGATGCAGGAGCTGCGCCCATGCCGGCAGCCAGGCAACATTCGCGAGCAGGGCGGCATGCATGGCAATCGAAATTGTGGCGGATAGTGGCAGCCACACCGTCACGGCGACGACCACGAGCAGGGCAGCGCGCGGCGAGAGGGCTCCGAAGCTTTGAAAGACCCAAGTGCTCCCTCGTTGCAGCACACTTTGAGTTGCATGCGCCAGAGCCTCCTGGCGCGGCCGTTGCCGCAGCCAAGGCCAACCCCGGTCCACAAAGTCGCCTATCGCCTTACGCCTCGCCCCGGACAGCCGCGGCAGATGATTGGCGAGCCGCTTGATCGACCACGCCATTGCGTCACCGGCTGTAGCGGCACCGAGCAACAGGCATGTCAGCATCTGGCGAAGGAGCGCGAAAACCAACGTCGAGGCAAGGGACAAGAAGGAAAACGCCACCTGAAAGAGCGTGCTTGTCAGAAAGGCAATTGCGACCAGCGGCAAGATAATCGCGTCGTCGATACCGATGCGAAACTGATCTGGCGCCTCTGCCGCGGTGCGAATGTCCGAACGATAAAGCAACGGTAAATACATCCAAGTTTGCCGCTGATCCGCCGAAGGTCGCAGATTTTGATGACAGGCGTGCATTCGCCTTCATCAGAACGATATCTGCCTGACAAGGGAGCATCGCAGAGCGTTTGTAAGGAATCAGCGGCAACAGCAATGATTCGCCGCCGTGATCGAGCCCGACTGGATCCTCCTCTTTAGCAAAAAGCGCGGCCGCTGGTGGGTGCGGCTGCTCGCTTGTGGGCGCTATCACCACGTCAAAGCCATTGCCTATTTACCCGCGCTACAGGCTTGGCTTTTCTACGATGTGAAGTTTAACGGCACGCGAGTGCTGCTTGTCCGCGAAGATGAGCCCGGCAGCCGTGCATTTTTGCACTATTATCTCGACAGCTGCGATCTGGTCGCCATGCCGCGGCTGCCGATTCCAAAGCGTGTAGCGCCCCAGCCCGGCTTTTGGTGCACCTTGGCGATGAAACATCTCGTTGGGATTTGTGCCGCCGCGTTGCGCCCAGACCAACTCTGGCGAGACAGCATTGCCGCCGGCGGCAAACCCTATGCAAGCGATTTAGCGGAAAACTCGAGCGTTGCTGCGGCTTCAATCGACCTGCTGAGGGATGCGCAGGCGTTTGAGTCCGTGCTGACCTTCATGAAGGCCCACGCAGAAACGTCGAGCCACCCCAGCAATCAGCAGAGCTATATGGACGACACAGCGTTTGGCCGGCAGCGAAGCGAACTGAATGCGAGGCTCCGGGCGCGCATTCGCGCACTCCACGACAAGATCGGCACCGCAAGCCGAAGGGGGCGAAAAACGATCGTGCAGCGGGTCTGAATAGCCTCCCCGAGCCGCCCTACCAGATTGGTTCTAGGATGTGCCCTATGTGACGTGGATTGGGCGCAGCCGTCCAGTATTTGGCCGGCTCCTGGGCCATCACGCACGGTTCCACCAAGTGCCACTGGCGGCCGCGGGCTTGTTCAATGAAAGCCCGAGGGGACGCCCGCAACGCTTGTTAGGGGGCGCGGGTCCAGGGCGTTAGCGCGCAAGATGACCCGCGAGCGAGTAAACAAGGCAAAGCGCGAGGCTCGCCCAGACGGCCGCGGTAAAATAGAGCGACATCCAAGCAATCTCGTCCTTCCATTGGGCAAAGTCATGCGTGACCACCCAACGAGTGCCGGCGTCACGGAAACCCTCAAGAGGAGAGAGAGCTTTGCTGCCGTCTTTAAGCCCGTTCTGCCAACGCTTCAGGTACATCGGTATGTCGACGGCTATGAGAAAGGCCAGATAGCCTGCGATCCCGGCGATCGCGACGATGATGGCCAGATAAAGTAGACCGTCGAATTCCGATAGCAATCGGCAAAGGCCAACGCCCGCGCCAAGAAAGGCAACTGCCCATATCGAGTTTTCGATGGCGTTGGCCAGATAGTTGGTTGTCAACACCCCGTACCACGAGCAGCACTGCGCCAGGAAGATCAGCGGCACAATCACCCAGGCGGCATGCAAGGTTGTATCCACCCCCGCTATCCCACCTAGCAGGTGCAGCAGCATAGCCCACTGTACGGCGAAGCATATTTCGGCCACGGTCGCCACGGACCGGCCGATGAGAACGCTCGATAGCCAGGTATCGAACAAGCAGATGCGTTGAACATCCGCGCGCGGCAGCACGGACCTGAAGGCGCAGCCAAAAACGTAGGCTGCGCAGAGAAACAACATAAGCGTGACGTCGGAGGCGCCAGCCAGAGTGCCAGCTAGCTCGATGTGGAAGTGGCGATAGAGCAGAAACCAGAGCGCGATATTGCCGCTGCTGGCCACGGTCAGTAGAGCCCACCACCAAGCCAACGGATTTGACCGCGCCTGCCACAGCAATCTCATCGCCGCACCACCTGTCATCGAACTGACACCTAATCGTTGCAATAGTGTCACGAGGAGCGGCCGATCGCGAGAGTTATCTGAAATTTGCTTGTGCGGCGGATCCAGGCTTTGCGCCGACGGCACCGAGTCGGCCCAGCGAATTGTCAGCTCCGTCGTCGCTCACTGCAGGTTTGGCGGCCCCGCCGCCTAGCCAATGCATGTCGCAAGCGATGGCGTATGTGGAGACCGAGAACGAGAGGAACGAGGTGATCCACTCCGGCCACCCGACTGCCGTTCAGCAGCCAAAGCTCTTCCGGGCCGGGCCATGAAAAACAGCATGCGGCAGATGCTCGACGGCTTGTTGGCTTCGCTCGAGCGTTCAAGCGGCTTTATCTGGACCGCGCTGGCTGTGGCGGTCGTGCTAACTTTGCAAATCGAACCCTTGCGGGGCTGGGGCGGGAACGAAATCGACTATTTTGACTTGGGGTTGCGGTCCGTTCGTCCCGAACAATTCGGTCCAAATCACGCCGTCTTCGACCACAGCGTGGCCCGTTTTGCCAGTTTCGCCATTCTTGGCGGCGCGGTCGTCTTTTTAGGCTACGACATCGCCTTGATCGCCCTGCGGCTCGTCGCGATTGTCGCCTACGCCATTGCGTTGGCTTATTTGGCGCGATGCTTGAGGCTGTCGCGGCTCGAGACGCTCCTTGCCCTGATGCTGTTCGTCTTGTTTGGGCAATGCTATTTCGCGGTAGAATGGTTGTTCGCTGGCGTTGAGGGCAAAGTCTTTGCCTATGCGGCAATCCTGGCAGCAATCGGCTTGGCCTGGCGTGACAAAGATTTGGGCGCCGTCGGTCTCGCCGCCGTCGCTACCTACTTTCATTTCCTGGTTGGGGGCTTCTGGGCCGTCGCCATTATCGGGCTCATCGGACTCAAGACCAAAAATGTCCGCCGCACGGGCGGCGCGTTCTTAGCGTATGCGATGCTCTGCGTACCCATTCTCGCGATCCTGCTCGGCGAGTGGTTCTTTGCCCCAACCCCGGACCTTTCGGATCTGGATTTGACGATCACCCAGATCTATTCGGCCTTTCGCAATCCGCATCACGTCGCGCCTTTCTCGGGCCCGCTGGGCGCATGGTTGCCCGGGATCAGTTGGATGGCGGCGACGACTTGCTTGCTGGCCATGCTGGCGTGGCAGGAACCTTCCGAGCGCCGCGTGCTGGCACGCTGGCTGCTCGCTATGTACATCTATTTGATACTGTCGTTCGTGCTGTCCTATTTCGATCGTCATACCTATCTCCTAGGACCGCTCATCCTGTTTCGGCCCAACGCCTTGATCCTGCTGCTCACGATCATGCTCGGCACGCTTTGGCTGCGCCAAGCGCTCCAGGGGAATGCTGCTCGAACGCTGGCCATCATCACGTTCGCAGTCGGCATCGGCTTTGCCGTCCCACGCGCAGTGTCCTTCGCCGATACTCTCTTGTCCCCCCAACTTCCTCTGACCCGAATGCTGACGCCCGGTGAGCGCGAGCTTATTGCCTGGCTGCGGGCTAATACCCCCGCTAGCGCTACCGTGGTGATCGAACCGACAGCCGAAACGGATTGGACCCTGCCTTGGCTCGCTTTTGAACGGCTCATTGGCCGCCCGACGCTCGTCAGCTTCAAGTTTGTTCCCACTTACAAGGCTGATATTGCGCGCTGGTATCGTTTGGTGCGCTGGCGGCAGGCGGTCTTCGAAGGCACCTGCGGCAGGCTCTCGGAACATCCAGCCGACTATCTCGTCACTTTGAACGCCGCCACCCTGACACGAGTGGCGGTTTGTGGCGACGTCGTCTGGACAAACGATCTTTACGGAGTTGTCCGGGTTGCGCGCAGGTCCCTGCCTAAATAGGGCCGCGCGAGCATCACGGAGGGAATATCGTGCGCGCGCTTGGCGCCTATCCAGCGGAATACAAGGTCGCGAGGACGGTCGGATCGGAGCATGGCAGCTGGGCCAATTGCTTCATGGTTTAGCTTTAGCGTGGTAAGGAAAGTGCGCCGCCGACAACGCGAGTTCCCCCACGTCGGAAACAGCCGAACGAAGAATATGCGGGTGGGCTGTTGGACTTGCCGCGTGCGCCGCCTGTCCAATCCCAGTGATTGGGGCGGTTCAACCGAGCGCGGCAATCACGTCGTCGGCCTTGCTCACTGCGGACACGTTCTGCAGGGCGTAGTTGATCGAGGCGCGGTGCCAGTCGGCGTTCATGGTCGAGCAGCAATCCTCGGGCACGATCATCAAGTAGCCCTTGTCGGCGCCGGTCCGGGCCGTGTGCTCGATCGACATATTCGTCCAGGCGCCGGTGACGATGACGATATCGCGGCGCTCGCTTTTCAACACCGTCTCGAGCCTGGAGCCTTCCCAGGCGCTCATACGCATCTTTTCGACCACGTGATCGCCGGGCTTCGGCTCGAGGCCAGCCACCGGCGCTGCGCCCCAGGTGCCCCGCACCATTGCCTTCGCTTCCACGAGCCCCTCGAACAGCGGCGCATTCAGCGTGACGCCGGGCGCACCCGGCTCCACCACGAACCACACGTGGATCACCATCACCCCACGTTTGCGGCACGCGTCGGCCAGCCGCATGGCGTTGGCGATCGCGTTCTGCTGCTTGCAGTGCGCCGGCGAGCCCGAGGAGGCGAAAGCACCACCTTCCATCACGACGTCGTTCTGCATGTCCTGGATGATGAGGGCGCAGCGGCTCGGATCCAGCCGGCCGAGCGACTTCGACGCCGAGGCGGATTGTGGCGGTGGCGGCGTGGGTGTCGGCGGATGAGGCGCCGGCCGCGCCGCAGCCGCGGCCTGATCGCTGGAGCGTGTTGACGTGTCAGCTGCGCGCGGACGCATGTAGGGCTCCAGCCGCGGCCCCACCTTGGTCTTCACCGAATAGACCGAGTGCGTCGCGCACATGAACAGGGTGTGGAAATCCGGTCCCCCCCAAGCCAGGTTGGCCACCATCTCGGGCACGCGCAGCTTGCCGATGAGTTCGCCCGACGGGGCAAAGACCCACACGCCTCCCGGCGCCGTGCACCAGATATTGCCGCGCGAATCGCACTTCATGCCGTCGGGCAAGCCTGGCTCGCGGTCCGAGGCGAGGCCGCTGGCGAACACGCGCCCGTTCATCAGCGAGCCGTAGGTGGAGACGTCGAAAACGCGGATGAGGGCCTGCACCGTGTCGTTGACATAAAGCCGCTGCTCGTCGGGCGAGAAGCACAGCCCGTTCGGCTGGTCGAACATGTAGCGCTCCACCAGCAGCTCGGGCGGCCCGCCGCCGGGCGGCACGCGGTACACACCCTGGAAACCGAGCTGCCGCGGCCGCTCCACCCCGTACACCGGCATGCGCCCGTACCAGGGATCGGAGAAGTAGATGGAGCCATCGGATTTCACGACGACGTCGTTGGGGCTGTTGAGCTCGTAACCGTCAAAATGGGAAGCGAGTACCTCGCGCTGCCCGTCGGGACGCTCGCGCACCAGGCTGGACGTGGAATGCTCGCAGACGATGAGGTTGAGGTGCTCGTCGTAGGTCATGCCGTTGCACTTGTTGGACGGGCGCTTGACCTCACGCACCCCACCGCGCTGGTCCCAGCGCCGGCGCACGTCGGCCGGCATGTCGGAGAACAAGAGGTAGTGTTCAACCGGATGCCAGATCGGGCCTTCGGTAAACGTGAAGCCAGTCCCGACCTGACCGACCGCCGCCCAGCTGTCGATCAGCTCCTCGAACTCGCGCTTGACGATTACGTGCGACATGGAACTGCCTCTTGCTCCGCGTTTAAGCCGGGAACCAGTTGCGCGGCGCCAGCGACTGCGTCAGCGGGCCCGGCACCTCGTTCTGCAGGCGACCGACGATTTGGCCGCCCTCCACCTTGGCGGGGCGGTCGTGCACGGGCAGCAGGAACTTGGCCTGACTCAGGAGCTTCTTGATGGCCGCCTTCTCCTGACGCTTGGTGGTGCCGTGATTGCCGGTGACGCGCGGCTCCATCCAGCCGATCTCGTGGTAGGGCTCAATGATCTGGTCGTTGAAGTCGTAGATCACGTCGCCGCAGATCGTGGCGATGCCCTCGGCCGTGTGAACGTGCACGTTCATGGAGCCTTCGGTATGCGCGCCCGCCGCCTCGCAATATACGCCGGGGCAGATCTCGGTAGGGCCGGAGATTTCCAGATCCAGGAACCGCAGGGCGCCTTTGGTGTGCAACCGGTCGATCAGATGCTTGATGTCGGGCAGGGGGTACTGCGGGTGCATGAGGCCGGAGACCGAGTATTCCATCTCGCGCCGGTTCAGGATCACCGTGGTGTTCATCGGGAACAGGTCGTCCTTGCCGGCGTGGTCAATATGCAGGTGCGTGTGCATGACATAGCGCACGTCGCCCATGCGCACGCCATGGCGCTTCAGCTGGTTCTCGATCATGTTCTCGTGGAACTGCAGGCCTCGCATGCCAAGCGTTTCCATGATCTGGTTGGAGCGGTAGCCGGTGTCGACCACGATCGGCCACGGCCCGCCGAGGATCAGGAAACCCAGCGTCGGCACCCGCCGCGTGCGGCCGCAACCGCGCCCGAGCACAAGGAAGCTGCTTTCGAGCTCGATGTCGCCGTAATCCAGGATCTTGATTTCGAGGGGCATGGGGAATCCTTCCCTAGCAATCGGCGGCGTTTGGCACTCGCGCCCGTCATGCCGCCCTCGGTTGTGCGAGGTTGAGGACATGATGGCAGAGGCGTTCGGTGGAGCCGGCGTCGGCCAGCGCGTCGAGATGAGGCAGAATCGATTTCAGCGCGGCGGTTTCGGGCCGGTAAGCCGGATCGGCGGCGAGCGGCGTCAGCCAGGAGAGGTGCCAGGCGCGCGCGGCGAGGCGCTTCACTGCCTCGGTCATGGCTTTCGGATCGCCGCGCTCGAGGCCGTCGGAGAGGATCAGCACCACGGCGCCGCGCGCCGTGCCGGCAAACCGCGGCACGGCAAGGAAGGCCAGCAAGGCATCGCCGATGCGGGTGCCGCCGTCCCAGTCCGAAACGAGGCCGGACGCGGTGGCCAGGGCCTGCTCTCGGTTCCTGAGCTGCAACGCCCGCGTCACACGCGTGAGGCGGGTGCCGATCGTGAACACCTCGACGCGATCGGCAGCCCGCACCAAGGCATGCGCGAAGCGCAAATGCGCGTCCGTGCGCGCCTTCATCGAGCCCGATACATCGATGACGAGTAGGATGGGGCGTCGGCGCGGCCGGCGCTTCAGGCGGGGCAGCCTGAAGATCTCACCATCGTTGCGGACCGCTTCTCGCATCGCCCGCCGCAGGTCGAGGCTAGGACCGCGCCGGGCGGCACTGCGCCGGTAGCCGCGCCGCTGTGGCAGACGCTCGGGCAGCGCACGCTGGAAGCGTCGCAGCACGTCGATCTCGACGCTAGGCCCGAAGCGGCGCAGCGACAGAGCCTCGCTCGCCGTTGCCGCCTGACCGGCCGCGTTGGTGCCGTCGGAGACGGGCGGCTCAAGACCGCCCGGGCGGTCCTCCTGCACGCGCACGTCGTCAGGATCGGGCTCAGCCGCCTCGCGGCCCAGCTCGACGGCGCCAAGGAAGTGAGCGTCGAACAGCGCCTCGAATTCGTCGCGCCGCTCCGGCGGCGGCGCCAGGGTGGCATGGGCGGCGCGGCGGATGTCCTCGAGGCTGCGGGGCCCGAGCAGCGTGATGGCGGCGAGGAACAGCGTCACCTGCTCTGGCGCCACGGCAAAGCCGTTGGCGCGGAGCAAGGGTGCGAAGGCGACGAACGGCGCCGCCGCAGCGGGGAGCGCAGGGCGCGTCATGCGGCGGCCCCCGTGATGATGGCATCGAGGCGCGGAGCGATGTGGGCGTTGTCCTCTTCGTCCTTGATGGCGACGCCGATGGACCGCTTGAAAGCCTCGGGCCAGGACGCACCGCCCTTGGCTAGCACGGTTGCCGCCTCCGCCCAATCGACGGCTTCCGCGATTCCCGGCGGTTTGGTGAGCGGCTCACGCCGCAGCCGCCCGACAGCGGCCACCACGGCACGCGCGGTGTCCTCGGCCACACTGGAGGCGCGCAGCATGATGATCTGCGCCTCGCGCTCGGGCGCCGGGTAGCCGATGAAATGATAGACGCAGCGCCGTCTCAGCGCTTCGTGCAGCTCGCGCGTGCGGTTTGAGGTTAGGATCACCGCCGGGCGCTCGTGGGCCGACAGGGTGCCGCGCTCCGGGATCGAAATGGTGAAATCGGACAGGAACTCGAGGAGCAGTGCCTCGAATTCGTGGTCGGAGCGGTCGATCTCGTCGAGCAGCAGCACCGCGCTGTCGGGCGACCGCAGCGCCTGCAGCATCGGCCGCTCGATCAGGAACTCGTCGCGGTAGATATCGACCGGCTTGTCGCCGGCCTGACGAATCGCCAGCATCTGGCGCGGGTAGTTCCATTCATAAAGAGCCGCGGTCGCATCGATGCCCTCGTAGCACTGCAGCCGGATCAGGCGGCGGCCAAGGACGCCGGAGAGGGCCTTGGCGGCCTCGGTCTTGCCGACACCGGGCGCGCCTTCCAGTAGCAGCGGCTTGCCCAACGCCAGCGCCAGGAAGGCCGCCGTGGCGAGACCGTCGTCGGCCAGGTAGAAGGCACTGCTGAGCGCATGCGCTAGCGCCTCGGGGCTGTCGATGCCGGCGACTTTGTTGCGCACGACCATGGCCTAGCGCCGTCCTCCCGCTGCGGCCTGGGGCCGCGCTCCACCTTGCGCCTTGATGGCGCGCAGCACCTTCTCCGGCGTGATGGGCAATTCGTCGATGCGCACCCCCACCGCGTTGAAGATGGCATTGGCGACGGCCGGGAGCACCGGGTTTGCGCACATCTCGCCGGGCCCCTTGCCACCGAACGGGCCATCGGGCGCGGGGCGCTCCAACACGGCGATATCGTGCGGGCAGATGTCGCCCGGTCCCGGCATGACGTACTCGTTGTAGTCGCGCGGGCCGTGGGCGATATCGGGATAGTATGGCTCCGGCGTCTCGTAGAGAGCATGGCTCATGCCCATCCAGGCGCCGCCGACCAACTGTTGCTCGACGAGCTTGGGGTTGATGGCGCGGCCCAGCTCATAGGCACTGGTCATCTTGAGCATGCTGACCTCGCCGGTTTCGTCGTCCACCTCCAGCTCAGCGACCAAACAGGCGTGCGCGTAGCAGGAAACCGGGCTCATCTCGCCGGTCTCGGCGTTCACCTCCGACAACGGGATTAGAAAGATGCCGCGACCTGCGATCGTCTTGCCCTGCCTGAACTGCGCGGCGACGGCGACATCCTTAACCGAAATGGCGCGCGAGGGGGCGCCTTTGACGTGGATGTTGCCGCGACCGTCCGTTTCCAGGTCTGCGGCGTTGACCTCCAGCTCCTCGGCGGCGGCCTCCATCATGACGCCGCGCGCTTCCTTGGCGGCCGCCAT
>Ga0075425_100007307_pt1 | contig 11667 bp, 10 predicted proteins | sample SoiMethybrSBSTD4_FD_75300 | JGI IMG/M metagenome (GOLD analysis project Ga0075425, IMG submission 75300) | Bulk soil microbial communities from a Populus tree surrounding site in Tennessee, USA - Soil MetaG P. TD hybrid SBSTD4 | ecosystem: Environmental > Terrestrial > Soil > Tree plantation...
AGCGGAAGGTTTGGATGTGAACGTCTTCGCGCCGCCGGCGGATTCAAAGAACGCGCAAGATTTTGCAAATGCAGTGGCCCGCTCCGTGATGGCGTTCTCCGATCTGTTCGGGGCCTTGCCGGATCCGAGTTTTACGGTAGTACAGATGCCCGACGGTGGATTGCGGGAATTTTCCGGGCCGGGTTTGCTCGTTCTGTCGAAGCGTGCGTGGGATCCCAAGATCAACGATCGCGTAATCGCGCGCCTGGTAGCCTCGCAATGGTGGGGCAACCAAGTGTTGCCCGCGACGCGAGGCGACGTATGGATCAGCGACGGCTTGGCGCGCTATTGCGAAGCCCTGTACGCAGAACAAAACGCCGGCAAAGAAGCCGGCCTTCGCGCGGTGGACGATTTCGCCGTCGGCGCGTTAATGAACGAGGAGGCTGCTCCCATTTCACAAGCGGGTCGCCTGACGCCGTTCACCAGCGACTATCGCTCGGTGGTAGTCAACAAGGGCGCCATGCAGTTCCACATGCTGCGCGCACAACTCGGCGATGTGGCTTTCAAATCGCTGCTGCACAGATTCTATGCAACGTATGCCGGAAAGCAGGCGACCAACGCAGAGTTCGAACAGCTGGCCGTCCAGCAAATGCAAGCCGCAACGAAGCCCGGACAGGAGCCGCCGAATCTGAACGGATTCTTCGCACAGTGGCTGAACTCGACCGGCGTGCCCGACTTCAAGATTGAGTATGTCGTTTACCGCACGCCGAAAGGCTTCCGCGTCGTTGGCAAGATCACGCAGCCACTCGATACCTTCTCAATGCCGATTCAGCTGCGCATCGAAACGGAAGGCAATCCGGAAATGAAGACGGTCGACGTGACCGGTACCGAGTCCACGTTTACGGTTGAAACGTTCGGACGCCCCAAGCCGGGCGGCATCAAGATTGACCCGAACAATGTGGTCCTCAAGGGCAATACCGGCCTGCGCGCACGCGCAGCCATTGCGCGAGGTGAAGAACTCGCCGAAAGCGGCCGCTACTACGACGCAATCCAGCAGTATCAAAAGGCTTTGAACATTCAGCCCGGGCGGCCATTGGCCAATTTCCGCATGGGCGAAGCGTTCTTCTACCAGAAAAACTATCAGGCCGCGGCGAATGCCTTCCGCGAATCTTTGCAAGGCGTGCCCGAGCCCTCGGAAAAGTGGACCGAGGTTTGGGGCCACGTCTATCTCGGCATGATTTTTGACCTGCTCGGTCAACGCGAGCGCGCCGTCAACGAATATAGCAAGGCCAAACAGAGCAACGACAACACCGGCGGCGCACAGGAAGCCTTGGATCGCTACTTGAAGAAGCCGTACAGCGAAGGCGGCGCGCAGGCGGCCTCGGCAGCCAAGCCAACCGGCGAAGCGGCTCCTCCCGCAGCAGACGACGGCCGCCCGCACTTGAAGAAGCCAAATCCTTGATTTCACACTGAACGGAGTAGCGCTCGCCTGAGCGGCGTTTTTCTTAACGGCAACTCCGTCGCGATCATCCACCCGCAATCTTTCAGCGTGGCCTTATGCTCGTAAAGTGAGCTCCGAACCTCTCGTCCCCGCAATTCAGGCAGCCGATCTCACCACGCCATCGCCGATCACGCAGGTTGGCTACTCGGACACCCGTTTCTCACCGAGACTCCTGGTCGAAGTCGCCATCGTGCTGAGCTTCACCGCCCTGGTCTACGCCAACTCGCTGTTCAACGGCTTCACAATGGACGACGAGTTGTATATCCAGCGGAATCCGCAAGTCACCGAACATACGTTGCGGCTGCTTTTCCAGCCGAATGCTGCGAGCAATGTCTTTCGTCCGGTGACATTTGCATCGCTGGCGTTGAATTGGATCGCGGCTGGATACAAGCCGCTCGGCTACCACTTGGTGAATCTTCTCCTGCATGCGGGCGTTACGGTGTTGCTGCTTCTAGTCCTGCGAGAGGTGCTGACGAGGCTGGCCGCGGGCGAACTGGTGTCTTTTGCTGCGGCGGTCCTATTTGCCGTGCATCCCATTCACACCGAGGCCGTTAGTTCCGTTGTAGGCCGTTCCGAGCTACTGGCCGCGGGATTTCTCCTGGCCGCGTGGTTCTTCCACCTGCAGGACCGATGGCTCATCGCGTTGCTGGCCTTCGCGCTTGCTGTTCTTTCGAAAGAGTCGGCGATCGGGCTTTTGCCTCTTGCCCTGGCCGGCGATTACGCAAACGGGAAACTCAAACCCTGGACTCGCTATGCAGGAATCGCCGCCGTCACTGTTCTTTACGTCGGCATACTTTGGAAAATACAAGGTGGCCACTTCGGCGCGGCAAGCGTCTCCGTGCTGGACAACCCTTTGACGCTTTTACCGGCACGGTTGCGAATCCTGAATGCAATCCGCATCGCATGGAGGTACGTGGGCCTGTTGACCTTTCCTGCGACGCTCTCGTGCGACTATTCCTACAACCAGCTTGCGATGTATGGGAATTTGCGGCATTTGCTTCTGCCAGCCGCCGCAGCGGCCGGCGCAGTGGCGTTGTGGATCGTGGCGATTTGGAGGCGTGAAGCCGGGCTTCTCGTCGCCGGTGCAATTTACTTCGCCGGTTTCGCGGCCACGTCCAATATCGTCGCGCGGACCGGAACGATCTTTGCCGAGCGCTTAGCATATTTTCCATCCGCGGGATTTTGCCTGTTAGTTGCGATATTGTGCGCTTGGCTGGCGAAGCGACACCGTATCGCGGCTATTGTATTGCTGGCAGTCTCGATAACAGGATTTGCTGTTCGCACGTTTGCTCGCAACCGCGACTGGCGTGACAACACAGCTCTCTACATGTCCGCGGCGGATGCTGTGCCCAACAGCGCAAAAATGCGCGCCTTCCGCGGAATCGTCTATCTGGGGAAGAATGACTTCGAGCGATCGCGTTCTGATCTGCAAGCGGCACTGGCCATTGAACCCGACTATCCTGATGCAGTTGAAGCCCTGGGGCTGCTGGAACTGCGCAGCGGCAATCAGCAATCCGCGCTGAATTACCTACGCAAAGCGCTGGAGATGAGTTCGCCCAAGGACTTCGACTACGACTATCGCGCAGCAAATCTGGCAGGTCTACTGATAGAAGATGGTAAGCTGGACGAGGCGATGAAATTGCTAAACCGCAGGATTGCCGAGTCGCCGAATTACTCCCGACTATGGTCCAACCGAGCAGCGCTTCGTGTGGCTCTAGGCCAATTCGCCGAGGGCCTGGCAGACGCTCGGACAGCCCTCCGCCTCGACCCACACAACGACCAGGCCCGCAAAGTACTCGAACATCCCCAGGCCAGCAGCCTGCACTAGAACGGCCTACCCGGCTCGATACGCCTTGCAGCGGCAACCAGGAAAGTTACAGGGCGTTCCGAGTTTCTGGTTGGCGTACATGCGGGCATGAATGCTCTTGGGATGTTGGCACACGCAGCGAAGCAATGACTTGCGGCCTTTGCGAGTGGCCTTGTTCGCAGAAGATGCCGAACGGCTCGCGCGACCTTCGTGCTGACTGGGCACCGACACAGTGGCCTCCGACAGTTTTGAGGGGCCCGAAGTCCTTCCCCCGCGTTGACCTGTTACCGCGAGAGGATAGTTGGCTCGTTATATCACAATTTTCTGCATCGCATGAGCGGAGAACAGTCTCTATCGAGACTGGCTGCGGCCACCGTAGTCGTACACGCCACGCCCGGTCTTGCGGCCGAGGCGGCCTTCTGCGACCAGTTTTTTCAGCAACGGGTTCGGCCGGTATTTTTCCCCTAACGTTTCGTGCAAATATTCGAGAATTCGCAACCGTACATCTAATCCCACAAGGTCGACCATTTCGAACGGGCCCATCGGATGGTTCAGTCCAAGCTTCACGGCCTTATCAATGTCTTCTGGCGAAGCGAGACCAGCCTCTAGCATGGCGAATGCCTCATTGCCGATCAGCGCGTTGACGCGGCTGGTAATGAATCCCGGCGATTCTTTCACTACAACTACTTCTTTACCCATGCGCGAACCTAGTTCGCGGCAGGCTGCGATGGTTTCTTCGGAAGTTTTTGGCGCTCGCACAATCTCGATCAACCGCATCTTAGGGACTGGATTGAAAAAGTGCATCCCCACGCAAAGTTCCGGTCGATAGGTCATCTCCGCCATCTCCGCGATCGAAAGCGATGACGTGTTGCTCGCTAGTACTGCATTGGGCCTCGCGAATTTATCGAACAGCGTGTAGAGCTCCAGTTTCAGCTCCATCTCTTCCGGAACCGCTTCGATCAAAAAGTCCGCTTCGCGGCAAGCAGCTTCCACGCTAGTGACCGTCTCGATTCGCGCGAGCGCTGCCGCGCAGTCCTCCGGCACCACCTTGCCGCGCGATGCGCCCTCTTCCAACGACTTCTTGATCCAGGCTATACCGGCCGCCAGGTTTTCCGGCATGACGTCCTCGAGAATCGTGCGGTACCCGCCCAGCGCGGCCGCATAAGCGATGCCCCGCCCCATGGTTCCAGCACCAATCACGCCTATGGTTTTCACTTCCATCGGATGCAGCACCTCGTCACGGCGAAACCGTTCGCTAAGATCTATTTCAGCAGCTTTCGATATGCGGCTTCATCCAATCCAAGCACAATTTGATCGCCACGCACGACCACGGGGCGCTTGATCAAATTGGGATTCTTGGACATCAGCTTAATCGCTTCCGCTCGCGACGGCGTCCTTTCCGCCATGTTCCGCTGGCGATAGAGCTCGTTTCGCGGATTTAGAAACGGTTTGTAATCCCGCGCGCCAATCAGTTCGTCCAGTTCTTTCTCCGCCAGCGGCTGCTTATCCAGATCGCGCGACTCGAGTTCCGCGCCTAACTCTAGCAAGAGACCTCTTGCTTTACGGCACGTCGTTCAAGTCGGCTTCTGATAGAACTTCACTTTGATTTTTGGCATGGCCTCTCCCTGAAGCGTCGGAAGTAATCTGAAATGGAAGTGCGGTTTGCAGTTCTAATAGCGCGGGACGCTTCGATCAATCTCCAACGACCAGCGATCAATGCCGCCAGCCAACGACTGCGCGCTTTCGACGCCCTGCGTGCGCAACCATGCTGCCACATCCAGGCTGCGCTGCCCATGATGGCAATAGCAAATCACGTCCTGATCCACATCGAGTTGTTGTAGGTTCGCGGGAATTGTCCGCATGGGAATCAGCTGCGCGCCTTCAATCCGGCACGTTTCGTATTCCCACGGCTCCCGAACATCAACCAACAAGAATGGCTCACCTGCTTTTTTCTTTTTCTGTAATTCAGAAACGCTGATCTCTAATTCGCTCATTTTTCAATTGTATCGCGATCAGCGTCCTTTGAAATTTGCCGCCCGCTTCTCAAAGAAAGCGTGGATTCCTTCCAGTGAGTCTTCCGAGGCGAAGCATCGCATCTGTTGCACCACTTCGGCTTCCAGCGCATGTTGCAGTGCTTCTTGGTCGGCTGCGAAGAGTGTCTGCTTCACGGCGCGCATCGCCAGCGGCGGTCCCGCGGCAAGTTTCGCCGCGTACGCTTTCGCTTCCGCTTCGAGCTGCGCTCCCGACACGACGCGGTTCAGCAAACCCAGCCGCAGCGCCTCGCGTGCATCAATCATGTCGCCTGTATAAAACAGTTCCGCCGCCTTCGCTGGCCCTACCAGTTGCGGCAAAAAGAATGTTCCACCGTAATCCGGAAACAGCCCAACCTTCGCGAAGTTTTGCCCAAACGTCGCCTCTTCGGCGGAGATGCGAATGTCCGCGGCTAGCGCGATGTTCATTCCCGCACCCGCCGCCGCACCATTCACCGCAGCAATCACCGGTTGCTCGATCGTTCTCATCCGCAGCACCGCGCTCATTCCTGCGCGCAGAATGGGCTCCAGCTGCTTCGGGTCACGCTCTTCTCTGCCCTTCCCGATCATCCCCAGGTCGCCACCAGCGCAAAAAGCTCGGCCCGCTCCAGTCAACACCACCACACGAATCGAAAGGTCATTGCCAATCCGTTCGAACGCCTGATTCAGCGCCGTCGCCAATTCGTTGTTCAACGCGTTCAGCTTGTCGGGCCGGTTCATCACCAGCAGGGCGACGCCGCCTTGCACGCTTTCTAGCAACACGGGACTTACCGCGGCAGCAGTTGGTGGATTCATGACTTCCTCCGGGAAATTTCAGGCGGGCTTGGCTTCGCGGGCTTTTTCGACTTTGCGTACCAGGGCTGCGAGCTTGCGGAAATGCGCAGCGCGATCCTTGGAGTTTTGCGCGTGCTGCGCATCGGTTGCTGGCAAAACATAGATACTCGCGCCGTACAACGTCTCTTTCTGCAACCCCAGGTTCACGCGGCGTTGTGCAAACTGCTCGTACACAGCCTTGCCGTTGAACGCAATCACGTGCGGAACATACTCGCCCAGCTTCTGCGAAAGGACAATTCTGCCTTCCGCATAATCCTCGCGCGTCAGTTCCTCGACCGTCCGCGTGGGCCGCTTCACCAAATCGGTCAAGCCGATAGCAAATTCGATGATGCGCTTGTCGTCGCGATATTCCAATGGCTCTGGGATCACTCCCGTCTCATACAAAACAGGCCAAAAAGGATTGCCCCGCCCGGAGTAATAATGCCCCGTCCTTACGGACGACTCCGTCGGATTGCATCCCACAATGACGAGTTTCATTCCCTTGCGGATGTGGTCGGGCAGAGTCTTCATGATCGAGCGTCTTCGCTTTCAACCCTAGGATAGCCCGACGCGCACAGATGCACGGTCCGTTGTTCTAGCTCGTCTGCCAAAAAGGCAACGCTCGACCAAGACCGCGTTCTTTTGCCAAGCGATAAACGGCGGCAGCAGCAGCCAAATCCCAGGCGGCGATCCCGTTCGATTTAAAGAGTGTAATCTGCGAGTCGCCAGTCCGGCCCTGGCAGATTCCCGCCACCAGCGAAGACAGCTCCCGCACGGCATCCCAACGCTTCTCGTGGCCGGCAAATCCCAAGACCAGGTCGCCGGCCTCCTGGCGCGACTGCTCGATGGAGTCCACAAAAATGCGGTCGCACTTGGCCACCGTCTCGGCGTCCAACTCCCGTTTTTTCATGTGGTTGGCGCCAATCGCATTGATATGCGTGCCTGGCGAGATTGCGCCGGCGTTCACTACTGCGTGGCTGGCCGTCGTTGCCGTACATACGATGGCAGCGCCCTCCGTCGCTTCCGCCGAGCTCGCTGCAGCCTCCACGCGGACTCCGAGTTGGGCCGACATTTCTTTCGCGAACTTCTCCCGGCGCTCCGGCTCGCGCCCGTACACCCTCACCCGTTCCAGCTTGTGAACCGTCGCAATCGCTTCCAATTGCGTGCGTGCCTGCCCGCCAGTGCCGATGATCGCTGCAGTCTCAGACTTCGCCCGAGCCAAATATTTCGTCGCCACGCCGGTAGCGGCGCCAGTCCTCATCTGTCCCATCACTTCGGCTTCGATCAGTGCCAGCAAGTCTCCGCTGTCGGTAGAAAACAGGCTGGCCACGAACTTCAACTTGCCGCCAACGTAGGTGTACTGCTTCGTCGCAACCAGATTTTCCGTTACATCTGCCGCGGCCATATGGTGAAAAAACACGCCGCCCGGCAATTCGAATCGCCGCCGCGGATGCACCAACACTTCTCCCGACGCCTGCCGCCTCGAAATCGCCTCCACCGCCTCAATCGCCAGCGGCATGCTCAGCACACTCTTCACTTCGGCTTCATTGATGTGCAACGTCACAGCTTCCGCCCCTTTTTGCTCCACTCCGATCCCATCAACGCCCCTTCGTCCGCGGTTTTCCGCCCGCTTGCGCCTTGCTCTGATCGTCACCTTCCCGCACGCGCCTCACAACTGTCTGCATCAGCCGGTATACCCGGTCATTCCTCCGGTTGTCCGCATTCACAAACCGAAATTCCGGCTGCCCAGCCGTCGACTTCCCCACGCGAATGGGCAAACTCCCGCACAAGTCATTCTCGATGAACGCCGTCTCATAGCGCGATTTCTTTCGATTCCACGTATACACGCGCAACACGGAGAAATCGCACGCCTGCCCTTCCGCCCCGCGCGCCGCAGCTAGAAGGTATTGCTGCTTTTCACCCGAAGGATCTTCCACTCTATTCAGCTCAAACCAAGCAATCGGCCGCAGATTCGACGCGTTCGCTCCTTCACGCACCGGATCCGGCACATCCAATTCCAAAAATCGCGCGATCACCCAGCCCGCAATGGGAACCGTCTGGTCTCCAGGCTCGGTCGTTGCGGGTTGCACCGCAGTTCGCGCCGACGACTCTCCGGGTGGCCGCGTCGCCAGCCCACGAATCAAAAACCAATCCTCTTTTTTTGCGCCCTGCGGCTCACTGTTCTCTTTTTCGTCGGAAACCTGAGCCCAATCCGCCACCGCGCGCGCCACCACTTGTACCTGTACTCCTCGGCCAAACTGATACAGCCGCGGCGCCGTGCGCCCAGGCTCGACTCGCAGGTTCGTCGCAACCTTGGTACGCCCGCTTGCCTGCACCTGCAAGCCTTCCGCCCGTTTCAACAATTCCTCGCACCGCTGCCACAACGCTGGATCCATCAGCAGCCGGCCATCCACCCAGCCCACGGCGCCGGCGCTGCTCTTCACTTTCACAAAGTCGTTGCGCTTGGCCAGCAGGTCCACGCGATCGCCGTAGTGGAGCACTCCGAGCGGCTCACGCACCTGCGCCATGCTGCTCCACAGCGTCACGCTCTTTTCGCTGACATAAGCTTCGCCGAGTGACTCGTGCTTCGGCCGGAAAAACCACGCCGTCAACGTCACCAGGGCCAGCAATGGCACCGCAATCAGCAGCTTTCTTTTCATTCGTCAGACCACCCAGGCAAAGCGAACCTAAATTCTACCCGATTCGCGACTCTTCACGTGGCGACCGTCTGCGGGCACACCTTTTGCTAGAATGCAAACTGCTCGCCTACTTCTTTCGGATGATTCCGCAGAGGTGTTCGTGAAATTTCTGAGTTCTTTTCAGCCGCTCGGTTTGCTGATCTTTCGCGTCGCTCTGGGCGTGATCTTTCTCACTCACGGCTATCCCAAGCTCACGCGTTCTGCGGCGGCGATGCAAAGCATGTTTGTGCAACACGGCTTGCCGGCCCAATTGGTCTACGTGGCGGGCGTCCTTGAAACGTTTGGTGGGATACTGCTGATTCTCGGTCTATTCACACGCCCGGTAGCTCTGCTTCTAGCCATCGAAATGGCCGTGGCCATCGTAAAAGTCCACAGCAGCCACGGCATCATGGCGCTTCGTGAATATGAATTTCCTTTGGCTCTGGGAACGGCATGCTTGGCCCTCGCCACGGTCGGCGCGGGAGTCCTATCCGGCGACCATCTGCTTTTCGGCGAGGGCGCTGCAAGCCGGTCACGTCCCGCTCGACCGCCGAAAAAGTAGCGTTGCCCTGGGCTTGCAAGCCTCCCGATTGGATAATGTGTCCGTCAGTTTCCAGGCTGCGGAACAATCGGCGCCGGTGGCGCCGGTGCTGCATATACCGGAGGCGGCGCCAGCGGCAATACCAGCCACAAAATCAGGTACAGCAAGATACCCGTCCCTCCACAGAACACCACTAACACCCACAACACGCGTACCAGCGTAACGTCCATGTCCAGGTAGTCCGCCAGCCCTGCGCATACGCCGCCGAGCTTCTTGTCCGTGCTCGAGCGCATCAATCTCTTTGGCCCGCCGGTCGCCGCCGCCATATTAGGCGCATCGGTTACGACCTGCCTTGCGCCGCAGTTGTAGCAAAACCGTGATCCATCCGCGATGTTCCGCTGGCAGCTGTTGCAAACCATGAGTCCCTCCCGCAGGCAGGAATCTCCCCTGCTTTACTAGACTATACGCGCCAGCATGTCAAAAAGTTGCGTTAGAGGATTTGCAGCAAGGAACGGCACAGACTCGCCGCCGCATAACGTCAAACCGCTAGAGCACTTGTCATCCTGAGTCCCGCGAAGCGGCAGGAAGGATCTCAACGCTGACTCCGGCAAGGCCGCTCAGTATTCGAGCAGCTGCTTCACGGTCGCGACTACGCTATCGGATTGCGGCAAAATCGCATCTTCCAGTTTCGGCTGGTATGCACAGAACGTGTCGGTGGCTGCAATTCTCTTAACTGGCCCATCCAGTTCATCGAACAATTCGTCCGCAATCCGCGCGGCCAGCTCCGCGCCATAGCCCCAGCTCAGCATGTCTTCGTGCGCCACGATCACTCGATGCGTCTTGCGCACCGTCGCGCAAATCCCTTCCCAGTCATAGGGCGTGAGCGATCGCAAATCCAGAATTTCCGCCGAAATCCCTTCGCGCTGCAGTTGCGCCGCCGCCACTTCCGCGCGATGGACAAATGCGCCATACGTCACGATGCTGACGTCCGCTCCTTCTTTCACCACGCGCGCCTTGCCAAACGGAATCGTGAAATCCGGCCCAGGATACTCCGACCGGTTGTACGGCTGCCGGTAGAGGTGCTTGTGCTCCAGAAACATCACCGGATCGTCGCACCGAATCGCGGTTCTCAACAACCCGGCGACGTCGAGCGCTGTGGACGGCATCACCACGCGCATTCCCGGCGTGTGAGTAAAGAGCGATTCGCCGCTCTGGCTGTGATAGATCGCGCCGCCTGTCAGGTACCCGCCAATCGCCACGCGAATCACCATCGGGCATTTGAAGCTGCCGTTCGATCTCCACCGCAGCGTGCACAGTTCATCGCGAATCTGCATCATCGCTGGCCAGATATAGTCAAAGAACTGAATCTCCGGCACCGGCTTCAGCCCCCGCGTCGCCATGCCAATCGCGCGCCCCACAATGGAAGCTTCCGCCAGCGGCGTATTGAATACCCGAGTCGAGCCGTATTTCCTCTGCAAGCCCGCGGTCGCCTTAAAAACTCCGCCCTTTCCCTTCACGTCTTTCAGATTTTCTTCGCGGCTCGCGTCGGCAACATCCTCGCCAAAAACGGCAATCCGTTCGTCGCGCGACATTTCATCGTTCAGCGTCGCCGCCACCATCTCCACCATCGTTTTCTGCGCTCCCTGTAATTGCGGCTCGGCGGCAAACGAATCCGACGTTGGATCCACATCCGGTGAGTACATGCTGTCGTAGATCGAATCGACCGAAGGCGGCTCAGCCGCCAAGGCCGCGTCCGTCGCTTGTCTTACTTCGTGATCCACTTGCGCTTCGAGCGCTTCAATCTGCTTCTGGTCCACCAGCCCCTCGCGGACCAGGAATAAGGCGAACTTCGACAGTGGATCGCGATGCGCCTCCGCTTCCCGCTCCTCCGGCGACTTGTACAACTTTTCATCGTCGCTCAGAGAATGCGAATACGGCCGTGTCACCTTAGCGTGAATCAACGCAGGCCCACGCCGTTCGCGGCAATGGTTCACCGCTTCCTGGCAAACCAAATAACTTTCGATGGGATCTGTTCCGTCTACATCAGCAACGTGTAAGCCGGGGAACGACTTCACAAGTTTCGCGATGTTCCCGCCCGCTGTCTGCACTTCCACGGGAACCGAAATCGCATAGCCGTTGTCTTCCACCAAATACAGCAACGGCAGCTTCTTAATGCACGCAACGTTCAGCGATTCCCAGAACTCCCCTTCGCTCGTCGCTCCATCGCCCGAAGACACGTACACAATTTCGTCCGCAGTGTGCTTCGCCAAGTCACCCAGCGGCGCTTTTTTCGCCTGTGCCAGCGCCTTCGGATGTTG
>Ga0075425_100007308_pt1 | contig 11667 bp, 9 predicted proteins | sample SoiMethybrSBSTD4_FD_75300 | JGI IMG/M metagenome (GOLD analysis project Ga0075425, IMG submission 75300) | Bulk soil microbial communities from a Populus tree surrounding site in Tennessee, USA - Soil MetaG P. TD hybrid SBSTD4 | ecosystem: Environmental > Terrestrial > Soil > Tree plantation...
CGCGGTTGCCGCGCATCACGTCGAGCAGCGCGCGATCGGCGTAGGCCTGCACGTTGTGCGGATCGGTCGCGATCTCCGCATCCATCTCTTTCATCGCGTCGTCCATCTTGCCCATGTGCGCGAGCGCATCGCCGGAGACGTAGTGAAATCGCGGCGGCAGCGACGCATTGCTTTGCTGCGCCGCGTTGCGCGCGTCGTCGAGAAGCGCGATCGCCGTCGCGTAGTCGCCGTTCGCGGCAGTGATTTTCGCTTTCAGAAAAATGGCGCGGGGACGATCGCTCGCTTCGCGCTCGGCGATCTGCGCTTCACTCGCCGCGGACGCGAGGTCGTTGCGCGCGAGCGCGATCTCGCCGAGAAGCAAATGCGCGCCGGGTGCGTCGTGCGACGCGGCGAAGCGCGCGTGCGCGAGCGCCGCATCAATCTGATGCGCGTCGAGCAGCGACGATGCTGCGGACATCGCGAACTGCGGCGCGAGACGCGGCGTCGCAGCGATCCCATCCTCGAACGTTTTCGCTGCTTTCTCGTGCTCGCCGCGGCGATCGTATGCGGCGCCGAGCTGATCGCGCAGATCGCTCCAATACGGATTGCGCGCGAGCAGTTGCTCCATCGACGTCACGTCGTCAGGCGCGAGCTTGCGCAGCGATTCGACGTCGGCGATACGGTCCTTCGGATCGATCGTCGGATTCGCGCTCGTTCCGCCGGTCACGTATCCGAGCGACGCGAGCTTCTTCGCCTCTTCGTTGTCGATCGCGTCGGGAGCGGTGAATCGCGTTCCGAATTGCGCGAGCTGCGTACGGAGATCGGCGAGCGTGCGGCGATCGTCAGCGGCAATGTTGTGCGTCTCGCGCGGATCGCGCGCGAGGTCGTAGAGCTCCGGCTTCGGCGCGTCGATCATCTGCGACGATCCACTGACGATCGAGCGCAGCTCGCTCCATCCGAGGTGAATGCGCGCGAAGAGAGACTCGGCGTAGACGGCGCGTGACGCGCGATGGCGCAACAGCGAGACGCCGCGCATCGGCGAGGGTGACTTCACGCCCGCGGCATCGAGAATGGTCGGCGCGACGTCGATGAGCTGCGCGAGCTCGGCGACTTCGCCGTGCGCGCGGCCATGCGGCTGCTTGATCATCAGCGGCACTTGCAGCGCTTCGCGATACAGAAAGACGCCGTGCTCCTGCTCGCCGTGGTCCATCAATCCTTCGCCGTGATCGGAGAGCACGACGACGAGCGCGCGATCCCAAATGCCTTTCCTCTTCAGAAACTCCACGAACTTTCCGACCACGCGATCGGCCTCGGCGACATCGTCGTCGTACGTCGGTGTGTACGGCGCATGCGGATCGTAGAGATGGAGAAAGTAAAAGAATGGCGCGTCATGGGACGCAATCCACTTCTCCCCGATCGTTTCAGTGACTGCGCCGCGCCGCTGCAGCGCGCCGGTCGGCGCGCCTTCGATCATGCCGATGGCGTCGTCGTAATCATCGAAGCCGGATGACGCGCCGGTCGACGCTCGCAGCACGTACGCCGAGACCGCGGCGCCGGTGCGATATCCGTTGTCGCGAAGAATCGATGCGAGCGTCCGATGCGACTTCGCATCGAATCGATAGCCCGCGTTATCGCGCACGCCGTGCTCCGGCGGCAGCACTCCGGTGAAGATCGACAGATGCGACGGCAGCGTGAGCGGACAGTTCGACCACGTGTTGCGGAAGACGGTGGACTCGCGCGCGATGGCGTTGAGATTCGGTGTGCGAGGGCCGACGTGATCGGCGCGCAAGGTGTCGATGGAGATCAGGATGATCGGCGGTTTCGACTTCGCGCACGCGAATGCGAACGCGAAAACGGCAAGGAACAGGAGCCGGCGCACGCGCGCGAGGGTAAACGAAAACGTCTGTCACGCCGAGCGTCAGCGAGGCGCCTGGGTGGCGGGCGGCACGAGCCTGCAGCCTTCCGCGCCCTCCGCCCAGACGCCTCGCTCACGCTCGGCGTGACAGGACTTTGACCCGTCAACGCATCAACTCGTGGGTCAAACTTCGATTTTCGTCCTTCCGTGACCCACCGCCGCAACGATGGCGATACGGCTAAATTCATTCGCGTCAGCACATTGATCATCAGTCGACAGATGGCAGAGCGATTGCCATTGCGCGCGTTCAGGAGGAAGAAGACTTGAAACGTTCCCTTCTCGCTCTCATCTCCCTCGTCTTCACGCTCACTCTCATCGCGCAACAGAAATCAATTCTCTTCGACGCCAAGCACGCACAGACGGCCGGCAACGCCGACTGGACGCTCGACGAAGACTCGTGCGGCACGGCGCAGCGATTCCCCACTCCCGATCAAGCAGGCATCACGTCATCGACCGCGGAAACGTATTGGTCCGGCGCGTTCTCCGCGATGGGCGTCGATCTCGTGAAGAAAGGATTCCACGTCGAGAGTCTCCCCACCACCGCGCGCATCAGCTACGGCGACTCGACGAACGCGCAAGACCTCAGCAACTACAACGTCTTCGTGATTCCGGAGCCGAACATCGCGTTCACGTCGGCGGAGATCACCGCGATCCGCAACTTCGTGTCGAATGGCGGCGGTCTCTTCATGATCGCGGACCACGCCGGCGCCGACCGCAACAACGACGGCATCGACCCGCCGGGCGTCTTCAATCAGTTGATGGGAAGCCCGAGCATCTTCGGCATCACCTACAACGACAACTCCGCCGACAAGACGTTCGGATGGTTCGACGATCATCCCGACGGCAACTTCACCACCGACACGACGTCGCCGATCATCTGGACCGGCACGTTCGGCGTTCCGTCGTCATCGCGCGGACTCGGACTCTTCGGATCGACGACGATGACGATCAGCGGCGCCGCGAAAGGTCACGTCTGGAAGTCGACGGTGACCGCCGGCAGCACGACGGGTGTGACGTTCGCAACGTCGACATACGGCAGCGGACGCGTCGCCGCGGTCGGCGACTCATCGACCGGCGAAGACGCCACGAACAACTGCGGCCACTCCACCTTCCTCGGATACAACGATCCGAGCTACGACAACGGACTCATTTACGCGAACGCCGTCGCATGGCTCGCCAACGGCGGCGGCACCGGCGGCGGCAACCCGCCGACGATCACGAGCTTCTCGCCGACCAGCGGCGCAGTCGGCGCAAGCGTCACGATCAGCGGCACGAACTTCACCGGCGCGACGAGCGTGAAGTTCAACGGACAAAGCGCATCGTTCAGCGTGACGAATTCGACGACGATCAGCGCGAGCGTTCCGAACTGCTCGTCGACCGGAACGATCTCGGTGACGACGCCGAACGGCACTGCAACGAGCAGCGCAACGTTCACCGTGACAGGCTGCGGCTCCTCGCAACTCCTCGGCAATCCAGGATTCGAAAATGGATCGACGAATACCGCGCCGTGGACGACGAGCTCGGGCGTCGTCGACAGCTCGACCGGCGAGGCCGCGCACAGCGGCTCGTGGAAAGCATGGATGGACGGCTACGGCAGCGCGCACACCGACTCGATCGTGCAGACGGTCGCGATTCCGTCCGGCAAGACCTCTGCGACGCTCACGTTCTGGCTGCACATCGACACCGCCGAGACGACGACGACAACTGCATTCGATACGCTCAAAGTGCAGATCCGCAATTCGTCCGGCACCGTGCTCGCCACGCTCGCGACATACTCGAATCTCAATCACAACACCGGCTACGCTCAGAAGTCGTTCAGCCTCAACTCGTACATCGGTCAAACGATTCAGGTCTACCTCGTCGGCACCGAAGACTCGACGCTGCAGACTTCGTTCGTTGTCGATGATTTCGCGCTCAACGTTCAGTGAGTTTTCGCCGAGAGGGGGGCGGACGAGGGCGTCCGCCCCTCCGGGAGGAGCGTCAGAATCGTTGTTGGATTCCGACGAGCACGTTCTCGCGCGACACGAGCTGCGCGCCGTGCACGTGCTCGTACACCGGAACCTGCACGTATCCGTACGCGGAGAAGCCGCTCGGCATCATGAAGCGGAGTCCCGGACTCACGTACAAGTGTGAGCCGCCGGTGAGGTCGATGTTCTCGCCGGTGTCGCCGGGCGAGTCCTTCGACTGCACGCGCAGATTCACCTGGCCGAGGAGAACGAGCTTCGAGCTGATCGGATACTCCGAGCCGCTGTTGATTTGCCACTCGTTGCCGCGCTGATAGCGATGCGTGCCCGCGCCGTTGTGGCGGAACGAAACCGACGCGAAGAACGGGATCAGCGTCGCGTGACCCATCATGCCACCGAGGCTCGTGTTGCGGATCCAGCCGCTCTGCCACGTCGCGCCGAGCGTGTAGTCGGTCGAGCCACTGCCCGGTTGAATCGTCACCTCGGCTTCTTCGTCGCCGTTCGTCTCGTGCTTCGCGCCGGTCGGCAGTTTGACGGCGGCGGAGAGCCAGAGGGAGTTCGCAGTCGGCGATGCAGCGACGCGATACGCGCGGAAGCGCGCTTGCAGCGACGCGTCGCCGAACGCGCCGAAGCTCCAACGTTCGAGATCGCCGCTCTCGACTTCGACATGCCGGTGCGATCGCGACACGAACGGCAGCGTCGCCGTGAGCTGAAACTTCGGCGTGATCAGATCGCTCATCGTGAGCGTGGTGATGCGGTTGATCGTCTGCAGCTCGTGATGCTCGGTCTCGAGATCGCGACTGCCGCGAAAGTGATCCTGGTCGATGTACTGAAACGAGAGATCGGCAACGAGCGGCGACGTCGTCGTCAGTCCGAGGGCGTGAAGATCGATGGGGCAGGACGAAGAGCCGCAGCTCGCCGCCGCCTGTTGCGCGAAGAAAAAACAGAAAAGTACGCAGAGTCTCGCTCGCAAGAAAAGGAACCTCCGATGTGCGTCAGATAAATAGACAGCAAACGCGGCTAAGCGTGACGCGGCGGAGGAGTGAGCGGCGGAGTGGAGAGGCTTTCGAGACTGATCCGAATGGGATGCGTGATCGCGCGGGCGGGACGATGGTCGTTCGCGGCGAGTGTCGTCGCCGACAGAATGGCGAGCGGCAACACGGCAGATTCATCGGCGGACGAGCACGAGCGCATCTTCGTGCCGTTGTCGTCGTCGTGATGCATCGGACACGTCGTCGCAGTCTTTCCGACGCAGCACGGCGCGATGCGACAAGCGCTCGCTTGCGAACGCGCAGCGAAGTCTCCGAGGAATGAGACGAGGAGAGCAAGAATGAGTACGCCCGCGGCGCCGCAACGCATCCGAGAGAAGTTTAACTTCAACATCCGGCGCCCATCTTCGTACATCCAATTATGGAGCCGCCGCCCGGACCGTTTGCTTTGCTCATCGCCTTCGCGTCGTTGGCGATCATCTTCTCCTCTGTTGAACGGTTCGCGGCGGCGCTTCCACGTAAACCGCTGTTCCGGCGCGAGCGCGCGGTCGACTTCGCCTACTGGTTCTTCACGCCGTGGGTCTCGCGCACGCTCACGCTGATCACGGCCGGCATCGCCGTCTTTGTCCTCTCGCGTTTCGCGCATCCGTCGAGCGCGTGGTTCATCGCGCAGCCGAAGTGGCTGCAGGTCGTCGAAGTGCTCGTCGCCGCCGATGCGATCGGCTACGTCACGCATCGCCTCTTCCATCGTGGACGCTTGTGGCGCATTCACGCCATCCATCACTCGACCGAAGATCTCGACTGGCTCTCCGCGACGCGCCTTCATCCGCTCAACGAAGTCTTCACGCGCCTCGCGCAAATCCTTCCGCTCTACCTCCTCGGCATGCGCGGCACCGCGCTCGCCTCGGTGCTCCCACTCTTCACGTTCTGGGCGATCTTCATCCACGCGAATGTGCGATGGGACTTCGGTCCGTTGCGCTACGTGATCGCGACGCCGGCGTTCCATCGATGGCATCACACGTCCGAGGACGAAGGACTGGACAAGAACTTCGCGGGATTGTTTCCGTGGATCGATTTGATCTTCGGCACGTTCTACATGCCGCGTGGTCGACACGCGGAGAAGTTCGGACTGGCAAACGAGCGCGTGCCGGCGGGACTTCTCGGGCAATTGGCGTATCCGTTTCAGCGGTGATCATTCGTGACCTTGGCACACTTCATTCGTATCTAACTAACGAATGACGCGCCTCATCCCGGACCCCGATCTGGAGCAGCTCGTACGCGAGCTGAACGATAGCGACGAGCCGTCCGAGACTGCGCCGCCGCCGCTCGCGATCGCGGAAGGAAGTCTGCTCGAGCAGCTTCTCGTCGACATGACGCAGCGCAACGCCAGCGATCTTCTCCTCATCGCCGGCAATCCGCCGATCATGCGTCTCGGCGGACGGCTCGTGAAAACCGAAAGCGCTCCGCTCGAAGCGAATGAAGTGGCGTCGCTCTTCGCGCCGTTGCTCGCCGGACGCGTGCGCGCGCAACTCGACGCAAACGGCGCGACCGATTTCTCGCTGCGCATGACGACGCGGCGATTCCGCGTCAACGTGCATCGCCAGCGCGGCACACTCGCCGCGGCGATTCGCTCGCTGCCGACCGAGATCCCGACGCTGCCGGAGCTCAATCTTCCGCCGCAGCTCGCAGAGCTCGTGAAGCCGACGCGCGGCCTCGTGCTCGTCTGCGGTCCGACCGGATCGGGCAAGACGACGACGCTCGCCGCGCTCGTCGGCGAGATCAATCGCAACGAGCAGCGCCACATCGTCACGATCGAAGATCCGATCGAGTACGAGCATCGCAATCAGAAGTCGGTGATCGAGCAGATCGAAGTCGGGCGCGACTCTCCGTCGTTCGCCGAGGCGCTGCGGTCGTCGTTGCGGCAGGACCCGGATGTGATTCTCGTCGGCGAGATGCGCGACCTCGAGACCGTCGCCACCGCATTGACGGCCGCGGAGACGGGACATCTGATTTTGTCGACGCTGCATACGAGCGACGCCGCGCAGGCGATTCATCGCATCATCGACGTCTTCCCGTCGCAGCAACAGAATCAGATCAAGCAGCAGCTGGCGTTGTCGCTGAACGCGATCGTCTGCCAGCAGCTCGTTCCGCTGCGCGACGGCGTGTCGCGCGCCGTGGCCGTCGAAGTGCTGATAGCGAACTACCCGGTGCGCAATCACATCCGCAACGACAAGCTGCAGCAGCTCGCAACAGAGATCACGATCGCCAAGCGCCAGGGGATGATCTCGCTCGAAGACTCGCTGGCGCGGCTGGTCCGGGAGGGGAAGATCACGATCGAGGATGCGAGAATTCGTGCCCCGCGGCCCGACGAGTTAGATAGTCTATTGAGGTGACAGATCGCAGCCGCGACATCGTTCTCCTCGCGCTGCTCTCCCTTTTTCTCAACTTCGCGTACTTCATCGCCAGCAACGGCGACTACACGTTCCCCGATTCGGACACGTATCTCGTCCCCGCCTTCAACATTCTTCACGGCCACGGTTTCACGGGCGACCTCGGATTTCCCGAAACGATCCGGACACCGGTCTACTCGCTCTTTCTGTTGCCCTTCATCGCGTTCGCGAAGAGCCTGGCGCCGATCGTCATCGCGCAGCATCTGATCAACGTCGCGCTCACGATCGCGATTTATGTCTTCTCGCGACGCCGTTTCTCGCGATTCATCGCCAACGCGTCGGCGATCCTCTTCGCCGTCGACACGCCGGTCATTCACTACGCGAACAAAGTGCTCACCGAGACGCTGTTCACCGCGGGACTGTTCATCCTGTTCGTCTTCCTGCTTCAGCAGCGCAGAGTGATCGTTTCCGCGCTTCTCACCGGCGCGCTCGTGCTTCTTCGTCCGCTCGCGATTCTCTACTTCGCGCTGGCCGCCTTCTTTCTGCCGAAGAAACGCGTCGCCGTCTACACCGCGATCTCGCTCGTGCTGCCGATCGCGTGGGGCGTTCGCAACAAAGCGGAGACAGGCGTCTTCACGATCTCGTCGATCGCCGGCGTGAACATGCTGCTGCATCGCGCGGCCGGAGCGCTGGCGATGATCGACGCCGGCGAGTTCAAGGACGATCTCAGCGATCGCCAACAGGAACTGCTACAGGACGCGAACGACGTGCTGAAGGAGCGCTATCACGTCGACGATCCGATGGCGATCGATCCCGCCATTCGCGGCGCGTACTACGACAAAGTCGGATCGCGCATCGCGCTGCAGCATCCGGTCGGACTGGCGATGCTGATGGCGCGCGGGCTGCTCGTGAATTTCTTCGACAGCGATTGGGAAGCGATCATGGTCGTCAGCCACATCGACGCGTCGCTGATCCAGTTCGCGATCGAGGCGTATGCGCACGCCCTCATCCTTCTCGCCATCATCGGCGTGATCACGTTGTGGAGAAACCTGGCGCGGCGACTGTCGATGCTGATCGCGCTGACGGTGCTCTACTTCCTCGTCATCTCCGCCGGCGGCGAATCGGAGGCGCGCTTCCGCGTGCCGGTGATGCCGATGATCGCCATCGCAGCGGCGGTCGGCGTCGACGCCATCAAGCGCGCCGCAGTTCCCGTGCGTCAATGATCCGCACGCCGTCTTGCGGATGATCGATCGCGTCGGCCATCGCTTGAATCACGCGTTTCAACTTGACGGGATAGAGCCGCTGCGCCGCATCGCGATTCGACAGCATCCAGATCCAATAGATCGGCAGGATGAGATACGGCCAACGATGCCCGGGGCCGAGGACGTACCAGGGGCGGACGAAGGTGGCGTTGACGTGGAGATCGCGAATCATCGCTTCGCCTTCTTCACGCACGGAAACGTATTCGCGCATCACCGGCGCCGGCTGCGCGACGCTGAGATAGACGAAGTGCTTCACGCTCGAGTCGCGCACGGCGTTGACGGACTCGCGGACGGAGACGAAGTCGATCTTGCGGAACTCTTCTTTCTTCGACGGCGACGGATGCGCGACGCCGACGAGCTGTACGAACGTGTCGCTCGGCGCGATTGCAGTCGCGAACGTCGATGCATCGAGCGCATCGCCGCTCACCGCGATCGCGCCCGTGGGCAGCTTTTTCTCGGAGCCGTTGCGCACGAGCGCGCGCACCGTGTGTCCGCGGCGGATGAGCTCAGGGATGAGCCGCTGCCCGATGTAGCCGGTGCCGCCGGTGATGAAGACATCGCTCATGTTTGCAGGAACGAATACGCGCGGGCGCGAGACTTGGATTAGTTTCGCCGCGTGATGGCACGCCCCGCATCCGGCCTTCGGCCACCTTCTCCCCGCAAGCGGGGAGAAGGGACTAGGCAGACCCCTCGCCCCGCGGAGCGGGGAGAGGGTGGCCGAAGACCGGGTGAGGGGCGTGCCGCAGCAGTCCCCCTCGCAATGACACTGCTCATGTTCGCCTGCCGCGGAGAAGCGAGCCCTCCCGTCCCACCGCCCATCCTCCAGCACCACGAGATCAGCGCAACCAATCTCCCGAAGCCCTTCGAAACGCAGAGCGCCGGCAATCCGCCGCGCGTCTTCGATCCTCCCGCGAACTGGACGCCGACCGTTCCTCCCGGCTTCCACATCAGCCTCTTCGCATCCAACTTCGAGTCACCGCGCAACATGATCGCCGGCCCGAGCGGCGAAGTGATCGTCGCCGACAGCAGCGCCGGCGACGTCGTCATCCTGCGCAACGGACAACGTCGCACGTTCGCGCAAGGACTCGACTATCCGTTCGGACTCGCGCTGCGCGGCAACATGTTGTATGTCGGCGACGAAGATGCAGTCGTTCGCATCCCGTACCCCGCCGGCGGCGCGCCGGTGAGAGTGATGTCGCTGCCGGGCAGCGGACACAACACGCGCAACATCGTCTTCAACCGCGACGGATCGAAGATGTACGTCGCGGTCGGCTCCGCATCGAACGTCAACCGCGAAGCGCCGCCGCGCGCCGCGATCACCGAAGCCAATCCCGACGGCACCGGCGCGCGCACATACGCGTGGGGCCTGCGCAATCCGGTCGGACTGGCGTGGAATCAACAGACGCTTTGGACCGCGGTGAATGAGCGCGACGGACTCGGCGAAGATCTCGTCCCCGACTACATCACCGCTCTTCGCGACGGCGGCTTCTACGGATGGCCCTACGCGTACATCGGAGCGAACGAAGATCCTCGGCGTGCCGGCGAGCGCCGCGATCTGGTCGCGAAAGCAATCGTCCCATCACTCCTCATCGCATCGCACTCCGCACCTCTCGGGCTCACCTTCTACAACGGCGCGATGTTCCCCGTCGAATATCGCGGCAGCGCATTCGTCGCGCTTCACGGCTCGTGGAATCGCGCGAAACGCACCGGCTACAAAGTCATTCGCGTCGCCCTTCGCGACGGCAAGCCGGCCGGCGGCTACGACGATTTCGCGATCGGATGGATGACCGATGAAAACGGCCGCGGCGTGTACGGACGTCCCGTCGGATTGCTGGTCATGAACGACGGCTCGCTGCTGATTTCCGACGACGGAAGAGGCGTGATCTGGCGGGTCACGTACGGCAAGTAACGTGCACTTCAAAGGTGCATGGCAAAGCAAAAAGAAAAGAAGAACCTGCTGTTCGGAGCAATCTCGAAGCTCTTGCATCGCAAGAGTGGAGAACAGGCGCCCGCGCCTGTCCAGACACGCGAGGCGCCTATCCTCCACAGGACGCCGCGTCCGGAACATCCGCGTAGAACCGAGCCCGACATTCCATTCGAACGACTCGAGGGGGCGTACATGCCGACACAGACGAGCCTGAAGGCTTCCTTCCGCGCCGACGGCGCAGACCGGCAGCGCGATCAGGAATTCGCGAACGGATACGCGGACGAGCGGTGGAACGATGAAGATCGCTTCACGAACAAGTCGGGCGATCCACGCATCGGAACTCACGGACGAACCTACGAGCCAGGCGAAAGGAGACGGAGATGAGCGACACACCGATGGGCGGAACGGGGTACGGATCAACGAGCGGCAGCGACTTCCGAGGAGCCACGTCGCCGGCGTCGTCGGCGGGACTGGGTGAGCACATCTGTCCCACCTGCGGCGCCAAACACAACGCCGGACTCAATCGCGGTCTCGAACAATTCCTCGGCCGCCTCGGCATCAGCGACGAGATGGTGAACAACCTCAAGTCGTCGATGCAGAACGTCGACGTCGAGGAGTACCTCAACACCGCGCGCGAGTACCTGAAGACGGGAAGCGACAAGGCGACGACGTTCGCAAAAGAGAATCCCGGCAAGGTCGCCGCGGGCGTAGCGGTGCTCGCCGTCGGCGCAGGGCTGTTGATCAGCGCATTGAATCGCGACTAGGCGGCGTCGATTAGAATCTGCACCACGTGCAGAAAATCGATCGCTTCCTGAAGTTGATGAACGATCGCGGTGCGTCCGACTTTCACATGACGGTCGGACGCCCGCCCATGCTTCGCGCCTCCGGCTCGATGGAGCCGATCCGCTATCGCGTCCTCGCCGAGCGCGACTTCATCGACATGCTGCAACCGCCCGTCACGCCGCAGCGCGTGTGGGACGATTTCGTGCGCACCGGCGACGCCGACTATTCGTACGAGATCCCCGGCGTCGCGCGTTATCGCGTCAATCTTTTCCGGCAGCAGCGCGGCGCCGGCGCCGTGTTCCGGATCATCCCGACGAAGATCATGACCATCGAGCAACTCGGCCTGCCGCCGCAAGTGCGGCGCATCGCCGACCTGCGCAGCGGACTTGTGCTCGTCACCGGCCCGACCGGCAGCGGCAAGTCGACGACGCTCGCCGCGATGATCGACAAGATCAACG
>Ga0075425_100007311_pt1 | contig 11666 bp, 13 predicted proteins | sample SoiMethybrSBSTD4_FD_75300 | JGI IMG/M metagenome (GOLD analysis project Ga0075425, IMG submission 75300) | Bulk soil microbial communities from a Populus tree surrounding site in Tennessee, USA - Soil MetaG P. TD hybrid SBSTD4 | ecosystem: Environmental > Terrestrial > Soil > Tree plantation...
CGCCGCTACAAGGCGCCGTGAATCTGAACCAGCAGCAGAGCGGACAACAGGGACTTTCGGGGCAGAATCCCGGAACAAATCCGTCGAATCCGGGCGGCGGAATGAACCCGCCGAACAGTTCTCCCCCACAACCTAACTTCCCGCCGGACCAGAACCAGTGAACGGCAGTACCGAAGCGAAAAAATTAAGGCCCTCGAATGAGGGCCTTTGTTCATTGTCAAAATTGGAGCCGAATTAAACGCTGAAGGAAGAACCGCACCCGCAGGTGCTCTTCACTTGGGGGTTCTCGAATTTGAAGCCCGCACCTTCCAGAGTCTCGAGGTAATCCACGGTGCAACCGTTGAGGTAAGTGAGCGAGGTCGCGTCCACGTAGACTTTCAGGCCTTCCATGTCGTAAACCTTGTCCATCAGACCCGAACTATTCTCGAACGACATTGAGTACGAGAAGCCGGAACAGCCTCCTCCGACCACTCCCACGCGCAGGCCGGCTGGTGCCGGGTTCTGCTGGGCCATGATTTCCTTGACCTTGGCCACAGCCTTGGGGGTCAGGATAAGCGGCGTCTTTTTAGTGGTTTCCTGGTGCTGAATTTCTGGGGTTGTAGTTGTGGCCATTTATGTCTCCTATCGATTCTCATTATAACAGACGAGTTTCGGGGCGATTACGATTCAAAAGTGACAAACAAGACACTTAGGGTGTGCTGGCAGGTTGTATAAACCCTGAGGCTGCAGACCACCCTGGAGAGTACCCGAGGAGCTAAGATGGGATTTTCCTTGGTGTACCTTCGTGCCCTTTGTGGTTAAGTATTTTTTTAACCACGAAGGACACAAAGGAACTTCTCGTGGAACTCTACGAACCTGAGAGGCGCCTATTTGCTTTGTTTGACGTCGAACATTTGGTTCATTTTCAGCGGCATATGCATCAAAACAGCTCAGGAAAGAACAATCTGCGAAATACAGTGCCCACTGTATTGGAAAGTTAAGCTTTTCACTGTAAGGTCGCTCCCGTTGGAAATAGTATGCTGGCACGATGCGTTAACGAAGGCTGTAAACGCCCTCTGCATTCGTTTTCTGCAGGAAGACTTTTCCAATTTGAAGTGGTTTCTATTTCGTTAGCGGCCAGTGATGAAGGTTCCGCACCGTTCGATGAGAAGCCGCAGCGTGAGACGGCCCATTTCTGGTTATGCAGCCGATGTGCTTCGAGCATGAGCCTGGTTTTGGAACCGGCCCGCGGCTTGAAGCTGGTGACGCACGAGGAGCAGAGTTGTGGTTCCTCCGATCACGCAGGCGGCAGTGACGATTTGTTGCAAGCGAAACAGTGCTAAACGTTGTGAAAGCCTGGCGCGATCCGAGATCGAGAAAGACTGACTAACTTGAACGAAAGATTTACACTGCTGGTCCCGCCGATGGGTTTCGTTTTCTTGAGGAATCTAGTTTCAAATTTGGCAATATTTGTGCATATCCAGAGCTTCCGGATTCGTTTCAAAGTTGCTGGGCCGTAGCGATCCAGAAGCACGCCATGGGAGGAAGTTATGGGACTGTTCAGAATACTGGTCGCAGATGATCACGAGGTGGTTCGCAAGGGGCTGGTATCGCTGCTGCAAGCCCAATCTGAATGGCAAGTGTGCGGCGAAGCAGGCGACGGCCGCGAGGCGGTGGACAAGGCACTGCAGTTGAAGCCAGACGTCGTCATCCTCGACATTGGGATGCCGAGCCTGAACGGGCTGGAAGCGACGCGGCAGATTTTGAAAACCAACCCCCATGCGCGAGTATTGATCCTGACGCTGCACGATTCCGACCAGGTGGTCCGCGAGGTGCTCAACGCCGGCGCTCGCGGATTCTTGCTCAAGTCGGATGCGGCGCGCGATCTGGTAGCCGCGGTGGACGCCCTGCGCCACGACAAAACGTACTTCACATCGAAGGTCGCGGCGATGGTGCTCGAGGGCTATCTAAAGGGCGGAACGCCAGGCGTGCCGATTACGCCAGGGAGAAATCGCCTGACGCCGCGAGAGCGCGAGATTGTGCAATTGCTGGCCGAGGGTAAGAGCACAAAGGAAGTTGCGGTAGCGCTTGGGTTGAGCGTAAAGACTGCGGAAACGCACCGTTCAAACATCATGCGGAAATTGCAGCTCCACTCGGTCAGCGATCTGGTGCTCTACGCCGTGCGAAACAATATTGTGCACGTAGTGCAGGCGGGTATTGAATAAAAAATGGCAGTCCGTTTCGGCGGACTGCCAAGTTGACCACGGGAAACTCTAGGCAGCTGATTTTCTTCTGGTAGTGCTTCGCCGTGTGCTGGTTTCGGTACTGGCCCCTTCTGCCTCTGCCTGCACGTTGATGTTTTCTGCCAGACTGGTCAGCTTCTGATCGGTCTGCTTCTCTTCTTCAAGCGTTTCTTCGAGTAACCGCGCATCGTCATCCCGACCAAGCAAGTCTGCATGAGTACGGGCAGTGCCATAGCCGGCAATCTCATAATGCTCGACGCGCTGCGCGGCACCAATGATGGCGGCATCTTTCGTATCTTCCTGCATGTCCTCGTCGAGGACCTCACTGCCTTCCTTAACGATTCCCTCCATTGCTTTGCACTTTTTGCCTTTAGCATTCTCACCCAAAGACTCGAAGATCTGCTCCAGGCGTTGGGCGTGGGTACGGGTTTGCTCTAAATGCTCTTCAAAGCCTTCGCGCAATTCGTCAGAGGTGGATGCCTCGGCCATCTTTGGCAGGGCCTTGATGAGCTGGTTTTCCGCGTCATACAGATCGCGGAGTTCGTCAAGATATAGGTCTTGTAGCGAGTTGATTTTCACATATTCCTCCCAGAAAGGTTTTGCCTGTTTGGATGCAGGCGGATGAAAGACGCTCTGAGTTTTCGAGGGTGGCTGCTCGACGGAGTTCTTGCTGAGGCGAGAAGCAGGTGCCGACGACCCATTGTCTGCCGGCCCCTGCTCGAGAGGAGGGAAAGTTGAGGGCAACGTTCTTGAACATGACAATAGGTGGTTGGTGCAGCTTCAACAATCCTGCCGAGCCTGTACTTTTCTGAAGGAATTTCTGTAGCGAGAGAAGGCTCAAGTGCACGACAAATCAGCCGGGGTCGGCGACGCTCACCAGTTGCGAGTTACACGGTAGGACATCAGGGAAACCCTGATGTCTGCTGGTTTTCAGCGAACTGCGAGTACTTCGCCGTAAGCTGCGCATCACGCAGGTTTGCTGCACGAATACAGGATTTTCACGCAGGTCTTTGCGGGTCAACGCGATACAGCAACATCTCCAAGTGCATACAGACCTCACCGGATAGACCGTTCGCACAAACAACTTTACTCTCGGACTGTGATCGCGAGAACAGCAAACTCGTCAAATGCCACGATTGGCGGGCTATTTGAAAGGAGCAGTCCAGTGACCACCAGCACCCCTATCACCAGCACCCCTATCATTGTACGATTCGACTCCGACCTAGAATTGGTGAAGCGCGCACAGCAGGGAGATCCAGATGCTTTCGCGTCTTTATTTCACCAACACAAAGCCAGACTGTATTCGGTTTGTTTGCGGATGACGAACAACACCGCAGAAGCCGAAGACTTGACGCAAGACGCCTTTCTGCAAGTGTTCCGCAAGCTGGCGACTTTCCGCGGTGACTCAGCGCTGTCGACATGGCTCTATCGGATCGCAGTGAACACCGTGCTGATGCACTTCCGGAAAAAAGCACTGAAGCAGATTTCGCTCGACGAGCCCTTCAACCAGGATGCAAAGACGGTGCGGCGCGAATATGGAAGCCGTGACGATCGCTTGACGGGATCTGTCGATCGCATTGCGTTAGCGCGGGCGATCAAAGAGCTTCCCGACGGTTATCGGACAATTTTCCTGCTGCATGAAGTCGAAGGCTACGAGCACCAGGAAATCGCCGAGTTGCTCGATTGTTCGGTTGGCAATTCGAAATCACAGCTGCACAAGGCCAAACTCCGCATACGCGAATTGCTGGGCCGCAGTCGTGAAGAGAGCGATGCGGCTGCTGCTCGACAAGTTCGGGCGCGTAACCGGAAGAGCGAGAATTCCTGGGACCGAGAGGCCATGGCGGTCACAATGCCTGCCAGGCCGGCTTTTGCGCAACCTTTAACCGCCACTGGAGTTTAAGTTCCAGAGCTTTGAAAGAGGCAGCGGACTTCTTCAATGTGGCGGCAAGCCGCGAAGTCGCGCTTTAAAAAACGAGAGCGGAGACAGACACAGTGCGAATTGCGGCGATCCTATCTTTACCGGACGGCAACCAGGGGGAAGAATCCACTTCTCCTGCGAAATCCACGCCCCACGCGCGATTAGGGGGCCTGGGTGGAACGTCCTTTGCGCGGTTCGATATTCTCGGTCAAAGCCTGCTCGATCGGACCCTCACTAGAATCGAACAGATTGGTGCCGTTCCGCACACCGTTATCTCCCAGGGAAAATCGACCGAACTGCTACCTGTGCGCAGTGGCACGCCGAACTCCTTTGTCACCGCTTGGGAAAAGTCGGTAGCAAAGTATGTCAATGATGGCGTCGACCTACTATTACTGGTGCGCGTGGCCGCGTACACAGACATCGACTTCGCGCAGTTCTTGAAATTCCACTTGGAAGTCAATAGCCCGATCACGCGGCTTTATGCGGGCGAAACCCCTCTAGACGTTGCACTGCTGGACGCTTCCCGCCTTCGCAATGCGGAGGGGTCATACCGGCACAAATTGCGTGCGCTCATTCAACAGCAACGCCGGTTGGACTATCAAGGCTATGTCAACCCGCTCGCCACGCCAGTCGACTTCTACACGCTAGTGGAAGATGGCCTGCGAGGACGCTGTGGTTTGCATCCGGTCGGCCAAGAAACGCGGCAATGGTTCTGGCAAGGGCGCGATGCGGAAATCGACAGCAGCGCCGTGATTACCGGCCCCGCATTTATTGGCGAAGGGGCGCAAATAGGAGCGTGTTGCACGATTGCCGCGGGTAGTTCAATTGAGCGTAATTGCGAAGTCGACTGCGGCACGACGGTCGAGGAATCGTGGGTGATGCAGGACACGTATATAGGCGCGGCGCTGGATGTCCGGCGCGCGATCGTCGGCCACGATTCATTGTTTCATCTTGATCGGAATATCGAGGTAAAAGTTGGCGATCCGGATTTAATTGGAACGGCGCCGAAATCCGCTGCTTTTTTTGGGGGGCTTGGGTCCCTGATTTGGGGTCATGAAGCCGCGGGTTGAGCGGAAACCTGTTGTTAACAATTGGCATCTTTAATTATGAGAGTTGAAGAAGCCGACTTTTTCGTCACTCGTTAAAAATAGCTGCACTGGGAAGGGTTCATGGAGACAATGTCCGCAATCGTGGTGAAGCTGCCTGAAGTATTCGGCGCCAAAGCAGCGCGGAAACTGGGGCGCGAGTTGAAGAACAAAGTGACAATAACGGCTCCGCATATCGTGATAGATTTTTCGCGCGTGAAAAAAATAGACCTCAAAGGTCTGGAAGCCCTGTTGAGCTGCATGGAAGAAGTAGTGAAACAGGACGGCGCCGTTCAGTTCGGGGGAATGTCTCCTGAAGCAGCGACGCTGTTGGAGCTCACTCGCATGAACCGCCTATTCGAGAAGTTTCCCGGGTTTGCCGCCGATGCTCCGGCGTTCGAACTTTCGCCCGAGCTGGTCAGCGAAGAGGAGCGGGTAGAAGGATCTGTTCAGGTACCGGTTACGGCGTGAAGGGCGAAGGAGCCGATATGAATCAAACCGTTGCGCGCGTGACAGGAGGTTTCTTGATCTTGGTGAGTTGCGCAACCGAGCCGTTGTTGGCACAGCAGACTGTGCCAGAATCAACTCAACCGGCGCAACAAGCCCCTGCTTCACCGAACACGATGCAGCCACCGGTCGAGCTTCCGGACAATCCCGGCTCGAATGCACCAGCGAATACAAATCCGCAAGAACCGGCGCCCCAGCAACCGGCGCCTCAAACTGCGGCGCCAAACGGTACACAAACGCCTCAACAGCCCAGTGGGACTGCGGTTGCGCCGCCTGTAGAGGTAAGCGGGGGCGCTGCTTCCAAGCCCGCCGGCGTGGCGATCGCTCCTCCGAAGCAGCGGCAAATTCGTTCACTCTTGATCAAGCTAGGTTTCTTAGCAGGAGCCGGCATTGCAATTGGAACGGTCGTAGGGCTATCGGCCGCAAGTCCAGGGCATGTACCAAATAGCCCAGGCCATTGAGAAAGAATTCTCGACATGTTTTTTTCGAGGAATGACATTTGAAACCCGTATTGATCACATTTTCCGGAATTGACGGCGCAGGCAAAAGCACACAGATTGAAAAACTGCGCAACTACCTGAGTGGCGAGGGCATTCGCCTGCGGCAACTGGCTTTCTGGGACCACGTGGCGGTTTTTCGGAAAGCAAGATCCGGGTTCAGCAAACATGTTCTGCAGAGCGACGGAAGCATTGGGAGTCCCGAAAAGCCAGCCGCGCGCCGAGACAAGAACCTTCAAAGCTGGCCGTTGTCCGTAGGGCGTTCGCTTTTACATCTGATGGATATGGTGAATTTGTGGCGGGTGGTGCGGAAGGAAAAGCAGCCGGGGACAGTCATAATTTTCGACCGTTATATTTACGACCAACTGGCGGCGCTACCAGTCGAGCGATGGTGGGCCCGGGGATTTGCACGTTTGTTATTGCGGCTCGCTCCCAAGCCGGACATTTCATATCTGCTCGACGCCATTCCAGAAGAAGCGAGAGCGCGGAAACCGGAATATCCCTTAGATTTCATGCATAAGTACCGTAGGTCCTACTTAGAACTGTGTGGCCTCGCGGGAATGGAATTGATTCCTGCAGGCGACCCCGATGATGTTCATCTCGCTATTGTTGAACGCTTCAACCAAAGACTCACGATCCCTTCGCCAGACGCAGAAGTAGAGACAGCAGTCATCGCCTAATTCCCTTCGAAATCCTTTGTTCCTCTGCAGTTTGGACAGGTATTCGACCAACACCTTCGTGCTCACAAACATCCAAGTAGTCGCGTCACCAGTTTTTTTGGGGTCCATCGATGAGTGAAGAGCGAGATCATAAATTAGGGTTAGTCGTCCCCACGCTTAATGAAGCGGGCAATATTCCCGTCCTGTTGGACCGTATTCGCGAGTCACTCACATCGACGCGGATCGGATACGAGATTCTGGTGGTTGATGACGACAGCCAGGACGGAACCGCGAACCTGGTGAAGGAATACGCGAAGCAAGATGCGCGCGTGCGATTGTTTGTCCGCAAAGGAGCGCGTGGACTTGCGGGCGCGGTCATTCACGGCTGGAAGCACAGCGATGCAGATCTGCTGGGCGTGATTGATGCGGACCTGCAGCATCCACCGGAAGTCCTGCCATCACTGATAGCGCCGGTGCTCAATGGAGCTGATATTACGATTGCCAGCCGCTATGCAAGCGGCAACGGCGTCAGCGAGTGGAACAAGTTTCGGCTATTTGTGTCTCGCGCCGGCACCCTGGCCACCGCGCCACTGCAAAGAAAAGATCTACGCGTGAAAGACCCTCTCTCAGGATTTTTTATCGTGCGCCGCGAGTGCATTGACGGATTAGAGCTACAGCCGGAGGGCTTCAAGATCCTTCTGGAGATTCTGGTCAAAGGAAGAATCCGCAAAGCGATTGAAGTTCCGTTTGAGTTTGGAAATCGCCACGCCGGGAAAAGCAAGGCGGATTTCAAAGTCGCGCTTCAGTACTTCACCTTGCTAGGGAAGCTTTCACGTTATGCGCTCTTCGGATCGGAACAGCAATGAAGATTTGTCTGGTGACTTCATTTCCACCGAGCCGGGACGCGCTGAACGAATACGGCTATCACATAGCTTGTGAATTACGCCGCATTCCTGGCATTTCACTGACAGTTCTTGCGGACGAGTATTCTCCTGCTCAGCCGGAGCTGGAAGATTTTCGCGTAGTGCGCTGCTGGAAATTTAACCGGCTGGCGAACGTGTGGCGCCTGCTGAAGGCGATCCGGCGTGAACGACCGGACGTGGTCTGGTTCAATCTCGGATTCGCGAGCTTCGGCGGCAAACCGCTGCCTGCATTCGCCGGAATCGCGACGCCATCCCTCGCGCGCCTCACAGGATCGTACACCCACGTCACGCTGCATCAGCTGATGGAGACCGTCGATCTTAACGATGCTGGCATTCGTTTTCCCCTGTTGTACAAGGTAGGTGGATTTCTTGCGACCCAGCTGGTGTTATGCGCTAATTCGGTTTCTGTAATGCTGCCTGCGTATCGCAACGTGCTGCAGGAGAAATATGGCCGCGGCGCGGTGTACGTGCGCCGGCATGGCATATTCTCATCAAGACCCGAATATCCGGATTTCGCCCAGCGCGGCAATCCCGATCATCGCATTCTGGCGTTCGGCAAATGGGGAACGTACAAGCGACTTGAACCTCTGTTGAAAGCGTTTGCAACAGTCGTAGAACAATGCCCAGAAGCACGGTTGGTGGTTGCGGGCACGGACCATCCGAAGACCCCTGGCTATTTGCAATCGGTGCAGAAGAAATTTGCCCAGCGCAAGGAGATCAGTTTCATCGGGTACGTGTCGGAGGAAGATGTGGCGCAGCTGCTGCAGCGCTCGACGGTGGCGGTACTGCCTTACACTTCTTCGGCGGGATCGAGCGGCATTGCTCACCTGGCGTGCACCTATGGAGTGCCGATCGTCGCTTCGGATATTCCAGATTTTCGCCGTCTTGCCGATGAGGAAGGACTTGCGATTGACTTCTTCGCGGTCGGCGACGTCGCAGAGCTTGCGGCGCATTTGGTGGATCTGCTGCAGGACCGCGACAAGCAGGTGGAAATGGCCCTGCGAAATGTTTCAGCAGCGCTGCGCATGAGCATGCCGGAGATCATTCGCCAGTATCTGCGGACCTTTGAACTACGCCAGGATTTAGACACGATGCGTTCGCTGACCAAACTGCGAAGGCTGCCGCGCTGGTTCCCCATGCGAAGGGCTTTGATTCGGAGAAAGGCGCGAATGATGGCGCGCTCGGCACAGCAAGACGCGATATCGCTGTCGTCTCCAGGCTTAGGCACGGTACCGCGCGCCGAAGTCGTGTACATGAGCAACTCCGTTCGCGGGGAAATTCAACCGCAAAAGACGGGGACTGACGGAGTATGAAAGCCGGCCCGATCGCGGACCGGCTCACCACAAAAACTGAAATCAGAAGCAGGGGAATGAAGGGGAGGTGACTCCTGATTTCAGCTGATTAAAAACTGTCTTTTGTTTCATCGCGTACTTTCCAGTGACTAGCGAATAGTGCACCCATTGCACGAGCCCATATTTCTGCGAAAGGTAATACTCCTCTTTATCGCCGCAATTCCCGTAGCCGGAATTGCAGTTGTAGCGATAGCTGGCGACCAGGACCTTTAAACTGCTTGGCAGGTTCCCTCCCAGCGATATCGAGTATGGTCCCCAGACCTGATTAACGCCTTTGCCGAGATCTCGGGTCTTGTAGTGACTGCAATCGCTGTAGGTCTGGTAGGAAGTATTGGGCACGTAAATAGTTGAGCCTGGGAATCCGGCTTTGGCACAGCGAGGGACCAGGGGCTCGTTGGTGTTATTGGTGAATTTTTTGAAAGTATGGGGATCGTTCCAGTTCAGTTCGGTGATCCAAAGATAAATGTAATTATTATCGAAGAGCTGAATGTCCCAAGGGGTGCCGTTGGCCCCCTTCGTCCAATAGAACTTTCCCGGACCCATGTTTGTGTATAAGGGATTGGCACTACCTGACAGGTGATAGCTGCCGCGAATCCCCGAATCGAGGGTCATCCAGTCCAGCATGTCGTAAGTTCCAGATGGGCAGGAAATTGTGCTTTCAGCGTGAACCGGGCAAGGTTGAAGGCCAATGTAGGTGAAAAGCGACAGGCAAACTAATACCAGAGGACTGCACTTCTGCATTTACCCCTCCGCGAGATAGCCCTGAAAGCGACGGTGCGATGGTCGAATTCAGAACCTTGTAGTTTTGATCTCTGGAAGGTATTGGTAAAGGAATGTAGGCTCAATCAGAGGAACACCTTAGGGAAATACACAAGGGTAACGATTGTTCACAGGTTTAATGACGGTTGGCGGGATTTTACTCTTGCTTCAGGGCTGTGGTAGACGGGGAACAGTGTTTTCGACAGGAGCGTTGTCGATGGGCGGACGGGGGTATGAAGGATTTTGGCTCTGCGGCGCCGGCTGCTGCGCAGCTGGTTCAGGGGCTGGGGCTGGGGCTGGGGCTGTGATCGGACTGTTGTCGCGGTGGCGCAGGGCGATAGGTGCGTGGCTTCGGCGCCGAACTTCAGCCTCGGCTTGCAAGTTCGCCTCAGTACCTTGCGCGTTGGTGGCTGCGACTTGCCCAACCGCTTCGCCGACCATTTCGTGATGGCTGGCAGCACTGACCGGAGTTCCAGCAAGGTTTCCGCGGCGCGCCAGGCCGTAGAACTCATCGGCGGTTTCCTGGTCGCCTTGGGCTTCGGCAACGTAGCCCATGTTATTCAGTGAAAACGCGCTCTGCGGATCGAACTTGTAAGCCTGCTGGAAAAAGTTCAGGGCCTTGCCTTCGTCATTGTGATTGAGAGCAGACACCCCTTCAACATTGAGGCGCGCAGCACGGTCCTGATTGCTTTGTTCTGAGCTGAGCCGTTCACGTACCGACTGCGAATTCCTGAAAGCGATATCGCTGATGGGTTTACCCCGCCAACGAGAATCCAAGGCAACCACGACAGGTTCGGTGGAGTGGGTCAGCGAAGCGTCGTTATAGTAGCGAAGCGCTTCCTCGAGATTGCCCTGCCCTTCCATCGCAAAGCCGAGATTGTTCAACGTGAAAGGATTGTGCGGATCGAGCTTCAAAGTTTCGCGCAGAACGTCTTCGGCTTCCTGATTGCGGCCCTGCTGAAGAAGAACCATCGCCTGCATATTGCCGCGATTCACTCGAAGGTCCAAATTTCCATAAGATGCCGTGATCTCGCTCAACTTGTGGCCTTGCAGCTTGCGCGCGCTGGCCTCGGCAATCACCGTTTCAGAGTTGTTTTCTTTGGCGGCGAGCTCATAGTAGCGCTGCGCGCGCTCGACTTTTCCCTGCAACTCGGAAATATATCCCAGGTTGTTCAGAGTAAACGGATCGTCGGGATCGATCAGATACGCACGATAGAAAAGCTTCTGGGCTTTATCGAGATTGTGCTTCTGAACCTCTTTGACCCCCTCTCGGTTCAGTTTCTGGACGGGCGTGGCCTCGGTGCGCTTAGGCAACTTGATTCTCAGATCTCCGGAGTTGGCAAATGGCGCTCCTAGCGAGAGAGCAAGAGCCAGAATCACAAGATGTAGCTTCGTAGACCGCATAGACATTGCTAGACCTTGATTACGAAAGACTTGGATGCAGATCCAGCAGTTCGCGTTTGCCCACGCAGCAGGCCTGACGCATCAACTCTGGCTATCCTCCCAGCGAGAAAACGCATCCAATCCGCGCCTATGCGTAATAGAGCCTGTTTGTTCTCCTGTATATCGTTGTTGGCGGCAATGGGGTGGGCGCAGAGCCAGTCAGCGCCAAATTCTCAGCCCCCAGGGACGCGTCCGGCGAGTGCCGCGGCGGAGCGCGAGAATTACGATCCGCTGCTTGATTTGCCTCCGCTCCCGCGCAATGAAGTGACTCTGATCGGCGGAACCGTGGTGCGCCTGGACG
>Ga0075425_100007317_pt1 | contig 11661 bp, 10 predicted proteins | sample SoiMethybrSBSTD4_FD_75300 | JGI IMG/M metagenome (GOLD analysis project Ga0075425, IMG submission 75300) | Bulk soil microbial communities from a Populus tree surrounding site in Tennessee, USA - Soil MetaG P. TD hybrid SBSTD4 | ecosystem: Environmental > Terrestrial > Soil > Tree plantation...
CGTACATGGTGACCGCCGCCACTACCGCTCACCCTGAAAGCGATCCGACCTCGGGCGGGAAAGGGGAATCCGATGAGCTGGTGTCCTCGATGCGACGCGATCCGTCCCGGCGACCCGGACGACGAATGCTTCGAATGTGGCGCCGATCTCCTCGACTCAGCGGTTCTCGGTCGCCCGACGCGGACGGGCAACCACGTCCTCGAGCTCGACCGCGAAGCGCCGCCCGTCGAAGGGGATGTTGAAGCAAAACCGACCGACGTCACCCGCCGCCCTTCGGCCGACGTGCCATCGACGACCGTCCGCCGCCATTCCCCGATCCGTCGCGCAACGATCGCCGGCCTCTGCCTCCTCGTCGTCGCTGTGTCCTCGATCGTCTACGTCTCGCGGCGCCACCACATCTCCCCCCGCCGCATACCCCTCGCCGGTGCGACTGCGACCAGCAGCCCGCCCTCACCGGCGCCCTCGCCGCCGTTCGGCTCGCCCGTTCAGGGCCGGCTCGTATTCGTCACCGGCAACTCCCTCATCGAGCTCAACCTGACCGACGGTGTACAGAACGTCGCCGACATCGACGGCGATTTCGGCTCTTACCGCATCTCCCCCGACGGCTCCTACGGTGCTTACGTCGACGACCACGAGACTCTGTGGAGGATGAATGGGATCGCCACGCAGGAGCGACGCGCGATCGCGACCGGCGTGCAAGCGTTCACCTGGATGGGCCGCGCCACGGACACGGACCCGATCCTGCTCGTCGTCCGCACCGAGCAGGACGTCCACGGCGGGGATCGAACGCGGGTGGAGGTCATCGATGCGGTGGATAGCACCACAAGGGGCGTCCTCTACGAAGGCCCGCGCCGTATCTACTCGATCTTCGAAGCAGGCAAGTCGATCGTCGTGACCGGAGACGGCGACGGCGGAGGAGCCATCTTCATCCTTGACGGCGCGCGGCTTCGACTCATCCGGAACGGATACGAGCCTCTCGCGCTTTCGCCCGACGGCGCATACGTGCTCGCCGTCCACGAGGGCGAGGGGGGCACTTACGGCTTCGCGCGTATCGATCTGTTCACTCGTGCGGTGCGCAAGATCGGGGCGGACTCGCTAACGCCCTTCAACAACGTTGCCTTTGCGCCCGACGGAACCGCAATCGTATTCGTCGACTCGGGCCCCTATCGCATCTTTCCCTCGACTGGTAAGGCCGTTCGCTTGAAAGCGGCAACACGTGAGTTCCTTGGTTCACCGATCCTGCTCGCCAACAGCCGATGGCTGTACGTGGGGCGCGCCGCCCACGCGATCACCCTCGAAGTCGGCTCACAAATATTCTCGGTCCCTTTCGACGACCCGAACAACGTCGACGACGTTCGATACGTGCCGATCTAAGACCCCGCCCGGGGAGAACGAGCCGGCTCTTCGGAGCCGGCTCGCGCATGTCGGGGAGAAAAACGGGACCCCGGCCGCGTGGCCGGGGTCCGCGTTATGAGACTGTGGCGTTAGATCTTCGTCCGACGGAGCTGACGGATCCCAACGCCCGCCAAGCTGAGCAACATCAGCGCGATGAGGTACGCCGCCGGGCTGGTGCCCACGCCGGTCGGCGGGAGCTTCAGCTTCAGAACGACCGGCACGCGCAGCGGCAGCGAGTGACCAACGATCTCGTTGCCCTCACCCTGCCCGTTGCAGTTGCCGAGGACCGCACTGACGTTGGCTATATCGTCGATCTCGCCACCTTGGTTGTTGACGTTCTCTGCTTTGAACGTCGCCGTGATGCTCTTGGTCCCGCCCTTCGGGATCGACCCGATGTTGTTCCATGTGATCGTCCCCGAGTCGAGGTGATCACCGGCCGGAACCGAGTCGGCGTTCGGGTTCGTGTCCACGACCTCGAAGCGAGCGCCACCCTTGGTCGTGATGTCGTCCACGACCTTGACGGCGGTGAGGTCGCACCCGAACGGGTTGTCGATCTTGATCGTCACGACGAAGCTCTGATTCACCTCGACGCCCGGCGGGTTCGCCTTCTTGGTGACCGGGATCCCGCAGTCGATGCCGCCGGCCGGAACCTGCGTCTGGACCTCCATGTGCCCGACGCGAACGTCCGCGAGGTGCGTGTCCTCAGCGACGTCGCCGACGACGACCTTGACCACGTCGACCGCGGCCGACGTGACCGTGCCGTTGGAACTGGTCTGCGGGCTGGAGCCGAATGCTCCACCGATCGCCCGCGGCGCTTCGCCGATCGTCACGTGCGCGACCGGGTCGAGCGGGATGTCGATACCTGCGTCCCCGAGGATCTGCTCGAGCGTCAGGATCCGGTTGGCCACGCCGTTCTGGTGGATCGTCACGATCGGAGCCGTCGGGTTGCTCGTGTCTTCCGGCCCGAACTTGACCCACGACGTGCCGGGGATGCCGCCGGCGAAGGCCTTGAGCACCCACTCGCCGCCGACCTCGATCGTCGTCTCGTTATCGGTGCCCTTGAAGAGCGTGATCGGGGCGAGCGTCATGCGCGCCTCGGAGACCAGACCCCAGGCGGTTCCGATCGGGTGACCGTCCTTGTCCTTCTGAACGTCGAAGTACTCGTGCGAGTAGCTCGACGCGACCGCGCGACCCGAGTCGACGAACGAGGTGTCCGTCGAAAGGAGCGGCAGGTCGAGGGTGTCGTCCGGGTTGACCGTCACATCGGTCGACAGGAGCTGAACGTCCGCAGCGTGCGCGCGGCCGAAGCTGATGTCCTGACCGAGGATGCACTGGCTGTCCGACCACAGCGCCTGCGACTGCCCGCGCAGGAGCGACGCGTACGCCAGCGGTCCCGCCGGCACGGCGAACTCTTGCGTGTTCAGCGGCGTGGACGGTGGTGCGGCCGACTCGGCTTTGCCCGCGAGCGCAAGCGTCTCCGGGTCATCGGGTGCCGCTCCGAGGCCGATCTCCAGCGCGCCGCCGCGTCCGTAACTGTTCTTGGTCGGCTGCGCAGGAGCGACGACGCGTTGCACCTCGTTCTTGATCCGGGGAACACCGCCGGTGTTCACGGCGGAGCCTGTGAAAGCTTCATCCGCATTGACGACACGCGTGTCGCCGGATTGCAGCAGATCGGCGTGCAGGACCGTGCCCGTCGCGTACCCGTTGAAGGCCGCGTCTTTGAACGGGACGGCGCCCGCGCCGAATGCTGCGCTTGCGGAGAAGGTCAGCGCGAGGGTCGCCACCACGGCGACCACTACGACCGCCTTCCCTCCCCACCTACTCCGAATGCCCATCTCCCTCTCCTCCCTTGGTCCCCGGCCGCTTGTATCCATTTGGAGCTAGATGAAGCCTACTGTTGGGAATGGTTCGGGTTAAAGGGCCTTTGGTCCTTTCACCCTTAACGAATCGCTAATCGCCTTCGTTACGGTTCTACGTGAAAAGACCTTTGTTCCCACGGTTTGTGTTCCCCCTAGGAGGTTCTGACTCCTCTCCGTGGTTGGAGCTTTACCCGCCTTGGTTCCAATTCAACCCTAACGTCCCGTTGATGGCGCCGGAGACCAAGACCTACCGTGGTCGGCTGCCTCTGGTTGGCTTGCTCCCCGGGCCTCGTAGGGGCCCGTCAGCGGCTTGCGCGGCCGAATGGAATTTCTTTGTCTGGGCTCGGATCCTTCGGAAGACCGAGGACCCGCTCGCCGATCAGGTTCCGCTGGATCTCGTCCGTGCCGCCCCCGATATGGAAGGCCGGCGCTCCGAGGAACGCGCGCTGCACAGCGTCGTCGCCGAAGACGGTCCCGTCCGCCCCCAGGATCGACATCCCGGTGGCGGTCATGTCCGAGACGAGATCCGCCAGCACCAGCTTCATGATCGAGCCTTCGGCGTCGGGTATCTGGCCTCGGCCGATCTTGGCGAGTATCCGAGCGTTGAGCATCTCGAGGATCCGCCGCTGTGTGTAGACCTTCGCGAGCGCGTCGCGCGTAAGCGGATCGAGTCCGCCCGGTGAGCGGTCCCGTGCGATCTGCGCGAGCGTGTCGAAGGAGAAGACGTACCCGCCCGACGCGCTGCCGATCGACATGCGCTCGTGCATCAATGTCGTGATCGCGATCCGCCAGCCGTCGCCCGGCTCGCCGAGCCGGTTCGCGTGCGGCACACGCACGTCCTCGAGGAATACCTCGTTGAAGTGTGCGCCGCCGTCCATCTGCTTGAGCGGCCGGACCTCGATCCCCGGCGAACGCATGTCGGCGAGCAAGTAGACGAGGCCCTTGTGCTTCGGAAGATCGAAGTCGTGGCGCGCGAGGAGGAGGCCCCAGTCGGCCTCGTGCGCGCTCGAAGACCACACCTTCTGGCCGGTGATCACCCAGTCCTCCCCGTCGCGCACAGCGCGCGTCGTGATGGATGCGAGGTCGCTGCCCGCGCCGGGCTCACTGAACAGCTGACACCAGATCTCGTCGCCCTTCAGGAGCGCCGGCAAGTAGCGCTGCTTCTGCTCGTCGGAGGCGTGGGAGATGATCGTCGGCCCGGCCATCCCGAAACCCACCACGTTGAACGGGATCGTCGCGCCGGCGCGCGCCTTCTCCTCCGACCACACCGTCGCTTCGAGCGGACCGAACCCCCGGCCGCCGTACTCCGCCGGCCACGACGGCGCGCCCCATCCGCCGGCTGCGAGGCGCCGTTGCCAGGCGCGCGCCCGCTCTCCGTCGTAGCGTCCGCGGTCCGGATACTCCCGTTGGAACGCAGGCCAGTTCTCGTCGAGCCACGCGCGCGCCTCCGCGCGGACGGCCGCGAGCGCCGGGGCTTCGTCGATCTCCATCAGCGATCCACCCCAAGAACGAGCCCGCTCGTCGGCACACCGACGCCGGACGTCACCAGAACGTTCTCGACGTTCGCCACTTGGTTCGCCGCGCTGCCTCGCACCTGCCGCACGCCTTCCGCGATGCCGTTCATCCCGTGGATGTAGCCCTCCCCCAGTTGTCCACCGTTGGTGTTCACCGGCAGCGCACCGCCGGGTCCGATGCCCTTGTCGCGCACGAAACCCGCGCCCTCGCCGGGGCCGCAGAAGCCGAACGCCTCGAGCTGCATCAGAACGAACGGCGTGAACGGGTCGTAGATCACCGCGGTCTGCACGTCCCGGGGCCCGATGCCGGAGTTCGCCCACAGCCGGCGCGCAACGACTTCGGCTTCGGGCAAGCGCGTGAGGTCGTTCCGGTAGTAGCTCGTCATCTCTTCCTGCTCGGCGCCCGATCCTTGCGACGCCGCGCGGATGATCGCGGGGGGTTGGCGCAAGTCACGCGCGCGCTCGGCGGTCGTGACGATGACGGCCACGCCTCCGTCTGATTCCTGACAGCAATCGAGCAACCGCAACGGCTCGACGATCCAGCGGCTGCACTGGTGATCGTCGAGCGTGATGGGCTTGCCGTAGAACCACGCGTGGGGATTCGTCGCGGCGAACTCGCGGTGCGCGACCGCAACGCGGCCGAGGTCCTCGCCGGTCGCGCCGAACGTGTGCATGTAACGGCGGGAGTGCAACGCGACCCAGCTCGCCGGCGTCGTCAGCCCGAACGGGAAGTACCAGCCGTAGTGGATGCGTTCGGCGGTGGGCTTGGAGTGCGCGCTGGCGCCGAAGCGGTTCCACGAGCGGCCGTTGAGCGCCCGGTAGCACACGACCACGTTCGCCTCGCCGGTCGCGACGGCCATCGCGGCCTGGTGCACGGTCGCGCACGCCGCTCCCCCGCCGAAGTGGATGCGACTGAAGAAAGTGAGGTCGCCGGCGCCGAGGTTGCGCGCGACCTCGATCTCCTCGTTGGAGTCCATCGTGAACGTCGCGAGGCCGTCGACGTCTTTGGGCGACAGGCCGGCGTCCTCGAGCGCCATGGACGCAGCCTCGACCGCGAGCCGCATCTCGGTGCGGCCCGACTCCTTCGAGAACTCGGTCGCTCCTACGCCGACGATCGCAGTGCGGCCGGCGAGTCCGTTGCCGCTCATCGCGCGCTCCCGGGGAGCTTTAACGTGACGGTTCCCGAGACGTGCTCGCCGGACCCGTTGGTGCCGTGGATCTCCACCGTCACCACGTCGCCGTTCTTCTCGGCGACCGAGCCGGTCATGCGCATGGTGTCGCCGGGATAGTTGGGCGCGCCGAGGCGGATCGACACGCCGGTGAGGATCGCCTCGGGCCCTGCCCAGTCGGTCACGTACCGGCCGACGAGCCCGTTGGTCGTCAGGATGTTCATGAAGATGTCCTTCGCGCCGCGTTCGCGCGCGAGGTCGCGATCGTGGTGGACGTCCTGGTAGTCGCGCGAGGCGATCGCGCCGCCGATGATCAGCGTCGCGGTGATGGGGATCTCGAGCGGCGGCAGCGCCGCCCCGACCGCCACATCCCCGAGCGAGAGCGTCTTCATCGCGCCATCTCCGCGCCGATGCGCGCGAGTTGCGCGTTGGCGCCGCCGAGCGTCATCTCGTTCTGCTTCGCGCGCATCGTGAACCGGTGGAGCGGGTAGTCGAGGTCCACGCCGATTCCGCCGTGGAGATGCTGTGCCGCCGCGAACACGCGGTGCCCGCCGTCCGCGGCCCAGAACTTCGCGACGGCGACGGCCTCCGTCGCCGCAAGTTCCTCTGCCAGGAGCCACGCGGCCTGCCACATCGTCCACCGCATCGACTCGACGTCGATGTAGCAGTCGGCGATGCGCTGCTGGACGGCTTGGAAACTGCCCAGCGGACGCCCGAACTGCTCGCGCTCCGACAGGTAGCCCGCGGTGAGCCGAAGGGCGCTCTCGGCGAGCCCGACCTGCATCGCGCACAGACCGGTGAGCGCGACGTCGACCATCCCGCGGAGCGCGTCGGGGTTCGAGCCGGGCTCGATCAGCACCTCGGATTCCGGCGCGGCAGCGCCGTCGAGCTCGACGAGCGCCATCGGCTCTCCGGACGTTCCGCGCTGCGGCGCGAGGTCGAGGCCCGGGCCTCGCGGGTCGATCAGGAAAACGCCGGCGCCGTCCTCCGTCGCGGCCGGAACCAAGACGCGGTCGGCGACCTCGGCGGCGGGCACGTTGGTCTTGAGGCCTTCCAGGCGCCAGGCGTCGCCGTCCCACGTGGCGGTGGTCGCAGGAACCGTCGGGTCGATCGCGTTCGGTTCGGTCCAGGCGGCGGTGAGCACCGCCTCGCCCGCCGCGACGCGCGGCAGCCACGCCCGGCGCTGCTCCGACGAGCCGTGGCGCGCCAGTGGGAACGCGCCGAGGATCAGCGTCGGCCACAGCGGGATCGGCGCGACGGACGCCCCGGCCTGTTCGAGCAGCAGGCACGCTTCGATGATCCCGCCGCCGATGCCTCCGTCACTTTCCGCGATGCCGGCGCCGAGGAGGTTCGCGCGCGCGAGCTCGCTCCACAGCGCGCGGTCGAACCGGTCGGGCGAGACCTCGACCTCCCTCAGGCGGTCGGTCGTGACCTGTCCCGCGAAGATGTCGGCCGCGAGGTCGCGGATCGCCTGCTGGGACTCGCTGAACGCAAGGTCCACGACTCAGGCCTCCCTCGGACGGAACAGGGGGACGGAGAAGTCGTCATCGCCGATGGCCTCGAACGTAACTTCGACGGGCAGGCCGATCGTGACGTCGGCCGGGTCGATGCCGATGAGGTTCGAGACGAGGCGGGTTCCTTCTTCGAGCTCGATCAGTGCGACGGCGAACGGGACCTGGAATCCGGGCACCGGCGGGTGGTGGTGGACGACGAAGCTGTACACCTCGCCGCGGCCCGACGAGCGGACGCTGTCCCATTCGAGCGACCCGCATGAGCCGCACATCGGACGCGGCGGGTGCCGCAAGGTCGAGCACGACGTGCAACGCTGGATCAGCAGGTCGCCGTTACGCGCGCCTTCCCAGAAGAACTCGGTGTCGGCGTTGACGGCCGGGCGCGGGCGCTTCCCCGTCGGGGGGCCGGCCTCAACGGGGCGGAACTTCAGGTAGCGCTGCATCATGCGGCCGACCTCCGCGCCGGTCTGGTCGCAGTACGTCGTGACCGTGGTGAAGAAGTGTCCCGTGCCGAGCCCCGTCTTCTTCTCGGGCGAGACGGACTCGATCACGCTCGTCGCGGTGAGCACGTCACCGGGTCGCAGGTAGCGCCCGTACGTCTGCTCGCTGTTCGTCGCCACGATCGAGGTGAACCCTGCCTCGTCGAGGATCGCCATCAGCTGCGACTGCGCGTTCTCCGACGGCGGCGCGGCCGGCCGTAGGCCGCGCATGCCCCACACCTGCAACATCGTCGGCGGCGCGACGATGCCGCCGTGCACCGACCACTGCGCGACGTGGGCGTCGGTGTATACGGGGTTCGTGTCGCCGAGCGCCTCGCACCAGTGGCGGATCATCGGCTCGTTCACTGCGTCGGGCGCGACCATCGGCGGTCCGGCGGGCTTTCCGACGAACGCTTCGAGGCGCTCCATCAGTGTCCCGGCTTCGGTCGTGCTCACCGGCCGCTCCTCGGCAGCTTGAGACCCACGGTCGCGATGATCTCTCGCTGGATCTCGTTGACGCCGCCGCCGAACGTCACGACGTACGCCCAGCGGTACATCTGCTCGACGCGGCCGGCGAGGACCGCGCCTGGGGAACCTTCCTTGAGGACGCTCGCGTCGCCGAGCACCTCCATGAGCCCGCGGAACACCTCGACGAAGAGTTCCGTGCCGTAGACCTTGACCGTCGATGCGTCGGCGGCGTTGAGCTCGTCGCGCGTCATCTCCCATGCGAGCCGCAAGTTCAGCAGGTACAAGGCCTCGAGTCGCGCGCGGCAGCGCGCGAGCGTCATCTGCACCCACGGTCGGTCGATCACGCGGCCGCCTTCGGGCGCCGAGGTCTCGCGCGCCCACTCGATCGTCTTCTCGAGCAGATCTTCGGCTTTGCCCGACGCGGCGAGCGCGACACGCTCGTGGTTCAACTGCGTCGTGATAAGCCGCCAGCCCTCGTTCTCGCCGAGCACGATGGAGTCGGCGGGAACGCGCACATCTTCGTAGTAGACGGCGTTGGAGCGGTGGTCGTCGAGCGTCATGATCGGCGTCATCTTGATGCCCGGAAGCGACGCGTCGACGATGAATATCGACAAGCCTTTGTGCTTCGGCACGTCGGGGTTCGTGCGAGCCGCGAGCCAGATGTAGTCGGCTTCGTGGCCGCCGGTCGTGAAGATCTTCTGCCCGTTGATCACGTAGTCGGATCCGTCGCGCACCGCGCGCGTGCGCAGGTTCGCGAGGTCGGTGCCCGCGTTCGGCTCGGTGTAGCCGATCGCGAACTCGATCTCGCCGCGCAGGATCGGCTTGAGGAAACGCTCTTTCTGCTCGGGTGTGCCGTATTGCATCAGGGTCGGGCCGACGGTGTTGATGGTCACGAACGGCACGGGCGCGTCGGCGCGCCGGCACTCGTCGATGAAGATGTAATGCTCGATGAACGAGCGGCCCTGGCCGCCGTACTCTTTCGGCCATCCGAGCCCGAGCCAGCCGTCGGCGCCCATCTGCCGGACGATGCGCTTATACGTGGGTCCGATGTAGTGGTAGCTGGTGCCTTCGCCGAACTCTCTGCGAACCTCCGGCGTCATCAGCTTCGCGAAGTACGCGCGCAGCTCGTCGCGGAGCGCGAGTTGCTGGTCGGACAATGCGACGCGCACGCGCTACCGCTTTGGACGATCCTGGGGTCGCGGGATGTGGCCGCCCCAGCCGATGAATGCGGTCGCTCCCCCGTCCACCACGAACTCGGACCCGGTGCAGTAGGCGGAATCGTCGGACGCGAGGAACACCGCCATCGCGACGATGTCCTCCGGGACACCGGCGCGGCGGATGGGGATCGACGAGAAGAGCGCGTCGATGTCCATCCCCTCGAGGCCGACCGAGCGGGTCATCGGCGTGTCGACGATTCCGGGGTGGATCGAGTTCACGCGGATCCCGTCGCGACCGAGCTCGACCGCCGCCGCTTTCGTCATCCCGCGTACGGCGAACTTGCTGGCGACGTACGCGACGAGGCCCGGCGATCCGCGCAGTCCTTCCACCGAGGAGATGTTCACGATGGAGCCGCCGCCGGCGCGGCGCATCGGCTCGACCACCGCACGCATGCCGAGGAAGACGCCCACCTGGTTGACGTTCACGACGGCCATGTAGTCCTCGGTGCTCATGTCGGTGAGCTTCGCGAAGCGGAGGATCCCTGCGTTGTTCAACAGGATGTCGATGCGCCCGAACGCGCGCTCACCCTCTTCAACCGCGCCGGCCCAGTCGTCTTCGCGCGTGACATCGAGGTGCGCGTACATCGCGGCGTCGCCGAGCTCCTCGGCGAGGAGCTTCCCCTCGTCGTCGAGGATGTCGCCGCAGATCACGCGGGCGCCTTCGCGGACGAACGCGCGAGCCGCGGCCGCGCCTTGCCCTCGCGCGCCGCCGGAGATCAGCGCGACCTTGCCGTCGAGCCGTCCGACCGTCATCGCGTCATCAGATCCCGAGCCGCTCGGCCAACAGGTTCCGATGGTACGTCGGATCGCCGAACAGCAGCTCAGAAGATTTCGCGCGCTTGAAGTACAGGTGCGCGTCGTGCTCCCAGGTGAAGCCGATCCCGCCGTGCACCTGGATGTTCTCCGATGCGGCGAAGAAGTACGCCTCGGAACAGAACGCCTTCGCGAGCGGCGCGACGGTGGCGAGCTCGGGGTCGTCTTTCGCGGCGACCCACATCGCGTAGTAGGTCGCGGTCTTGCCCGACTCGACCTTGAGCAGCATGTCGGCGCATTTGTGCTTGATCGCCTGGAACTGGCCGATCGGCCGGCCGAACTGGATGCGGTCCTTCGCGTACTGCACGGCCATGTCGAGGCACCGCTGCGCACCGCCGACCATCTCCGCCGACAGCAGGACCGACACCTGGTCGAGGGTCTTGGACAGCGCGGGCCAGTCGCGGCCCGGCTTGCCGATCGGCGTTGCCTTCACGTTGTCGAGGGTGAGCTGCGCCTGTTTGCGCGTCGGATCGAGCGGCTGGAGCGCTTCTCGCGCGAGTCCGTCGGCGTCGGCCCGGACGGCGAACAGACCGATCCCGCGCTCGCCCTTGGTCTTCTCCTTGCGCGCCGCGACGATGATCAGGTTCGCGGTGGTGCCGTCGATCACGAACCGCTTCGTTCCCGAGATCCGCCACGCGTCGCCGTCCTGCGTCGCGATCGCCTGGATACCGGACGCGTCCCAGCGGCCGTTCGGTTCCGCGAGCGCGAGCGTCGCGATCGTCTCGCCGGTCGCGATGCCCGGCAACAGCTCCTTCTTGGCCGCCTTCGTTCCGGCGTTGTTGATCGCCGTCGCGGCGAGGGCAGCGCTCGCGAAGAACGGTGCGCACAGCAGCGCGCGGCCCATCTCCTCGAGAACGATCCCGAGCTCCACGAACGTGAAGCCTTGGCCGCCGTATGCCTCGGGGATGGCGAGACCCTGCAGGCCGAGCTCTTGTGCCATCTGCTTCCAGACGGCTTCGTCGTAGCCCGCGTCGTCCTCCATCAGGCGGCGAACTTCGGCGACCGGAGACTTCTCGTCGAGGAATCGGCGGATCGTGCGTCGCAGCTCTTCTTGCTCGTCGGTGAACGTGAACTGCATGGTTCCTCCGGTCCTCTACGGCTTCGCGTCCGACACGATCCACATCGCGAAGAACTGCGAGCCTCCACCGTACGCGTGTCCGAGCGCAACGCGCGCGCCGTCGACCTGGTGCTCACCCGCCGTGCTCCGAACCTGCATCGCGGCTTCGGCGAAACGCA
>Ga0075425_100007318_pt1 | contig 11661 bp, 13 predicted proteins | sample SoiMethybrSBSTD4_FD_75300 | JGI IMG/M metagenome (GOLD analysis project Ga0075425, IMG submission 75300) | Bulk soil microbial communities from a Populus tree surrounding site in Tennessee, USA - Soil MetaG P. TD hybrid SBSTD4 | ecosystem: Environmental > Terrestrial > Soil > Tree plantation...
GAGATAAGAACGAAACACAACGTGGTACGGCACGCCTTCCAAATCACTTCCGTGCCAGCGAACGATGGTAGTGGGACTGTAGATTTCCCCGCGCTTCTCCGGATGTGCCTTAACGTACTGCTCAATGCGCTCGCGTGTCAGACCCTGAGGATAGAACCCGCGGCCGGGCGACATGGGCGTGTTTCCAACGAAGGGTTTCTCTTCGTCCAGCAGGTCGAAGCGTGAGCCGTTGATCCAGAGGTAGCGGCGTAGTTCGATATCCTGCTTACTTGTCTTGCCTTCAAGCGAGCGGTAGAGGTCCAGTCCCTCGGGATCCACCTGTCGCCAGTAAATGTCGTCGAGGTAATGGCAGGCGTCGGCGAGTTTCTCGATCATTTTCTGCTCGCGCGCTGTTAAACCTGAGCGATCAAAAGCCATGTGCACCTCGCGAAATTTTGCGAGGCGCTGCTCAAGCTCGGGCGCAACTTGCAAATGCGCCGCTGAGGAATGCCCAGTTGCGTATGAGGCCCCCGTTTGCCGGGTTTGCGCGATAGAAAAAGAAGAAATGACTGCCAGTAGAAATCCAACCCCTCGAGTCTTCATTGTTTCCGGATTCTAGCAGCAAAGGTTTTCACAACACTTTTCTGATGTGGTTCCCACCGCAGCCGGGATGAACTAACGATTATTATGGATGAGGAGCGCGTTTTTTGTGATGCAGCAGACGCTTCTTATCGATGCCGACGACACGTTGTGGGAAAACAATGTGTACTTTGAGCGCGCGATCGCGGACTTTATTTCTTTTCTGAACCATCACGAGCGGTCTCCGGCGGAAGTTCGCGAAATTCTGAACGATGTGGAACGCGAGTGTATTATCACACATGGTTACGGCCTGCACAGTTTCACGCACGCGCTGGCGAAGACATTCGAGCGATTGTCGGTTGAACCCTTGACGCCCGCCCTCCACGAAACCATTCACGGATTTGCAACGACCATCGCCGAGCAGCCGGTGCACGTCCTTCCGCGCGTAGTGGAGACCTTGCATTACCTGAAAGGCCGCCACAAATTGATTCTTGTGACCAAAGGCGATTTTAAGGAGCAGTCGGGCAAAGTCCATCGCTCCGGCTTGAAGGAATCTTTTTCCGCGGTGGAGATTGTGCCCGAAAAGCATGCTGACGAATATCGCACGATCGTCAGCAAGCATGATCTCGTTGCGGAGGAAACCTGGATGGTCGGTAACAGCCCGAAGTCGGATATCAATCCCGCGCTGGGCGCCGGATTGAATGCAGTGTTCGTTCCACATGGTGATACATGGGTGCTGGAGCACGAGGAGGTCGCGCAGCCGAAGCCGCCAAGCCGACTGCTCATCGTGGGCCGATTTTCGGAACTGGTTGAGCATTTCTAGGCTAGTATTGGAATGCTTGCCCAGCAACTTCCATATGCTTCCTGATAACCTTCTCCTGCAATGTCCTCGGAACGTCTGCAAAAAATTATTGCCGCCGCTGGGATTGCCTCGCGACGCGCAGCCGAAAAGCTGATCGCCTCAGGCGCAGTTGAGCTCAATGGACAAATTGTTACCGAAGTCGGCACCAAGGCCGATCCCGAGCGCGACCACATTCGCGTGAACGGTAAACTGCTGCGCGGCCCTGAACGTCACATTTATTTGCTGATGAACAAACCCAAGGGTTATGTCACCACTGTTCATGATCCCGAAGGCCGTCCAACCGTGATGGACCTGCTGCGCGGCATTCGCGTGCGGGTCTATCCCGTCGGGCGCCTCGATTACGCCAGCGAAGGTCTGCTGCTGCTGACCAACGATGGCGAACTTGCACAGGGGCTGATGAAGGCGTCATCGCACGTGCCGAAAACGTATGTGGTGAAAGTAGCCAGGACGCCGGATGAGGCGGGATTGCAAAGGCTCAGGCGAGGTCTGATGATTTCTGATGAAAGGCGGTTTCGTGGACTGAACCGCGCGGGCGAGGACGCCCGCGGCCCCAAAAATTCGAGGACGAGAAAATCGGGCAGGGTGAAAACGGCGCCCGCCAAAATCCGCCTCATTCGCGAATCAGACAACCCCTGGTATGAAGTCACGCTGATCGAAGGCAAGAACCGGCAGATCCGGCGTATGTTCGAGGAGATTGGTCATCACGTCGAGAAGATCAAGCGCGTTCGCTACGGGCCGCTGAGTTTGGACCTACCGCCCGGAGAGTTTCGGAGGCTGAGCATGGGTGAAATTGCGAAGCTGAGGTCAGCTGTGCATGCCTGACTTCAGCCCCTTCATCCCTGCGCACATTCGCAAATTAGCTGAAGGCAGTCAATCGAAGCCGCTCAAGCAGTCCCAAAGGTCGAACAAACCCATTGCACTCAACTTGAACGAAAATCCGTTTGGGCCGTCACCTCTCGCGCTCCAGGAGATGCAGAAGGTGCTCATTGAAACCCATCGATATCCTGAAATCCACGCCACCAGCCTCACCGGCACGATCGCCGAGTTTCATGGAGTTCAGCCGGACCGGATCCTCGTGACCGCGGGAGCAACCGAACTGCTCTGCATAGTCGCCCGCGTGCTGCTCGGTCCCGGCCTCAACGCCATTACCAGTGAGCGGTCATTCATCGTATACAAGCTGGCGACTCAGGTCACCGAAGGGAAGCTGGTCGAAATCCCAACGCGCGATAACGGCTACGATCTCGGCGCGATTGCCGGGGCCATTGACGAGAACACGCGAATCATCTTTATCTCGAATCCGAACAATCCCACCGGCACTCTGCTCACGGCAGCCGAGATGGATTGGTTTATAGAAAGACTCCCGGAGCACGTACTCCTCGTTCTGGATGAAGCATACGGCGATTATGCCACCGACTTTGCCCGCCAGCGCGGAGTCGAGTACTCGCACGCGTTTGACTACATTCGCGCCGACCGAAATGTGATTCTGCTGAAAACATTTTCAAAAACGCATGGACTGGCGGGGTTGCGCATTGGGTATGGCATCGGGCCTGCGCGTCTGATCTCCGCTTTCGCGCAGGTGCGATCGGTTTTTTCGTTATCATCACTGGCTTTGGCCGGTGCTATTGCTGCATTGCGCGATGAAAACCACATTGGTCAAGCGGTGGCGAACAACTCGGAGCAATCAGAGTTGCTCACTTCAAAACTCTCGGAACTCGGCGTTTCGGTCCTGCGGACCTGGGCAAACTTCGTTTTTTGCGAGTTGAATGAGGATGCAGCAGCATTCGCCGATCGCTTGCTTTCGCGCGGGGTGCTGGTCCAGCCGCTAAGAATGTGGGGTGCTCCTAACGCGGTCCGAATCAGCATCGGCACACCGGAGCAGAACGCGCGATTGATTGAGGCGATACGCGGGCTGGTTCGAGGCGCGGCGAAACCGTGACTGGGTTAACCTTCGTATGACTTCGTGTCCTTCGTGGTTCGATTGAAAACATTTGAACCACAAAGGACACGAAGGTTCGTGAGGGAAGGCTCTTACCGCGCGAGGAGAAACTCGCAAGGGCGCAAGAAAAAAACCTTTTGCTGCACAGCCCTCTTTGCGAGTTTTGCGGAATCGTTGCGGTTAAGAGCTTTTGATCGCCAATGCTCGCGTGATGGCCACACTTGATACGTAGCCAATGACGAACGTCGCCGCGGTGCCGATCAATACCCACCACGTGAATGGGACGGCAGTGAATTTCCAGAGATAGACTTCCATGCCAAATCCGCACAGCATGCCAATCGCAGTGCCAGGTTGATTCGCGCGATACGTGAGAACTCCCAGCAGGAATGCGCCGAGTAGTGCGCCGTAAGTAACTGAGGCGATCTGAAGGCCGACTTCAACCACGCGCGACACACGGTGTAAGCAGAGAATCGCTAACCCGAAGAGCACAATCGCCCAACCTACTGTGCATAATCTCGAAAGTTGCATCTGCATGCGTTGAGTTGAGTTGTTGTTCTCGGCGTCCTCGGCGAGGGCTCTGCGGCTTCCGCGGTTAGAATCTTTTGTTTTGAATGAGCGCAGTCGCAGGTAGATATCCATCACCGTGCTCGAGGAGAGCGAGTTCAAAGCCGCGCTTAGATTCGACATTGCCGCTGCAAGGATCGCGGCGATGAGAAGACCGGCGACTCCATGCGGCATCCTGGTGGCGATAAACGTCGGATAGATTCGGTCAGGCGTGCCGAAGTGCGCGGCCGGCAGCAAATAGTAGACGTGGAGCATCACGCCCACCACCAGGAACAAAGCGAACTGGAAGAAAATCGCTAGGCCGCTCGAAAGTAGCGCCGTAACCGATTGCCGGTAATTTCGTGCCGCCAACAGCCGTTGCACGATGAGCTGATCCGTTCCGTGACTGGCGGTCACAAACGAAGCGCCGAACACCAAGGCCGCCCAGAATGTGTAAGGTTTCCAGATACTCGGCGTGAAATCGAAGATACGGAACTTGTTGGCTGCGGTCGCGACCTCATGAATATGCGACCAGCCTCCGGGAACCAGGTGGACGATTGTCACCAGCCCAACCAGCGTTCCGCTAACATAGATCGCGGTCTGCACCACGTCAGTCCAGATCACCGCTGCTAGCCCGCCTTCGAATGTGTAGATCAGCGTCAGGATTGTGATGATCGCGATGGATGTAACTTCTCCGGTTCCTAGCGCGATCGAGACAACTATTGAGACTGCATAAACTCTTACACCTTCTGCGACGGCCCGGGTCAGCAAGAACAATCCCGAGGTTATAGTCCGCAGCTGCGGTCCGAAGCGTTTTTCGATCAGTTCATAGGCGGTGTAGAGATCGCCTTTGAAATAGTGCGGGAGGAGCACAAAGCTGATGATTACGCGCCCGACAATGTATCCCATGACGACTTGCAGAAACGTCATGTTAACGTCATAGGCGAGACCGGGGACGCTGATGATGGTGAGCGTGCTGGTTTCGGCAGCGACAATCGAAAGCGCTATGGCCCACCAGGGAATGTCGCGTCCGGCAAGAAAGTAGTCCCGCAGGCTAGGCTGGCGCTTGCGGAAGCGGAGCCCAAACAGAGTGATGCCGATCAGGTAAACGGCGATGATAGCGAAGTCCAGGTGGTTGAGACCCATGCGCTGCAATCAGCGTAGCGCGGATGGGCCCACCCATCTGGTGCGCCCTATGGAGGGGTATCTAAGAAGTGATGAGAGGTGGGCAGAGGTCAATGAGTGATAAGCGCGATGTTACGACAACTACGAACGGCTCTCTTGAACTGAGCGTCCTAGCGGTGTGATGGAAACACACCCCGTCAGCATAGAGAAGGGCTTGTGAGTGTATCCGCATTGTTCGTGGGAAAAAACTCGAACTCGGGTGCGTTGAAAAATTGCAAAAGGCGGCCACCATTTGGCCGCCGCCTCATCGCTTATCTGAATATCCTGAGATCTAGACCGCGCTCACGTTCTCTGCTTGCCAGCCTTTTGGCCCTTTGGTGACGGTGAACTGCACGGCTTGGCCTTCTTGCAGGCTCTTGAATCCGCCCGCCTGAATGGCAGAGAAATGCACGAAAACGTCTTCGCCGTTCTGACGGCTGATGAAGCCGTAGCCCTTGGCGTCGTTGAACCACTTAACTGTTCCTTGTTCCATGTTGTTGTACTGTTTGTTCCTTTGTGAAGTTACGCTTGAAAGATTCGGAGGAAAACTAGGCAGGTGACTTGCTGTTGAAGCGAGAGCTGCATACGACCGATTCGGTCTAACGTACAAGCTGATAGTACGCGATGCCGCGCATAATAGCAAAGAAATCGCTTAGACGACTGTAAGTCCTTTGTTGTAAGCGCGCGAACACACCCTCAACCAGGCGATTAGGGCTTTTCTCGAACTACAGCGTACAATCAAAACAGCCGCAGAAATGGAGTTGTATGGCCCGCAATGCAGCAGAACAGTGCAGAGATGTATCCGGCGCGCTTCTTCGAAAGCGTGATTCGCAGCAGATTACCGAGCTCATCGAACAGCTTGAGCGCGACCTTAAAGAGACTCGCAAGAACGCCGGAAAAGAACGCTAGCCCGGAGCACTAACCTTAACTCTTGACCTCGAAGATACGCCCGACACATTGCGCCTTCGCGATTGAGAACTCACCGATTCTCACAGAAGGAGCAATGAATGTCCGCAGTCAATGGTGACAAAGCCAGGTTTAACCGCAGTCGCAAGGCGAAAATTGCGCGCCGCGCGCGCAAGCGCAAACGCCTTGCAGGTCTGAAACAGCAATCCAGCTCAACAGCGCAAGCGACGCGGTCAGCCGAGGTGGCGGCATGAGTGCGCCTATTTCTACGCTGCCCCTGCCCATACCAGCTCTGGTAAAGAAGAAGAGGGTGCTTCTGGTAGACACGTCCCGGGCAAAGCGCGACTTGCGGGCGGAAACCATGAGGAAACTCGGCATGGAAGTTGACTGCGCTGCCGACGTTGCCGAAGCCCGTTGCTGGTGGCGTGCAGATCTCTACGATCTAGTGCTCATCAACGTCCAGGAGGCGGTCGGCCCGCGCGACAAATTCTGCGACGATATGCGCAAGGTTACGCCGGGTCAGCAGATTATGTTTCTGGTCGGGAAACCCGAATACCTCGCGGCTGCACCCAACGGTGTGGACCAGCCCCTGCCAGAAACTGCCGAGCCCGTGGTGCCGGCCAATTCGATGCTCTCGTCCATTGCCAGTTCTTCAGAACGAACCGAGCGATGGGGAATTCTGGAAGCCTGTCGCAGAATTTCGGCGGTGCGGAATTTGTCCGATGCCAGGACCCGGGCCATTCGCAACCGGCCACTGCCACCCCGTGATTCTGAGATGTCCCAATCAAGGCGTACGAGGGAGCGAGAGCTTCTCGATCAAATCATTCCGGAGAATGTGCAATGAAAAACCTTTTTGTTGGCAATTTACCTCACAGTACCGGCGAGGCCGAGTTGCGGAGCCTTTTCGAACCGCATGGTCAAATCGAAAAGGTCAGTATCGTTACTGATCGCGAAACCGGCCGCTCGCGCGGCTTTGCATTCGTTGAAATGACAGATTCCGGCGAAGCCGAAAAAGCCATTGCCGCGCTCGACGGAACAGAGCTCGGAGGCCGTGCATTGAAGGTCAACGAAGCCAGGCCGAAGACTGACCGCCCGCGTACTGGTCAGGGCTTTGGTCGGGGTGGCGGCCACGGGCGAGGCGGAGGCAGCGGACGCGATGACTACCGCGGCCACCCACGCCAACCGCGAGAGCCGCGCTGGTAGCGCGCCCAAACGCGAGGACAGCTTGCATACGATGACAGAGATCAATAGGGGGTTCACTTATGCCAAGAGGCCGATCAACGTTCAACAAACGTCAGAAAGAACAAGTGCGCCAACAGAAACAGCGCGACAAGGCGGAACGCAAGATCCAGCGAAAACAGGACGCTCCCACCGACAGTTCGGACGAACTCGCCGAAATGCGCCGTCATGCCGAGGAACAAGCGGCGCTCTTTAATCTCGGTTCTAACCATGCCGACCGTTCCGAATGAAAGCTAGCTTTTCGCTGTAGCCGGTCGGAGCCATCCACCTACCGTGACTGCGCACGTTAGCTTATTTGTGAGCAGGCTTTGGGGGTGGGCTCTTCGACCTAACGTTCCACCCCCTTTAGGATTGGGGGCGTTCGTTTGCGGAAGTAATCCGATTCGCGGTTGTTGATAACAGCGTTATTCCTGATCGAGTCACAGGTGGTTGCCCCGTATCCGCCGATTTCGTAAGGGTGTTCACTGATCACAACCCGCGAACCCAAGAGCCTCTATTCCCGCCCTTTACCAGGGAACGCGGAGAGGTCGGGCAAAAACCCGCGATTTCTCGCCAATACGACGATAAGTAGAAATCCCGACTCGTGGGCGATTTCCCTGTCATCGGCGGTTATTATGGTCTCGAGGTGATACCTGCCTCGTTCGCTCCCAGGGTACCTCGCTGGCCAGTTGAGGCATCGGCTAGCGATTGCGCTGTGCGCCGGGACTCAGCGTCAAGGCCGGCGTCTGCTGCCAGGCTCCTCAAGACCGGCGCAATCGCCTGCAGTTCGCGCACGAAGTGCCGCTCTGCGTCCGCCTTCAATGCCCTGAGCTCAGCCGCAATTCTGTTTTTGTCATGCTGTTCGAGGTAGGCGAGCCTCCGTCCGTACTCCACTGTCTCCGAGACCTCTTCAAAAATGGATGTGAGTTCTTCAATGTTCGAATTGGACGAGCTGCTATACGTGAGTTGAGTACTGAAACCCAAGTCGTGATACATGAGCGTACGAGCAGTGTCGTTTGCAGTGGAAACCTGTTGCACGGGAATTTCGCCGCGTAGAAAGTCGAGCTCCCGAACCACGTTAAAGATCGTCCTTCGCGTCCGGTCGCTGACATGGAACTCAATGGTGTAGGGAGCGCCGGTTCGCCCAACAGATTCAGGGGCGGACTGGTATGTAGCGGTGCCGGCGGCGTCAACCGCTATGGAGTAGTAAGCAGGGTCTGCACTCCAAAGCACGGACGTGTAAATCACCGTCGGGAAGCGCGAGCCAGCCTGGGTCTTCACTTGCGGGTTCTGCGCCAGCAGCGAGCCACAAAATGCCAGAAGAACAATCACGGAGGACCGCCTGGTAAGACCTGCCACGAGCACGCCTGTTACCTCCTACAAGAGAAATCTGGAGAGAAGCTGCGTTCCTTTGGATGCTGAAGACTTCCTCGTACGACCCGTCATAAGCCCACTCGAGCTATTTTAGGAACCGGAAGCTGTGTAAGACCTTCGACATGGTCGGGGTTAATTGGTTCTGCTGCGCAGCTGTGAGTGTCTTGATCGGTGGGTCGGTAACGTGCGGCTCTGTCCCGCTCTGCTTGATGGCCAACTCGAAACATCTTCCTTTGTGAAATGCACGATAAAGATCAGTGCTGAGCCCGTGACTCAAACCACCCTCGCCGCTGACCCCATGGAGAAACTGGACACCGTTAATCGGCTCTGCTGAGTGCTCAGCTGAGACCAGAAATTCGGGCCATTCTGAAACGCCGATGCTGGACTTCTGTGGGTAAGGCGTAACGCACACATCGGGAGTCATCTCCTCCATCCTCTTGATCTCTCTGACTTGGAATGCGGCGGCGCTGAAACTTGTGCCTTTGAATTCTTCGGGGGAATAAACGACACAAACGATGGCCTCATCGTCGCAGATGGGAATATACGACGCGGCACAAGGCTGGATTCCTTCCTGCTTACAGAACTCCTTTGGATAAGAAAAGCTGAACGCTTGGCAGCTCAGTGCTTTAAGGGCCTGACTTCGCAAAAGATTACGATGCCAACGTGCAATCCGCCAACCACTCATCCACTACACTATCTTCAATGCCCATCTCCATCCCTCGCCTGCGGCGGTGGTTCGGCGGCGGAGCCATATTCGTCTGCGTTGCAGTGCTGGGCACGTTCTTTTATCTGAAACATCGGGTAACCAACGCTCTCAAACAAGTCCCCGGCAAGATTGGGGTTGAGATCCAGCAGAGCGCGCAAGGATTCACCATCTCGAAATCCGATCAGGGAAGGACGCTGTTCAAACTACAAGCCAGCAAAGCCATCCAGTTTAAGCAGGGCGGACGCGTGGACCTGCACGATGTGACCATCACGCTTTACGGGCGAGACTCGTCTCGCTTCGATCAGATCTATGGACAGACGTTCGAATACGACCAGCCTTCGGGTAACGTCACCAGCACTGGTGAGGTCTCGATCGACTTGCAGGCGAACCCACAGGGAATTCTGCACCCAGACCAGACGCCTCCCAAGGAATTGAAGAACCCGCTCCATCTCACAACTACCGGACTGGTTTTTAACCAGAAGACAGGTGACGCATGGACGAGCGAGCGCGTGAATTTTCGTGTACCTCAGGCGAGCGGGTCGGCAGTGGGCGCCAGGTATGTTGCGAATGATGGCGTGCTGACGCTGCAGTCGCAGGTTCAGATCGCCGTAAACGGCCAGAGCCCTTCGACGATCACAGGCGACCGGGCAGTGGTTCAAAAAGCGCCGCGAGAAATCTTGCTATGGCACGCTCATGCACAATCAGCGACCCAGCAGGGGCAAGCCGAACAGGTTACGTTATTTTTGAAGGACGACAACACGCTGGAACGAGTATTGGCCGGGGGGAACGTTCAGGTGGATTCCAAAAATAAAGATAAGGGCGCTTCGACGCATATCCTCGCGGACAAGTTGGAAATGCAGGTTGGAATACGGCATGCTGTGCAGAACGCGATGCTCTCGGGCGCCGTACAACTGCGCTCTGAAGGCGCCCAGCCGATGCAAGCACAGGCGGGCCGGGCAGAGCTGAAATTCGCAGGTCACAACCGCGTCAGCAAGATTCACGCCGAGCAGCAAGTGAGCCTTCTGCAACCAGCAAAGCCGGGCGACAAGGGCGTGCAAGAAGTTCAAGTCACCGCACCTGCGATGGATTTCTTCGTCGGCGGCGGCCAGCGACTCTCTCGAGCCGAGACGATCGGCGCTCCACAAATTGTTCTCGCAGCGAACGAGAAGCAAGGCGAAACGCGCGTTACAGCTGACAAATTCACCTCGACTTTTGACTCCGCCGGCCAGTTGGCACAAGTCCGGGGAGGAGCAAACGTCAGAGTGGTGTCCAAGCCCGTCGCGGGAAGCAAGGAGCTTACTGATCGCGTGACGACCAGCGACACCATTACCGCGCAATTTCAGCCTGGCGTGGGAATTACATCTCTGATCCAGGCGGGACATTTCACGTACACCGCGGGGACGCAGCGTGCCTTCGCAGACCAAGGAAGCTACAAACCGGCAGACCAAACGACGGACCTCACCGGTTCGCCGCGAATTGTTGACGCCGGAATGGAAACTACGGCTCGATCCGTTCGGCTGAACCGGGCGAGCGGAGTTGGCATGGCGACCGGCGACGTCAAGACCAGTTATAGCGACCTTAAAGCGCAAACAAATGGCGCGTTGCTCGCCTCGTCCGATCCGGTTCACGTCACCTCCCATAGCATGACGGCACACAACAATCCGACGAAAGCGACGTACACCGGCAACGCCCGGCTTTGGCAGAACGCCAATGTGATCGAGGCGCCCAGCATTCAGTTTCAGAAAGACGAGCGCACGGTGGTTGCCGATTCTAAGGGCGATCAGAAGGTCTCGACTGTTTTGGTGGGAACTGACAAGAATGGCAAGGCGACTCCGGTGAGCGTGACATCAACCCATCTTGTTTATCGCGACGCCGATCGGAAGGCACAGTTTGAAGGTGGGGTGACCGTGCGAGGCGCAGATCTTACCATCACGTCGAATCAGATGGATGTGTTTATGCAGCCCTCAGCCGTCAGCCCTCAGCCATCAGCTGAAGATCAGAAGGCGCAGACCAATGAGCGATCCTCTGCCGAAGGGTTCTCGAAATTGGAAAAGATTATCGCCTCCGGCTCGGTCGTCATCAACGAGCCCAACCGCCGCGCGAGCGGCGATCAGCTCACCTATACAGCGTCGGATGACAAGTTCGTGCTAACCGGCGGGCCGCCTAGCATTTTTGATGCCGAACATGGCAAGATTACCGGCGTTTCGTTGACTTTGTATAGGCGCGATGATAGGGTCGTGGTTGAAGGCAATAGCAGTTCACCTGCCATCACACAAACTCGAGTGGTACGCTGAATGCAAACGCTGGCCGCCGAAGAAATCTGTAAGGCTTATCGGGGCCGCCGGGTTGTAAACGGCGTCAGCATTCGAGTAGGGCAGGGCGAAGTGGTTGGAT
>Ga0075425_100007319_pt1 | contig 11660 bp, 13 predicted proteins | sample SoiMethybrSBSTD4_FD_75300 | JGI IMG/M metagenome (GOLD analysis project Ga0075425, IMG submission 75300) | Bulk soil microbial communities from a Populus tree surrounding site in Tennessee, USA - Soil MetaG P. TD hybrid SBSTD4 | ecosystem: Environmental > Terrestrial > Soil > Tree plantation...
CGCCATCGCAGAGGCTGTATGCAAGGCCTGGAACCGCCTCCTGGGCGAGACCGGCCGCATCACTTCGCTCTGTTCCCACCCGTGGATCATGAAGGTGAAACCTTAGGCTCGCTGGTATAATTCGTGTCTCGTCCACATCAGCTACGAAAACTCATCGTTCGCAGCGCGGACCTTGGTACCGCCATCAGCTACTGCAAGGAGAACACTACCAATTTTCCGAAGTGCGGAATTGGGCGATCAATCAGGCTCTACAGAGTGTACCCGATGGTGATGATGATGGGCGGCGAGCCGTTCGTCCTTCGTGGGCGTGCGGGTCCCCGGCTGGAGATCCTTGCGCAGGGGACTTCGCACTCGAACCACCCGATGTTTTTACGAAATCGTCTCTGTCTGCGTAGTTGAGGTCAACGGGCACTGAGTATTTCCAGGTGTGCTTTGAATGCCACAAAACATTCGCTCCGAACGCCAGCGCGACAACGCAACCGAGCCTTCTGCGCTTTAAAGAAATGGTGATTTGCCGCGGAAGCTCCAGGTGCGATGCGTCTCAAAAATGATCCAGCATCGGCATCGGGTTGGCTACGGCCGGTTGCTTCGCCACCGAAAACGGCGACATTGATGCGAGTACGCAGGCGGCTGCGGCCATGAGCGCCACAGCGATCGTCGTGCCTCGCGCGAACGATCTTCCGTGACGGGGCTTGTTGCGCTTCATTCCGGAAGCGACGATGTCCCACGGTGGAATGGGTTGCATAGCCGTCACAGCGGTTTGGTTGGCTAAATCGCGTTCGACGCCGGGGCTCATGCAATTCGATTGACTGGACGATGGCTGGTCAACCGGCGAGAGGATCGCGTCATGGTGGGCCTGCTCGGCGGCACCTCCAAATGCGGGATTGTGAGTATCTGAATGAGCCGCGGTGGGAGCATCGGGCGACTTGATCTCCGGGCGTTCTAATCCGGCTAACCGGTCGGTAAGGCTTGCTGCTGGTTTTGCCGTCGTACGCGCGGGATGACTCTGGGGATCATCGGCGGTTTTGCTCGGCTCCAGCGTATCGCTTGGTGGCGCGATGTCCGCTGTGAGCTCGCAGTCTATGGCGTGGTCGCATTGCAGCTCGGAGATCTCCTCAATCAGAAGATCAAAGCGTTCATGCAGCTGCGCTATCGCGCCTTGCAAGAGGCGCAACTGCGCGTTCAGTAGCTCCAGCCTTCGCAACGGAAAGTTGGAGGTTCGCGCAACAACTCTCGACATGATGACACCGACGCAAACTGCTCTAGGGGTCTAAAGTAGGCAAATACGGTCAATAAATATCTAATACCGGACCCGCATTGCATGACCTCAAGCGTTCTTCCATCACCCCTGATCCACTCGAGGTCGTGAATTCTTGCCGGCATAGAATTTCCACTTTGCCGTTGAGCCGGTGGAGCTTGTGAAGGCGATTGGTCCCTGCAGCATCACACGCGTGCAGCGGTCAATATCAGTTTGGGGGTAATATGTTCAGTAAGCGTGCGGGGGCGTCCGCCCTTGCTGCCTGCGCCGCGGATGCCATGTTTGTTACGTGAGCTGACAATGAAAGCCGCGATTATTCGCAGTGCCGGGCAACGAACCCTGCTTGGCTAGTGCGCAGAGCCGGCGCCCACCGGAGACGAGCAGCCCGTCAAGGTCACGGGCTGCGGGCATCAGGCAACTCGTTAGCAACCTGCGGCAGCAGGGCGGAGAGAACCGTCGTTACCGCCTACTCAGCCGGCGCACGCGCCGCACCAGCGCCTCGTGAGGATTTCGTTATATCTTGACAATTGATATATCGCGACCTATATCGCGCGCTATGAAGCACAGACACAGACACAGGGATGGCAGAGACCATCGCGACCCCGAAGACGACCATCAGCACCGTCGGAGGGGACATCACCATCGTTGGCTACACGGACGACGCGTCGAGCGAGGCGGGCGGCCCTTCGATTACGGGGAGCTGCGACTTCTTGTTCTGGCGATGATCGCCGAGCAACCTCGCCACGGCTACGAACTCATGCGCGCGATCGAGGAACGCATGGGCGGCAGCTATAGCCCAAGTCCAGGCGTGATCTATCCAACGCTCTTTTGGCTGGAGGATATGGGGTATGCCCACGTCCAAGCCGAAGGCAGTCGCAAGAGCTACGCCATCTCAGAAGAAGGCAAGGCCTTCCTCGCAGCGAACCGGGCGGCTGTCGACGAACTGCGAGGCCGCGTGGGCGCAGGTCGTAGCAACGGACGGCATGGACGTGTGCCGGCCTCGGTGATCCGCGGCATGGAAAACCTGAAGCTGGCGCTGCGGCTCCGCTTGCGGCGCGGGTCGCTCGACGAGGCAGCCGCCGAGAAAATCGCCGCCACTCTCGATGCTGCCGCGCAGTCCGTCGAGAGAAGCTAACGACGTAACAGCGCAGCGAGGAGAGCCCCGACCTGCGCAACGGCGCGATCTCTGAGTTGACCCACGAACCAACGGCTGATCGCCGGCCCGGACCATCGGTACGTGCGCCCTCAGCAGTCATCCTGGGTGCAACAGTGCTGTTGTTGGCTGATGTGGCCGCCGGAATGCCGATGCGGCCAGCAGAACTCCCCCCTGGCATCGTGCTCGCCAGCATCGGCGCCGCCCGTGTTCCTGCACCTCGTCATCAGGCAGCCCACCTAAGGCGTTGGACGGTCGAACAGTTCGCCTTGGTAGACAGAGGTGATCTCCAACATCTCCCTAGGACTTCCACCGGCCGGCTGACGGTGATCATCGGGCCCAATGGAGCGGGTAAGTCGACGTTGCTCAAGGTGCTGAGTGGCGGGCGTCCGCCTTCGACCGGCACCATCGGGGTGGACGGCGTCGATCTGCGGCGCATGTGCGTGTTGGAGCTTGCCGCACGACGGGCTGTCATGCCGCAGGCGATGATCCTAGCCCTTCCATTCACGGCACTCGAGGTTGCGTTCCTCGGCGCTTCGGTTCCGGGCCTCGCCGCACGTTCGCCTGAGAGGCGCGTGGCCGAGCGCCTCAATATTCGGCCTCAACATTTCAAGGTCGTGATCGAGCTGTCGCGCGGTGGATTGAGCGAGGCTGTCGCGCAAGGAAAAGCGAACCGATCCCGCCCTGTTCAGGCGAAATGCTTGCTGAGTGGGGTGACAGCGTTCTTGGTGATCTTAGGGGGTGATGGGGCTCTAGATTTTGGAATTAGTCTAATTCTGACTCCGCGTATCCCGCATTGACTTTGCGCAACCGCGCCTGTCTTGTTGAGTGTTGTCGTCAATAAGCAGGCTTGTCCAACGTCGCGAAACGACCGTCTGAGCGATGCCGGCCACCAACGAGCAAGTTGTGCGTGATGCCAAACAAGGCGAAGGTTCACTCAAGAGTTGCTCCGAAGCTTCACGAGGCGCGTCCTATCCCGGTTGCTCCCTGCCTACCGGAGCCCGAGCGAAGGGTCGCCCTCTGCTTTCGTTTGTGGATGAGGGGTTACAAGTCGGGCGATATCGCCTGCTGGGCACGCGCGTGGGAGCTCTATTGCGGCCGTTTCGGGGTCCCTGGTGCGCGTCGCGTTGTTGGTAAGCTGTCATACTGGGTCAACACGCTCAATCGGGCCACGGTGCGCGGACTTGAGGTGTTTCCTGAGTCGAGCGTGGCCTTTTGCCGCGACGAGTGCCTCGCTGTTGCCATGATTGCAGCCTGTCAGCATGACATCTGTCCGGCGATGCGCGCCTGCGCTTTTGCCTTGATCGAGTCGTCGTCCAGCGTCGACAGGGTAATCGACACGGCACAGGCATTCGCGGAAGAGTTGGCGGGCCTGCAGGAGGTTCTCTCGCTCGGTTCGATCGTCACAGCGCCTGGCCTCGTTGCCGCTGAGCCGCGAGCTTCTGGGACCCTAAGGGGCAGGCAGTACGCATCGTAACGTCGATGGGCGAAGAATGCAGCCGACCAACAGACAGCGATAGCCGGTTCGAGCCACGCGCGGCAAAAATGACGCCCCAGCCATCGGTGGTGAAAGGTGTGGCGTTCTTACTGCTGCTGTCGGCTATCGCATCATTCGCCCTGGCATCTGTGGCGACAGCCCAGGGGTCCTCGCCCTTTACCAAGCTTGCAGGCAGATGGCTCGGGGAGGGCCGACTCGGGTACGCGGGCGGCAAGGTCGAGACGGTCAAGTGTCGCGTCACCTACATCGTCTCGGAACCGCAGCTGAGGCAGACCATCCGCTGTGCCACCGAGGGCGACACTGTGGAGGTGCAGAGCATCGTCACGCACGGGTCCGGCTCGATTAACGGCACATGGAGGGAATTGAGCCGCAATTGGAGCGGTGAACTCTCCGGTAGCGTAACCGCGAACGGCTTCAAAGTTGCCATTAGAGGTACTGAACTCAATGCCAACATGGACATCATCGTTCGGGACAGCCGGCAGATCATCGAGATCCAATTCATCAACAGCTCGCTGATCGGCCTCACGCTAGTCCTTAACAAGGGATGAGAGTCCCGAGCGCGCTGGGAGCGAATTAGGATGCCGGATATCAATGGCATGAAGTGTCGGCGGCTGTTGGACACTCGCACGGCAGATCTGAGGCCGCAGAGCAAGGGCTTTCCCATGATAAGTTCCCGCTCGGCGACGAACATCGCCGGAAACTTGACAGAGATAGTCTAGTTAGGGAAACCTCGGCCTAGCTCCGCAGGGCTCGTGAGGTCCGCGTGCGGCGCGTCAAGTGCTGGGCATGTTCACGCAGGAACTCATGGGAGGAAATCATGTCAGACCGATCGGCGATGCCCCCAGCTGTGTCTGCACTGGCGGCCGGCGCCATCGCGGTAGTCGCCTTGCTGGCGGCACCGGCTCAGGTTCGCAGCGCCGACGAATTCGAGGTCACGATCACCATCAAGGACCATAAGTTCGATCCTGCTGAAATAAAAGTGCCGGCAGGAAAGGCGGTCAAGCTTACCGTCAAGAATCTGGATGCGACCGCAGAGGAGTTCGAAAGCAAGACACTCAAGGTGGAGAAAATTATCGCAGGTGATGGTACGGGGGTGATCCGCCTCAAGCCGCTTGCCAAGGGTTCCCACAAGTTCTTCGGCGAGTACCACGAAAAGACTGCACAGGGTGTTTTGATCGTCGAATAGGACGGCCATGCTCGCGGCGCTTGTCATCGTGTTTCGTGAGGTGCTGGAAGCCGGGTTGATTATCGGTGTGGTGCTGGCGGCCTCGCGCGGTGTCGTCGGGCGTGGTCGAAGCATGGTGCTTGGTATTCTGACTGGCATCGCCGGGTCAGCAATGGTCGCAGCCTTTGCTGCCCAAATCACCTCCGCCTTCGAAGGGCGCGGCCAGGAGCTGTTCACCGCTGCGGTCTTGATCCTCGCCGTGCTAATGCTCGCCTGGCACGTCATATGGATGGCCGAGCATGCGCGCGAGCTGACCGCGCGGCTGCGCCAGCTCGGGCATGACGTCGCGCTTGGGTCGCGCTCCGTCACCGTGCTGGGGACAGTCGTGGCGCTCGCCGTGATGCGCGAGGGCAGCGAGGTCGTGCTGTTCTTGATGGGCATTGTTCTGCAGGGTGCAGAAGGTGCAGCCGCGCTCGCTTTGGGCTCGGCAGGAGGGCTGGCGCTGGGAGCCGCTGTATCGGCTGGCGTCTATCTGGGGCTGGCTGCCTTGCCCGTGAGGCATCTTTTTGCCGTCACCAGCGTGCTCGTGACGCTGTTGGCTGCCGGGCTTGCCGCACAAGCCGTTCAGCAACTGGCAAGTTCCGGGCTTGTCAGTTTCCTCGATAGCACGTTGTGGGATTCCACGTGGCTGCTTTCCGAGGACAGTTGGCCGGGCAGGGTCCTGCACGTCCTCATCGGCTACATGGATCGACCCACCTTGTTGCAGGGCGTCGTTTATGTAGCCACGGCTGTCACGATTTTTCTCCTCGCCCGCACCCGTCGAACGCTCGAGACAGCGCGCGCCCCGCGCAAGGTTGGTCTTGGCCAATCCTAGCTCGATTTGCGGTGCCCTCGAAGATCCTCTTGGACAGGCCTTTTAAGGGTGGTTGTCGCCATTGTTGCAATGGGGCTGGATCGGTTGGCAACGGGATCGCAGACCTTCGCCGGAACGCAATCAGCGTTTGTGGCTGTGTCGTCGATCGCGCCCGCTATGTGATGAACAGCGACCGCACTCAATCTTCTCATTGCCACCTCTCTACCAAGGCGGGGCGTAATCCCTACCGCGATACACCAATCACCAGCGTGTCCACGCATTAGAAAGTCGCCTCGACTGCCCGCGCATGCGCGCGCCGCTCCGCGTATCGTTCGATGACAAAATACAATGCTGGCAGGAGGAGCAATGTAAGAAGTGTCGCCATGAGCAAACCTCCCGCGACGACAGTGGCTAGGCTGCGCTGTACATCGCTGCCGACCCCAGTGGTAAGTGCGGCCGGCATCATGCCCGCTGTGGCAACGGTTGCCGTCATGAGGACAGGTCGGAGTCGTTCGCCGGCGCCGGCGACCACGGCCTGCGCCAACGGAACGCCAAGCGCACGGACCCGATTGAGATTGGCGACCATGATGACGCCGTTCATGACAGCGACCCCAAAGAGCGCAATGAACCCAACTGCAGACGCAACGTTAAGCGTGACCCCAGTGACGTGGAGTGCGATTAACCCGCCGAGGACTGCGAGTGGCACGACACCGAGTACGAGCGCCACTTGGCGCAATAGGGCAAATTCGGCGTAGAGCAGAACGATCATAACGCCAAGTATCAAACCAAGGATCAGGATGAACCTTGCCTCGGCCCGGTCCTCATCCTCGAAATGGCCAACCCATTCGATTTGGTAGCGCTTCGGATCGAAAGAAACGTTGCTGGCAACCTCCTTCTTAGCCTCGGCCAACAGTCTCGGGAGGCTCCGATTGTCGGAGTCGAATTTCACCATGAGGTAGCGGCGATTCATATCGCGATTAATTGTGCTTTCGCCCTGCTGCAGTCGGATTTGCGCGACCTGCGACAGCGGTATGAAGCCGCTTGCAGCCGAGGCAAGCACAAGATTGCCTATCGCTTCTGCGCCGTTACGCAACTCCTCCGGAAATCGAACTGTCACGTCATAGCGCCGCTCGCCGACGAATACTTGGCTCACCGCTCCGCCGCCAATCCCGGTCTGAACGAGATCTGTGATGTCCGCTACATTGATTCCATAACGTGCGGCTGCCTCGCGATCGACGGTGATACTGATCTGTGCCAGCGGCGGCCGGTCATCGACCAACACGTCGGTGGTGCCAGGCACGGTTGCGAGTACTTTGGCGACATCCTTGCCGATGCGGCGGAGTTCATCGAAATCTTGGCCGAATATCTTTACTGCAAGCTGGCTGTGTGGCTCGAATATCTTGTCTTTGATGCTATCGAGGATGGGTTGGCTGAAGGCAAGTTGGTAACCCGGAAGCTCAGCGAGTCGTGCCTTCATGCGCCGGACGAGATCCTGCTTGGACTCTCCCGAGGGCCAAGTGTCGTAAGGGTGAAGTACAATGAGGGCTTCGAGATGCGACGGGGTGTTGGGATCAGTGCCATCGTCGTTGCGGCCCACGTGATTTACGATGATTGATACCTCTGGAAACTCCAAGACGGCCTTGCGCAACTGGGTGTCCATCTCGCTCGCCTTCGCGAGCGAGATGCCTCCGACCATCTCGCCATGCAAAAACAGCGCGCCTTCATCGAGCTCGGGGAGGAATTCTCGCGAGACCGTGGTCGACAGTGCAATCACCGAAACGATGGCCCCGGCGCCTATCAGATAGACAATGCCCGGCCTGCCCAATAATCCCTGCAGCGTGCGCCGGTACCCTGCTTCGAGCCAGGCGAGGGGATAATTGTTGAAGATGTGACGGGGTGTGCGATAGGCGTAATACGACAACCCGGGCACAAGCAACAACGCCAGCAGCAGCGCGCCGATCTGCGCAAATCCCACTGCGTAGATCATCGGGTAAAACAGCTTCGCTTCTATCCTATGAAATGCAAAGAGAGGCAGATATGCGGTAATGATTATTAGTGTCGCGAAGAAGATTGGCCGCGCCACCTGAAGAGCCGCCGCGCGAGCATCAGCTTCGTTAAGTGGCTCATTGGGGCGTGCCTCGCGACGTCGGAGAATTGCCTCTGTCATCACGATGGCTGGGTCAACGATGATGCCAAAATCGATCGCGCCGAGAGACAAGAGGTTTGCTGGGATCTTGAAGATATTCATCAGAATAAAAGCGGTCATCATGGCGAACGGAATGGTGATGCAGATGATCAAGGCGCTGCGCGGACTTCCTAGGAAGATGATCAGGACAATGAAAACGAGGGCAATTCCCCGCAGAATGGTATGCGAGACCTTGCCGATTGTTTGGTCGACGAGGTCCGCTCGATCGTAATAAGGCACGATCCGGACGTCATCGGTGGCCAAACGTTCGTTGAGATCGGCGATTTTTCTATGGACGCCATCCAATACTTGTGACGGGTTTTCCCCCTTAAGCAATAGGACGGTGCCCTCGATTGAGTCATGCTTCTCGTTCTTGCCGACGATGCCATGCCGCTCCAAGTTGGCGAGCTTCAGCCGACCGAGGTCGCGGAGGAGGATTGGCGTACCATTTCGCTGGGCAACCACGATAGCGCCCAGGTCCTCAAGTGTTTGCACAAGACCGATGGCGCGAATGACGAAGCCAAGGTCGCCACGTGATACGACACTGCCGCCGGCACTGTAGTTATTGGCAATGATGGCGGTTTCAACGTTCCCCAGCGACAGGTTGAAACGCACCAACTGCTGGGGATCGAGCTCAAGCTGAAACTGCGTCGTGATACCGCCGAAGTTTGAGACATCGGCGACGCCCCGCGCTTGCTTGAGCGCCGGAATAACGATCCAGCGCTGGATTTCGGAAAGCTCGCGCTGACCTTTGGTCCCGGATTCGAGCGTGTAGTACAAGATTTGGCCCGTGGGTGAGGACAGCGGGTCCAGCATGGGTGCAATATTCGGCGGCAGGAGCGCGCCCTGAACGCGCTCGCTGATGCGCTGACGCGACCAATAGTCCTCAATGCCGTCGCGGAATACAATCGTGATCAGCGAGAGGCCGAAGGTGCTCTTAGAGCGCATGAACAGTAGGCCAGGTGTTCCGTTGAGTTCGCGCTCCAGTGGGATCGTGATCCTCTGTTCGACCTCTTCGGCGGCCAGGCCCGGTGCCTGAGTGATGACCTGCGAGCTCGTGTCGGCGATGTCGGGATAAGCATCGATGGCAAGTTGCGTCCAAGAGTAGACGCCGTATAGGCCGATAAAAACAGCAATCATCACCATTACCAGGCGCTTTTGCCAGGCAAATGTGACGAGCCAATCAATCATTGAGCAATACTCCGCCGGTGACAACGATGCGGTCGCCGACCTTGATGCCGTCCTCGACGGCAGCTTCGTCTCCTTGCAGAGCACTGACCCGGACCGATCGCGACTGGAAGGTCCAAGGTGCTACCTCCAAAAAGACTTGATCGGTCTCATCCTTGAGCACCAGTGCGGTCGTCGGGATTGCCGGCAGGTTTTGTTTCGGAGCCAGTAAAGTCGCGATGGCGAACATGTTCGGTTTAAGCCGCATGTCGGGATTCGGGAACGCGACACGAACCTTGGTCCTGCGCGTGTCTGGGTCGAGAACGTCGCTAACAAAGAAGATTTGGCCCTTGAAAACTTCACCCGGATAGGCGGTGAAGACCACTTCGGCAGACTCTCCCTTTCCCACCAAGGCGGAATCCTTCTCAGCAACGTTCGCGGTGACCCAGATCGTTTCCAGATTGGCGATGGTCATTACGGGGATCGTGATGTCGTTGATGTAAGCCCCGGGGGCCAATTGCAGATCGATCACACTGCCGGCGGCCAGCGCTTTCAGGGGCAAGCGAGAGCCAGCCTTTTGGTCGGGTGATACGCCCATAGCGCGCAGCCGCTGCTCAGCACGCGCCAATTCGGCTTCGGTCTGGGCGAGATCGCTCTGAGCCTGTTCGCGATCCTTGACCGAGATGGCGCGTGTCTTTTCCAGGCCAAGCAGCCGGTCGAGCGTCTGCTTGGCGAGCGTTTGCGCGGCACGAGCCTTGTCCTGATCGGCGAAAGCTTGGGCAAGATCACCAGATTCGATCACGGCCAGCACATCGCCCTGAGCCACGCGAGCGCCCACCTGTATTGCGACGTCGACCACCTGGCCAGCCACGGGCGACAAGACTTTTACAGTGCGCGTTGGATCGACTTCCACCACGGCAGGCAACGCCAGCTTGCGTCGGATTTCCTTCCCAGCGACGGGGGCGATCACAAGCTTGTTGCGGAGCTGCGAACCCGGTGGAACATAGATGCGCTCACCCTGCTTGATGAGGAATTGCGCTCGCTCGCGCACCGGCGACGTCTGCGCCCGAGTCGGGCCGCGCCATAAACCTGGCACAAATAGATAGGCGGCGGTCCCCACAGCTGCCACGACCAGCGTCGTCGCAAACGCCAATCTCCGCAAGAAAAGCACAACAGCCTGCCGCCGGCTTAGTCTTGGTGATCTTTCGTCTCGGCCGCTCTCGAATTGTGTCATCTGCAGCGCCTAACCTCGTTGAGCATGGATCGCGACCACCGGCCTTTGGCGGCCAGTCTTCGGAGATTGTGGTGAAGCGGTGGTCGGCCAGACGGCAACAAATGCCCTGGCAATCCCCGAGTGGTTTCAACGCAGAAGATCAGACGCAGGGTGGGGCGCGGGCCTGAAAAGGTCGATGCGGTGAACCAGCAAAAGCAGCATCGACTTGCAGCCAGAACCGTATCTGACGGAGACCCGCCGGCGCGCGCATTTGCGGTGAGTTGGCCGGCACGCCGTTGCTGACCAAATTAACGGCGGCGCAAATCTCGCAATAGTCCAGCGCGAGACCCGTCGGAATTGTCGGCAGTGCCGGTGAACTCGAGACAATTGTTGAGGCCGCGTGGTCTAGAATGGTGAGGTGCGGCGAGGCGGCAAAGGGCTCGGCGATCTGGTCGTGGTGCGCATGGCCAAAGGACAATGCCAATTGTAGCACAAGCGCAAATAGCGCCGAGCACGTTCCAGAGCATTTCTTTGTTCGAAACCAACGCAAGCCGATGACATCCACTTTGCAGGACAAGAGCGACGTTATGTGAGGACTGTCACGTCACAAACTCAATTGGTTGCGTGATCGCTCGGGGTCGCCAGGACCGCTCAGAAGCGGCAGATGGACGAGCTCCTCCGACGTTTCGCCGATTTTGGGGTAGGCAGTGGGGACTTCTCACCTCCGCTTGCTGCGCTGATCCTGGTCGAACCGGTTCTAGCGGACGACCGGTGCCGAATGGGTTCTTACAAATGGCTTCAAGTGAGGCCTGCTCGGGCCGGTCGGGGCAACTGCCAGGCCGAGCAAACGAGCGTGACCGCTGCTTGCCCCCCTCATCCCCGTGGGGGGCAGCGGGTTTGGCATCCCGGTCTTGGGTACATTGACTTTCACGTTCGGTTGGCGAACCTGTCCGGCGTGCGCGGAGGCGCCATATGACATGGGGAGCCGTCCTACCGAAATTTGTGTGGGTCCTGCTGGATAGCTCGGTTTCTTGAAGACCCTGTTGACCGGCCCAATTCCCAGCACGGTGTCCGGTTTCTTGTAAGTACCTGTATTGCCTTTCGGCACATTGACTTTGGGCGGATTGGCCCGCGCGGGTACACTGACATGTCCGGCGTGCGCAGACAT
>Ga0075425_100007320_pt1 | contig 11659 bp, 11 predicted proteins | sample SoiMethybrSBSTD4_FD_75300 | JGI IMG/M metagenome (GOLD analysis project Ga0075425, IMG submission 75300) | Bulk soil microbial communities from a Populus tree surrounding site in Tennessee, USA - Soil MetaG P. TD hybrid SBSTD4 | ecosystem: Environmental > Terrestrial > Soil > Tree plantation...
AGGGAGGTCGGGCGGCGGTGCTCCGGCCGGCGCCGCGCCGCGATACGGCGGCGCCGCGCCGCCCGAGCATGCGGCGCCGAGCGCCCCCGCCAGCGTGGCCGCGAAGAGAAGACGCCGCATCGCGCGACTGTAGCGCATCGCCTCGCTGCTCGCGCCGCGCGCGGTTGACGCGTACGATGCGCGCATGCCCGCGCGCGGCCCCGGCCAGGACGACGAGCCGTGAGCGCCGCGCCGCCGCGTTTTCCGCTGCGCCTCGAGCTGATCCCGGCCGCGCTGCACGCCAGCGTGTACCGTCACGATCTCCCCGCCGGGTCCTCCGGCGAAATCCCCTGCTGGACCTACGTCACCGAGGGCCTGCGCGCTCTCGGGCAGAAGGAGATCGCGCTCACCCTCCGCCGGCTTCCCACCGAGGAGCCGTCCGCCTTCCCGCGCGCACCGCTGGATCTCTTCCGCGCCGTGCAGCCGCTCGCCGCCCGTGGCCAGCTCGTCGACGAGAGCGGTCTCACGGAGCTGGGCGGACAGTTCCTCGGCGAAAGCGACTTCCGCGCCATCGGCTACCTCGCCCCGCAGCGTCTTCCCGGCGTCCCGGCTCCTCCCGCGCCGTGGCTCACCGCGATCCTCCTCACCGACAGCGAGCGCGCCGTCGCCAGCGCGGCCGGCGTGACGCGGATCGCCGCGCGCCTCGGCCAGGCGTACTCCCACTTTCCCTTCCCGCCGTGGTGCGACCGCAACCGCCCCTCCGTGGCGTCGGCCGACGAAGCCTCGAAGAGCGTCGTCGAGCGCATGCCGCGACTGGCGCTGCGCGCGACCGTGCGCAAAGAGGGTAACGAGGTTCGCCTGACGCTGCCGCGCGAGGCGCCCGCGCTGCTCACACGCGAGCTGCCGAAGGTGCCCGCGAAGATGCCGCTCTGTCTGCTCACGACCGTCGACGCGAGCGCCGACGCGCTCCTCGTCTGGCATCCGGGACAGACCGCGCCGGCCGCCATCGCCGCCCCCGGCGCCGGCGGCACGCGACTCGGCGGCGCCTTCTGCGCCTTCCTCTCCGAGCAGACCGCCGACTACGCGCAGCTCTTCGAGGACGGTTACCTGGTGCTCCTCACCGATGCGACCTGGGCCGCCGTGCGCGGGGACCTCGCCGCCGGCCGCGAGCGCGACGTCGTGCCCACGCGCCCGGACGGTCTCTCCTTCGCGCTGCGCCTGGGCGACTAGCGGTGTACTTTCGGCGCGTGCGCATCACCGTCGTCGGAGCCGGCATCTTCGGCGTCACCGCGGCCCTCGAGCTGGCGCGGCGTGCACACGCCGTACGGCTGGTGGACGCCGGCCCGATCCCGCACCCGCTCGCCGCATCGACCGACGTGAGCAAGGTGGTGCGCCTCGAATACGGCGCCGACGAGGACTACCTCTCGATGATGGAGGAGGCGCTGGACGGCTGGCGCCGCTGGAACCGCGACCTCGGTGGCGAGCTCTTCCACGAGAGCGGCGTGCTGTTCCTGCGCCGCACGCCGCTGGCCCCCGGCACGTTCGAGGGCAACAGCTTCGCGCAGCTGGTCCGCCGCGGCCACGCGCCGGAGGAACTCGACGCCGAAGCCGTCGCCGCGCGCTTTCCCGCCTGGCGCGCCGGAGCGTACCCCCACGGCTTCTTTCACGCGCGCGGCGGCTGGGTGGAGAGCGGACGCGTCGTGGCGCGCCTCGCCGCCGAGGCGCGCGCGCGCGGCGTGGAGATTCACGAAGGGCGGCGCTGCACGCGCCTCGTCGACGACGGCGCGCGGGTCGCCGGCGTCGAGCTCGACGGCGGCGAGCGCCTCGACGCCGAGGGCGTGATCGTCGCGGCCGGCTCGTGGACGCATCATCTATTGCCGTGGCTCGCCCCGCACCTCCGGTCGAACGGCATGCCGGTGTTCCACCTGCGCCCTGCCGACCCGGAGCCGTTCCGCGCCGAGCGCTTTCCGGTCTTCGGCGCCGACATCACCGCCACGGGCTACTACGGGTTTCCGCTCCACCCGACCGAGGGTGTGGTGAAGATCGCGAACCACGGCGTCGGCCGGGCGATGAGCGCCGCGGCCATGGAGCCGAACGCCCCGGAACGCACCGTGACCGGCGAGGAGACCGCGCGCCTGCGCGCGTTCCTGGCGGAGACGTTCCCCGCGCTCGTCGCCGCGCCGATCGTGCACACGCGCGTCTGCGTCTACTCCGACACCTGGGACGGCCACTTCTGGATTGCCGCCGACCCGGCGCGGCCCGGGCTCGTGGTCGCTGCAGGCGGCAGCGGCCACGCGTACAAGTTCGCTCCGCTGCTGGGCGGGCTCATCGCCGACGCGGCGGATGGCGCCGAGTCGCCCCGGCTCGCGAAATTCCGCTGGCGCCCCGAGGTGCGACCGGTACGAACCGAAGAGGAGGCCCGGCATTCCTGAGCTCCCCGAGGTCGAGACGAACATGCGCAACCTCCGCGCCTGGACGGTCGGGCGGCGGATCGTCGCCGTCACGCCACCGCCGGGGCGGCGCGAGGCGGGCGGACTCGCCCCGCGCGCGTTCATCGAGCGGTTGCGCGGGCGACGCGTGGAGGAGGTCGCCCGGCGTGGGAAGTGGATGCTCGCGCGCCTCTCGGCCGGCGGCGGACTCGCGCTGCACCTGGGAATGAGCGGCAAGCTGGCGCGCCTGGGCGACGGGAAGGAAGCGCCGGCGGCGGCCCTCCCCCGCTTCACCCGCGCCGTCTTCGCACTCGACGACGGCACACGCGTCTGCTTCGTGGACGCGCGCCGCTTCGGCCGCCTGCTGGCCGGACGCTTCGCGGACCTCGCCGCGATGCCGGCGCTCGCCGAGCTCGGCCCCGACGCGCTCGCCGCGACCACGCCGGCGCTCCTGCGCGCCGCCCTGTCCCGGACGCGCCGTACGGTCAAGGAGGCGATCATGGATCAGCGCGTGCTCGCCGGCGTCGGCAATCTCTACGCCACCGAGGCGCTGTGGCGCGCGCGCCTGCATCCGGCGCTCCCCGCGCCGCGCGTCGCGCGCTCGCCGGCTGCGTCGCGTGCGCTCGCCGCCGGAATCCGCGCCGCACTCCGCCACGGGCTCTCACTCCTCGAAGGCGCCGAGCTGCCGGCGTACCTGGAGGACGGCGCGCCGAACGAGTTCCACGTCTACGACCGCAAGGGCTCGCCGTGCCCGCGCTGCGGAACGGCGATCGAGGCGATGACGCTCGGCGGCCGTACCAGCGCCTACTGCCCGCGCTGCCAGCCGCGCCGCGCGCGACTCACAGCCGCGTGACGCCGACGCCGTCCTCCGCCTCCAGAACCAGCCGCGCGAAGGAACGACGGTTCGGGTTCATGCCGGTGAGCCACCGGCCGCCGCGGCGAGCTCCCGATACGACTGCCGCGGGCTGCTACAGTCGCACCGTGGGCTTCCTCGACCTGCAGCGCCTCTTCGTGTGGCCGCGCTTCGCGGTACGCGCCGAGCCCGGGGCCGGCGACGACGTTCCCGGGCTCGAACGCCTCTGGCGCGAAACGCCGGCTGGCCGGGTCGAGGCGTGGCTCCTGCCGGCGGAGGGCGCCACCGCCGCCGCGGGCGCGCCGGCGCCGCTGGTGATCTTCGCGCACGGCAACGGCGAGCTCGTCGACCACTGGCCCGCCGCACTCGCGCCGTACCGCGCGCTCGGCCTGCACGTGCTGCTGCCGGAATTCCGCGGCTACGGCCGCTCCGGAGGCGAGCCGTCCGAGCGCGACATCACGGACGACTTCGTCGCCTGGCACGATCTCGTCTCGTCGCGCGTCGAGGTGGACGCCGCGCGCATCGTGCTGCACGGACGGTCCATCGGTGGCGGCGTCGCCTGTGCGCTCGCCGCGCGGCGGCGGCCTGCTGCGCTGGTGCTGCAGTCCACGTTCACCTGCCTGGGCGACGTGACGCGGCGGTTCCTGCTCCCGCGTGCCTTCGTCCTCGACCAGCTCGACAATCTCGCCGTGCTGCGCGCGCTCGACGCGCCGGTCCTGCTGGTGCACGGCCGCACCGATGCCCTCATTCCGCCCGCGCAAGCCGAGGCGCTCGCAGCGGCCGCGCGCCGCGCGCGTCTCGTGTGGTTCGACGGCGGCCACAACGACCCGCCGCCCGCCGCCTCCTACTGGAAGAGCGTCGGCGAGTTCCTGGAAGAGGCGGGCATCCTGCGCGCGGTCAGCGGCACATGAACGTGGTCGGGTCGCAGGTCGAGCCCGGCGGGCAGTCCGCGTCGGAAACGCAGAGTGGCAGGCAAGCGCCTCCGAAACCGAGGTCGATGCAGTTGTAGCCGCTGCGGCAATCGGCGTCGCCACTGGCGAGATTGCAACGGTCGAGGCAGCCGGCCCCCGCGCCGGGCATCGGCTCCCAGCAGATGGAATCCGCGCCGGGACAGTCCTGCAGGCTGGTGCTGCAATTCATGTTCGTGCAGTAGCCGCCCGGGAAGCCGTCGGCCGCGGTCCAGCAGATCGGAGTGGCGCCCACCCCGGCCGGCGCGCAGCCGGCGTCGGTGACGCAGGGAGCGCCAGTCTCGCCCCCCGACGGCACCGCCGCGTCGCTGCCCGCCGGAACGGCGTCGGTCCCGGGCGCTGCGTCCGTCGCCGCGGGCGGGAGCGCATCCGTGCCGGGCCCGGCGTCGTAGCCGGCGCCCGGATCGCGACACGCGCGCGTCACCGGATCGCACACCAGCGCGCCCGGGCAATCGCCCGGGGAATCGCACGGACCGCCAGGCCCCTCGCCGCACCCACCGGCCCAGAGGGCGGCCAGCCAGATCGCCGCCACCAAACGCGCGCGCATCGTCCCTCCGTTTCGTGCCGAGGGATGGTTGCGCGACCGGTCGGGGACGTTCATGTGCGGCCGCGCCGATCAGCGCGCGGCGCTAGCTAGGCGATCCCCCTCCGATACAGCCGATAGCGTAGATAGACCGACGCGCCCTGGAGCTCGATGAACTCCCGCACCCGCTTGTTCGATTCGAGCACCAGCGACATCTCCATGCGGCGGTAGCCGCAACGCTGCGCGTTCAGGCTCGCCTCCAGCCCCAGGTGCGCCGCCAGCCCTTCCTTGCGGAACTCCGGCAGGACGCCGAAGAGCTTGAAGCTCACCGTCGGCACCCGGCGCCGCCACCACAGCGCCTTCGCCCAGCCGAAGGGAAACAGGCTGCCGCCCACGCGCGCGAGGATCTCGTTCACCTCCGGAAACAGGAGCGCGAAACCCACCACCTGCCGCTTGCGCTCCAGCACCATCAGGATCCGTGGGTCCATGACCTGCTTGATCTGCGTGGCCATGGACCCGAACTCCTTGCGCGACATCGGGTAGTTTCCTTCGAGCTGCCGGAACGCCTCGACGAAGATGTGATGGACGCGATCCATCTCCGCCTCCCAGTCGTGCAGCCGCACCCGGCGCACGAACAGGTCGGTCCGGTGGGCGGCGCGGCTGGCGGCCGCGACGACACCCGCGGGCGGAAGCACGAGCGTGCCGTCGGCGCCGATGAGCACCTTCTCGTAGGCGAGCGCGTCGCGCTCCTTCTCGTATCCGAGCGGCTCGATCAGCTTCTGGTAGTAGGGCGGATGATGCGCGGCCATGAACGGCGGGCGGCGATCGTGCCCCTCCACCAGGAAGCCGGTCTCCTCCACGCGCGAGAGGTTCATCGGTCCGCTCGAGAACGCGAACCCGCGCTTCCGGAACCAGTCCTCGGCGGCGCCGACGAGCGCCCGCGCGACGTCGGGGTCGTCCTCCGATTCGAAAAAACCGAAGAACCCGGTGCGGTCGTCGCGATGCTCGTTGTGGGTCTTGTTGTCGATGGCGGCGATGCGGCCGACGACCTTGCCGCCGCGCCGCGCGACGAAGAGCTCGCGCTCGGCATTGCGGAAGAACGGGTTCTTCGTGGGATCGAGGCGGCGGCGCTCGCGCGCGCGGAGCGGCGGCACCCACGCCGGGTCACCGCGGTACAGCTGCTCCGGGTACGCGAGGAACGCCTCGAGCGCACCCGCGTCCTGGACCGTGGCGATTTCGACCATGATCGCTCCCGGCGCTAGCGCGCCTCGAAGGTGCCGATGCGTCCCTGGAACTTGAGGTACGGCGCGCCCGGAGTCGCGCCGAACCAGAAATGCCACTTCGGGCCGAACCCGGCCTTGATGCCCGCGAGCGCCACCTTCACGTGGTGGCAGGGGCCCGCCTTGCACGTCTCCAGGCCGATGTACTTCGCGTTCATCTCGTAGACGTCGCCGTCTTCGGAGTCGGTGTCGATGACCGAGAACGAGACCACCTTGCCGGCGGCCCAGGGGAACGCGGCGAGACGTGCCTCGAGCGCGTCGCCGTCCCAGAGGCCTTTGGCGTCGATCTCGCCGCCGCCTGCCTCGGCGCCGTCCTTCCACGCATAGGTCGCTCCGCCGGCGCGGTAAGCCACCGTCGCGGTGCGGCCGCCCTTCGTCTTGGTGGTGGAGACCGGCGTGCCGTCGGCATGCGCGCGGTGCGAGACGGTCCAGGCCGGGCTCTTGCCCTCGATGACGACGTCGGCGCCGTCGGCGCGCAAGCTCCACGTCATCGCCTTGCCGTCGGCCGCGTAGAGCGTCGACGTGCCCGACCAGGGGAAGCCTCCCGTGCCGGCCAAAGCAGCGCCGGAGGCGACCCCGAGCGCGAGGGCGGCGGCGATGGCGGCGGTGCGGGCGAAGCGGCGACGGCGCATGTTCCTCCTACAGCAAGTTCGGCGTGGCGGCCGCGACGACGAGTCCCACGAACGGGATCGGCCCGACCTTGTAGCGGTCGTTCGTGTACCACTCCACGAGCGCCACGGCGGCGACGTCGCGCAGCGACCCCAGCTCCGGGAGCCGATAGATCCCGATGAGCCCGACGCGGTGGGTGAGGTACGTCGTGCCGACCGCGTAGGCGAGACGATCGTCGACGCCGATCAGGACGTGCGGGTGCGTCCCGCCACGATCGGGGAGAACCTCGTACAGAAGCGAGCCGTTGTTCGTGAGGGCGGTGTCGGCGCGCTCTTGCGGGAGGTAGTGCATCTCGTTGTACCAGAACGCGTCCGGACCGCCGGCCCAGTTCGGCCGCCACCACCAGCGCTCCACGTTGAAGGTGTCGGCGACGATGATGGGGCCGACCTTGGCGCGGAGGCGCGTGGACACCCAGAGGCGGTGGCCGACGTCGCCGACCGCGTTTGCGGGCCGCGGGAGGATCGGGACGTCGAAATTGCAGCGCGGATCCGCCGCGGGGAGGTCGAGGTTGCAGTCCTGAAGGACGAGCGCGCTGTTGAACAAGCCGAGGTACCACACCATCTCGTAGCCGGCAGTCACCCGCAGGAACGCCGTCGGCGCCACCTCGATGTACAGGCCGTTCTGGCTGAAGACCGGCGAGGTCTGCGAGACGATGCCTGCTCCGACGTAGTTCTCCGCGAAGGCGTCGCTCTTCGAATCGTAGAGGCGGTAGCGGAAGCGGAGGTAGAGGTCGAGCAGTGCGCCGAGTCGGCGGTACGTGGCGATGAGGTCTCCTTCGGCGAAGAGGAGCGCGCGTGGCGTCGGCGGCGGCGCCGGCGCGGCGGCGGGCGCGGACGCGGCGGGCATCGACTCGGCCGCGCGTGCCACCGGCGGCAAGGCCGCGGCGCCGGTGCAGAGAGTCACGGCGATGAGCAGGTTTCGCGTCACGGCCCTCCTGACGGACGGCGCTGATGCACCGGCCGTACCGCGCACGATCGGCTGCACTTGGAGGCTGCGAGTGTATCAGAACCGCCCGTGCGGCACGCCGGCAGTGCAACGGCTTGCACAGGCGCGCGGTGCGCTGCTCAGCGTTTCGAGGCCAGGCGGATGATCTCACGGCAGAAGGCCGGCAGGTCGTCGGGCTTGCGCGAGGTGATCAGGTTCCCGTCCACCACGACCTCGGCATCCACCCACTCGGCACCGGCGTTGCGCACGTCGTCGCGGATCGACGGGAAGCTGGTCGCACGCTTGCCCCGCAGGACGTTCGCGGAAGCGAGCAGCCACCCCGCATGGCAGATGGCAGCGATGATCTTCCCGCGCTTCGCGGTCTCCGCGACGAGCCTCACCATCGGCTCGTAGCGGCGCATCAGGTCGGGCGCCCAGCCGCCCGGGATGACCAGCACGTCGAAGTCTTCGGGGCTCACTTGCGCGGCGTCGCGCTCCGCCTTCGCCTCGAGCCCGACCTTGCTGCGGTACGCCGGCTTGCCGGTTCCGACGGTGAAGGTGCGCGCGCCGGCCTCACGCAACCGGTACAGCGGGTACCAGAGCTCGAGCTCGTTGTACTGATCCTCCACGAGGATCGCCGCGGCCTTTCCGTCGAGCTCCATCGTCCCTCCAGCGTTTACAGTAGACGTCAGGGAGCGTGCGGCGCGCCGGTGGCGCTCTTCGGCGCCCCGATGGCCGGGGCGGCGCTGGCGGGCGCGCCGCTGCCCGCCGCGCCGCTGGCGGGCTCGCCGGTCCCCGCCGCACCGCTCAGCACCGCCGCCGGCAGGCGCGGCACGATCTCGAGACCGCCGCTCGCGCGCAGCGTCAGCTTGTACACCTGTCCCACCATCGCCTTGACGTGCGGCGCCTCGCCCATCGCGACGCGGACCCCCGCCGCCCCCGCTTTCGTGGGGTCATTCGCGTAGTCCCAGAAGTGGGTCCAGATCTCGCGCTCGAACTCACCGGGCGTCGGATCGACCTGGAGCAGCTCCGGCACGACCGACTCGCCGGCGGCACGAAACAGCGGGATCCCCTGCGCCGGCTCCATGCGGTCGCCGAACGCCCGCCGAAAGAGGAGCAGGCTCTTGCCCTTCAGCCCGTTCCCCTCCTCGACGAGCGCGCGATCGAACTTCACGACCAGAGCGTCGATGTAGAACTCCTCGCCCAGGAGGGTCATCGTCTTCGTCAGGAGCGCCTTCTCGGTGCCGGGCTCGTACTCGATGAACGTGATGGTCATCTCTGGCACGCGCGACACCGGGTTCACCACCACCTTGTCCACGCGCACGTCGGCGACGAGCTCCTCCGCCCAGACGCGGTCGAGCTTCTCCTCCAGCCCTTTGATGACGCGGTTCTTCTCCTCGATGATCCGGTCCTTCTCGGTGACCGTCCACCAGTACCAGCCGCCCGCCGCGCCACCGGCGGCGAGGAGGGCGACGGCGAGGGCGATCGTCGCGCGGCGCATGAGCCGAGCATAGCAGGGCCGGCGCCGTCCTACACCGGCGGCGCGGGCGGTTTGCGGGCGTAGACCTCGGCGGTCCAGGCGCGAGCGAACCCTACGCCCGCGGAGCGGTACGATGCACGCACGGCCTCGGCGTCCGCCGCCTCGAACTCGCAGACCATGCGCAGCCGGTCGGTCGAGAGGTAGCTGCGTATCCAGCGCGCACCGTGCGCTTCGAGGCAGGGATCGACGCGCTTCGCGAAATCGTCGTGCTGCTCGTCGGTCAGGGGCGCTTCGAACGTGCTCTCCACGATGATGGCCGCCATGTCGTCTCCTTCGCCACCACGCTACCCGCGCGGTGTTGGTGCCCCCGTCGTTGCTGCCGGCGCAGCCGCGCCTTCCAGCGCGCGCGCAACCGCGGTCACGGCCGCCGCGGCGCGCGCGGACAGCCCGCGCGCGGCCAGGTCCCCGCGCACCGCATCGAGATACGCTTCAGCAGGCTCGCGCGTGCCGTCCCCGAGCGCGAGTCGCGCCAGCATCGCGCGGGCGAGCGCGATCTCGGTGCGCCGTCCCACCACCTCGGCGCTGCGCAATGCCTCCTCGGCGCGACGGCGCGCCTCGCCGCGACGGCCGGCGGCGACGTCGATCTCGGCGGCGACGTTCTGAACGTAGGCCACGAGCAAGCGACTGTCGATCGCCCGCAGCACGCCGATGCTCCGCTCCAGCTCCGCCGTCGCGCCGGCTTCGTGGAGCGCATGTCGTGCGAGCGCACCGAGCGCGACCGCGAACGGCAGCTCGCTGCCGTCTCCCATCCGCGCCGCGGCAGCGAGCAGCGGCGGGTGCCGTTCCAGGGCGGCGGCCGGCTGCCCCCGCTCCAGCTCCACCGTCACGAGCGCCGTGCGACACTCGCACTCCGCCCAGGCGTCTTGCTGCTGCGCCGCCCAGGCGGCGCCGCGCTCCAGCATCGGTACCGCCTCGTCGGCGCGCCCCTCGTACTGCGCGATGAGCCCGAGCCCCCACGGCACGTTCGGGAGCTGCAGGGCACGCGACGACGCCGCCGCCTCCACTTCCAGCAGCAGCGCCTGCGCCTTCCCCATCTCGCGCTCCAGCTGGGCGAGGCAGCGCCCGCTGTTGGCCAGCGAGCGCAGCGCAGTGACCGGGTCGGCAGCGCGGCCCGCGTCGGCGGCGCGCAGCGTGTCTTCGAGCGCGCTGTCGTCGTCGCCGCGCCGGTGGTGCAGCACCGAGAGCGCGTAGAATCCAGTAGCCACTTCGGCGTTGAGCCCCGCGGACTGCGCCTCGAGAATCAGGCGCGACAGCTCCGTCTCCAGCTCGCGCACGATCCGATGCCCGCGCCGCGCGTCGACGAGAATGCGAATGAGGCGGACGTGGCTGGCGATGCGCGGAACGTGGGCCAGCGCCGGCAAATGCGCGAGGCCGCGGCGCGAGAGCTCGTCTGCCTCCGACCAGGCGTGGAGCCGCAGCGCTCGCTCTCCGGCGGCGACGCAGGCGCGGACGGCCAGCTCCGCCTCGCCGCCCAGGGCGGCGTGGTGCGCGACGTCGCCGGCGAGCGCGCCGTCGGAATCCGGAAGCGCCGCGATCGCGCGTGCGATCGACGCGTGCACGAGGCGGCGGCGAGGCTCGGACAGGCGGCGATAGGCGGCGCGGCGGAGAAGATCGTGCGTGAAGTCGTATCCGGGCGCGCCGCCGCCGGCGGCAGCGCGGAGGATGCCGCGGCGCTCCAGCTCCTCGAGCGCGGCCAGGAGGTCCGGCGTCGGTACCGCCGTGACACGTACGAGCAGGTCGAGGCCGAAGCTGCGGCCGAGCGCCGCGGCCCAGGGAACGACGTCGCGGGCCCGCTCGTCGAGGCGCGCCACGCGATCCTCGAGCAAGGCCGGGAGGGTCTCTTGCGCGGCGGCGCCCTCCCGAAGGGCGCGCGCGATCTCGAGCGCGAAGAGCGGGTTGCCCTCCGACTCGTCGAAGACGACCCGCGGCTCGAGGCCGGGCGCGACGGAGCGGACGAGCGCGGTGATCTCCGCCGCGTCGAGAGGCGCCAGTGGCACCTGGCGGAGCCGGTGTTCTCGCCCCAGCGCGCGCACGACGCGCAGCGCGGCCGGGTTGTCGCCCAGCTCGCCGGGCCGGGCGCCGCAAGCGACGAGAGTGCCCGCGGCCGCCGGGGCGCGCACCACGTAGTGGAGCAGTGCCGCCGACGCCTCGTCGAACCAGTGCAAGTCGTCGAGCACCACGGCGACCGGTCGACCCGACCGGCCGCGCGCGCCGAGCAGCTGCGCCACCGCGTCGAAGAGGCGATTGCGGTCGCCCGCCGGCGCAGCCGGGCCGAGCTCGGGGAGCAGCGCTGCGAGATCGGCGCGCTGCGCCTCTCCCGCCGCACCGAGCTCGCCGAGCTCGACGGAGCGGAGCGCGTCGATCCACGCGCCGTACGGCCGCACCATTTCGGCTTCGAAGGCACGCCCGCGCAGCACGAGTCCGCCCGCTGCGCGCACGCGCGCCACGACCTCCTCGAGCAGCCGGCTCTTGCCGATGCCGGGCTCGCCGACGA
>Ga0075425_100007324_pt1 | contig 11657 bp, 9 predicted proteins | sample SoiMethybrSBSTD4_FD_75300 | JGI IMG/M metagenome (GOLD analysis project Ga0075425, IMG submission 75300) | Bulk soil microbial communities from a Populus tree surrounding site in Tennessee, USA - Soil MetaG P. TD hybrid SBSTD4 | ecosystem: Environmental > Terrestrial > Soil > Tree plantation...
CCCCAGTTCCTGGTCACGGTCCATCCCGGTGTCTCGCGTTCGATCGGCAAGGTCGGCACGTTCTGTGGCCGCGACTCGCGAGTGCTTGGCGAGGGGACGGGCATGCTGCTGTATCGCATAGTCGATACGATGGTCGACAACTATCGCCCCGAGGTCGACAAGCTGTCCGAGACACTCGACGAGCTCGAGGAGGAGGTGTTCGAGAAACCGAACACCCAGCTGGCGCGGCGCATTCTGAATTTCAAGCGGGACATTTCTTCGCTGCGCCACGTGGTCCTTCCGCAGCGGGACGTCATTGGGCGGCTGGCCCGCCGGGAGTTTCCGCTGATTAGTGAGCAGCTCGCCTACGGCTTCCGCGACATCCACGACCATCTCGTGCGGCTGTCGGACGAAGCGATGTTCTTCCAGGACCGGATTACCAGCATCCTGGATGCGCATCTCTCTGCGGTCTCCAATCAGCTGAACCAGGTCATGAAGGTGCTGACGATCATCGCCACGCTCTTCATGCCGCTGACCGTCTTGACCGGCATGTACGGCATGAACGTGCCGCTGCCACACCTGCCGGGCGGCGAACATGCGCAGTTCTGGTGGGTCTGCGGCATCATGTTCGCCTTGTCGGCCGCGATGCTCGCGTTTTTCAGAAAAAGAAACTGGATATGAGTGGCTGCTGGCGTCTAGCTTCTGGCTGCTGGCGTCTGGCTTCTGGCTGCTGGCTCCTGGGTCATCGTCTTGCGGCTTCCGCTTTTAGATATTCTCTTTGTGGCTTCCGCCTTTAGGCGGAAGAAACCTCGATGGCGCGCATTCACCGACTTCCTCTTCAGCTCGCGAACCAGATCGCCACCGGCGAGGTCGTCGAGCGTCCAGCTTCGGTCGTCAAGGAACTGATCGAGAACTCACTCGATGCGCACGCGACCCGCCTCGCCATCACGATCGAACTGGGCGGCAAGAAGATGCTTCGTGTCGAGGACGACGGCGAGGGGATGGATCCGGAAGATGCGCGATTGGCGATCGAGCGTCACGCGACCAGCAAGATCGCGACGCCCGAAGATCTTGGTGCGATTCGTACACTCGGATTCAGAGGCGAAGCCCTGCCGAGTATCGCGTCGGTGTCGCACTTCGTCCTCCGCACCCGTGCGCGGGGACATGCGTCGGGCACCGAAGTCCGCGTCAATGGCGGCACGGTCGCCTCGCAGCGCGAAGTCGGCGCGCCGGAAGGTACGTCGATCGAAGTCGCCGATTTGTTCTACAACCTGCCAGCCAGGCGTAAGTTCCTGAAATCCGACAGCGCCGAATCGGCGCAGATCTCCCGCCTCGTCACACAGATGGCGCTCGGATATCCCGAGGTTGGCTTCTCGCTCATCAGCGGCGGGCGAAAGCTGCTCGAGTGCCCGCCGGCGAATGGTCTGGGTGATCGCTTCTATCAGCTATTTGGCGAGCGCCTCGACCTGATCGAGGTGCGCAAGGAGGCGGGCGGATTGCAGATTCACGGGTATGTCGCCGCCCTCGGCGATCAGGGCCCCGTACGCGGCGCGCAAAACGTATTCGTCAACCGCCGTATCGTCAAAGACCGCACGATCGCGCACGCGATTTCGGAAGCCTATAGCGTGGCGACGATCAAAGAGCGCAGTCCCGAAGTGCATCTCTTTATCCGCATGCCCGCGGATCGCGTCGACGTCAACGTCCATCCGACCAAAGCGGAGGTGCGGTTTCTCGAGCAGTCGCTCGTGCACGAAGTGCTTCGCCGCGCCCTCGCCGAAGCGCTCGGCCAGGGCCGCGCGCCGGAGCTGCAGTTCACGCCTTTTGCGCCGCGTAGCCTCGAGCCGCGGCCGATGGCGATTCCTGGTGTGCTCGCCGGTGCGACAGTCGGGAATCGCTGGACGCCCGAACCGCTCGGACCATGGCGTAATCTGATGGAGCCAGCGACTGAGAACGCTGCCGTTGGCAGCGCACTGTCGAACCTTGCAGAACCCGCTGGAGCCCCGCAGAACCCGGTAGAACCGGATGCGATCCGCCCGATGATCCCGTTGGGCCAGTTCCGCGATACGTTCATTATCGCGATCGACGATGAAGGGATTGCGATTGTCGATCAGCATGTCGCGCACGAGCGCGTGCTGTTCGAACAGGTGATGGAGAAGTTGACGTCGGGCGCGCTCGAAAGTCAGCGCCTGTTGACGCCTCTGCTGATCGAGCTTTCACCGGCTGAACGCCAGGCGCTCATTCCACATGCGGCGACGCTCGAGAAGTTCGGCGTCGAGATTGAAGAGTTCGGCGGCGACAGCGTCCGCCTCTCCGCCCTCCCGGCCGTGCTCGATCCCGCTGAATGCGAGGCGGCTATCCGCGCGCTGGCCAGCGATCTCGAGGGTCTGGATCGCGGATCGCGTGTCGAGGAGGCGCTGCGGCGGATCGCCGCTACGATGGCGTGTCATGCTGCGGTCAAGGCGAATTATCCGCTGACCATGGAGAAGATGCGGTACATCCTCGAGGAGCTGCGGCGGACGGCGTACTCGAGCGTGTGCCCGCACGGCCGTCCGGTCGTGCTGCGGATCACGCGGCGCGAGATTGAGAAGAACTTTCAAAGAATCTGACGCTGAAATTGCTGATTGGCGTTTGTTGATTGCTGATTGAGAACGAATATGAGTGAATGGCAGACGGCCGAGCACGCGCTCGGCTACCTTGAAAAAGCCGATCGGGTTCCGCACCGGAGCGAGGGCGAAGCGACCTTGCTCGACGAGTTGCCGGACACAGTTCAGCGCGTGCTCGATCTTGGCTCCGGTGACGGTCGATTGCTCGACCTGGTCCTCCGCGCTCGCCCAGCGGCTGTGGGTGTGGCAGTTGATTTCTCGCCGCCGATGCTCGACCGGCTGCGCCAGCGATTCCACGGGAATGAACGCGTGCAGGTCATCGCGCACAATCTGGAAGATCCACTTCCATCACTCGGGGTCTTCGACGTCATCGTCTCCAGCTTTGCGATTCATCATGTGGAGCACGAGCGGAAGCGTCAGCTGTACGGCGAAATCTGGAACGCGCTTTCGACTGGGGGCGTGTTCTGCAATCTGGAGCACGTGGCTTCAGCGTCCGACTACGGCCACATGCGGTTTCTCCACGCTATGGGCAGAACGCCGGACGACGAGGATCCCTCAAACAAGCTGCTGGATGTCCAGCCGCAATTAGGGTGGCTCCGCGAGATCGGGTTTGCGGACGTGGACTGCTACTGGAAGTGGCGCGAGCTCGCACTGCTGGTGGGACGGAAGCCCGGAGAACCCCGAGGCTGACGCCCCCGAAGCGATCGTCGCGATCGGTGGAGCTTTCGTCATGGGTCGAGGGTGAAGTCGCAAGCGAAGTCGTCACGGATTAAGCGCGCGAGCTGAACTATGTTGCTGCCAGTTGCTGCGCTGTTCATCTTCGCCCTCTTCTGCATTTCGGCGACATGCGAGCTGCAGCCCGAGGTGCGCGACTGGCAGCGCGAGCGCGCCCGCATGGTCGAAGAACAGCTCAAAGGACGCGACATCCGCGACGAGCGCGTGCTCGCCGCGATGCTGAGCGTGCCACGGCACCTCTTCATTCCTGAATCGGCGCGCGGCGGTGCCTACGGCGATTTCCCGGTCCCGATCGGACACGGCCAGACGATCTCTCAACCCTACATCGTTGCCTTCATGACCGAAGCACTGAAAGTCGCGCCGGAACATCGCGTTCTCGAGATCGGGACTGGATCGGGATATCAAGCGGCGGTCCTGAGCGGGCTGGCAAAGGAAGTGTTCACGATCGAGATCGTCGAGCCGCTGGCGACACGCGCTCGCGCCACTCTCGCCGATCTTGGCTATCGAAATGTGGAAGTCCGCACTGGCAATGGATATCTGGGTTGGCCGGAGCATGCCCCATACGATCGCGTTATCGTGACCGCGGCGCCTCCCGAAGTGCCGCCCGCCTTGGTGCAGCAGTTGAAAGTCGGTGGCCTGATGGCGATCCCGGTCGGCGTCGGCGATCAGGAATTACGGATCATGCGCCGGACGGCGGCGGGAATGGAGACGATTGCCACGCTGCCAGTGCGATTTGTGCCGATGGTAGGGAAGTAGACCTCATCCTGCGAGGTGTCGCGTTCGATAAGTAGAAGCGACACCTGTGGCGACATCCGTCCAACACCTGCCCCAACAACTGACGCTAAACGGCAATGCGACAAAAGACCGACTACAAAAAACGGCGTCGCAACACTAGATAGTAAACAGATTGTGTTCAACGTGCGCCGAGCCATCATCGACGATATCGCGGTTCTTGCGCAGCATCGTGCAGCGATGTTTCACGATATGGGAACGCTGCCGGTTCATCAGATCGCGTCTCTACAGGGCGCGACGGCGCTCTACTTGCGCGACGCGATCCCGCGCGGCGAGTATCTGGCCTGGGTCGCCGAGGACGCCGGAGATTCGTCGTCGATTATCGGCGGCGCCGGGGTGCAACTGCGGCCGATTCTGCCCCGTCCGCGCCCGGGCAGCGACGATCTGGAACTCGGTCCCGAGGCCATCGTCCTGAATGTCTACGTCGAATCAACGTGGAGAAGACGCGGCGTGGCCGAAGCATTGATGCGGACGCTCCTGCAGGAACTCTCAGCACGCGGCATCCGGCGCATCGTGCTGCACGCGTCCGACGATGGACGACGATTGTATGAGCGGCTCGGGTTCGTGGCGACAAACGAGATGCGGTTGGGCAGCCACGCTGCGATCCAAACGGGAGAATAACTTTGGCTCTCGTTTCTCCGGTTTCTCCTGTTTATCGCTCTTGGCACGCAGTGTGACCGTGAACCGCACCGCAAACGGCGGTGGTTTGCGCACCGCGAAGATCACCGCTCTGTTCTGCGCGCTCGCAGCGGCGCTTTATACCGTAGTTGACGCGGAGCCTTCCCCAATCGCCCTACTGTTCATATCAACTGCACCATTGATCTCCGTGATCCTGTGGTTGGAGCGTGATGCGTACAGGACTGGTGTCGGGGCCGTCCATGATCTGGGACTGTTACTCTGGTTTGGCTGGCTCGTCGTCATCCCGTGGTATTCGTGGAAGACGCGCGGCTTGGCCGGTTGGCGCCTGTGCGTCGGCTTATTCGCGCTCATCGGATCCGCCTACGTTGGCGCCTACCTTGCCTTCGTCCTCCGGTATTGTGCAAGGTACTTTCAATCAGGATGAAGGGGATATGTCGAACTACGACGTTCACTTCGAGCGACTCGAGAGCATTCCGCTGGCGGTTCTTCGACGACAGGCGCGTCCGAGTGAGTTTGCGCGCGTCGTGCCCGAGTGTTGCGGTCTCGTCTGGAATGCCGTGCGCGCACAAAACACAAAGGCCGGCCGGCATGTTGCGGTCTACTGGGACGAATCGGTCCGGCTGGAGGTCGGCGTCGAACTGGAAGGACCGTTCAGCGCGAATGGTGACGTCGTTCGCTCGGCGACACCCGCGGGCACCGTTGCGTGGGTCACCCATCTGGGGCCTTACCAGGGACTCGGCGCCGCGCACCAGGCGGTTCACGACTGGGTCAAAGCCGCCAACCATCGGCTTGCTGGTCCGAAGTGGGAGATCTACGGTCACTGGAAAAAGGAATGGGATGCGGATCCATCGCAGATTCGCACGGATGTGTTCTATCTCGTGAAGTGATCGACTCTTCCGAAAGAAGGCGCGGCATCGATGGGAACACTCGAAAGAGCTTTTGGTTATCAGGGCGACAACATGAATCTGCCGGTCGCTGACGTCGATGCCGCCTTACCGTTTTATGAATCAGTCCTCGGATTTCGCGTTGTGAGCCGTGACCAGGTTCCACACAAGTCGGCCGTGCTTGCGCGGGACCAGGTTCAGATGCGATTGGCCGAGAATGGCGGCGACTCATCGCAGGACGGGTGTGCATTCCATGTGAAGGACTTGCAGTCGTTATTCGCGGAATTCAAAACCAATGGCCTACAGAAGGATCTCTCCGACTTTTCGGTTGAAGAGCACGGCGGTGCCTCCTGGAAGGTGTTCTACGTCGTCGCGCCGGATGGGTTGTGTTACTGGTTCGGCGAACGACAGTAAGCCCGGCTTTGCGTCTTCTGGAAAGAGTAAACATGAGCAGGTTTACGCTGACGGTTCTGATCCTCGTCATGACATCCGTTCTCACTCTCGCGCAAAAGCGGCGGGTTGACGTCACGTTCAGCCCTCAGGAGAACACACCGGCTTTCGTGACCGCGGTTGGCGAATACCGCGGGATCTGGGCCGCGGAGGGCGATCACATCATTGAGGGACTGGAGAAGATTTCGACGCTCAGATTCCCGGAAAAACATGTCAAGGCTGAGATCTACGAGGGGCCGAGCTTCTCGGGCCGCGGTGGCGCGCCGATGAAACTGCGGGCGAGTTATCCGGCTGAAGAAAAGAAGGGGACGCTGGTCCATGAGATGGGTCACAGAATGAACGGGCAGTTGAAAGTGCGCCCGCAGGACCTTGATGAGCATCGCCTGTTGTTCCTCTATCTGTACGACCTTTACGTCGATCTCTACGGCAAGGACTTCGCGGATCGTGAGGTCGCCTTTGGAAAGACGCTCAAGGGCTTGTACGACTACGAAGGCGCCTGGAACTGGGCGCTGGCGATGAGCCGGGAAGAGCGGTCTGCAAAGTTTGCGGAACTACTGAAGGCCAATCGCAAGTAGAGACGCTTACACTCCAACGCCAATCTTTCTCTCGTACGATACAGTTACCGCCACGCCCGGCGTGTGGGCGGTTTTTCTCCGGAGGTTCGCGTGATTGGCCGCTGGTTATCTGGTTGCCTCGCCCTCGGTGCACTGGCTGGCCTCGTGCTCGATGGGCCGACGAAAGCTTCGTCTCCGGTGTTTGCGCAAGGCGCAACGCCGGCGGTCGTCGCCATTCGTAACGGCACGATCCTGACCGCCACCCGGGGCACGATCAACAGCGGGACGGTGCTCATCCGCGATGGCAAGATCGCTGCGGTCGGGACAAACGTCTCGGTCCCGTCGGGCGCGGATGTTTACGACGCGACCGGCAAGTTCGTCTCGCCTGGCCTCATCGACGCCCACTCTCACATCGCCAACGACGCCATCAATGAAGGCACCGTATCGGTCAGCTCGATGACCGGCATGGAGGACGTCCTCGATCCCACCGACGTCAATATCTATCGCGATCTCGCGGGGGGCACGACGACCGCCAACATTCTTCATGGCAGCGCAAATGCGATCGGTGGAAAAACGGTCGTCATCAAATTGCGTTATGGCAAGCGGCGCGCGAACGATCTGGTTTTTCAGGGCGCGCTCCCCGGGATCAAGTTCGCGCTCGGCGAAAACGTGACCCGCAAGCGCGGCCAGGCAGCGGCCAACCCTGAACGTTTTCCGACGACGCGCCAGGGTGTGGAGTACGTGATCCGCGACGCCTTTACGCGCGCGAAAGCGTATCGCAAGGAATGGCAGGACTACGAAGGTAAAAAGAAGAGCGGGCAGGACGCCCTCGCGCCTCGCCGCGATCTGCAGCTGGACGCGCTGGTTGAAGTCCTGGACGGCAAGCGGCTCGTGCACGCGCACAGTTACCGCGCTGACGAGATCCTGATGCTCATCCGTCTCGCCGACGAGATGGGGTTCAAGATCACGACGTTCCAACATGTGCTCGAAGGCTACAAGGTGGCGAAAGAGATCGCCGCGCACAACGCCGGCGCATCGACGTTCTCGGACTGGTGGGGCTACAAGATGGAGGCGGCGGACGCCATCCCTCACAACGCGTCGCTCATGACCCACAAAGGGGTGGTCGTATCGATTAATTCGGACGACGCCGAGCAGGCGCGCCGGTTGAACATGGAGGCGGCCAAGGCGGTGCGATATGGAGACGTCACCGACGACCAGGCCTTCGCCATGGTGACGATCAATCCGGCGAAGCAACTGAAGATCGAGAATCGTGTTGGCTCGATCGAAGTCGGGAAGGATGCCGACATCGTCATCTGGAACCATCACCCGCTCTCGACAGCCGCGATCGTCGAGCGCAGCTACATCGATGGTATCGCCTACTACGACCGCGAGAAGGATCTCCAGCGGATCACCGACATTCAACGAGAGAAGAGCGGGCGTTCGACGACGGACTCATCGCCGGCCGCGACGAATGGAACGCAGTCAGCGGCCAATGGATCGCAGACGGCTAATGGTTCGACCAACGGCTCGCAGTCGCCAGCGCGCCCGGCACCGGCGGCCGACCGTTTCGACGTCAAGGGCAACGCCGAGGGTCCGACGTGGGCGATCACCAATGCCCGCATCGTGACGGTCTCCGGTCCGGTCATTCCGAAAGGCTCGATTGTCATCAAAGGCAACCGCATCGAGGCCGTTGGCGCCAACGTCGCGGTGCCCGCCGGCGCGAAGCCGGTTGATGTGCAGGGCGCGACCGTGATCCCGGGAATGATCGACGCGAGCACCGATATCGGGCTGAACGAGCCTGGTGTGCGCAACTACGACGACGTCAGCGAGATTCTGCCGTTCGATCAGATGCTGCGCACGCGCGTCGCCTACAAGGCCGACAGCATTGCCATTCCCGTGACGCGCAGTGAAGGCATCACCACGATTGGGGTGCGGCCAGACGGCGGCACGATTAGTGGTGAGATTCCCGTCATGAACCTCGACGGGTGGACGTGGGAAGAGGCGATCCTGCGCCCCTCGGCCGGCCTCGCGTTCAATTATCCAGGTGCGGCGGGAGGCCGTGGTGGCGGCGGCGGCGGACGAGGGGGCGGCGTGCAACCGCAAGGGCCCGATCCGATCAAGACGTTCAATCAACTGCTCGAACGCGCGCGCGCCTACGCCAAACAGCCCGCGACGAGGCAAGTCGACTGGACACTCGAGCCATTTCTCCCCGTACTCGATCGTCGTCAGGCGCTCTACGTCGTTGCGAACACCGAGCAGACGATGCGCGACGCGATTGCGCTCGCCGATCGCCAGAACGTCCGGATCGTGCTTCAAGCCGGCGCCGACGCACAAAAGATCGCCCCGCTGCTGAAGCAGCGGGATGTTCCGGTGATCCTGTCGAGCATTCTCTCGCTTCCGCCGCGCGAGGATGAGTTCCATGCTTACCCCTATCAGACGCCAGGGGTGCTCGCGAAGGCGGGTGTGACGTTTGCATTTTCGAGCGGCGGTTTCCAGTTCTCCCGCGACGTGCCGTTCCAGGCGGGGCGAGCCGTGGCATGGGGTCTGTCGCACGATGACGCGATCAAAGCGCTGACGCTGGACGCGGCGCGCATTCTCGGCGTCGACGGTCAGGTCGGCAGCATCGACGCCGGGAAAGTGGCCAATCTGGTCGTGCTCACTGGCGATCCGCTGGAAGTCCGATCGCAGATCCGGCACGTGATCGTCGCCGGGCGCGACGTGCCCCTCGACAACTCGCAGGTCGAGTTGTTCAAGAAGTACATGGCGCGCTGAGGAGACAAGTCATGAGACGCCGAATCTTGCGGTTGCTCGTCGTGCTGGCCATCGCGGCTGCTGCGATGACCTTGCCATCGCTCACGGTCAGCGGCCAGATGCCGGTTCGTCCGCCGCGTTATGCCATCACGAACGCGCGGATCGTCACGCTGGCGGGTGCGCCGATCGACAAGGGCACCCTCGTGCTGCGCGATGGTGTCATTGAAGACGTCGGTCCTTCAGTGGCGACGCCTGCCGATGCGGTTGTGATTGATGGCGCCGGTCTCGCCGTGTATCCGGGCGCGATCGACATGGCGAACAGCACGATCGTGGAAGGGGGCATCGTGGCGGCTGCCGCCAGTGATGTGGCTCCCGTTCCGACTGGCCGCGGACGCGGCACCACGGTCGCGACACCGGACAACATCACATGGGCCGATCAGGAACGCGAGGCGCGCGCCCGGTTCCTTCACCCGGATGTGGATGCCTCGCGCATCGTCGTCTACGACGGAGACCAGTTGCGCCGTCTCGCCGCGGCCGGCATCACGTCGGCGCTTGCCGTGCCCGCGCAAGGGATCATTCGAGGCCAAAGCGCGCTCGTCAACGTCACCGCTCCTCCGGATCCGAACGAGATCAGCGCGCTGGCGACGTATCGTCGAGGCAGCGTGGTCGTCCGTTCGGGTGTCGCCCAGCACGTCGTGTTTGCGACCGGCCGCGGTGGCGGCGGCGAAGGTGGCGGCGGTGGGGGAGGCTATCCGGGGGCGCTGCTGGGAGTCATTGCGTTTTCCCGGCAAGCGTTTCTCGACGCGCAGTGGCAGAAGGACGCGCGCGCGTTCATGGATCGTCACAGGGACGCCGCGGTGAGCGGCTTCGAGCCGGTGCTCGATGCCCTGGCACCCACGCTCGATCGGAAGATGCCGGTTGCGTTTGATGCCGTCGAAGAACGAGAGATCGTGCGCGCTCTTGCGTTCGCCAAAGAGTTCAATCTGGATCCCATCATCATCGGCGGCGCCGAAGCGGCCAACCTCGTCGACGAACTCAAAGCAGCGAAGGCGCGAGTGATCCTGTCGACGAACTTCCAGGCGATCGGGGGTGGCGGCCGCGGTGGGTTCGGCGGCGGGCGCGGCGGTGGAGAAACCGATACGCCGATTCGTGTCACTCGCATGCGTCAGAGCGCCCTCAAAGTTCCGGCCGCGCTCGAGAAGGCCGGGATCCCGTTTGCGTTCTCGATGGGCGGGCTGCCGAATCCGATCGAGTTCGTGCGCAGCGTCACACGGACGGTAAAGGAAGGCGGATTGTCTGAAGACTCGGCGCTCAAGGCGCTCACCGTCAACGCCGCCAGGCTCGCTGGCGCCGGGGATCGGCTTGGCACGATCGAGAAGGGGAAGATTGCGAATGTGATCGTGACCGAGGGCAGTCTTCTGGACAGCCCCCGCATCCGACACGTGTTCGTCGCCGGGTGGCCGGTCGATTTGGAGTTTCCAACGCAGGGGCAGGGCCGCGGCGGGCGAGGGGGTGGGAGCGAGCCGTAGATGTTGCTGTGTTGGATCGAGTTAGCTGGTCACTATCGAAATTCAAATCGAGTCCTTCCGACGCATTCCGTTTAATGAACTGCCGCGGGAAATAGGGAATGAGCTGACTGAACATGGCATTCGCGGCAGCGACTTCGGGCGGAATCGCCGTACCGTTGGACAGATTCCCGCGTCGGCCAAATGGAAGGATGCCCTGCTCGCCGTGGTCGCAATCGGCTCTTTTGTATGTGTCATCGTCGGGTTCGGCGTCGGCTTTCAGACGATTGTCAGGTGGATCGTTCGAGTGCGCTGGTGAACGAGGCAAAAAGAAGGTCGTACCACGATGAACGTTGCTTCTCCAGAAGTCGAATGCGAACAACAGCACGCCGCCCTCCGCGTGAGCGACGTCGTTGCCGCGGTCGATTTTTATACAAACAAGCTGGGGTTCGAACTTGGTTTTACCTGGGGTGACCCGCCGACGATCGCTGGCGTGAACCTTGGTAATGTGCAGCTGTTTCTCGAGCGAGGCACTCCGGCGCCCCAAGGCTGCGCGGTGTATTTTGTCGTCGGCAGTGCCGATGACCTGTTCGAGTACCACCGCGGAACTGGCGTGGAAATCGTCGAATCGCCGGGCGACAGGCCATACGGATTGCGCGACTACAGAATTCGTGATCTTCATGGATACGAACTTGGGTTCGGACACCATTTATTCAATACCGGGTCGGCGATCGAGATTGAGCGCGTCGATGTTGCGGTGCGTCT
>Ga0075425_100007325_pt1 | contig 11656 bp, 13 predicted proteins | sample SoiMethybrSBSTD4_FD_75300 | JGI IMG/M metagenome (GOLD analysis project Ga0075425, IMG submission 75300) | Bulk soil microbial communities from a Populus tree surrounding site in Tennessee, USA - Soil MetaG P. TD hybrid SBSTD4 | ecosystem: Environmental > Terrestrial > Soil > Tree plantation...
TCACTCGGGAACTGTCCTAAGAGAGGCCAGGACTTGGGCTCGAAGCCAAGAATTAGCGGGGTCTTCGATAGTGCGCTTGTGCCAAAGCATGCGCATGCAGAACGGTGGCACACGAAGCGGTACCTTTCGGATCGACAGTGGCAGGGAACGACCAAAGTATTTTGCGAGACCGGAGGGCACGACGGCAATCAGGTCCGAGTTCGCGACAATGTAGGGAGCAACCAGGAAGTGCGGCGTCCTCGCCGTGAGCCGTCGCTTCAAGCCCAATGGGGCCAGCAAATCATCGACGAGTCCACGTCGTTCTGTCCCATAGAAAATGCCAACGTGACCAGCCTCGGCGAACCGCTGCAATGTGAAGGGTTGTCGAGACATCAAGCGGTTGCCTTTGCGTCCAATGCAGAGATTGCTTTCCGTGAACAGATCGCAAGACTCGAGCGATCGGTCGAGGCCGTTAGGGCCGGGGAAAAACCCGATCGCGAGATCGATTGCGCCCGTTCGCAACAGATCTTCCGGCGCAAGAAAGATTCGTTCCGTGCGACGTACGCAAAGCTGCATCCGCGGCGCTGCGGATACTACTCGCCCCAACAGTGGTCCCAGTACGCGAAGTTCGGCATAATCGGTCATACCTAGATTAAAACTCCGCTCGCTGAGCGCGGCGTCAAAGGACGTACTTTGCGACATCGCAATTCGTAATTGCCCCAAGCCATCGCGGATCGGAGACGCCAATTCGAGAGCACGTGTGGTCGGGAGCATTCCCTGCCGCGTGCGCGTAAAAAGAACGTCGTCAAAAAGCCCGCGTAGCTTTCGCAGAGTGTTGCTCATCGCGGGCTGGCTTAGGCCAATGCGCGCGGCCGCACGTCCAACATTACGCTCCTCCAGCAGGGCCTCGAAGGCCAGCAGGAAGTTCAAATTTACCGATGCAATATTCATAATAGTGATGAGTTGCCATATAGTTTATCAATGAAACAGATGAACGTCTCGACCGTCAATATTTGTGAATCGCGAGGTGAAGGAGGACGACGGACATGCCTAGGTTTTCATACGTGAGCACTGCAGCGCTGTGGCGGATAGCGGTCACATTGCTCTGTCTAAGACCGCTCTACTGCTCTGCCCAAAATCCGGACCAGTTTTTGGATTCTGGCGGCGTCAAGATTCGGTACGTTATTGCCGGAAAGGGAGAGCCGGTCGTTCTCATTCATCCTTTTGCTGCCAGCGCTGAAATTTGGGAACCGATCATAAAAGACCTCTCCCAAAATTATCGGGTCATCGCGATGGACTGCCGCGGACATGGCAAGAGCGACAAACCGCACGATCCCAAGCAATACGGTATCAAGATGGTCGACGACGTGGTTCGCCTCTTGGATCAGCTAGAAATGAAGAAAGCCACCATCGTCGGGTACTCGATGGGCGGATCAATAGCAATAAAGATGTTGACTGAGCACCCCGACCGTTTTCGTGCCGCGATCATTGGGGGCAGTTTAGGGTTTACACGTTACGAATCTGAACACGACGAAGCACCTCGGTTAGGGCCGAGTCTTTTGAGTGGTATGCCGCTTTCCGAAGCCATGATCGCCAGCGCCCCCGCCGATTGGCCAAAACCCTCGCCTCAGCAGCGAGAAATGATGAAGAGAATGGACGCTGCTCAAGATCCGATTGCTCTGGGCGCGGAAACTGTCAGCCACGAAGGTTTGTGGGTGGATGACGTAGAGCTCAAGAGCATTACCGTACCCACTCTCGTCATTTATGGCGGTAATGATCGTCCAGCGTTTTACGAGTCTGCCAAGAGTCGTTTCCCAAATTTACAATTCAAGAAAATCGAAGGTGCTGGCCATGGGCCAGCTATGCAGAGTCCTGAATTTACGAAAGACATTCAAGAATTTCTCGGCCAACAAGTGCCTAAGGCAGGCGCAATCCCGTCGGATTCGCCGGCAGCTCGTCAATTCGCGGCCTGGCTCGATGCATACAATAGTGGCAATCGCGCAGTCCTGCTTAAGTTCTTTGAAACCAACTATCCGCCCCAGGTCCCAAACATCGACCGCGAAATCCTAGTGCGGCTAAATATGACCGGCGGGTATGATTTCAAGAAAACAGAAGAGTCTTCTGCTGCGAAGTTTTCGGGCATTGTGAAGGCGCGGGAGCTCGAGCAGTACGCCCGGGTCGTAGTTCGATTGGAAGCTGGCGAAGCTCGCCCCATCGCGCAGTTGGATGTGCAGATGATTCCTCGTCCTGCCGAATTCCCGTCGCCGCGTGCGAGCCAGAGTGACGCCCTTTCGTCCCTACGCTCCAAGCTGGAACAAGAAGTCGCCCTCGATCGTTTTTCCGGAGCGGTGCTGGTCGCAAGCAATGGTAATCCTATCTTCAGCGGCGCCTACGGATTAGCCGACCGTCAGAACAAGATCTCCAACGTGCTGCAAACTCGCTTTCGCTTGGGCTCGATGAACAAGATTTTCACGGCGGTTGCCGTGTTGCAACTCGCAGAAGCCGGCAAAATTAAGCTGGATGATGCCATCGGGAAATACATTCCCGCCTATCCAAACCGGGAAGTAGCTGCGAAGGTGCAAGTGAGGCATCTGTTGACGCACACCGGCGGTACAGGCGACATTTTTGGCCCCGACTACAATGCGCACCGAACGGAATTACGTGATTTGCAGGATTACGTGAAGCTCTACGGCGGTCGAGGTCTGGAATTCGAACCCGGTAGTCGCTGGGCGTACAGCAATTATGGATTTCTTCTGCTCGGCTTTCTCATCGAAAAGGCCAGCGGACAAACCTACTATGACTACGTACGGGATCACATTTTTTCTCCGTTGGGAATGTCGCGCACTGGCTCAGAGCCGGAAGATGAAGTGGTACCCAACCGGGCCGTCGCCTATACCCATGCGGGGGGTGATGAACATTGGCAGCCGAATCGGGACACCTTGCCCTACCGCGGAACATCGGCTGGCGGCGGGTATTCTACTGTGGAGGACTTGCTCCGGTTTGCCAACGCACTCACAACTCACAAGCTCCTCAGTCCCAAGTCGCTGGACCTGCTTGTAAGCGGCGAGCCCGTTACATCAGGAGGCAAGAGCTACTCGTTTGGTTCGGGAGGGCGAACTTGGGATGGTGTCAGATATTTTGGGCATAACGGTGGATTTCCAGGAATGAATGGCGATTTGGAGATTTCTTTGCAATCCGGTTACACAATCATCGTGCTTGCGAATATCGATCCTCCGGCAGCGCAGCGCATTTCGGAATTCATCGGGAGCAGGCTTCCGGAGTCGGCAAATCAGAACGTACAGTTGATTGGCCGATGAATGAACCTTACTTAGAGACTCACTCATAGCCGGGTGCCCCGGCCTTAACTTCAACTCCCGAGGGTGCCCCGTTCAAGCTCTGCTTGAGCGGGTATTTTCGGGTGTGCCCAATCCGCACAATTGAAATCCCAAACGGCTGAAAATGCCTAGGTCACCAATCTCTCCCTATGACACAAAAGTTCGGAAATCGTCTGCTAGGGCCGACCAAATGTTAATTTTCAATCCCGAGAGTTATAAGTTCGAGGTTCCCACCCTTGCAAGAGCGCAAGAGTCTGCCCCGAGCGAAGCCGAAGGGATGGGGCACCTTCGGTCGTGGTGGTCTCAACGAAACTTACAAAGGGCAGGTCACCCTGCCTGCTCGTAAATTTTTGCCTTGATATGGAAGAACTGAATGCCTTGAAAGGCACAGTAGATCAAGCCGGGAATGCCGTCGAGAAATCCCAGCCGCAGTAGGTACTTGTAAAGGAAGAAAAATAACGGCGAGCCTGGGACGCCAAAGAATCTCTTTCGTAGCCAGCGTCGCCGTTCCGCCTGATTCCCAAAGAGTCGCGGCTTCAACGCCGACTTATCTTCCTCGGCACTCCAAACGCGCGCCTCCCAATTCGAATACTCGTTATGTTTTTGGATATACCTGGCCAGGCTCTCGACATTGTGATGCAGCAGTCGCGCCCGCAGCTTCGCCGTCGCGCCGTTTACCCTGACGTGCTCGTGCACTTCCATGTCGCACATCGAGGTGTCTTGATCCTGCGTGCGGCACTCGAACTGACCGCGCCCGCGCCGGAACAGAGACAGCTTGCAAAAACTTGCGCCGCAATGCCGCAGCCGCCGTCCCAGAAAAAACATGTCCAGGCCAACGTAGTAGCCATCGATCTTTGACGTTTTGATCGCGCGCTGCAATTCGTTGCGCAGCTCAGTCGTCAGCGACTCGTCAGCATCCAGCAGCAGCACCCAATCGAATGCGAGCGGCAAGCTGTCCAGCGCCCACTGCCGTTTCTTCGGCCATCCGCCGCGATAATGAAATTGCGCCACCCGAGCCCCGAATGCGCGCGCGATCTCTGCCGTCTCGTCCGTACTCTGCGAATCGACAACGTGGATTTCCCCAAAGCCGCGCAGTGACTCCAGGCATCGCGCCAGGTTATGGGCTTCGTTGCGCACGGGAACAATCACGCTGATGGGCAGCGTTACCGGTCGCGGATCGGCATCCGAATCATCAACAGCAACAGCCCGTTCCGCGGTTTCTGCGAGTTCAACCGTTCTGTGCACAGAGGAGAGATTCAGCCGCCATCTTACTTGAGACGCCTCTGCGGAAAACTTTGCTGGGAGTGCACAAGTTTGTACTCCGAGACGCCTTCGCCATCCTTTATGCTTTCGCGGTGGCTACTGCGGCAACTTCTCCGGAGTTAAAGACTAGCGTTGCTGAGTTCTGGAACGCCGAGCCGTGCGGCACCCGATATCTTGAGCGCGAGTCTGATTTCACCGCTCATGCTCGGTCGCGTTACGCTCTTGAACCGCACATTCCTCGGTTCGCGAAGTTCAACGAATCGGCGGGCCTGCGCGTCCTCGAAGTAGGTGTCGGCATGGGCGCCGACTACGAGCAGTGGCTCAAGGCAGGAGCAAACGCTACTGGAGTCGACCTTTCCGCGACATCTTTGGCGCAAGCTCGCCGCCGCTGCGAACTGGCCGGACTAAAACCTGATTTGCAGTTGGCCGACGCCGAGAACCTTCCGTTCGCGGACAAGACCTTCGATGTCGTCTACTCCTACGGCGTCCTGCACCACAGTCCCGACACCGCAAAGTGTCTTCGCGAGGCCTGGCGAGTTTTGAAACCCGGCGGCGAAGCCAGAATCATGCTCTATCACCACCGCTCGATAACGGGATTTCTACTTTGGCTTCGCTATGGCATGTGGCGTGCACAATCCATCCGGCAATGCGTTTATGAGCGTCTCGAGAGTCCGGGGACGAAAACCTTCACGGTTGCCGAAGTGCGGTCGGTTTTTGTGGGATTTTCGAATCCGCAATTCGCCGATCTGCAACAAAACGATTTGCGATTCGAGCAAGTCTTCAGCCCCGGAGACCTGCTGCTGCACAGGCCCTCGGCGCGATTTCAAAGTCCTCTATATCGGCTTGTCTGGAAGCTCTTTCCACGCAATCTGGTCCGCAAATTCGGCAAGCGATGGGGACTCTTTCTGCTCATCACCGCGCGCAAACCCAAGTGAACGCTCGACGGTTTGAAGTAAGCGGGCGAGTGTCATGCCTCACGGTCCAGAGAGTACCGTTTAATCCTGGGAGTTATGAGTTCGAGGTCCCCGCCCTTGCAAAGAGCACAAGGATGGGGCACCCTCAGTCGTGATCCTCTCAACCCGCTGAGGACGCTGAATGCTGAGATACGAACTTATCAGTCCAAAACTGATCGTTTCCCGCACTGCGTATCACTATTATCGCGCCTCCGCATGCCTCTCCATACTCCTGTTTGTCTTGTTGTGGATCGTCATCACTGAAAGAAGTCTTCCGGATATCTTTGCTCCAGTCGAGCAGTTTCTATTGCTCGTATTTGCCATTGCAGCGGCCAGTACGATCGCGGGAATGGAAGTCTTCTTGTTCCGGTATGACAACTCGCAACCGCTAAAGCAAGTGTTTTGGTTTTGCGTGATGCTCGTTCCCCTGTTGGGGGCTGCAACCTACTGCTTTGTCGTTTATTCGCGCTCACATTTGTTTAAGCCTAGTGCTGAGCGGCAAACGCCACATCCATTCAGCAAGATCTGAGTCTAATCGCTTGAGAGGGCACTTTGGATTAGCCTCGGGGAGCGCAATTTTCTATTCGGGAGTTAGATTATGCAACCTGTTTTGATTTCGAACGCGACTACAATGGCGCTTTCCGATGTGGGATCGGTTGCTGTGCCACTGGGCCAACCGGTAGCTCAACTGAAATGTTCCGAGGCGGTTTCGTTACCGGATAAGCAAGTCGAGGCCGGCGTGTGGGAATGCACACCTGGCGTGTGGTCCCGCCAGGTGAAACAGGCCGAGTTGTGCCATTTTGTCGCTGGTCACTGCTTCTTCACACCGGAAGGTGGCCAACCGATCGAGATAAGGGCGGGCGATGCTGTCTTTTTTCCACCCAACTCTCGTGGAGTCTGGGACGTAAGGGAAACCGTGCGCAAAACATATGTCACGTTCACTTACTAAACGCCTCGGCCTGTTTCAGTTTTTACGGTTGGCGTAATATCGGCTGATTAGATAACCGTGTCGGCTCCCAGCCGCCGAGTAAACCTGGGTTACTCCCCGGAGATCGAATCGCGCGGCGCAACTGCGCATTGGCTTTCGCTGGGAGAGTTCTCCAAGCTCATCGAAACTTTCCGCGCCGCGAAGGCCTTGCTCGCGCCGTCATGGCAGAACGATGATTCTGCCCTTCATTCCGAGATCATCGTGAAGCGCGCAGATAAACGGATAAACCCCAGGATTCGTGAACGTGACGCGAAAGCGTGTCGTTCCCACTGGAGCTTCTGGTAATCCGATTTGCCCTAGAGGCGAGGCAACGATGAAACCGGAGTGCACGCTGTCGGAAGTCGAACTGATGGTCGCGTGCAGTGCGCCGTCCGCATCCGGGCTTACATTGCCTGAAGGAGGGAAAGGTTGCGCTGGTTCCGTTCCAAAGGTAATGGTGTGGGGCATGCTGGGATCGTCATTGGTCCATTCCACGGTGGCCCCGGCGTGAATGATCAGTTCCGGTTGTACAAAACGCATCAGCGAGATCGCGTTGTGCCCGCCGCCGGTGGCTAGAGTCTTTCCCGCTCCAACCACAATGGCATTCGGAGAGCCCATGTGCTGATGGGCCTGCCCCCGATTGAGTTCAGCCAACAGATCGCGGGCTTGGTTTGCGGCCTCCTTGTCGTAGAAAGACTGCCCGTGCGGAAGCGCCGTGGAGGGGTCGAGAACGTGAACCGTGGCGGTCATATCGGGATGTACCAGACAAACAAGCTTGAAATTACCGGGGGTCGGGAACATGACATTGAAGGTCTGGCCAGAGACCATGGGCGGAGTGCTGACGCAAGTGGAGCCATCAAAAGACGCCGCACCGACCGAGAAACCCGGACATCCGACAAAAAACGGCGGGCGCACCTGTCCGGCAGTAAGGAATGTGATGGTGTGGATTTCGTCGGCGCCAACCGTCCAATTAACGGTATCGCCGGCGTGAATCCAGAGCTCATTGGGAAGGAAAGCAACAACTTGCCGCCCTTTGTCCTGGCTCTGTGCTCCGACCGCGGCTTGCCAGGTTTGGGCTTGGATTGAGACGGGAAGTAACAGCGCAACGGGCAACAGCCAAAACCACGAAGTGGATAGATGTTTCACTCTCAAATGACGCATGTTACGGGCCTCCTCACGAATGAGCGGTTGAAACCAACGCCCGTACAGATTCACCCGAAGCGGTGATGGAAGTCTTTGGAGTTTCCTGAAAATTTCTGAGAAGATATGAAACGCCGTGCCCGCTCCACCAATCCAGTTCTATGAGTTCGGCGATTTCTGTGTTGACGCGAGCCAGCGCCTTTTGGCACGCGACGGCATGCCCGTGCCGCTGACGCCCAAGGTATTTGACACTCTGCTTCACCTGGTGCAGCGCAGTGGAACAGTGCTTGGCAAGGAGATGTATCTGTGAATCCACCGTTGCCGGCGATTTAAGGGTGTCGACTGGCGAATCCCGAGCCAAAACATTGTGGCTTCTGATAAAAGGGGCCACCACCAAAACCAAATCAAAAGCGTCGGACAGGACTGTCCGACCCACACGGGTATAGATCGGGCAGCGGATCATTTGACCCGGGAAAACGTCCCCGAAGAGCCCGAGCGTTAAGATTAGCATCGACATGCACACAACCATTCTCGCCGTATTTCTTGAGACCTCTCGCACCCCGGTGTCGATGTGCAGCGCCGGCATCCTGATTTTCCTGATTGCGCTGTGGGCTGCGAAGACCGATATCGCGCGGGCCCGCGGCCTCGACAAGATCGTTGCCTTGAGCAATTTGTGTTTCGCCATCCCCTTGGCGGTCTTCGGCGCCCTGCATCTTTCGGCCGCAGAATTCGTCCTGCCCATAGTGCCGCAATACATGCCGTGGCGATTGTTTTGGGCCTATTTGGTCGGCTTGGCGTTGCTGTCCGCGTCTTTGAGCATTGCTACAAAAATTCAGGTGCGCTGGTCCGGCCTGCTGTTCGGGATAATGATGTTTCTCTTTGTAGCGATGTTGATGGTCCCAGGGGCTCTGGCCAACCCCAGAGACAGGTTTGCATGGACATTGGTCATCCGCGAAAGCTCATTCGGGGGCGGAGGCTGGATTCTTGCGGGAACCGCCCTGCGAGAGCAAAGCCGCGGGCCAGTGGGAAGCGTGCTGATAACCGTGGGCCGCGTGTTGGTCGGGATCGCCGCCATATTTTATGGCGTTGAGCACTTTCTGCACCCAGCAGGAGCTCTCGGAGTCCCGCTGCAAAAACTGACGCCTGCGTGGATTCCGGGCCGCCTGCTCATCGGCTATCTGACCGGCGCAATTCTTCTGGTTGCCGGGGCATGCATTCTGCTAGGCAAGAAGACGCGTGCTGCGGCGACATATCTCGGCACGTGGATTCTGCTGCTGGTCTTGTTCGTCTATGGGCCGATCCTGATCGCGCAGATGTCTGACCCGAGCACCGCGGTCAAGATTGAGGGGATCAACTACTTTGCGGACACGCTGCTGTTTGCCGGAGCGATTCTCGCACTCGCCAGCGCGATGCCACGCACGGATTAAGATGGCCGTGGGGCCAGGAAGCACCTGGCTCGGTGTCTAATCGGACTATGAGGCTTCATCGCAGATTACTGGTTCTGCCACTATTCGGGTTGTTGCTTTTCGGCGTTGGGAGCTACGCTTCCTATCGATTCAACCAGCGCCACATACTTCATAAGTACTACTGGTGGTCGTCCATTCGTCTTGATCGCGATCCGCTCAACCGGCATCCGGACGTCATCCGCTCGCGCAAGTCGGTAGATGAAGACGGCGTTCAGTGGGAGCCGGAATCAATTTGGGTGGATCCTGGCGGGCTGGCCGTATTTCTCACGGCATCTGCATTTCCAGCATTCTTTCTAAGCAAGGCACTTGCCCACGCCATTGGTCGGCTTGGTGTTTCTGAGGTGACGACGTTCGTGATTTCAGTTCCCATTCTGATGTTTGCTTGGTATTACTTCCTAAGCTGGTCAGGATTTCGAATAGTTGGGCGTTTGCGGAGACGCCACAGGGTTTGAGAGGACTGCTTCATCGACTAAACAGGTGCGGCTCATTTATCAGTTAGTCCCGTAACATTGCATTCCACTCATTGTCCGGACAACAAAAACTCGGCATTATCGCAGGCAACGGACGCTTCCCATTCCTGGTGCTTGATGCTGCCCGCGCGCAAGGCTACGAAGTTGTGGTGGCGGCGATCAAAGAGGAAACTTCCCCGGAGATCGAATCCCGCGGCGCAACCGTACACTGGCTTTCGCTGGGAGAGCTTTCGAAGCTCATCGAGACTTTTCGCCGCGAAGGCGTGACTCGCGCCGTCATGGCCGGACAGGTGAAGCACAAGCAGATTTTTTCCAGCATCCGTCCCGACTGGCGGCTGGCGAAGCTGCTGCTCTCACTCGATCTGCGCAACACCGACGCGCTTCTCGGCGCGGTCGCGAAGGTTCTGGCGGACGAAGGCATAGTTCTCGAAAACTCCACCGCGCTGCTCGAGCCTTTGCTCGCAAAAGCTGGCGTACTGACCAAGCGCGCGCCGTCAGATCAGGAAAAGAAAAACATCGACTACGGACGCAGCGTGGCGCGTGGTCTCGGTGAATACGACATCGGGCAGACGGTCGTGGTTGCAGGAAATGCATGTGTCGCCGTCGAAGCCATGGAAGGCACCGACGCGACGATTGATCGAGCGGGGCAAATAATGGCTTCGCTGGAACCGGGCGCCTCGGCGCTGGTACGAAACTTGACCGTTGTTAAGGTGGCAAAAGCAAAGCAAGACATGCGTTTCGATGTCCCAGTGATTGGAGTGAAGACGATCGAAGTTATGCAGAAGGCCGGAGCGACTTGCCTCGCACTGGATGCTGGCAAGTGCCTGCTGATTGATGGGGGCGCGGTGGTGGTGGCGGCAGATGCTGCGGGGATTGCGATTGTGGCGGAGTGAGCTCGGAGCATTGAACTGCGAGCAGCGAGTTGCGAGTTGCGAGTTGCGAGCAACATAAGCTCAGCTAAACTTTCAAAATAAGTTGTCATCCCGAAGACGCGTTTGCGCGACAGAGGGACCTTACGATGCGATTGCATCTGCGCTGCGGCCGAGAGGGCGAAGTGCGAGTTGTACATGCGGACGTGCTGAATCCCATTTACGACAACAACTCTGCACGATGACGTAAGGTCCCTCTCCCGCCCGCTTATCAGCGGGCGAGTTCGGGATGACAAGTGGTTGAGGATTTGGCCGAGTGCTGATTACGAGTGCTGATTACGGGTGCTGATGACGAGTGCCCGAATGATGAGTGCTGATGTGCTGATGACGAGTGCCAAATGCTAAATTATTGATATGTCGCTGATCGATCAAGTTGTTGACCAGCTCCACCGCGCGTTCGACGGTGAAGCGTGGCATGGGCCGTCGTTAATGGAAGTCCTTGAAGGGATCGATGCCGAGACAGCTGCGGCCCGTCCGATCCCAGGCGCTCACAGCATTTGGGAATTGGTGCTGCACATCACCGCGTGGGAAGAGGTGGTGGCGAGGAGAATTCAGGGCCAAGCCGCCACGGTGAGTGATGAGGAGAACTTTGGTCAGAAATCCGGCCACAAATCTGGGCAGAAATCCCCGGCGACCGATAGCGCCTGGCGCGACGCCGTAGCGAAACTGCGCGACACACATAACAACCTGATCAGGCTGGCTGCGTCGCTCTCTGAAACGCAGCTGAACGAAATAGCTCCAGGCAAGGATTACAGCTTGTTGTTCATGCTGCTAGGGACAGTGCAGCACGCGGCGTATCATGGCGGGCAGATTGCATTGCTGAGACGGTCGCGCGCCTAGAACGGCGATGAATGTCAGCGCAGCAGGGCTGACGCTGCCCATAGGATCGGCGCTTCACCGTGCAGGTCGCCAGTGTTGCGCTTGCGATCGAGGTAGTACTGAAGATCGTTCTTCTTGCCAGTGCCCTCGCATACATTGCGAATATCTCCATTCGGCTCCAGGTATGTGATCAGCGCCAGCCAAGCCTTTCGAGCGGCAGGGGCGTAAGTCTTTTTTGCAATCCAGCCGTTTTTTACGCCGGTGATCATCGCGAAAGCGAACATCCCTGTGCTGGAGGATTCAGGCCAGGCCTCGGGGTGATCGAGCAGTTGCCG
>Ga0075425_100007326_pt1 | contig 11656 bp, 9 predicted proteins | sample SoiMethybrSBSTD4_FD_75300 | JGI IMG/M metagenome (GOLD analysis project Ga0075425, IMG submission 75300) | Bulk soil microbial communities from a Populus tree surrounding site in Tennessee, USA - Soil MetaG P. TD hybrid SBSTD4 | ecosystem: Environmental > Terrestrial > Soil > Tree plantation...
GCAGCTGCAAGACGCCGGTACTGCTCACGCGACACCGGCGAGGTATTCTCGTCGACGACAATTTTGCCCGCGAGCTGCGCGTCAACATGATGGAGAAGTGATCCCTCCGAACGGTCCTCGTTCGACTTGCGCTCGACCGGCATTGCAGCGGGTGGCGTCGGCGGTGGCGCCTCGACGATCTCTGGAGGCGCGATCGGCGGCGCCTTTGCCTCGACAGGAAACGGCTCCTGCGCGAGCTCCGCAACATCGCCGGCAACCGCCACTCCACTGATGGGACTGTGAATGGTTTCGGCCAGCCGTGTACCGTCTTCCGCAGCGCGCCTCAGCGCCTGATCGACCCGACTCATTGCTTCTCCTTAGAAGAAAGAAAACAGCCGGCGCTTGCCTTGTACTGCTTCGAACATCGCCGGCCGGGCCGATTCATCGTCGGCCGCATCGTCCTGAAGAACGCGCGCCGGCCCGCTGCCATTGCCGGGCGTCGCCAGCACCGGCTTCTGCGCCGAATACGCGACCGTCTCGCGCGAACCGTCTGCCCGCGTCTGCCTGGGTGCCGTGGACGCGTCGTAATCGAAGTCGCGGCACACTTCGTTGACGATGCGCGTTCCGACCGGCCGTTCGCCCGTGGCGAAGCCCGCCAGCAGCGCATTGTCCGCAAGGACGTTGATGGTGCGCGGAACGCCGCGTGCCTGTTCGTGGATTACCACCACCGCTTCACGCGTGAACACCTCGGAGCCTGTACCTCCGGCGGCTCGAATGCGGCCGGTGAGATAGGCTGCGGTTTCGCGCAGTGCCAGCGGCTTCAGCTCGCAGCGCAGCACGATGCGCTGCTTCAACTGGCGCAGCGAAGCCTCATTGAGGCGCATGGCGATTTCCGGCTGGCCGGCGATGATGACCGACAGCAGCTTGTCCGACTCCGTCTCGATGTTCGCGAGCAGGCGGATTTCCTCGAGCAGTTCGAGCGGCAGACTTTGCGCCTCGTCGACAATCAGAACCGTCGTTTCGCCTACCTGCTGGCGACGCCGCAGCAAGTCCTCGAGCTCGATCAGCAACGCCGCTTTCGACTCCCGCGCATGAATGCTGAGACCAAAGCGGACGGCTAACAGCTCCACGAACTCGTCGCGTGTCAGTGCCGGGTTGTTCACGTGAACGCAATGGACCCGCTGTGGCTGATCCTCGAGCGCCGCGCGAATAATGGTGGTCTTACCCGCCCCCGCCTCGCCGACCAGCAGCGTGACACCCTTGCGGCTGGCAATGGCGTACTGCAGGTTGCTCAGCGCCTCACGGTGCATCGGCGTAAGCACGAGATAGCGCGGGTTCGGCGTCAGGTCGAACGGGCGCTCACGAAAACCGAAGAACTGCTCGTACATCAGCGGCTCATCGAACCAGGGTGTAGACGACCACGGCGACGCAGGCGACAAACGACGCGGCGCATCCGACGTTCAGGGCAATACGCCTGCGCCGGGCGCGGCGATGCTCGTCGCGTGACTGCATGAACGGCACGGTGGCAAGGACCGGCAGCGAGAGGACGCTGTTGATTTCGTCGTCGGTATTGAAGCTGGCGTCGCGGTACTCGAGCAGCGCGATCAACAGCAGACCGCCCGCCAGGCCGCCCGCCATGCCAAGCAAGCTGATCGCCAGCCGATTCGGGCTGTACGGTTTTTCCGCCAGACGCGCCGGATCGAGCAGCTTGAACTGTTCGCCAATCTGGCGACGCTCGAGGTTGGCGGCGATGCGCGATTCCTCCTTCTTCGACAGCAGGCTCGCATACATAGTCTGCATCGTCGTGTAGTCGCGCGTGAGCTCGGTCAACTCCGACTCGCGAGTCGGCACGACATCGACGCGCTTCTGGTACGCCGCGACGAGCGCGCGGAGGCGCTGTTCGTCCGCTTCCTTGAGGGCGATCTGACGCTTCACCTGATCCAGATCGGACTGCAGGTCCTTCAGGCGGCCGCGTCGTTCGGCCTCGGCGGGAGTAATCTGCTTGTCCGGATCCGCCGCGTCGGCACCGAACTTCTCTTCGAGCTCGTGGACGACGCGCTGCATCCGCAGCACGTCCGGGTGTTCCGGCTTGTAGCGGCGCTGCAGGGCGGCGAGCCCGGCTCGCGCGGCGGCCAGCTGCTGCGCGGGTGTGGCACCCGGTATATCCCCGTCCGGCGACGCGAGCTGGACAGTCGCACTGTCTGTAGGCGCCTGCTGCTCGACATCCGCGATCTGACGCTGCAGCAGCAGCTGCCGGTCGCGGTCGCGATTGAGAGACTCGACGTTGGCTTGAATCTGCAGCTGCGCGTTCTGAATGGCCTGCATGTTGGACTCGAGCTGCGACGGCAGCTCGCCGGTATGCAGTCGCCGGTACTCCTCCAGCTTGCGCTCCTGTTCCACCAGACGGCGCCTCGCGTCTTCGAGCTGCGCCTCGAGGAACTGGTTGGTTCCGTCGGCCAGCACTTCGCGATCGTGCAGATTCTCTTCGATGAAGAGCCCCGCCAGCCGCTCGGTCACTCGCATCACCGTGCGCGGTTCGGTCCCCGAGTAGGTCACGCGGAACGCGTCACCTTTGACGACCTGGATGTTGATGTCCTTGCGCATGCCTTCAACGACATCCTCCATGATCCCCGTGCGCCGCTCCTGCTCGTAGAGGTTGAAGTCCTGGATGATTCGTTCCAGCCGCGTGCGGCTGAGGATCTGCTGTGCGATCGACTGCAGCCGATCCTCGATGCGCGTGGTCACGGTCGATCGGACGTAGCTCTCGGGCACCTGCTGCGGCACCACGAGAATGAGCGTTTCCGACCTGTACTTGTCGGGAAGCAGACGCGCGATCACCGCCGTGGCCGCGGAAATCAGCGCGAGCGGAAGCAGCAGCATCCAGATTCGACGCCGAATCATATAGACGGCATCAGCAGCCGTAATCGTCTTACCGGGAAGCATCTGTTCTCCTCGCCCGCGATGTCGGTGTGCGCGACATGAAGTGCGCCATTACGGCACGATCACCGTGTCGCCCGACTTCAACTCGATGTTCTGCGACACGTTCTTGCCCTTGATGAAGTCCTGATAGTTGAACTTGTGGCTGACCGGTTTGCCGTTCTCGGTGCGCACGATCTGAATCTTCTTGGAGTCGGCGTAGTCGCCCACCCCTCCGGCCATCGCAATCAGCTGCAGGACCGTCGTTTTCTCGAGCAGCGGATAGATGCCTGGTTTGCCGACCTGCCCTGTGATGTAGATGCGACGGCTGTTGATTGTCTTCACGACAACGCTGACCGAGGGGTCCTCAATCAGCTTGCCCGCCTTGTCGACAATGCTCACGCGCAGCGCCTCTGGTGTCAGTCCCGCTGCCTGCACGTCGTTCAGCAGCGGCAGCGAGATCTTGCCGTCGGGCCGCACCTGCACCTCGGTCGACATGTCCTTGTCGCGCCAGAACACGATGTTCAGCACATCATCGCTGCCGATCACGAAATCGGGTGGTGTCTGGATGGCGCCGTTGATGACCGGAGCGGCCGTGACGGCCGCAGTCGCCAGGCCTGGAGCCGGTGGCTGCGGTGGTCTCGCAGGCGGTGTCTGGGCGTCGGCAACACTCGCCCATGCAGCGCACGCGAAGACGAGAGCGGCGGCGAAGATGATTCGGCGCATCAGCGATACTCCTTGAACGGCACCTGGCAATCGTGTTTGCGGAGGAAGTTGAGGAATCGCTTGTAGTCGCCCTGCTCCATGTTGAACAGCCGCGCGACGATCTTGTAGTTGCCCCGGGCTTCCTGCAGCCCCTTGCGTACCACATCCCTGACGTTCGCGCGGGTGATCTCGCGCTGCATGTACAGGGGGTAGACGACATTCCAGAACGACTGGCGCTCTTCGATCAGCCGCTGATACAGATCGTCCGCGATCGTGCGGCGGCGCTCGACCTTCGGACGCGTCGTTCCGTCGCGGCGCGCGCGGAGCTCCGCTGGCAGCTGCTCCGGCTCGATCGGCTCGGTGCCGCCCTGCACGGCAACGCGTTCGATGACGTTCTGCAGCTCGCGGACGTTGCCCGGCCATGAATACGAGACCAGCAGGGCCATCGCTTCCGGTGAGATTTCGCGGGTGATGTCGGTGAACTTCGCCAGAAAGTGCAGTGCGAGCGACGGAATGTCCTGCTTGCGTTCACGCAGAGCGGGAACCGACAGATGGATGACGTTCAAGCGGTAAAACAGATCTTCGCGGAACAGCCCCTCGCCAATCATGTGACGAAGGTTGCGGTTGGTCGCGGCGACCACGCGCACGTTCACGCGCTTGACCACGTGATCGGCGCCGACCTTCTGCAGCTCGCCCGTTTCGAGAAATCGAAGGAGGAGACCCTGCATGCGCAGCGTCATCTCGCCGATTTCATCGAGGAACATGGTTCCGGAATCGGCCATCTCGAGCTTGCCCAGCCGGTCCCGGTAGGCGCCGGTAAAACTGCCGCGCACATGGCCGAACAATTCGGATTCGAGCAGGGTCTCGGGAAGACCGGCGCAGTTCACCGCGACGAATGGCCGGTCGCACCGGACACTCTCGGTATGAATGGCGTGAGCGACGAGCTCCTTGCCGGAGCCGCTTTCGCCGGTGATGAGCACCTTGGCGTCGGAGCGGGCCACGCGTGCGATCTCGGCCTTGAGATCCGTCATCGCGGGACTTTCCCCCACCAGCAGGCCTCGTGTGTCCCTCATGCCTCGCTTCCGATCGGGCCACTCACCTGTCTTGGTTTCTACAAGCTCTCGCAAGACCGCCATACTCCCTATGAAAGTGAAAAGGCGTTATTCGCCGGATTGGAGACCTTCTGAGCAAGAAGGTCGCCACACAGCCATGGAGGTAGCACCAACGTCCGCAAGTGAACTTGGGCGAGAAGGTTAGGGGTTTTGCGCCGTTACAGGCTTTTGACCGGCGATGACATTTGCGAAGTCTGACAAAGACCTGAAAACCTCTTGAGAAAGGGGAATAAAAGTCTGCCCCAGCGATCCCTGGGCGGCGAGCTGTCAGATTTGAGGCGTCGGGCGCCACAAGCTCAGAATTCTTGCCCGACGGGGAATTCCGTTCCGCCTCGATGCGCCTTTCTGACCCGGGTTCCTGACATCTGCTGCTGATACCTGTTACTGGACACCTGAAACCTGACGTTATGGCCGGGCACGCCTGTTGCCATTCCATGTTCGATTCCGATGTCCATCACAGCGTCGACGGGTGTCGATCGTCTCATCGCCCGTCTCGATTGTTTCTCGTCGCCAATTGCGGCCGCGCACCGGCTGGCGGTCGCGCTCGCGGGCACTGTGACCGTGACGGACGTCGCGGCGGTGATTCTTCGACATGTCGTCGGTGCGCTCCGCACCGGCGGGGCCGCACTTGCGTTTCCAGATCCGCTGATGTCCTTTGCCGTCGCGGCCACGTATGGCGACGCCGAGCATGCCGCGTCGGCGCTGCGGGATGCAATCAACGGACGGGACGAATCCGATGCGGGGGAGCGCGGGCGCCACGTCTTGATTCAGGAAATCAAGGCGGGGTCCGAGGTACTCGGCATTATCGCCGTTGCGGATCGCCTCGACCATCAGCCGTTCACCCGCGCCGACCTCGCGCTGCTGGAATCGTTGAGCGCGCCGGCGGCTCTTGCCTTGGAACGCGAGGCCATGCGCGCGCGGGGCGACGAATTCGCGCGGGCGGCCGCCGTCGATCCGGTCAGCGGGTTGTTCAACCGCCGGCACTTCCAGACGCGACTCGAAGAGGAATTGCAGCGCGCACAGCGCGGCGACACGACCATCGCGCTGCTCATGATCGACCTCGATAACTTCAAGACTATCAATGACACCTATGGGCATACGGCGGGAGACGCGACGCTGCGGGCGGTTGCGTCGATTATTCGCCGTTCGGTCCGCCACTTCGATGTCTGCACCCGCTACGGTGGCGAGGAGTTCGCCGTCGTCATGCCGGAGAGCGGAAGCGCGACTGCCATGAGCGTCGCGGAGCGCATCCTGGCGCGCATTGCCGCCTGGGCTCCAGCTGAACCGCATCTTGCCGGCCTGAAGGTCACCGCAAGCATCGGCTTCGCGCTGAGCGAGCCGTCGCACACGATGGACGACCTCATCGCCCGCGCGGATAGGGCGCTCTACGAGGCCAAACAGCGCGGCAAGAACCAGGTGTGCGTCGCGCTATAGAGCCCGCGTCAAATTCTGCCATCAGCCAGAATTAACATTGGATCGAACGACCTGAGAGCCGCATAGGACACATGAGCGGCCGTAAGTCGCACACCCACTTACGGAATTAGCGTAAGGCGCCGCGCATGAAACGCTGTTCCAGCTCGTGCACGGCTGCGCATTAAACCTTGATTATCAGCATCCTAATGTCGTAATTCCTTCTCTTTTCTGCGCAGTGAAGATCTTTTTTCTGCGCAAACCGGATCTTTTTTCATCGAGATCGTCTATCCTCGTTCGGGTTGCACCGTTACCAGTCCCCCAACGATGAAGGCCCCGGAGGGCCAACGATGCAGGCGATCGCGAAAACCAGTTTGGAATCCTCCTCGGTGTTGCTTGGCAACAGCGCCACAACGGTAGCTCTGCGCCGCAACATCGAGATTGCTGCCCGGAGCAGCGCAAAAGTTCTGATCCTCGGCGAGACCGGTGCAGGCAAGGAGGTCGTCGCCCGCTCGATCCACGATGAAAGCGCGCGTCGTTCGCGTCCTTTCGTCGCGGTGAACTGCAGCGGCATTCCCGAGACCCTTTTGGAATCGGAACTGTTCGGCCACGTTCGCGGAAGTTTCACCGGCGCGTACCGCGACAAGCCCGGCGTGATCCGCCAGGCGCACGGCGGCACCCTGTTTCTCGACGAGCTCGGCGAGATGAGTCCCCGTATGCAGGCCGTCCTCCTGCGCTTCGCGGAAAGCGGCGAGATGCACCCGGTAGGCGCGGATGCCCCGGCGGCCCCCAGCGATGTACGGCTCATCACCGCGACGAATCGCGATCTGCGTGCTCAGATCGAGACCGGGAGCTTTCGTCAGGATCTCTATTACCGGCTGAACGTCATCGAGATCCGTGTGTTGCCGCTGCGCGAGCGGCGCGACGACATCCCGGAGCTGCTGCGGCACTACTTGGACCGCGCAGCCGAGATGCACGGCACCTCGCGGCCGACTCTGACCGATGCGGCCGAGGAAGCGCTTGTCGCGTACTCGTGGCCCGGCAATGTGCGCGAATTGAAAAACATCGCCGAGCGGCTCGCCCTGGCCGATTGGCGTCGTGCGATCGCCGCGGATGATCTGCCGTTCGAAGTCCGCATGAATGGCAAGCCGGTGTTCGTGGCGCCGGCTCCGACCCGCGAGCAGTGGCCGGCGACAACGCCAGTTACACGTCCCACCGCACCAGGTCAGCCCTCGCCGACCGTCGCGCGATTGTTCGATCGTTTCGCTGCCGGCGAGGATTTCTGGACGGTTATCTATCAGCCGTTCAAGGCGCGCGAATTGACGCGCCAGGATCTGATGGACCTGATCGACGCGGGACTGAGAAAGACGGGCGGCAGCTATCGCGACTTGCTGGGCGTCTTCAACTTGCCCATCACGCAGTACAAGCGGTTCCACGCGTTCCTGTATCAGCACAACTGCAACCTGCCGGTCGGAACCTATCGCCGCATGGCGAAGGCCGACGCGACGCCCGCGCGCGTGCCGCGACGCGCCGGCGCCGCCTGCTGATCGCACCTGCTCGGCAACGCCAGCGCCCGGAAACATCGACGCCGACATCTCCAGTCGGTAGAGTACTGATCGGCTGGAGCCCAACCACACGTGACGCGTCGTGCGTTTTTGCTGATTTTCGGCTGCCTCGTCGTCGCTCTTGCCGTCGTCGGCAGTCAACTGCGCGATCTGCCGCAAGCGCGCGGAACGCGCGCGCGACGCGTTCCGCCGAGCGGGCCGCTCGCCGCGTCGTTCATGAGGGTCCTCTGTCGCCTGCCGGTGGATGCGGAAACGCTGCAGTGGGACAGCCGTCCCATCGACCAGACGATGCTCGAGCAGACGCTGGGCGCCGAGGAGGACGCGGATCGCGTTCGCAAGATTCGGCCGGTCTATTACGAGGTGCTTCGTCGTCAGGCGACGATCGAAGACTGCGGAACGATCCGTGGCTGGGTCGATCGGAAGGCGAATCTCGACACCGTACGGCGCGAACTTGCCGCCCAACCCGAGGCGCGCCGCACCGCGCAGGTTCGTCAGGCGTTTGTTGATGCGCTCGGCCGCGATCCATGGGATTGGGACGTGCCCGCGCTGCGCAGATGGGTGAGCAGCACCTACACCGTCTCCGAGATTCGAAGTCGTCTGACGGCGCAGCGTCCACTCGTCGGCGTTCACTACTTCATGTGGTACCTGCCGCTGAACGGGTGGGGAAACGGCCTGACCAGCGTGGCCGCCGACGCGCCGCAGCCGATCATCGGTCCATACGACTCGAAAGACACCGACGTCATCTCATCGCATATCAAGCAGATCGAGGACGCCGGCTTCGATTTCGCGCTCGTCCACATCGTGTTTAACGGGCCGAGAACGTGGACCAATGCGCACATCTTCATGGACCGGCTCTCAGGTCATCGTCTGAACGCGGCCGTCGTCATTGACGGCCTGTACACGGAGACGCCCGAGGCACGCGCCATCTGGGTGCAGAAGGTGAAGGACGAGTTCGGCGGCCACAACCATTACCTCCGGCTCTACGGTCAGCCGCTCGTTGTGGTCTTCTCGGCGGAGCTCAACTTCGACGTGCCGGGTGTCATCATGCGGAATATGTACTGGACGTCCCGCTATACGCCGGGCAACAACTCGTTCAATCCGAACACCCGGCTCGAGCCGCGCGACTGGGCGTTCTGGAGTCCGACGCCGCAGCCGCTGACCAACGGGATGGTTCCTGTGATTCCCGGCTACAACGACGCTCCACTCGGGCGGCCGCAGACGATGGTGCATCCGCGGGAGAACGGGCGCTATTACGGCGAGCAATGGCAGCGCGCCATTGCACTGCACCCCGAACTGATCATCGTTTACGGATGGAATGAATACTTCGAGCAGACTGCGATCGAGCCGACGAACGTGTGGGGCTATCGATACCTGGAGTTGAGCGCCTGCTACATCGCGCAGGCGCATCGGGGCACGAACGGAGAGTGTCGATAACCGTCGTACCGCCCCGCCTCCTGTCTAGACCCGATACGAAGAGCCGCGCGGACCACTTAAGATGACCGCATGTCTCTTACAGAAACTCTCATTCAGGAATTCGAACGTGAATCCGCGACGACCCGGCGCGTGCTGGAACGCGTGCCGGCGGACAAGCTGACGTGGAAGCCGCATCCGAAGTCGATGTCCATCGGCGAGCTGGCGCTGCATATCGCCGAGGAGCCGGCGACCCTGGCGCCTACCGCGCTCACAGGCGGGATTGATTTCGGCAGGCACGTCAGCGTACGGCAGCCAGCGACCGCGAGTGAAATTCTCGGCAGTCACGATGCGGGCGTGATGATCGTCACCAACGTCCTGCGTCAACTCGGCGACGCAGGGCTGCAGCGGACCTGGAACGCAACGATCAACGGCGCGCCCTATTTCTCAGTGCCGCTCGCCGCTTTCGTGCGCAATGTGCTGCTGAACCACATCTACCACCACCGCGGCCAGCTGTCGGTGTATCTCAGGCTTCTCGATGTGCCGGTGCCGGCGATCTACGGTCCGAGCGCTGACGAAGCGCCGTTCGCGGCTCACCAGACGGCGGCCACCGCGTAAACGTCACCAAACGTGCGAGGGTGCGAACGGTCGCACCCTCGCACATATTTAGAGCGGCATCGCCCGTTTGTGCAGTGACGTGAGCGCCTGCCACCCGGCAGATACGGCGCCTTCCTGCCAGTCGGGCTCTGAGGTGGGAGCTGTTGCCGCGCAGCCGATGATGATGCGGTTGTCCACTTGCGAGAGCTGCTGCCGGCGGGCGGCTGCGGCGCCGGTGGCAAAGCCGCCCTGGCTGTACTTCACGCGTCTCCACCACACACCGTACGCGCTCTCGAACTCCTGACGGATCTGCGGATGCACTTTGCTGGCGTGGGTGAGCACGTGCTCGACGCGCGCCTTGATCGGTTGACCCGCCAGGCCGGCCACGTTCTGGTGCATGTACAGGCCGAGGAGCACCCCTTTGCGGGAGAAGTAATCGTGCGAGGGATACGAGAACTCGCCGAGGGGAAGGTTCGAGTAGAGATGTCCGCCGAAAATCTGATCGTCCTCCTCCCAGAAGCGCCGCTTCATGGCCAGCCCCATCTTGGCGCTATCGCTGTAGGTCGCCGCGCGCACCGCGCGCATCATCTCCGGTGACAGGTTGATGTCTACTCCGGCGAGTACCGTCAGCGGCAGACACGCGACCACGAAATCGGCGGTGGCGCGCGTGGTTTTACCGCTTTTCGTATCGAGGTAGATCACCTCGACACCCGAATCGCTCTGGTGAACGGATCGCACTTCTGCGTTGCGCGTGATGCGCTGCGGCGCGATGACCCGCTCGAACGCCTTTGGGATCTGGTCCATGCCGCCCACCGGTTGGAACATGGGCGCCGCCGTGATCCCGTCGGCCGCGGGGATCGACCGCAGGCGCCCGCCGAACCCGGATCGCAGCAGCGCGGCAAGTTCGTACGGTTCACCCGGCCCGCGTATCTCGAAGGCTTTATAGGTACGGTCAGATGAATCGAGGTAGCCCTGGGAGACGAGGTAGCTCACGAATCTCTGCTTGTCCTCGGCCGTCAGCGGCAGATCGAGTTGACGCTGGTTGATCGCCTTGACGAGCAGCTCGTTCGTGTGGCCGATCAGATCCGCTTTGACCTCCCGCAGCCGAACCCGTTTGTTCGCCAGCGGGTTTGACGGGTCGCCTTCGGTGAAGAAGTAAGACGCATCCGCCTCGTTCAGGAAGATCTGCAGCGGTACGCCAAGCTCCTTGCAGTAATTGAGTACGCCCGTATGCGTGTACGGAATCCGCCACGGCCCGGCATTCAGATACAGGCCTTCGTCAAACGCGCAGACCTGACGCTCGCCGTCGACTTCCGTGTGTTCGGTGCCGCGGCGGATCGTCCAGTTGATGCCGCCGACGCGGTCGCGCGCTTCGAGGATGTGAAAGTCGTAACCGAGCTTGCTCAACTCGTAGGCGACGACGAGGCCGGAAATGCCGGCGCCGAGGATGAGGACTTTGTTCGCAGCGGGGTGGCCGGTGAGTGCGGGTCGTACGCCCGCCTGTCCCGCCATCAGGTCCCACGCCGACATCGCCGTCATGACGAGCGACGAGCCGCCGACAGCGCCGAGCTGTTCGAGGAAGCGGCGCCGTGTCAACGCAGGATGCATGGCCCCTCTTTAGTGAACGCCCTCTGTCAGAAAGGCGATCAGCGGCGGGTAGGTCTTCTCGGGAGCTTCCATATGCGGCACGTGACCCAGGCCGGGAAGCAGCACCAACCGCGCATTGCCGTTCGGAATCGTCTCCGCGACGAACTTCATCCGCTCCCGGAAGATCGCCGACGAACCGGGCAGGCTGTCTTCCGCGCCGCCGAACACGAGCGTCGGCGCCTTGATATGTGCCCAGTCGTCGACGACGGGATCGGCATACTGCACCTGGTTGATCAGCACCTGCACCATGGCGAGACGCGGCCAGTCGGCGCTCAGCGTCCAGGCGTAGCGGATGCGGGTGTACTTCTCGAACTC
>Ga0075425_100007327_pt1 | contig 11653 bp, 11 predicted proteins | sample SoiMethybrSBSTD4_FD_75300 | JGI IMG/M metagenome (GOLD analysis project Ga0075425, IMG submission 75300) | Bulk soil microbial communities from a Populus tree surrounding site in Tennessee, USA - Soil MetaG P. TD hybrid SBSTD4 | ecosystem: Environmental > Terrestrial > Soil > Tree plantation...
TCTTCGATTTCGTCGAGCTCTTCTTCCAGGCGGGCGGTGTATTGCGGGTCGAATATGTCCTTGAAATTTTCAACGAGCAGGTCAGTGACGACCAGGCCGATTTCGGTGGGCACAAATTTGCCGCCCATCTTCTGCACGTATTGCCGCTCCTGGATGGTGCCCAGGATGGCAGCGTAGGTGGAAGGACGGCCGATGCCGCGCTCTTCCAGTTCCTTGACCAGCGAAGCTTCGTTGTAGCGCGGGGGCGGCTCGGTGAAGTGCTGCTCGGGCTTGAGCTCGCGCAGGGTGAGCGCCTGGCCTGCTTCCAGCGCCGGCAGCTTGTGCTTGAGCGCCTCGTCTTCCTCGTCCTTGCCTTCCTTTGACTCCTCGTACACTTTGAGGAAACCGTCGAACTTGAGCACGGAGCCGGTGACGCGGAACCAGTACTTAACGTCGCCGGCAGCGGCGTCAATGTCCACCGTGGTCTGGTCGAAGACGGCGGGATTCATCTGCGAAGCGACAAAACGCTGCCAGATGAGCTTGTAAACTTTGAATTCGTCTTCCTGCAGGTACTGCTTGATGGAATCAGGATGGCGGGCCGGGGAAGTGGGGCGAATCGCCTCGTGCGCCTCCTGCGCCGCCTTTTTCGATTTATAAGTGTTGGGAGCTTCCGGCAGATATTCGTTGCCGTATTGCGAGCCGATGTGTTCCCGCACCTCCGTGATGGCGTCCTGGGAGACGCGCACGGAGTCGGTACGCATATAAGTAATGAGGCCGACCAGGCCTTCGTCGCCGAGTTCCACGCCCTCGTAGAGGCGCTGGGCGAGCATCATGGCACGCTTCACGCTGAAGCGCAGCTTGCGCGAGGCGTCCTGCTGGAATTTGCTGGTGGTGAAGGGCGGAGCAGGGTTGCGGCGGCGCTCCTTTTTGTCCACCGAGCGCACCGACCACTGAGCCTGCTCGAGAGCCGCGCGGAGCTTCTCGGCTTCGTCGGCGTTGGGAATATCAATTTTCTCTTCGCCCTTGCCCAGGAAGCGGGCGTCAAAAGCGGGCCCTTTGTTGGCTGACAGGTGGGCGTCGAGGGTCCAGTATTCGACCTTCTGAAAGGCCTTAATTTCGCGCTCACGCTCAACAATGAGGCGGAGGGCGACGGTTTGAACACGGCCAGCAGAGAGGCCGCGGCGCACTTTATCCCAAAGCAGAGGCGAAACCTGGTAACCCACGAGGCGGTCGAGAACGCGGCGGGCCTGCTGCGCGTCCACCAGTTTCCAATCAATCTCGCGGGGCTGGGCGAAGCCCTCCTTTACGCCGCGCTGGGTGATTTCATTAAAGGTGACGCGATGCACGGGCACGCCGCCTTTTTTCTTCTTTCGCGTGCCGTCGCCCAGTTCTTCGGCGAGGTGAGCGGCAATAGCTTCGCCTTCGCGGTCCGGGTCAGGAGCCAGGTAGATGGCATCGGCATCCTTGGCCAGCTTCTTGAGCTTGGTCAGGACCTTCTCCTTGCCGGGGATGACGATGTAATCGGTTTCGAAGTCGTTCTGGATGTCCACACCCAGCTTGCTCTTGGGCAAGTCTTTGACGTGGCCGAGCGAAGCTTCGACCTCGTATCCGCGGCCGAGGTATTTCTTGATAGTTTTGGCCTTGGCCGGCGATTCGACGATGACTAGTCCTTTTGCCAATGGAACCTCAGGGGAGAGTTGTATTTCAAACTAGCACGATTCATCAAAAACGGCTATCAGCCGTCAGCTATCAGCTCTCAGCTTGTGCAGCAAAGATGCCAGCATTCGTTTCACTTCCGTTGCCTGAGATACAAGGACCTTATGGGCGGATTCGTTCACCAAGCCTAGATCATGGCTAAGCAGAAGCTGATATTCCAACTCGCTCGCTGAGCCCATCGCCATCTGCAAGAAGCGGCTCATGTCAGCATCTCCACCTCGGCCACAGCTCTCCGCAATGTTGGAAGCCACGGAGCAGCTGCACCCCCTCATTTGGCTGGTCAATCCGCACATTTCTTCCCTGGGGAAGCAGCGAGTACATTCGTAGACGGCGAGCGTCAGCCTGTGTGCTTTTTGCCAAACCTTAAGGTTCCTGAAATTTTGCATATAGCCTCCTCAGACCCTGCTTGGCTGAAAGCTGATGGCTGAGAGCTGATAGCAATTTTGTCCCTGTCAAAACGCCTTCACAAAATTCTTGCCGGGCAGTTGGCGTACCTTGCCCGCCAGTTCCAGTTCGAAGAGGGCGGCAAAAATCTCCGAGGAAGAAAGTTCAGGCTCCAGGCGTTCCACCAGCTCATCAATGTGGGTGGACTCGTCGCGACGGAGGAGGCTAAGGATGCGCCGCTCGTGAGGAGTGAGCGTGTCCTCTTCGAAAAGAGATGCAGTAGAGGGGGCTGAGGATTCAGACTCGGGAGGGGCGAGTTGCAGACGGATTTGAGTAGGGAGCTCTTCCCAGACGTCTTCCCAGGTGGCCACCAGCTTGGCCCCCTGTTTAATCAAGGTGTTAGGGCCCCAGGCCTGGCGGTTGGTTACATTGCCGGGAACGGCGAACATTTCCCGGTTCTGCTCCAGGGCGCAACGGGCGGTGATGCGGGTGCCGCTATACTCGCCGGCTTCGATGACCAGAACGCCCAAAGCCAGACCGCTGATGATGCGGTTACGGATGGGGAAATTCTGGGGAGCGGCGAAGGTGGCCATGGGGAACTCGGAGCATAAGGCGCCGCCGGTGGCGAGGATCTGGTCGGCCAGGCGCTGGTTTTCGCGGGGATAGATGACGTCCACGCCGGTGCCGAAGACGGCGATGGTTTTGCCCCGTCCCGCCAGGGCGCCCCGGTGGCCGGCAGCATCAATGCCGCGGGCCAGGCCGCTGACAATAATGAGGTGGCGCGCAGCCAGGTCGCAGGAGAGCCGCTCAGCCATGCCCAGGCCGTAAGGCGTGGGGTGGCGCGTGCCCACCACGGCCAGCGCGGGCTGGGAGAGCAGGTCCGGGTTGCCGCGCACGTAGAGCACCAGCGGCGGATCATAAATTTGGCGCAGTTGGGCGGGGTAAGTGGGATCGTCGAGCGTGACCATGGTGACGCCGGCGGCGCGGGCGCGCACCAGTTCTTCGCCGGCCAGCTCCAGCGATCTGCCAGTGGCCAGAGACTGGGCCGCCGCGACCGGAATGCCGGCTGCTTCCAGGCTGGTCAACGAAGCCTGAAAAAGGTGATCCACGGAGCCGAAAAATTCCACCAGATGGCGGGCTCGGGTGGGACCCAGGCCGGGGGTGAGAGCCAGGGCGACCCAGTGGAGGGCTCGGGTGTCTTCCATTCGCGGGGATGGATTCGTGCTCATGGTTGCAAGCCGAATAAGCAGCCGCTACGCCTCCTCCTACTCGGACTAAAGCACCAGCAGGAGGGAGTGTCAAGGAAGCGGGACACAGGAGGGATGTGAGCATTCGTGGGCGCGCTGGGTTCGCGCTCGCTCGAGGTGACAGAGTAGAGGGAGAGGAGATAAGGCAGCGGTGAAGTGCTGCCCACCCAAAAGCGGAGCGAGCAGAAAAGAAATGCACAGGTCCTTCGCTCGCGTGCTCCTCGCTGCGCTCGGTTCACGCTCGCTCAGGATGCCAGCGGAAATGGGTAAGGCAGCGCTAAAGAGCTGCGCCACGCGAGGGCGCCACAAAGCTACATTCCAGGTTGTCAGCTGAAGCTATTTTCGGCCGGCCGCTTCGACCGACTGCGTGGGGTCGGCGCCTTTCCAGCTGACATCGGCGGTGGGGCCGTAGGTGGAGGGAACTGAGCGATTCATCAGCCGCAGGTAGACCGTAAGCTGAGTGCGGTGATGGCAGGTGTGCAGCAGGCGCCGCCAGAAGATCCAGATCCGCTGCCGAGTTACGTCGAAAAATGGAACAGGCCGCAGCCACCAGTCTTCTTTTTGCGCGGCCAGGTACTTCAGCCTGGGCTGGGCCAGTTGCAGCATGCGTTGCGTGTAGTTGCCCACCGTAGGGGCTTTGGGCAGAACTTCCGGGGGCGGCGGTTCGGGAGCGCCCAGGAACTCGCCGAAAAAACGCCGTTCGGAAAGCAGCTGGTGCTTGAAAATCTCGAGAACCGGCTGAGAGCGTGGGTGCGGCTGGAAGGAAAGGTCCGCATCCGAAAAGCAGCGCCAGACGGCAATCACCTTGTTGGTCTCGCTGGCATAGGTGTCGAGCAAATGCTGAAACAGTGGGGAAGAGGCCCGCGGAATGCGCTCCTCGGGCAAAGCAGTGAATTCATAGTTCATCGCGACACCTCAAAGCGCGTATAGGTAGTTTCCCCGACGTCCCGCAAGCGGCATTAACCTCAACGGTTCCCAGGCTTGTACACTGCCGCACATCGCAGTGTAATGCCGGTAACGACCGGTCGAATGGCCGTGGAGCCATCTATGGAAACCCAAGCGGCGCCGCCCCTCCCCACCGCTGCGCCGGAAGCGCCAGAACACATCGAACAAAAGATACTTGCGCTGGACTGGCGCGACCTGCAGCTATGGTGCATCGGGGCCGGCATCCTGGTGGTCATGGCGGCCGGACTGCTCCTGCTGCTGGTGCCGCAGATGCTGTGGGACGTGACTTCGACCATTTCCCACCAGGCCAATGGCCCGCAACTGTTTTTTGGGCTGCTGATCCTGCTCATTCTGTCGAATGTGTATCTTTTTACGCAACGGCTACAACTGGTGCGGACCCGTCGCGAGCTCGTCCACCAGTTGCAGGTTGCGGAACGCACGGCGCGCACGGACGCGCTGACCGGCATCTACAACCGCCGTTGGCTGGATGAAACACTGCTGAGGGAAATTGCGCGACTGGAGCGCACCAAGGGGCGCTTCACCATCATGATGGCCGACGTGAATGACTTCAAGGTTATCAACGACCGGGTCGGTCACGTGGAGGGCGACCGCATCCTGGTCGAGGTGGCCCACCTGCTGCAGAGAAATTTCCGCGCCTCCGACTCCGTGGTCCGGTACGGCGGCGACGAGTTCATCGCCCTGATGCCGGAGACCGACCTGGCCCAGGCCCGGGTTGCGGTGGACCGCCTGCAGCGCTTTGTGGAGGCGCGCAACGCCCGCCACGACAGCGCGATTACGCTGGCCCTTAGCTGCGGCCTGGCAACATTCATTCCCGGCATGTCCATGGACGCCCTCATCCACGCGGCGGATGAAGACATGTTCGCGCAGAAGCCGCGGCGCTCCGACCGCACCAGCCCCGCCCTTCGCGCTCCCCTGTAAACTTAAAACCGGCGCTTACGCCGCAGGTTCCAGGTCTTCGGGGTAAGGATTGGGATCGGAAGAGGGCGGATCGCTCGCCGGGAAGGAATCGGCTACCGTTTTATCCAGCATCAATTCCCGCTTCCGCCGTTCCTCTTCCGGGGTGATCTCGCTGTGACCAGCCATGATGTGTTCCCAACTTGTCGGGTTACGACATTTTTGGACCGTTTGCCAAGGGTGCTTCATCGAAAACAATGAAAGACATTTTACGCCGCTGGCAGAAAAAGGAGAAAGCGATGCAATCAAGGCTGGACGCCGGAAGACTCTCGCCGGAAGGTTATCGGGCGGTTTACGCCCTGGAGCAGTATGTTCGCCACTCCGGGCTGGAACTGAAGCTGCTGGAACTGGTGAGGCTGCGGGCCTCGCTGCTGAATGGCTGCGCCTATTGCGTGGACATGCACACCAAGGACGCGCGTGCGGAAGGCGAAACCGAGCAGCGTTTGTACGCGGTTCCGGTGTGGCGGGAAACGCCCTTTTTCAGCGAGCGCGAGCGCGCCGCCCTGGCCTGGACCGAGGCGGTGACGCTGGTCGGCAAAGACCATGTTCCGGACGAGGTTTTTGAAATGGCGCGCAGCCAGTTCAGCGAAAAGGAACTGGTGGATTTGACCCTGGCGATTGTCGCCATCAACAGCTGGAACCGGCTGGCCATCAGCTTCCGCGCGGAGCCCGGCAGCTATCATCGTCCGGCGGAAATGAAAACCGGCACACGCTAAGCGCGCCGCAACAGCAGGGGCAGCGCCTGGACGTAGTCGTATCAGCGATGCGGTTTTGGATTCGCCGCACTGGCGCACGCGGCTTTGAACTCGGGGTAACCGCCCCAGTCCAGGGTGACGGATGCATGTTCGATTTTCAGGCCGGAACGGAATGGGCCGGCATAGCGGCCGCGATCGTTCATGAGCAGCTGCTGCCCCTGCCAGCGGCCGTAAAGGTCGAAGTAACCCTGCCGCTGGCCGGCGTCAAAGAGCTTGCGTTCGAGCAGGCGAAATGCCATCAGGCTGCCATCGGTGGTGCGCCAGCCGCCATAAATCGTGCCGCTTAGCTTCAGGGGCTGCATCACGCCGGGCGCCGTGCACAACGAGCCCGAGCCCTGCAGCCCGCCGGTGGGGCGCAGGCCGTCCAACTGCAGCCGGGAAAAATGAGAAGCGGGGAAGAAGGAGACGTACAGGGGGTAAGTTCCAGCCTTCGTAACTAATTTGCCGGACCCCGACCAATACAGCAGAGGGGTCCAACGCCCACCGATGTGAAAGGCCCAGGGGCTGGTGAGCGCCGCCAGCGCGTAGACCACGCCGACTCCGAGCAGGAGAAGACCGAAAAGCGATGTGAGACATCCATGCCGCTGCCGGATGGGCATGGGGCGGAGTATAACCTGCCGTTCATGCTGTAGAAAGCAGCATCCGGCCGGGAGCGGGGAGAGGAGATCATTGATCCCAGGTTAGCGCCCAAAAGCGGGGCGCGAACCCGGGCCACCCGCGGGGCGCGAACCCGGGCCACCTGGGCACGCTTGATTAAGCGGCGGAACGGTTTTGGCCGAGACAAGGCCAGAGCACAGAGACAACAGTACCGGTCCGCCCCTCTGCCGCAAAGCTGCGAACCCGGATGGCACCACCATGCTTTAGAACAATCCCTCGAACCACCCACAAGCCGAGTCCGGTGCCTCGTTGCTGTTTTGTGGAGAAAAAGGGCTCGAAGATTCTGGGCAGATGTTCCCTGGGTATACCGCATCCAGTGTCGCCGATGGAGAGGCGCACACCTACCTGGTCGTGATCGCTCCAGTTGAGGGAGCGCCGGACAGACACTGCTACTCGCCCCCCCGCGGGTGTGGCTTCGAGGGCGTTGAGCAGCAGGTTGTCTATCACCTGACGAACTTCGCCCCCGACGCCCGTAATTAATCCGCCGGGCATGATTTTCTTCGCGAGTTGGACGTCCGCTCGTTTGAACCTGTCGCTGAATATTTCCAGTGATTCCGCCACGAGGGCGGCCAGGTCAATCTCCTGGGCAACAGTTCCAGCGCGATAGTAGGAGAGGCTTTGCTGGACAATGCGTGAAACACGCGCGAGCTCGCCGGCGGCAGTTCGCAGCAGGTTTTTGTCGTTCGCATTCAGATCAGGACTGTGATTGAGCAGGTAAAGGGCATTAGTGACCGCCATCAAGGGGTTATTGATCTCATGAGCCAGGGAAGCAGCAAGTTGGCCGGCTGCCGCTATCTTCTCGGTTTTGCGCAATCTTTCTTCCTGTGACCTGGCCAGTTGCTCCACTCGTCTGCGTTCGGTGATATCGGTGTTCGTCTCCAGCACCGAAGCGGAGGCGCTGGGAGCGGTTCCGTCCAGCACTTTTCGGCAAAACACGATAACCCGCCGTCCATCGCGCGCCGTGTGTATCAGTTGTCCCTGCCAATAGTGTTTCCTCGCCAGTTCGTCGCTGATCTGCTCGAACGGTTCTGGGAACTGGGTCTGGAGGAGAGCATGGATGTTGTTCCCCAGCGCTTCTTCGCGGGTCCAGCCGTAGAGGCGCTGCGCGCCCCGGCTCCAGTAGAGTATGCGGCCTTCGAGGTCACGCACGATAATGGCATCGGTGCTGAGATCCAACAGAGCTGCCCGTTCGGCCAATTCCTGCTCGCGGCGGGCACGCTCGATAAGGTCAGCGGCCTGCCGCGCGAGAATATCGAATAGCCGGAAGTCGCGTTCGGAAGGCTGGTGCGGCGCGCGCCAATGTGTGGAGATCATGCCAACGACATTGCCGCCGCGGCCGATCAACGGTGTGGTCTGGCAGGCGTGAATGCCGGTTCCAAGATAAATCTGCTGGTCTTCGGAATCCGCCATGAACGAGCAGTTCGCTATGTCTGGCGCGACCACCCGCTGTCCAGTGCGCAGGGCAAGCCCGCAGGTACTCTTGGAATCGGCGCGTACCCACTTCCAAAATTTGGCCGCCTCCGGATTGAATCCCCGGAAAGCCAGCAGACGCAGTTCCCCCCCAGATCCGCGCTCTGGGAATAACATCTGCATACTGGCATAGTCGGAGCGCATGATGATGACAGCAGCATCGACAATCTTTTCGTACAGAGCCTCAGCACTCTGCTCATGAATAAGCTCAGCGCTAATGCTCTGCAGAACAAGAACTTCAGCCAGTTCCGACTCAGGCGGCGTGTTCTGACCGGGTGAATCCGCAGATCGGTCAGGGGTGCGCTCGCTTGTGGTATCTGGGGGCATAGGGTCCCGGGGAGCGGCTTCATCGGCCGAAGGCAACAATTAAGTATCCGACGAAAAGCAGGGACATTGCAACTGACTGAGAACGGGGCATTTACGCTACAGTTGGATACTGTCAGATACTTAAAGATAACAATAGTCATCCGCGCCGGCGTCAGGGCGCGGCTCAGGCGGAACGACGGCGGTGGTCGAACAGCATCAGGTCGCGCACCGATACCAGCCCCACAAACTCATCGCCGGCACAGATGGGCAGGTGGCGAAAGCCGAATTCCTTCATCATGAAGAGGCAGTTCTCGACCGTTTCTTCGGGCGTGACGGTACGCGGATAAGGCGTCATTACCTCGGAGAGCTTGGTGCTGCCGGGACTGCGGCCGGCGGCGACCACGCGCGTCATCACGTCGCGCTCAGAGAATATTCCCAGCAGGCGCCCCTCGCGCAGCACGGGAAGCGCGCCAATGTTGCGTTCGGTCATGATGCGCGCCGCTTCCAAGACGGTCATCTCAGGATTGGCGCTGTGGGTGAGCCGGGTCTTCACTACATCCGATACGCTTGCCATCCTCTATTCCTTTGACCGGAATTCTACTCTATCCGGGAGCCTTACCCCTGAAAGGCAGGCTAGTCGCTGCCAAGTGATTTTGGCAAACGAACCTCACGGGCTAAAGCCCTCTTATCAGCGACTGCCGGCGGCACGGCTGAAAACCGTGCCCTTCCGAACCGGTTCCAGTAGTAGTTGGATCAAAAAGGAACGAACCCGGTTCCAGGCCGGCTTAGAGCTAGTTGCCGGCGTTTCTGGTGTATTTGCCGTAGTAGTATATTGCGCTTCCTGTGCAATTCTTTTCAGTTCAGCGCCATCCCGGCCGGATTAAAGCCCGTGGCGATCTATGAAACTAAGCCTCTTTCCCAATTGCCGTATATGGAGACTGGTGTGCTATTTTACTTAACCTCCCCCCATCATAAAGAGGAGCACTAACGTGGCGGATCCCAGGGCTCGTGTCTTAAACCGTCGCGGGAGTGGGCTTAGACGCAGCCAAGCGCGGGTGAAATGGGTGGTTCTGCTGTTGTTTGCAGCTACCGCGGTCATTACCTGGCAACTGGCTCGCCGGCAGTCCGGTCCCGATCTTTCTTACTCGGCAATCAATGCAGTTCCGGCCCCGACCTCGGCCCATGAGGCCGGGGAATCGCTGGATTATCCTTCCCGTCCTAGTTCATTCATACGCGGGGAAAATCGTTTGGTATACCCCTACTCGGTCATCCCGGGCGGAATTCGAACCCTGGCTGACCTGAAATTGGCGATGGCAGACGACCCGGTGGTAGCACGGCAATACCAGGGCTTCGATTTCCAGCATGCCCGACTGGTGCAGGTGGCACAAAAGCAATCTATGTTTGTGGCTTACCGGCTGGGGCAGAAGGTCTACTGGACGCGGAAAAAGCTCGCCCTGCACCAGGGTGAAACCGTGGTGACAGACGGGAAAATTACGGCGCGCACCCGGTGCGGCAACCGGGTATCAGCGGTGCCGCTGAATATGGGCTCGCCGATGGAACCTCCGGAGGAGGCCTTCAACCAGCCTTATGGGGCGATGATTGCCGCTCCAGCCACCGACCCGATGAAGGCTGACCCAGGGCCAATTCCGGCAATTCCCACGGAAATCGCGAAAAACAGCAGGAGATGGTGGGTGCTGCCGCTGTTTGGCGCGCCTTTTGCCGCGCTTCCCCATTCTGACTCTTCCTCCAGTACCCCGCTGGCAGTGACACCGGAACCCGGCATGTCTCTACTGCTCATTTCCGGACTGGGAGGCGTTATCTGGCGGGTGCGCAAGTTGCGGAGGAAGAATTAATAAGGGGAGCGCAGCACTGTGATGCCGACCATGGCCAGCCTCCGCCCGCGACGCTACCGGTTTATCTGGCAGGGGGGAATTCTGTGCCTGCTGACGGGCTGGCTTTACGCTCCCATTGCCTGGCCGGTTCTCCAGCAGTGCTGGCAGGACCCGAATTACACTTACGGGTTGTTTGTGCCCGCCTTTTCCCTGCTGTTGTTGTGGGAGGACCGCAAGCGGCTGGCTGAAATGCCCCGCCGGCCAGCCTGGGCAGGGCTGGGGATCGTAGTGCTGGCCTTGCTGGCGCTGCTGCTGGGCGTGGCCAGTGCGGAGTTTTTCCTGCCCCGCATCTCTCTGCTGCTCCTGATTGTGGGCGTGATCGTCTTCCTAGCCGGCTGGCGGCACCTGGCCGCCGTCGCCTTCCCGCTGGCCTTTCTGGTTCTCATGCTGCCTTCGGCGACCATCGCCAGCCAACTTACTTTCCCGCTGCAGATACTGTCCTCCAAGGTGGCGACTGTGCTGCTGATGGGGGTAGGGGTGCCGGCGGCCCGGGAGGGCAACATCATTCTGCTGCAAGCCGCGCGCCTGGGGGTTACCGAGGCCTGCAGCGGAATTCGCTTCCTGTTTTCTCTGGTGGCCCTCAGCATCATTTACGGATACCTGGTGGAGCCGAGAAATTCGCTGCGGGTGGCGCTGGCGCTGGCCGCGGCGCCGATTTCGGTTCTGGCCAACGCCCTGCGCATCGCCGCCACCGGCTTTGTAGTTCAGCATTGGGGCGTGGATAAAGCGGAAGGAGCCCTCCATCTGTTTTCCGGCTGGCTGGTGTTTCTTGGCTCACTGGTCATGATTTTCGCCTTCCACCGCCTGTTGCGGGCGTTGTCCAGCGCCCGCCCCGAACAGCAGCAGGAGGGCTACGCGTGATCTCCGCCAATGCACGCTTTGCCCTGGTTGCTCTTGCGCTGGCCGGCACCGCGCTTTTCATGCAGACGCGCACTCGGCAGGATCTTCTTCCGCCGGGGCCTGCCCTCTCCTCTTTGCCGGTCCAGTTTGCCGGCTGGCAGGGAACCGATCTCCCGTTCGCCCCGCAAACGTTGGCGGTGCTTGGCCCCGGGGAATTTCTGCAGCGCCAGTATTGGGAGCAAGGGGATGGCAGCTCTCACATAGACGTGTACCTGGCACACCGTCCCAATCAGCACGCGCTGGCCAGCCACGTTCCTACTGACTGCCTGCTCGGCTCCGGCTGGTCGGTGGCCAATTCCGGGACATCGACGTTTTCCATTCCCGGAGAGCCGGGCTTCACCGCCAATCGTTATCTTGTCACGAAAGATGGGGAACGCCAGCTCGTCCTGTTCTGGTTTTGGGCGCATGGCCGGGGCGTAGCCAGCCT
>Ga0075425_100007328_pt1 | contig 11653 bp, 11 predicted proteins | sample SoiMethybrSBSTD4_FD_75300 | JGI IMG/M metagenome (GOLD analysis project Ga0075425, IMG submission 75300) | Bulk soil microbial communities from a Populus tree surrounding site in Tennessee, USA - Soil MetaG P. TD hybrid SBSTD4 | ecosystem: Environmental > Terrestrial > Soil > Tree plantation...
GACCAGGAGCAGGCGGCCGAGACGCTCGGCGCCGCGCCGCTCCAGGTCTTCCGCCGGATCACCTTCCCGGCGATCCGCTGGGCGGTCGCCTACGGCGTCGTCCTGACGACCGCGCGCTGCATCGGCGAGTTCGGCGCCGTGAGCGTCGTCTCCGGCAGGATCGAGGGCAAGACCGAGACCCTGCCGCTCTACGTCCAGGCGCGGTTCGAAGGCTTCGACATCTCGGGCGCATATGCTGCGTCGGTCGTGCTCGCGCTGATCGCCATTGCGGTCGTCGTCGGGATGCGGGCGTTCCATCCGCGGGAAGGGACGACATGAGCGGCATCTCGGTAATCGACGTGACGAAGCGCTTCAACGGCTTCACCGCGCTGCGCGACGTCTCGGTGGCGATTCCGGAAGGCTCGCTGACCGCGCTGCTCGGCCCGAGCGGCAGCGGCAAATCGACGCTGCTCCGCGTGATCGCCGGCCTCGAGCAGCCCGAGACCGGCCAGGTACTGATCGGCGGCGAGGACGTGACGAGCAAGCCCGCCAGGACCCGCGGGGTCGGGATGGTCTTTCAGCACTACGCGGCCTTCAAGCACATGACGGTCTGGGACAACGTCGCGTTCGGGCTCACCATCCGCAAGCGCCCGCGCGCAGAGATCAAGCAGCGCGTCCACGAGCTGCTTGAGCTCGTGCAGCTCGAAGGCCTCGCGAAGCGCTACCCGGCGCAGCTCTCGGGCGGCCAGCGCCAGCGGATGGCGCTCGCCCGGGCGCTCGCGGTCGAGCCGCAGGTGCTCCTCCTCGACGAGCCGTTCGGCGCCCTCGACGCGCGCGTGCGGAAGGAGCTGCGCGCCTGGCTGCGGCGGCTCCACGACGAGGTGCACGTGACGACGATCATCGTCACCCACGACCAGGAGGAGGCGATGGAGGTCGCCGGCCAGGTCGTCCTGCTGAACGATGGCCGGATCGAGCAGGTCGGTGAGCCGCGCGAGCTCTACGAGAGCCCGGCCAACGAGTTCGTGATGGGCTTCGTCGGCCCGGTCAACCGGCTCGGCCAGACGTTCGTCCGGCCGCACGACCTGGACGTTCAGCTCGAGCCCGACGTGGGCTCTTCCGAGGCAATGGTCGAGCGCGTCGTGCACCTCGGCTTCGAGGTCCGGGTCGAGCTCCTCCGCGACGACGGCGAGCACCTGCTGGTGCAGCTGACCAAGGAAGAGGCGGAGCAGCTCGAGCTCGAGCGCGGCCAGATCGTCTACGTGCGCCCGAGCCGCGAGACCGTCTTCAAGCCGTAACCTAGGCCCTCATGCGCGCAGTCGCCGCAGTCGCAGGCGTGATCCTGATCGCGCTGATGCTGGCGGAGTTCTTCGTCACGTACCTGCTGCCGCGGCGGGTGCGGCGGGATCCGCGGATCGCACGCGGCCTCAACCGGCTGCTGTGGCGTCCGTGGCGCGCGATCGCTCGGCGCCTCTCGCCGGCCTCGGCTGACACCATGCTCGGGATCTTCGGTCCGTTCTCGCTGGTCTCCCAGCTCGTGATCTGGGCGGCCGGGCTGATCGTGGGCTACGGACTTCTCGAGTACGCCGCCGTCGGGCACTCCTATTGGCATGCATTCTTGTTCAGCTCGGGGCTCTTTCTCAGTGCCGAGGGCGTTTCTGGCTCGACGCTCGTCCACGTGCTTGGGCTCCTCGAGGCCGCGACTGCGATCGGCGTCCTATTCATCTTCATCGGCTACCTGCCCGCGATCTACGGCGCGTTCTCCCGGCGTGAGGTCGCGGTCTCGCAGCTCGGCACCCGCGCGGGCGCGCCTCCCTCGGCCAGCACGATCCTGCTCCGTGCGAGAGACCGCGAGCGATGGCTCGGGCTCGAGCGCGATCTCCGCGACTGGGAAGCGTGGGTCGCCGAACTGATGGAGACGCACCTCTCGTACCCGCTCCTCGGCTTCTACCGCTCGCAGCACGTCAACCAGAACTGGCTCGCGGCGCTCACCGTCATGACCGACGTGGCGGCGTTCATGACCGCGGTCGAGGCGGACGACGAGGTGGAGGCCGCCGAGCTGACGTATGCGATCGGCCAGCACGCGCTCGCCGACCTCTCGCTGCAATACCACGTCAAAATAGGGGAGGCCGATCGTCTCCCGGACGAGCAGTTCGAGCAGCTCTATGGCCTCGTCATGGACGCGCTCAGCAACCCGGTCTCGTGCGAGGAGGCCAAGCGGCGCCTGACGAAGCTCCGGCGCGCGTACGAGCCCAGGGCGAAGGGGATCGCCCAAGCGCTCGCGCTTGACCTGCCGCCCTGGATCTCGCCAAAGGACCAGGAGTCCGGTCTGATGCGCCTGCCTGGCGTCCGCGTTGGCCGCGTGGGCCGCGACCTAGTGGGGTAGCCAGGCCTCGGGGTCCGCGGCGATCTGCGCCACGGTGGCGGGCAGCCTTCCCGCGGCGACGTCGGCGAGCGTGACGGTCTCGAGCACGGCGCGGAGGTTGGCCCGCACTGCGATCCAGACGTCGCGGAGCTGCTCGGCGGCGCCCTCGTACTCGACCTGCTCCGGCCGCAGGCCGCGAACGTTTGCGATTGGCCCCTCGACCGCGCGGATCACGTCGGCCAGCGAGATCGCATCCGCCGGGCGAGCGAGCCAGTAGCCCCCCTCGGCGCCGCGCTGGCTCTGGACGAGGCCGGCGTGCTTGAGGTCGAGCAGGATGTTCTCGAGGAACTTGAGCGGGATCTGCTGGGACTGTGCGATCCGGTCGCCCTTGACCGGTCCGTCCGAGGCAGCTGCAAGCTCCGCGCCCGCCCGCACCGCGTAGTCGACCTTCGCCGAGACCCGCATCGCGGGCCGAACGCTAGCGCTTGCCGCTCGACGAGCGGCGGCGACGCTCGACTGCCTTCGTGTCGGCTCGCCGCTTCTTGGCCCGCTCGGGAGCGACACGATTCTTCCCCGCGCGCTTGGCCTCGTAGAGCAGATCGTCAGCGGCCGCGACGAGCTTCTCACAGCCGGGCACGTCGCCCTTGACGGCCGCGCCGAAGCTCGCGGTGACGGACAGGCGCGTGCCGTCCCGTAGCTGGATCTCCCCGTCGGCCAGAGCCTTCCGGAGCCGCTCGGCGAGGTCGAGGGCGCCGTCGAGATCCGTCTCGGGGGCGATCACCGCAAATTCCTCGCCGCCGTAGCGTGTGGCGAGATCGACCTGGCGGACGCTTCCCGCGAGCACCTCGCCGACCCGGCGCAGCACCTCGTCGCCTGCCTGGTGGCCGTGCCCGTCGTTGATTTCCTTGAAGTTGTCGATGTCGAGCAAGATCAGCGCCAGCGGGTCGCCGACGCGCTCCGCGCGGCGCCACTCGAGCGCGAGCTCCTCATCGAACGTCCACCGGTTCGCAAGCCCCGTCAGCGAGTCGGTCGTAGCCTGGGAGGCGACGCGGCGGAAGTCGCCGAGCGTCCGCAGGATCGGGCCCCCGAAGAAGAGCGCCACGAGGACGAGCAAGGCGAACGAGCCAAGCGCGGCGTAGAAAACCCGCTGTTGGTACGGCCGCACCGCAGCCGAGATGGCGGCATCCGGCCGGAGCGCCACCAGGTTCGTGCGAGGCGCGTTCGGCACGGGAACCAGCCAGCCGCGGTAGCGCACGCCGTCGAGGCGGATCGTGCGGCCGCTCACGTGTAGGCGTTCGCCCGAGCCGACCGCGCGGCCGCTCCGCACGGCGATCAGGCGATCCCCCGGCGCCTGCTCCGAGGCGGCCAGCAGGCGTCGCATGAGACTGCGGTCGAAGCCGATCGCCGCGACGACCTGGCCGACGACCTTGCCGCTCTGCATCAGCGAGGACGAGCGCCTCAGGGCGACCCGCGGCATCGTTCCCGCCACGCGGTGTCCATGGCTGTAGAAGACCGTATTCGGCGTGCGGCGAGCGATGCGCCTGATTTCGGCGCGGTCGTCCGTCAGGAATGCGCGCTGGAGCCGCGCCGAGTTGCCGAGCTCGTCGACGGTCGAGGCCGCCTTGTCGGAGAGGGTGCGCAACTCGTCGCTCGCGCTCTGAAGCTCCTGCGTGAGCGCCGCGTCGGCGTGCGCACGCTCGTTGCGCAGCGCATTGGCGTCGAGGATCCGAACGATCGCGACGACCAGAACTACGGCCACGAGGAGCAGCGCCACGAGCACCTGCAGACCCGTCCGGCGGGTCAGGCTCGGGCGCGCGTTGCGCCGCGGCGAGGCCGAGGGGCGCTCCGCAGACGATGCTGCTGGAGCCGCAGAGCTCATAGCCGAGATATCGGCCCAGGGCGCCGCAGGCTTGAACCGGGTCCGGAACGCGTTACGCTCGCGCCGTGGCAGCGGAGACCGAGTCGACTCAGGGAAAGCTGGAGCGCCTTCAGCAGCTGCGGGACGAAGCCCGCCATGCCGGCAGCGAGCAGGCCGTCGAACGCCAGCGAAGCCAGGGGAAGCTGCTTGCCCGCGAGCGTGTCGAGAAGCTGCTGGACCCGGGCTCCTTCGTCGAGCTCGACCGCTTCGTCAGGCACCGCGAAGCCGAATTCGGAATGCGCGAACGGCGCCCGTACGGCGACGCAGTCGTCACCGGGTACGGCACGATCTTCGGCCGCCGGGTCTTCGTCTTCTCGCAGGATTTCACCGTCTTCGGCGGCAGCCTCTCCGAGGTCTTCGCGGAAAAGATCTGCAAGGTGATGGACCTCGCCGCGAAGTACGGCTGCCCGGTGATCGGCATCAACGATTCGGGCGGCGCGCGGATCCAGGAAGGCGTCGTCTCGCTCGCGGGCTACGCGGAGATCTTCTGGCGCAACGTGCAGTGCTCAGGGGTGATCCCGCAGATCAGCCTGATCATGGGCCCCTGCGCCGGCGGCGCCGTCTACTCGCCCGCGATGACGGACTTCGTGATGATGGTCGAGGGGAGCTCGTTCATGTTCATCACGGGTCCCGACGTGGTGAAGACGGTCACGGGCGAGGAGGTCACCTTCGAGGAGCTCGGCGGCGCGGCAACGCATGCGTCGAAGTCAGGCGTTGCGCAGTTCATCTCGCCGAACGAAGAAGCCTGTCTCGAGGATGCGCGCTATCTGCTCTCGTTCCTGCCGCAGAACAACGTCGATCCGCCGCCTTACTCTGAGCCGACCGATCCGGTCACGCGGGAGGACGCCGAGCTCGACACGCTGATTCCGGACGACCCCGCGAAGCCGTACGACATGAAGGACGTGGTGCGCCGCGTCGTGGACGACGGCGAGTTCCTCGAGGTGCACGAGCGCTGGGCCGAGAACCTCGTCTGCGGCTTCGCGCGGCTGAATGGCCACCCTGTCGGCGTTGTCGGCAACCAGCCGCGCTCGCTCGCGGGCGTGCTCGACATCGACTCCTCGGTGAAGGGCGCGCGTTTTGTTCGGACGTGCGACGCCTTCAACATCCCGCTGATCACGTTCGTGGACGTACCCGGTTTTCTCCCGGGGACGGCACAGGAGTGGGGCGGGATCATCCGCCACGGCGCGAAGCTCCTCTACGCGTACTGCGAGGCGACGGTGCCCAAGCTCGCGGTGATCACGCGCAAGGCGTACGGCGGCGCCTACGACGTCATGAGCTCGAAGCACATCCGCTCCGATTTCAACTTCGCCTGGCCAACCGCCGAGGTCGCCGTGATGGGGCCGGAGGGGGCGGTGAACATCGTGTTCGGCGGGGAGCTCGAAGAGGCCTCCGACCCCGAGGCGCGTCGAGCGGAGCTCATCGCCGAGTACCGTGAGCGCTTCGCGAATCCCTACGTCGCGGCGGAGCGAGGCTACGTCGACGAGATAATCGAGCCGCGGCGAACTCGGCCCGTGCTCGCCGACGCGCTCGAGACCGCACTCACGAAGCGCGAGCGCCGGCCACCGCGGAAACACGGGAACATCCCGCTCTAGCTCTAGACGACGCCCAGACGAACGCGGTAGCCGAAGACGAACGGCACCGTCCGGTCGCCGATCACCCGGCGGGCGACCACGTCGAGCTCCGCCACGCGCAGCTCGCGTTCGAGCTCGTCGTCCGAGGCGTTTGCGGGGAGCCCCAGACTGTAGGCGAACCCGACGATGCGATCGGCGTTGCCTTGCTCGACCGAGTGCAGCACGACCTCCCGGCACTGCCGAAAGCGACCGCTCGCCCGCATCCGGTCGAGGTGTTGGTGCTTGGCCCAGCGGTCCGCTCCGGTCTGGATCCCCCGCTTGGCGCGAAGCTCGGCGCGACGCCGTGTGTAGGCGACGAATGCCTCGTCGACCACGGGATCGACGAGCGGCGGCCAGTCGTAGTCGTACGCCGCCAAGACTCCGCCTGGCCTGAGGATGCGAGCGGCCTCCGCGAAGGTGGGCTCCGGGTCCATCCAGTGCAGCGACTGCGACGACGTCACGATGTCGGCGCTCGCCGCCGTGAGGCCGGTGTCCTGCGCATAGGCCTCGCGGTACTCGACGCCTTCTGCCACTACGGCCGCCGCGAGCATGGCGGGATTCGGCTCGACGCCGATCACCCGCTCTGCGATTCCAGACCAGGCACGGGTCGAGAGCCCGGTGCCGCAGCCGAGGTCGACCACGAGCCGCGGCCGCTCGGCGCCCGCGTACCGGCAGAGCAGGTCGAGCAACACCCGGGGCGGGCGCGGCCGGAACCGGTCGTACCCCTGAGCGAAGCCATCGCGCTCGTACCCGGACCGATCGATCAGAACGCGGGAGAACTCGCTCACGGCGGCGAGGCTACCTCCTGGCGGCGGCCGCCCTCCATGGTCCCTTAGTTAGGCGCGCCCAGCCTCCTCCCCGAGGCGATCCTATCGGCGAAATCTGCGCGAATGTGTGACGAGACCGCGCCGAAAGCGTGACGACTCGTCCACAAGAGGTCGCGGGGCAGGCCTTGCCGCATAGGCCCGCCCCACGTCGGTTAGGACGCCAGCGCTGCTGCCACTGCCGGCTGCGCCGGCCCGGCGTCCAAAGCAAGCTCTTCTGCCAGCGCACCGACCACGTCCGGGTCGAACTGCGAGCCGGCACAGCGGTCGAGCTCAGCGACCGCTTCCCTCGGCGAGACCCGTCGCCGGTACACCCTCTCCGAGATCATCGCGTCGTAAGCGTCGGCCACGAAGATGATTCTTGCACCTAGCGGAATCTCTTCTCCTGCAATGCCATCCGGGTAACCGCTGCCGTCCCAGCGTTCATGGTGATGCAGGACCCAGTCGGCGACCGGGTCGACGCCGAGGCTCTCGAGCATCCGGAAGCCGATCTGCGGATGGCGCTCGAGCACGATCCGCTCGGGCTCCGTCAGCGGGCCCGGCTTCCGCAGGATCTCTTCTGGGATCGCGAGCTTGCCGAGATCGTGCAGGCTCGCTGCGAGCCGTGTGAGCTCGACCTCTTCGTCCGGCAGGCCGAGTCGCCGCGCTGTGCGTGCGGCCAGCTCCGCGACCCGCTGCGAGTGGCTGCCCGTATAGACGTCGCGCGCATCGACCGCACGGGCCAGGCTCGCCGCGGCCCTGAAGCGCGCCGCGCGGTCGGGCCCGCTCGCGAGCCGCTTCAGCTCGGCGAGCTCGATCACGTCCGGCCGGTACGCGCGGACGCGGTTCTTCCCGTACTCCTTGGCCCAGTAGAGCGCGCCGTCCGCGAGCCGGATCAGCTCGTCGCGCTCCGCCGCATGCTGCGGCGAGATCGCGACGCCGGCGCTGACCGTCACCGAGCCGACCTGTTCGAGTTCGAGCGCGGCGATTCGCTCGACGACCGACGACGCCGCGGTGAGGGCGGCCGACTCGCCGTATCCCGGGAGGAGCAGAGCGAACTCGTCGCCGCCGAGCCGGAACGCCTCACCGGTTTGGCGCAGGCGCGCCGCAAGCTGTGAGAGGACACGGTCGCCGGCTGGGTGCCCGAAGCGGTCGTTGATCCGCTTGAAGTCGTCGACATCGACGAAGCAGAGCGTCAGCGGCAGCTGCCGCTCGTTCGCGTGCTGCAGCTCGCGCTCGAGCCGTTCGTGGAAGTGGCGGTGGTTGCCGAGGCCCGTCAGCGGGTCGGTCAGCGCCAGCCGCATCGCGCGGAGGGCGCGGACGATCGCGCGCTGGTAGAGCTGGATCGCCAGCAGCGGCCCGACGAGGACGACGGACAGGAACGGCGAGCGCTGCCAGAGCACGACGAGCATCAAGGCGGCCGAGGCCATCAGCGAGAACGGCACGATCGTCCAGCGGACGTTCGAACGCGCTAGCCGGAACAGCGACCGGTGCGAGCTGACCGCGACGACGGCGGTCACGAGGACGAGGTTGACCGTGTACTGCGCCGAGGCGGCGGCGCCAACGCGCGAAAGGACGCCGATCGCCCCGGCGTCGTGGCCGAGTGGGCCCGAAAGGGCTCCCGCCGCGGTGGCTGCGAGCGCGACGACCGACACGTTGTAGCCGATTCGAATCTGGGGGCGATGCTCGAGGATCTGCGTGACGGCCGGCGCGAGGACGACGACGAGGAGGCCCGCTGCCCAGCCGAAGAGAACGATCGAGGCGACGCCGAAGACGAACGAGAGCGAGACGCCCGGAGGCCCGACGCCCTCGACCGGAACCGGGAAGCGGTCGGCCAGGGTCGAGGCTGTCACCAGCGCCGCCAGCCCGAGGATCGTCGTCGTCTTGTGCGGCGTGATCGCAAAGGACGCGATTGCCGCGCACGTGACAGCGAAGCCCGCCAGGCAGACGGGCACGACCACCGCGAGCAGCCGCGGAGGCGGAAAGGCGTGTTGCCTCACCGCTCCGCTACCAGTACAGGTTCAGCCAGTCCTCGAAGCCTGCGCCGAGCAGTGCGATCAGAAGGAGCGTGACCACGGCGGCAAGGGCAACGAGGCGAGGACTCCACTGCAGCATCTTCAACCTCCCCACGGGTCGGAACACAACGGCGAGATTCTTCATGCCGCGGGAGGCGGGCACATCCCCCGGAAGGGGGAGTTGCCTCGGAGGGCGCCCGCAGCTACTGGCCCTGGATCAGGCCCGCTTCGGCGAGCGGACGGCGGCCCCAGGCGAACGACTGGCGGTACCAGCCGGTGAGCGGCACGACGGCGACGCCCTGCCCAGAGGAGTGGATCATCCAGCCCGCCCCGAGGTAGATCCCGGTGTGGCCGATCGAGCTCGGCTTCGACTTCGGCCCCTTGGGCCCGAAGAAAAGAAGGTCCCCGGGCGCGAGCTTCGCGTAAGCGATTCTCTTCGCTCGCGGAACCTCGCCGCTCATCTGGTAGGTGGTGCGGCCCTTGATCGTGGCGTTCAGCGCGGCTCCGCCGGAATACGTCTGCAGCTTGTAGACCCGCCAGACGAAACCGGAGCAGTCGAAGCCACCCCGGGCCTGCACACCGAACGGCGCTTCCGGCTTCTCGCTGGTTCCGCCCCAGACATACGGGAAGCCGACGAACTTCACGGCGGTGTTGAGCACGCGCTTCTGCCAGGTGCTCAGCGTCGGCAGCACGAACGTCGCGGCTGCGTCCTCGGCGTACTGCTGCTCCCAGCCGCCGAAGCGCAGGATCTTGGCCACCGAGTACGCGGTTTCCGCGCGCGTGACAGGGTCGTTCGGGAGCAGCTCGAGGTCGTCGTCCTTGGCGGGGTGGTTCGTGCGCAGGCCGAGCATCCGCGCCATGATCTCGGTGCCGAAGCGTGACGGAACGCTCAGGCCGGCGGCGCGAGCGCCGCTCAAAACCGTCGACGCGGCGTCGGAGAGCTGGAGTGCCTTCACCAGGCGAGCGTCCAGCTGGGTGACGGTGACCGCGGCCGACGGATCGGCGGGCGTATCCGCGGGCTGCTGCGTCAAGGCGGCAACGAGGGTCGCCAGCTCGCCCTGGTTCAGGACGTCGTTGGCCCGGAAGGCCGCGACGCTGTGCGCCATCAACCCGTGGGCGACGACGAGCCGGATCTCAGTCTTGTCCCACGACTTCGGCGGGACGACCGAGTCCTGCCTATGCGCATACGGACTGGTGCTGCCACCGCCCATCGTGGTCGCAAAGGCAGGCGGAGCCGCGAGGAGCAGACAGCAGGCGGCGAGAAGGGCTGGGCGGCGCATCCCATGCTCGTATCGTCTGCTCGGGCCAGGGCCTTTAGGCTGCGCCTTGGTGGAGGTGCGGATCAGGCCTGAGCCGAGCAGTGAAGAGCGCGCGGCGATCCTCGCCGCGGTGGAGCGGCTGTTCGCGGAAGACTCGCTTCCGCCCGCCTACCGGAGCGCCTGGCGAGCAGCCGGAGTTCGCGAGAACCTCGACCAGGACGAGGAGCTCGACTAGGGCGCGACGGCCCGGCCGCGGAGCAGGCCTGGTGCGATTCGGGCGTAATCCAGCCCGGACAGCCACGTCAGGACGAGCGAGACTAGGAGTGCCCACCATGCGACGCTGCTGCTCCAGGCGCCCGCTGCCGCGAAGCCACCGACTGCAGCCGCCGTCGCCTGCGACCACGTCTTGAGCTTCCCGAGATCCCGCGCGTGCATGACGACGCCGCGCTCGAGCGCCGCCAGCCGCAGGCCGGAGACGAGGAACTCGCGCGCGACGATCGCCGCCACCATCCAGCCCGGGAAGACGCCCTGGTCGATCAGGACGATCAACACCGTGAGTACGAGCAGCTTGTCGGCGACCGGGTCGAGGAGTGAGCCGAGCGGCGACGCGTGCCCGCGGCTGCGCGCGACTCGGCCGTCGAACCAGTCGGTCGTCATCGCGAGGATGAAGACGCCGGTCGCCCAGTAATCGTGGCCGTCGAAGTCGGCGACGTAGAGGACGACCACGAGTGGGACCGCGGCCACCCGGACGAGCGTGAGCTGGTCGGCCAAGCCCATGGACAGGGAGAATACGGGCCGTGGCGCTCTTCTCGAAAGTGCTCGTGGCGAACCGCGGCGAGATCGCCGTCCGCATCTTCCGGACGCTGCGCGAACTCGGGATCGAGACAGTCGCCGTCTACTCCGAAGCCGACCGCGGCTCGCTCCACGTCGCCGCCGCCGACGAGGCATACCTCCTCGGACCAGGACCGCCCTCGGAGAGCTACCTCAACCAGGAGCGGATTCTCGACGCGGCCACGAGCGCCGGCGCAGAAGCAGTGCACCCCGGTTACGGCTTTCTCGCAGAGAACGCAGGTTTCGCACGGGCGGTCGCGCGAGCCGGCCTGGTCTGGATCGGCCCGCCCGCCGACGCGATCGAGACGATGGGATCGAAGACCGCGGCGCGCGGGCAGATGCGCGCCGCCGGCGTCCCCGTCGTTCCGGGGACGACGTCTCCGGTCGAATCGGCCGACGAGGTGGTGCGACTTGGGGAGGAGCTCGGCTGGCCGCTCGCGATCAAGGCTGCCGCTGGCGGCGGCGGCAAGGGCCTGAAGGTCGTCGCCGACCCGGACGAGGCAGAGCGCGCCCTTGAATCGGCTCGGCGCGAAGGAGAGGCGTACTTCTCCGACGCGAGCGTCTATGTCGAGCGGTACCTCGAGGACCCGCGGCACGTGGAGGTCCAGATCCTCGCGGACGCCCACGGCAGCGTGATCCACCTCGGCGAGCGCGACTGCACCATTCAGCGCCGGCACCAGAAGCTCGTCGAAGAGACGCCGTCCCCGGGCGTCGACGACGAGCTCCGGGGGCGAATCGGCGCCATCGCCGTCGAGGCAGCTCGGGCCGTGCGCTACCGCAGCGCCGGCACCGTCGAGGGACTGCTTTCGCGCGAGGGCGAGTACTTCTTCCTCGAGATGAACACGCGGATCCAGGTCGAGCACACCGTCACCGAGC
>Ga0075425_100007330_pt1 | contig 11652 bp, 6 predicted proteins | sample SoiMethybrSBSTD4_FD_75300 | JGI IMG/M metagenome (GOLD analysis project Ga0075425, IMG submission 75300) | Bulk soil microbial communities from a Populus tree surrounding site in Tennessee, USA - Soil MetaG P. TD hybrid SBSTD4 | ecosystem: Environmental > Terrestrial > Soil > Tree plantation...
AAACTCGCCGGACTGAAACTCGACGACATCGCCGTCATCGAGCTGAACGAAGCCTTCGCCGCGCAATCGCTATCGGTAATTCAACAAGCCGGGCTGAATCCCGAAAAAGTGAATCCCAATGGCGGCGCAATCGCGCTCGGTCACCCGCTCGGCTGCACGGGCGCAAAGCTTACCGCCTCCATCGTGCGCGAACTCGAGCGCCGCAACGCCCGCTACGGCATGGTCACCATGTGCATCGGCGGGGGAATGGGCGCCGCCGGAATCGTCGAACGGTTGTAGCAGAATCACCGGCCGAGAGAAGTCGCCTGCGGATTCGCTGGCTTGTCTTGTTCGGATTCCATCAGTAATTTCAGCTTTGCCAGATCGTCGTGCACTTTCCGTTGCGTCGCAAACGTCAGCGCCGGCTCAAATATTCGGTCGTTCAAGCTGACATATTGGGTGCGTGACGTGAACACTAGTCGTGTGTAGTCATCGCCCGCAATGAGTTTGAAATTGGCATCGCCAGAAAATCCGCTTGTCGAATCTCCGGACGAAACCAGCAAACCTAATTCCTGGTTGGGCACCACTCGAGTTATGCGCAGAGTCATTTCGACGCGACGACCAGCTATGATCTGCGTCATTTTGAAGCCAGTCACCTTTTGTTGTGAAGCTCCCTCGTCGGCTCGGCGCAACTCGATAATGTCAGAAACCCAGCGACGCACTAAGTCTTCAGAACTGATCCAGCGAAAAATCGCCGGAGCTGGCCGCGCGATCGTGACCTCTTCTTCGATGAAGCCGCGATCACCCCTTCGCGCTGCGAACCACAGCACCACTGCCAGAGTCAGCGCAACGGCAAGACTTACTTGAATGATCCGAGTCAGGAAACGCATGCATCCCTCTCGGCGTGGCAAGCCATACTTGGCTTGACAGCATCTTAGTCCGGCGAAACTCTCCCACCAAGCAAATCCACTGGGGCCATTTCACCAATTGCAAAAACCCTCGGTAACTCAACGGCACGTTCAATTGCCGTGACCGCATACCGGGAGTAAAATCCAGTTGTCGCACAAAAATGCAGCCGAACGTTTCCGGCTTGCGTCCGGAGGTATCCGATGGCAACTAGTGTCGTGACGAAAGCTCCTGCAAAAGGCGGCAGTTTCCTACTGGAGTCTGCTGCCACACAGGATGTGTTCACTCCGGCCGATTTGTCGGACGACCAAAAGTTGATCGGCCAAACTGCAGAAGAATTTGTGCTGAAGGAAGTGTTGCCGCTGGCAAAGGATCTGGAAAACAAGAAGCTCGGCTTGATGGCGGAGTTGGTGCGGAAGGCTGGCGAGCTCGGTCTGATGGGCGGCGGCGTGCCGGAAGAATATGGCGGCGCGGGCCTCGACAAAATTGCCACGACCGTGCTGACGGAGAAGCTTTCGATCTATGGCGGATTTGCCGTAACACACGGCGCGCATGCGGGCATCGGCACGCTGCCGATCGTCTATTTCGGAACGGAAGAACAGAAGCAGAGATATTTGCCGAAGCTCGCAACGGGCGAACTGATTGGAGCCTATTGCCTCAGCGAGCCGCAAGCCGGCTCTGATGCACAGAATTCGCTGACGCGCGCAGAACTGAATCGCGAAGGCACGCACTACGTGCTGAACGGCCAGAAGATGTGGATCACCAACGGCGGTTTCGCAGATCTGTACATTGTGTTTGCGAAGATCGATGGAGAGAAGTTCACCGCGTTCATCGTGGAGCGCGCGTTTGCCGGATGCAAACCGGGTAATGAAGAACACAAGATGGGGATTCACGGCAGCTCGACCACGCCGGTGTTCCTGGAAAATTGCAAAGTTCCGAAGGAAAATCTGCTGCACGAAATCGGCCGCGGGCACATTGTCGCGTTCAACATTCTGAACGCAGGACGCTTCACGCTGGGCGCGAGCTGCGTCGGCGGCGCAAAACACGTGCTGATGACCTCGTCGAAGTACAGCAAAGAACGCAAAGCGTTTGGAAAATCCATTGGCGACTTCGGCTTGATGAAGGAAAAGCTGGCGGAAATGGCAATCCAGATTTTCGCCGTCGAATCCATGGTGTATCGCAGCGCAGGGAATATTCAAGCGATGGTTGCTGCTGGCACGGGAGACAAGACAGCGCACCTGATGAAAGTACTGGAAGAGTACGCGATTGAAAGCTCTATTGCGAAAGTCTATGGCAGCGAGATGCTGGACTTTGTGGTGGATGAAGCGGTGCAGATTTTTGGCGGCTACGGATTTCATGAGGAATACCCGGTTTGTCGCGCGTATCGCGATTCGCGCATCAACCGCATTTTCGAGGGCACCAACGAAATCAATCGCATGCTGATCGTGCAGATGCTGATGAAACGAGCGATGGGCGGGCAGCTGGCGTTGACTCCCGCGGCAATGAAACTCGCGGATGAAATTTTGGCGGGGCCTTCGTTTGAAGAATCTCCGGAAGGAGTTCTTGCCGAGGAAACGCGCATTGTTGCAAATGCAAAAAAAATGTTTCTGCAGGCGGCGGGCGGCGCGGTGCAAAAGCTCCGCGAACGGCTAGCCGACGAGCAGGAGCTGGTTGCGGCGCTGGCCAACATCGTGATGGAGATTTACGCGATGGAGTCGTGTTTGCTGCGCGCGCAAAAAGCGGCGGAAGGCCAAGGCGAATCCGCGAATGCAGCGATGATTGCGGCGGCGCGAGTCTTCATCAGCGACGCGATGGAGCGCACAGAGCACGAAGCGAAGCGGGCGCTGGCGGCGGTTCACGAAGGCGACATGCTTACGACGCAGATGGCGGTGCTGAAGCGTTTCGGGAAGCGCGGCGCGGTGGACACCATCTCGTTGCGGCGGCAAGTTGCTGCGGCAGTGCAGTCCCAGGATCGGTTTCCTTTCGAGGGACGCTAACGAAATTCGAGTCTTCGGGTTCGCAAAAATGCGGTCCGCTGAAATGATAAGCAGTCGGCAAATAGATAAAAGGCTTTATTGCTTGATAAGAACAGTAGACAAGCGCCAGAACACTCCGCTCAGCGACGAAGAATAGACTAAATCAACGAGGAATGTAGCTTCTCCGCTGAGGGAGAAGCCTGCCCGGATGACGCGCAAAATCACCATCCTGGCTTTGGCGATTGTGGGTCTGCACATCGTCGAGGCGACTGTTCTCGGGAGGTCTTCCAGCGGCGCTCTGCTCGGAAACCTGCTGCAAATCATCGCCAGTTTTGTAGCCACCTACGCGTGCTTTGACGCTTCGCGGCGTTCGGCGAGGCTTGGCCAGGCGTTTTGGGTTTTGCTCGGCATCGGCATCAGCGCTTGGGGACTAGCAAACATTGGCTGGACGTACTACGAAGTGGTTTTGCGAATCGAGCCGCCGGAGCTTTCGTTTGTGCGGTTCATGTTCGACATGCAGCAAGCGTTTTTTGCGATGGCCGTCCTGCTGGATCGCGACGAGCAAGCCGAGTACGCGGATATCGGATTCATTCTGGACGCAGTACAGATCACGCTGATCTTCCTATTCATTTATGTGGGGCTGTACTACGTGCCTTCGCTGACGCTCGAACCGCACAATGCGTTGCTGCGCGAGTACGCAATCACGACGGCAGAAGTGACGGCGGTGCTGCTGCTGGCGCTGCTGCGGGCGATCCTTGCCAGCTCGCAGTACGCGAAGCGGCTATACGGGGGACTTGCGGCGTACTTGTTTGTGTATGCGGTTGGGTCGAGCGTGGCAAATTTCACCCAGATGCAGAAGGAAACGCAATCAGGGACGCTGCTCGATTTGGCGTGGACCGCGCCGCTGCTGTGGGCGGCGCTGTGGGCGACGAAATCGAAGGACGAACCGGAAGGCAAGGCGAAAGAGCCGGCAGCGGCAAGAACCAAGACACCAGGCGAGACGATCTTAACGAACGTAATGTTTGGCGCGGCGCCGGTGCTGGTGTTCCTCCTGTCGGCGGGACTGGGCGGGGAATGGCGCAATGTACGGTGGGCCATGCTGGCAGTGTCTGTGGCGTGCTATGTGGCGCGCATGGCGATTGCCGATTACAGGCAAATGCGGAATGCGGAGCTGGTGCGGCGGCAAGCGAGCGCGCTGGACTCCGCCGTAGACGGCATGGCGATTGTGAGCGGCGACGGCACATATGCTTACGTGAACGCGGGCTACGCGGCGCTGCTGGGGACGCGTTCCCGCGAAAAAATGACCGGCCGGCCATGGGCGGAGGTTTCCGTGACGCCAAGGGGCGGGCGAGTGCCGCCGTCGGAAGAGATTCGAGCAGCGCTGCAGAAACAGGGCCGGTGGTACGGAGTGGTGGAGGTTCCGGCTAAGAGCGGCGCGGGAAATCACGCGACGCACGTGCCCGTGGAAATCGCAGTGACCTTGCTGCCGGACGGTGGCGCGGTGGTGGTGAGCCGCGATTTGACGGAACGCAGGGAAGCGGAGCAGGCGCGCGTCGACGCAGAAATCAAGTACCAGATGATTGTGGAGCGCGTCGCGGCGATCAGCTACATCGCGGAGCCGGGAGTAAACGGGAAGTGGTATTACGTAAGCCCACAGATCGAAACGATCCTGGGGTACACGCCGGACGAATGGCTGGCCACTTCGGAGACCTGGATGGAGTTTATCCATCCCGACGATCATGCGACGGTAATTGGCGCCGAGGAGATTGGCATTAAGCAGAAGTCGTTCCAAGCCGAGTACCGAATCAGGCGGAAAGATGGCCGGACGATTTGGGTGAGCGACACGGCTGTGATTATCCAGGGCAGCGATAAACATCCGGTGATGGAAGGATTGCTGGTGGACATCAGCGAACGCAAGCTGATGGAGATGCAATCCCAGCAAGCGCGAAGGATGGAAGCTGTTGGACGGCTGGCCGGTGGAATTGCGCACGACTTCAACAATCTGCTGACGATCATCAAGGGCTATACGGAGCTGGCGCGGCGGCGAGCAGAGACGCCGGAAGCGAAAACCGATATCGATCGGATCGAAGACGCAAGCGAACGAGCCGCGGCGCTGGTGCGACAACTGCTGGCGTTCAGCCGCAGGCAGGTGCTGCAGCCGAAGAACCTGGATTTGAATAGCGTGGTGGGTGGGCTCGAACACCTATTACGCCGGCTGCTGGGCGAAAATATCGAACTGCAGACAAGCCTTGGCACGCAGCTGGGAACGATCAAAGCCGACCCCTCACAAGTGGAACAGGTGCTGATGAACCTGGTGGTGAACGCGCGCGACGCGATGCCCGAGGGCGGGCGGCTGATCATCGAGACGTGCAACGCGGAACTGGACCAGAAGTACGCAAGCGAGCACGTCAGCGTGAAGCCGGGGCCCTATGTAATGCTGGCGGTATCCGACACCGGCACGGGCATGAGCGCGGAAACCGTGGCGCACATTTTCGAGCCCTTTTTTACGACGAAGGGCGGGGGAAAAGGAACCGGGCTGGGCCTGGCAACGACGTATGGAATCGTGAAACAGAGCGGCGGTTATATCTGGGTCTACAGCGAACCGGGCCAAGGCGCGACCTTCAAGGTGTATCTGCCACGATTCGACGAAGAGATTGCAGCCGAGGCGCGCGCCAAAGTGAAAACCGCAGCGGCGCGAGGCAACGAAACGATCTTGTTGGTGGAAGACGATGAAGCAGTGCGCGAACTGACCGAGATGGTGCTGAAATCCTATGGCTATAACGTGATGGTTGCCGAAGATCCGACGCACGCACAGAAATTGTCGGACACTCCGGAAACAAACGTATCTCTCGTCGTGACCGACGTGGTGATGCCAACGATGAGCGGCCGCGAGCTGGTGAGGCGATTGACGGACAAGCACCCGCATTTGCGCGTGCTGTACATGTCGGGCTATACGGACAACGTGATTACCAGCGGCGGCGTGCTGGAACCGGGACTGGCGTTCCTGCAAAAACCATTTACGCCGGCTTCGCTGGCGAGCAAGGTGCGCGAGGTGTTAGACGCTCCGGCGCCGGTTGGAAAGCAGCTGCCTTAACGACATACAAGGTTAGCGTTCGCGATCCGCCGCGCAACAGAACTACGGCTTGTCAGGCAGCGGATTCTCGGCCGCTTTCGGTTTGCTGATGGTGGAGAGAGTCTCGATGTTGAAGCGGCGGTAATCGCTGTAGCGCGTCACTTCGTTAACCTTGAATCCTTTCAAGAGCAGGACGCGGGCGCCGATGTGGGCCTCTTCGTAAGTGGGAAGCCAGACTTCATTGTTGACGAAGGCCTGCTCGAAGACAAAGCTGGTACCTTTTTGCAGATTGGCGAGGAGTCCGCCGCCAAAGCGAACGTCTTTGACAAAGTAGGCTTCGAGGCGAGCAACGTCGTGGGCTTTTTCGTCCACCCACACGACACCGGCTAGCTGTTGCACGACTCGCTCGGCGAGTTTTTTGGGTTTGTATTCGGGATTTCCTTCGAAGTCGAAGACGAGAACGTCCTGTCCGCGAAAACGTTCGCGGCGTGGATTGACGAACTGACACGTACGGAGGAAAAGTTCTATGCCGGGTTCGTCAGAGTCCTTGTCTTCTTTTCCCTCTTCTTTAGCTTTTTCTTGCTTTTTCTCTTTGTGAGCTTTCTCTTCCTGATGTTTGGCGATGCGTTTCTGGACCCGATCGTTCTCCTTGCGCTGCTCGTCGTCGCTGAGAGCCTTCCCGTCTTTCGCCACGAGCGTGGAGATTTCTTCGCCGTCGAGATAGAAAAAGGTTTCTTCGCGGCGATCGAGTTTGCTTACTTTGCCGGAGCCGTCGTATTGAGTTTCTTCGACGGAGCGACGGCCGGTGTAATTTTCCTTCAGTTTATCGATGGCTTTTTGGTTGGCGTCGATTTCAGCGAAGAGCTGTTTGAGGTCAGGAAGCTGAATTTGCGATTTGCGGGGAAAATCGAAGACACGCTCGCCAATTACGCCGTTAACGGTCACGCGGGTGATAACGATGTCGTAGGCTTCAGCGCCGCGGTGAAGTCGCAGTCTGTGTGGGATTTGCACCCCGTTTTCCACGCGATAGTCGTCGTAGGAAATCTCGAAAAGTGCTCCGTTGACCGTGCCGGATTCTTTTGTCAGCACGTGCGAAGCTGGATCGAAAAAGAGCTGGCGTTTTACGCCGGTAGGCATGGTGAGCTCGACCTGTTGCGTGGGCGAGCCGGTATTTGAACCGCTCAGATGCGCCACGCCGATTTTGTTTTTGTGCAGATCGACCAAATGACTGTTGGCGAGCCACGCGGAAGCTTCGAGCTGCAGAGCGTCTTGTTCCAGAAGCGTTGCGGGCACGCCGGTGGCGGTCGTTTGCCAGGCAGATTTGCCGTTGTAGGCGAGGATCTCGGTGTGCTCGCCGGCGAGCAGCTCGAGGTAGTAGCGGTTGGGAACCTTCGTGGCGAGAGTAAACGCGCCGATCTTGCCGTCGGCGGCTCGCATGAATGTGCCTTCCATGCTGAGGGTGCGGACTTTGGCGAGCTTTGCGCTACCGCCGATGGCGTTGACGTACTGATCGACGATTCTATTCGCATCCTGCGCCAGGCCAGGCCTTGCGCAAGCGCACATACAAACGAGTAGGACAACACAATGGCGAGTGGAGAGGCGCATCGCAGCTACCATTACAAACGCGCGGTCGCGGAAAAAGTTTCGCCAAGTGGCGGAATTTTGAGTGATTTTCGTCCGCCGGCCTCGTCAGGGCTTCGGCCGGTTGGAATACTTTTCAAACAAGCGTTTGTGCCGGTTGTCGGTGGATGTGAGCTGGCCATTGATGAAGAGATATTTCACGTCGGTGGTCAACTCGAGCGGGTCGCCGTTGGTGACGATGACGTTGGCAAGTTTGCCGGTTTCGAGAGTGCCGATCTGGTCGGCTAGGCCTAAAATTTGCGCCGGGTAAAGCGTGACGGATTTCAGCGCGTCATCCTGGGAAAGGCCGTGTGCGGCGGCGTTGGCGGCGTTCTGGCCGAGACGGCGGGCGAACGAATTGTCAAAACTGCCTATCGCAAATTTGACCCCGGCCTGAGCGAGCTCGGCAGGCTGGTTGAGCAAGCGATCGTACGGGTCGTCTTCGTCCACAGGCAGAGTAAGAACGGGGCGCAGAATCACCGGAACATTTTTGGAACGGAGCAACTCTTTTACTTGGTAAGCTTCCGAGCCGCCGGCGAGGATCATTTTCAGTTTTTGCTTATCGCAGAATTCGACTGCGTTGCGGATGTCGCGGGCTCGATCCGCAAAGACGAGAACCGGCAACTGCCCGCGGACCACGGGAGCGAGGGCTTCGAGCTTGACGTCGCGTTCGAAATCGGACGGGCCGCCGTGACCGATGGCTTGCGCGTAGTGCCGGGCGCGCTCAATCCATTCGGTGAGCTCGTTCAGATTCTTTTCGTATTCCTGCTTGGCTTCGGCGTAAGGACGTTCTTTGCGGGAGAGCGTCGCGACGTCGAAAGAACGCGTTTGGATTATCGGAAAGTTGATAACCATAGCGACGCTGCGCTTGATTTGCATGTCGTTCATGGTCCAGCCGGCGAGGCTGAACGCGGAGGCTTGGCCGCCGAGAATCGCGCGGCTGCCGGAAGAATCGAAACCGCCGCTGGCGGGAACGGCAAGAACCTCGGTGATGCCGGAGGCGCGAGTCACGGGAATGTGTTCGCTGGAGGGAGAAACGGCGGTGGCGGCGACGACGTCTGGATTGAAGTTTCCTGTTTCTGAGGAATCGACCGTGGAGCTGACGGCGCCGATTTCGCTGAGGCCCATTTGCGTGACGGAATCGAAAAGGCCCGGATACACTTGGAGGCCTTTCCCGTCGATGACCTGCGCGCCGGCGGGAACCTCGACACTGGCGCCGACAGCCGCGATTTTGCCGTCCTTGATGACGAGCGTGCCGTCGTCAATCGTGGAACCGGCCAGTGTGAAAATTTTTGCGTGCGTGATCGCATAGGTTGTGGCGGCTTGCGGAGTTTGCGCAGCTGCGGATAGACCAGCAAGAGAGAAAACAGCGGCGACGAGAGTTGGACCATGCATGGACGCCATTCTCACTGGGCACCGCCGTTCGTTGAAATTGCAGCTTGATCGCCTGACGGCGGTTTTGCCTTTTCGTCGGGTTTCTTTTCGCCCGGCTTGGCGGCGTGCTCGCCCTTCTTTTCGTCGGACTTCTTCGCGGCAGCTTTTTCTCTAGCGAGCAGGTCCTTCTTTTCTTTTTCGAGAGCGGCACGGCCGGCGATGTCTTTGTCGCGGTCAAAGAGCACTCGACCGTCGATCAGCGTTTTTTGCACGACGGCGTAGGCACTGAGCGGGTCGTGATTGTAGATGACCAGGTCGGCGTCCTTGCCGACTTCGATGGAGCCGACACGCTTGTCGATGCCGAGCTGGATGGCGGGATTGATGGTGACGAGTTTGAGCGCTTCGTCGTGCGTGAGCCCGCCGAACTTCATGGACTTGGCGGCTTCCTGATTGAGGTGCGTGGCTTCTTCCGCATCGTCGGAATTAATGGAAACCAGCACGCCGCGGCGGGTCATCAAAGCGGCGCTGTAAGGAATGGCGTCGTAGGCTTCCACCTTGTAGGCCCACCAGTCGGAAAAGGTGGAAGCGCCGACACCGGCGGCGGCCAGTTCGTCGGCGACTTTGTAGCCTTCGAGAACGTGCTGAAAAGTGCGCACTTTGAAACCAAATTCTTTGGCGACGCGCATGAGCATCAGGATTTCGTCTTCGCGGTAGCAGTGGGAATGGACGTAGCGCTTCCCTTCCAGCACTTCGACCAGGGGATCGAGGCGCAGATCGCGGCGCGGCGGCAGTGCTTTCTTATCTCCGCTTGCGACTTTTTTGCTGTAGGCGTCCCACGCGTTTTTGTAGTCGCGGGCTTCGGTGAAGGCGGCGCGAATGGTTTCTTCCACGCCCATACGGGTGGCCGGATAGCGCTTGGGCTGGCCGGGCACGCCGAAGTTGGAGCGCTTGGGATTTTCGCCGAGCGCGAATTTGATTCCGGGGAGGGCGCCTTCGAAGGGCAGCTTGGAAGCGGGCTGGCCCCAGCGCAGCTTGATGACAACAGTTTGGCCGCCGATGGAGTTGGCGCTGCCGTGAAGAATATTTCCGGTGGTGACGCCGCCGGCGAGGTCACGGTAGATATCAATGTCATCGGAGTTGAGGACTTCGGCGGTGTTCGCAATGGAAGAAACCGAGATGCTGCCTTCGTTCACGCTGCCGTCGATGGCGATGTGCGAGTGGCAATCAATAATGCCGGGCGTGACGAATTTGCCTTCGGCGTCAATCACAGTGGCGTCTTTGGGAGCTTTGACGGTCGGGCCGACTTCCGCGATCTTGCCGTCCTTAATAAGGATGGAGCCGCGCTCGATAGTGCCCTTGGTGACGGTCAGGATCGTGGCGTTCTGAATAACGATGACGGGGCTGGAGTCCGGCGGTGCGGCCAACGTTACGCAGGAAGTTTGCAGCAAAACCAGTGCGGCAACAGCAACGAAGCGAAAGGGGCGGTTCATCGCGCGTCTCCTTGGCCAAAGTCCACAGCTTGCGCGAGCGCAGAGGATCCACTGGGCTTGCTGCCGGTGAAATCGATCGAGTAACCTTCGACGCTGATGTTGCCCTTCAGCGAAGTCCCGTCGTAGGTGCCCGAGAATGTGACGTCGGCATAGTTTTGGCCGATGTTGACGTTGACAACGAAAGTGAAGTGATCGCCAGTGAGGTAGCCGCTCAAGATGGTGGCGTTCCCGCGCTTGCTGGAGAGCGTGCCGGAAATTGTGCCATCCGTCGCCTGGGTGAGATCAGCGGTGGATTCTTCGGCGCCTTCGGGTGTGGTGTAGGACAACTTCCATCTTCCGGTGATGTCGCCTTTGGGTGGATCCTTGGGGTTTTCCGGTTCGCGAATTTCAAATCGCCTGCCGTCCACAAAGACATATTTAATCTTGGTTTTTTCATTGAGCAGGTCGCCGTCGGTCACGACCAGGTTGGCGATTTTTCCTTTTTCGATGGAACCGAGACGGTCGCTGACGTCAAAAAGTTCCGCCGGAGTAAGCGTCAACGCACGCAACGCCGCATCTTCCGTCAGGCCAGCGTCCACGGATTTCTTGACGGCTTTCAGCAAGTCCTTCGGATTCGGGGTGTCGCCTGAATAGAAAACGAACTTCACGCCGGCTTTCGCAAACGCCGCGGGCGTGGAAGGTGCGCGGTCGCGCAGGCGCAAAGTGCGGAGCGTCGGAGTCTGATCGGGATCGGTGTCTTTTTCCGCTTCCGGCCATTTCAGGTTGACGATCACTGGCACCTTCTTCGCTGCGATTTCGTCGGCGACTTCATATCCCGCCTGGCCGCCGTAAATTGCGGCGTTAACCTTCCAGCGGTCAGCCAGATCCAACGCGCGACGAATCTCCAGAGCTGAATTGGCAGAAATGAGAACCGTCGCGTGAGCCTGCAGAGCTTCGGCTAGCGCTGCCGATGCGCGGTCATAGCGAGGCCGCGCTGCCCCTTTGGGATTTTTTTCGTAGGCGGCTTGGGCTTTGGTCAGCCAGTCCGTGTCCAGAAAAACTTGATGCTCGTAGGCAAGAACTCCCATCAGCGAATCGGGAAATTCCCTGCCCAATCCGCCGATCGTTTTTGTCGAAACGGGAATGGCCACAGGCGTCTTGACGACCAAATCGCCGGGCCGTTCGCCACCAAGATCGAGCAGCGAAGCTTGCCCTGGGAAAAATCCCGTCTTCGGCGCTGAAATTACCGTTGTGA
>Ga0075425_100007331_pt1 | contig 11651 bp, 8 predicted proteins | sample SoiMethybrSBSTD4_FD_75300 | JGI IMG/M metagenome (GOLD analysis project Ga0075425, IMG submission 75300) | Bulk soil microbial communities from a Populus tree surrounding site in Tennessee, USA - Soil MetaG P. TD hybrid SBSTD4 | ecosystem: Environmental > Terrestrial > Soil > Tree plantation...
AAACCAGCCAGGGACCCGGTGCAGCCGTTGACGGATGGGCCGGGATAAAAGTTTCCGGGACGGCATCGCCTCTCTCAAACAAAGGGCGAAACACAACTCTCTACCTTCTTCGGTGCCGTCCCGGAGAGATGGGAAGGTAGAACGGAGGCCACAGATGTACCGAGGAACGACGTACACAGGAACATTGATCGACGAATTGATTGCCACGGTGGAGCGTAGCGAGGCCCATGCCGACAGGCTCTTGCTGGACACGCGCTCCGAGGAAGAGAAACTTGCCTACTGGTATGCGGTGGCGCAACAGGAAGTTGCGCAATTCGAAACCAGTCTGGCTGGGGTGGCATAGATGGCTGCGGCGCAGTGCGCAGCTCCGGCCATGCGGCGTAAACGCAGCTGGACGGGAACTCCCGAAATTTATTTCGCCAAGCCCATCGATAATTCTCGCCTGGTGAAAGTGGAGGACCCGCAGCGCAGCCGCGAAATGAAACAATTTGGAGTTGCTCTAGGCTGCCTGTTTCTGCTGGTGATGACTTTTGCCTGGCAGCATTTCAAAGCCATTGAATATGGCTACAAGATCGAGACCCTCAGGGTGCAGCGCGACGGCCTGGCCGAGGTGAACCGCGCCCTGCGCCTGGAAGAAGCCTCACTGCGCGATCCCGAGCGCATTGATATGCTGGCGCGGAAGCTGGGCCTGCAATCCCCGCAAGCCGGCCAGGTGATGCACATGGATACGGTTTCACCGGACGCCGCAACGCCGGTGCTGGCCAGCGTGACTCCGGTCTCGGTGGTTTCGGCACGATAGAGAAGCACGACCGGCCGGCTCTTCAAGTACCGCTGCCCTCCGGTCGGCCCGATTGGCGGGCGGGACGCCCGCCAGACAGCCGGCGGGACGCCGGCGCTACAAGAGTCCGATTGGCGGCTCCCTCATGGTGGGCCGCCATGTTTGTCTGAGGGGCCTGGACCGTGGCAACGAATTCACCCCGTAACAGCGCGAATAAGCGACTCTACCTTCTGGGGGCAATCCTGGTGCTGTGGGCTGGCGCCATCAGCCTGCGCCTGGTCTATCTGCAGATCTTCCGCTACGGCGATTTCGAGCAGAGAGCGCAGCGCCAGCAGCAGCGCACCACTGAAGTCGCAGCCAAGCGTGGAGTCATCTACGATCGCGCCGGCCGCGAACTGGCGATGTCCATTTCCGTGGATTCCGTATTCGCGGTGCCGGCCGACATTCCTGACCTGGCCGGCACCATCTCCCTGGTGGCCCGCATCACCCGGGATGATCCGCGCGAATTGCTGGCCCGATGCAAGGCCGCCCGCACCTTCTGCTGGCTGGCGCGCAAGGCGGACGCCGAAATCGCCGAACGCATCCGGTCCATGAATCTGCGTGGCATTTATTTCCAGAAAGAATCCAAACGCTTCTATCCCAAGCGTGAACTGGCGGCGCAGGTGCTGGGCTATGTCGGCATGGACGACGAGGGCCTGAGCGGGATCGAGCGCGCCGACGATGACGAACTGCGGGGCAAGCCCGGCCGCATGCTGATCTCGGTCGATGCCCGCCGCAAATGGTTCGGCAGCGTGGAGAAGCAGCCTGATCCCGGCGAAAACGTGGTTCTGACCATCGACGAAAAAATCCAGTACATTGCGGAACGCGAACTGGAAACCGCGATGCGGGAGACCCATGCGGAGTCGGGCACGGTGGTGGTGGAAAATCCGAAAACCGGAGAGATCCTGGCCCTGGCCAATCGTCCCACCTTCAATCCCAATCTGGCCCGCGATATCACACCGCAAAAACTAAAAGACCACGCCGTGAGCGATGTGTACGAGCCGGGATCGACCTTCAAGGTAGTCACCATCGCGGCCGCGCTGGAAGAAAAATTGACCCATCCCAGTGAGGTGTTTGACTGCCAGATGGGTTCGATCGTCATCAACGGCATGCGAATCCGGGACAGCAAGCCTCACGGGCTGCTTTCGGTGGCCGGCATTCTTGCCGAATCAAGCGACGTGGGCGCGATCAAGATCGCGCTGCGCCTGGGCGAAGAGCGTTTTTACAAGTACATCCGCGCCTTCGGTTTCGGGCAGCACACGGGCATTGAGCTGCCCGGCGAGACCCGCGGTCTTTCCAAGCCGCTGAATCGCTGGTCCAAAGTATCCATTGGCGCCATCTCCATGGGACAGGAGATCGGAGTGACTCCGCTGCAGTTGGTGGGCATGATCTCAACCATCGCCAATGATGGCGTCTGGGTGGCGCCGCGAATCGTGGCCGGGACCACCGAACCGCAGGGCACTCCACAGATGGTGGCGTTTCATCCCGGAGTGCAGCGCCGGGTAATCTCTCCGATGACCGCAGCGCAGATGAAACAAATGATGCAGGGCGTGGTCCTGCACGGCACCGGGAAGAAGGCCATTCTCGAGGGCTATAGCTCGGCGGGAAAAACCGGGACCGCGCAGAAGGTTGATCCGTCCACTCATGCTTATTCGCACACCAAGTACGTGGCGTCGTTCGCCGGATTCGCTCCGATCAATGACCCGGCGATTACTGTGGCGGTGATTCTGGATTCCGCGGTGGGCCTGCATCAGGGCGGACAGGTTTCCGCGCCGGTGTTCCAGAGAGTCACGCAGCAAGTCCTGGAATATCTCCATACGCCCCACGACGTCGAATTGCCGCCCAGCCGCCAGGTCCTGCTGGCGGAGCGGCGGGTGAAAGACCAGGATGTCGAAGAGGGGTCGCCGGACCGCCTGGGCGACACGCTGGATGCAGCCGATATCCCGTCGGCCGATGCAAGCGACCAACCGGCGGTGGCCTCCGCGGCGCCCTCTCCCAACGTAACCGCCAGCGTGGTGATGCCCGCAGCCCTGCGCCAGGCCGTACCGGCGGCGCCGGCCGTTCCGAAGCAAAACCAGACGGCTAGCCCGGAAGACAAACCCGGAGCATCGCCGCTTCCGGTTCATCTTCCGTCAAGCGGCACGGTGGTGCTGGAGGTCGAGCAGGGCGGAATTGCGGTGCCATCGTTCCTGGGAAAGAGCGTCCGGGCTGCAATTGAGATGGCCCAGGACAGCGGACTGGACCTGGATGTGGTGGGCAGCGGCCTGGCCCGGGAACAGTCGCCCCCGCCCGGTTCGCACGTTGCGTCAGGCTCGCAGGTGACGGTGAAGTTTGGGCGGTAAACACCGGTTTACGAAGCTAAGACCATTCGTCATCCCAGCGCGAAGCCCGCGTTGCGGGCTTCACGCGGAGTCGAAGGACCCCCTGGCGGCGGCAATTTACTCGAGGTAGGGGTCCTTCGACTCCGCGGAGCGTTTCGCAAGCGAAATGCTCGCCTCCGCTCAGGGTGACACCTTAGTTTTTGTAATGACACTGGGTGCTCTAGAATCCAGAACAATGACTTTCCTCGAACTCCTGTACGGTGCGGAAGTGCTTTCGCAAAGCGGCAACCCTGGCATCGGCGGGCTGGAGTATGACTCGCGACGGATCAAGCCGGGCGATGCCTTTGTCGCCATGCGGGGTGAATCGAGTGACGGGAATAAGTTCATCGACCAGGCGATCGCGGCTGGAGCCGTCGCGATCGTCACCGATTCCGCGACCGAAAAGTCCCGCCCGGACGTAGCTTGGGCCCAGGTGCCGCACGGACGCCGGGCGCTGGCGCGGCTCAGCGCCAATTTCTACAAGAAGCCGGCCGAACGCCTGGCCATCACCGGCATCACGGGCACGAACGGGAAAAGTACGACCGCATTTCTGCTCGAATCCATTCTTACCGCCACGGGCCGCAAGAGCGCGCTGGTCGGGACCATCGAATATCACGTGGCCGGAAAAACTCTTCCGGCGCCGCACACCACTCCTGAAGCGCTGGAACTGAATCGCATTCTGAACCAGGCCCTGGGTCAGGGCGCGACCGAGGCCGTCATGGAAGTTTCCTCGCACGCGCTGGAGCAGCAGCGGGTTTATGGAATCCCATTTGGCGTCGCCGTCTTCACCAACCTGACTCGCGACCACCTCGATTATCACCGCACCATGGAAGAGTATTTTTCCTCCAAGCAGATATTGTTCGAAGGCTGCGGCACGGAGGCGCCTCGCGCAGCCGTGCTCAATGGCGACGACGAGTACGGCCAGAAGCTGGTAAAGGTCAGCAGGAAGCGCAGTTCCGAAGTTTTGACCTACGGGCTGACCAAGGGCGACTTCCATGCCGAGAAAGTCGAAATTACCCCGCGGGGCACCAGGTTTGATCTGGTGGCCCCAAAGGAAACGATTCCGCTATTCTCTCCGCTCATTGGAAAAGTGAATGTGTACAACATCCTGGCGGCAGCGGGTGCGGCTTATCTGCGGAACTGCCAGCCCGATGAGATCGCACGGGGAATTGCAGCGCTTAGCCGCGTCCCGGGCCGCTTTGAACGGGTGGACTGCCAGCAGCCCTTTACCGTGGTGGTGGATTACGCGCACACCGACGACGCTCTGCGCAACCTGACCGCCCTGGCGAGGGAATTTGTTCAGCAGGCGGGCCAGAAGGGCAAGGTGATCACGGTGTTTGGGTGCGGCGGCGATCGCGACCGGGACAAGCGTCCGTTAATGGGCGAGGCTGCCGGACGGGGCAGCGATTTCGTAATCTTGACCTCGGACAACCCGCGCAGCGAAGATCCACTTGCCATCATTAATGATGCCATGGTGGGACTGCAGCGCTCGGGCACAAGATACAAGACCGAGCCCGACCGCAAGGCTGCCATCGCCCTGGCGGTCCGCGAAGCGGAACCGGGAGATATCGTGTTGCTCGCAGGCAAAGGTCACGAAAAGGTCCAAATTACCCGGTATGGGGCGGTCCCTTTTGACGATGTGGAAGTCGCTCAGAAAATCTTGCGGGATGCGGGATACGACTGTAAGTCGTCCAACGCCGCCGCCGGAAAACGCAGATGAAGCTCCCGCTTTCGAGAATCGCCGAATTCACTTCGGCCAGCGGCGAATTCGACCACAAAGCGATCGCCCAGGCTTACTCCATTGACTCGCGCACCATCCAGCCGGGCGAGCTTTTCTTCGCAGTCAAGGGCGAGCGCATGGATGGCCACGATTTTGTGCAGCAGGCGCTGGAGAAGGGCGCCGTGGCCGCCGTCGTCGGCAGGGACGAACTGGCTCGCTATGCGGTAAAGACCCGGCTGGTGGCGGTCGCCGACACGCTGGTCGCTCTGCAGACGCTGGGTGCGGCGGTCCGCCGTCTGTGGGCCAAACCGCTCATCGGCGTGACCGGGTCCACCGGCAAGACCACCACCAAGGAAGCCATCGCACATGTGCTCTCTTCCCGCTTCCGGGTGTTGAAGTCAGAGGGCAACTTCAACAATCATTTCGGTCTGCCGCTGATGCTGCTGAAAATCGAGCCTGAGCATGAGGCCGCCGTCATCGAGATGGGCATGTCGCATCGCGGGGAGATCGCCGCTTTGGCAAAAATCGCGCAGCCGGAAATTGGCGTGGTCACCAACGTGGCCCCGGTTCATCTGGAGTTTTTCAAGTCAGTGGCCGAGATCGCGCGAGCAAAGTACGAACTGATTGAGTCGCTGCATGCCGGCGGGACCGCAATCCTCAACGCCGACGACGAGTACGTCTCCCAGTTCGGCCGCGACTTTCACGGCAAAGTTGTCCGCTACGGCTTGCATCAGACGGCCGACGTCCGCGCGGAAAACATCGTATCGCGCGGCGCCGCCGGCTCGGTGTTCGACGTCGTGGCCGCCGGCTGCCGGGAACCTGCGAGCTTGCCCCTGGTGGGCACGCACAACATCTATAACGCCCTGGCCGCGGTGGCCACGGGAATGGAGCGAGGCTTAGGCCCGGCCGAAGCCACTCGCGCCCTGGCGACTCTCGCTCCTGCCGACAAACGGGGGGCGGTCGTCCAACTGGGCAACATCACAGTCATCAACGATTGTTACAATTCCAATCCAACGGCCCTGGACGCAATGGTGGACACGCTGGCGGCAATGCCGGCAAAGCGCCGCATCGTGGTTGCGGGCGAAATGCTGGAACTGGGCCCGTCGGGCGAGGAACTGCATCGCCGCTCTGGCCGGCACATGGCACAGAGGGGAATCGACATACTGGTCGGGGTGCGAGGCCTGGCGAAGCCCATGGTCGATGCCGCAAGCAGTGCGGGAATGAGGGCGGAATTCGTGGCCACACCCGAGGAGGCTGGCGAGTGGCTGGCCCGCGAGACCCGCGAAGGCGACGTAGTGCTGCTCAAAGCGTCGCGCGGAGTAAAGCTGGAGCGTGCTTTAGAGGCAGTTATCAGTCGTCAGTCTTCAGTCAGCAAGTCAAGAACGGCTGATGACTAGCTGACGACTGAAGACTGAAGACTGACGACTGCAGGGAGGCTGATTGCTCTACTGGCTGCTGTACCTGAAGCTGTTCCACTATTTCCCGCCATTCCGTATTTTTCGCTATTTGACCTTTCGTACAGCTTTTGCCAGCCTCACCGCCCTGTTCACGGCACTGATCGTCGGCCCCATCGTCATCAACCGCCTGCGCGAATTTCAGATTGGCCAGTTCATTCGGGAGGAGGGACCCAAGGCCCATCAGAAAAAGGCCGGCACTCCCACCATGGGCGGCCTGCTGATCGCCATTTCCATCGTGGTCCCGACTCTGTTGTGGGCCGACCTGAGCAACCTGTTCATCTGGATAGCGGTGTTTGCCACCTGCGCCTTCGCTGCCATTGGATTTGCCGACGACTACATCAAAGTGGTGAACCGGCGAAATCTCGGTCTTACTTCGAAAGCCAAGCTGGGCTTGCAGATTGCCGTCAGCATCCTGATTGCGGTGGCGCTGATTGCCATGCAGACCCGGGGCGCTTACTCAACCAAGCTGATGGTGCCCTTCATCAAGCAGTTTCATCCCGACCTGGTGATTGAGAAGCTGGTCAACAACCCCGCGCTCTGGCCCCTGGCGTTTCTTCCGTTTGTGGCGTTTGTGGTGCTGGTGATCGTGGGCTCAAGCAATGCGGTGAATCTTACCGACGGCCTGGACGGTCTCGCCATCGGATGCACCGTCATTGCGGCCGGGGCGTTGGCCGTCCTTACTTATGTCAGCGGCCACGCCACCTTCGCGCAGTATCTTGAACTGCAGCGCATGCCCCTGGCCGGCGAGCTGACCATCTTCTGCGGAGCCATGGTCGGGGCCTCCATCGGGTTCCTCTGGTACAACGCCCATCCTGCCGAGGTCTTCATGGGGGACGTGGGTTCGCTGGCCCTGGGCGGCGCTATCGGCACGGTCGCCGTGATGATCAAGCAGGAGCTGCTGCTGCCCTTCATCGGCGGCATCTTTGTGATTGAAGCGCTGTCCGTGATCCTGCAAGTGGCGTCCTACAAGCTGAGGAAGAAACGCATCTTCAAGATGGCGCCCCTGCATCATCACTTCGAGCTGCTGGGCTGGTCGGAATCAAAAATTATCGTGCGCTTTTGGATCGGGTCCCTGGTGTTTGCCCTGTTCGCCCTGACTACACTAAAGCTAAGATAAACGCTGCTCGCTCCTGGCTGCTGGCTTCTAGCCAAAGACCGAAACCGAGCTAAGCACTCACTAGTTGTTAGCCAGAAGCTAGACGCTATAAGCCAGATGCTAGTAGCTAGAAGCCAGCAGCTGCCTTTATGGATCTCGCCAACAAACGCGTGCTGGTCGTCGGGCTGGGCAAATCCGGCGTGGCCTCGGCCTTGTTTCTGCAGTCCCGGGGCGCGAGGGTCACAGTCTCGGACGCCAAGCCGCAAGAGCAGCTGGGAGAAGACATCCCAGTCCTGCTCGATCACGGCATTGCGGTCGAGACCGGTGGACACGGCGAGCGCACGTTTCGAGGGCAGGACCTGATCGTGGTCAGCCCCGGCGTTCCGGCGGATTCCGCGCCCCTGGTGCAGGCCCGCGCCCTGGGCGAACCCGTGATCGGCGAGATTGAGCTGGCGTCACAATTCCTGCCGCGGAACATCGTCGCCATCACCGGGTCAAATGGAAAGACCACGACCACCACGCTGGCAGGAGAAATTGTCGCGGCGGGTGGGTTCCCGACCGTGGTAGGCGGCAATATTGGCACCCCGGCTATCTCGCTGGTCGAGCGCGCCAAAGCCGACACCGTAGTGGTTCTGGAAGTGTCGAGCTTCCAGCTGGAGACGATCCAGACTTTTCGTCCAAAAGTTGCCGTCGTGCTCAACATCACGCCCGACCACCTAGACCGCCACCGCACATTCGAGGCCTATACAAACGCCAAAGCGCGCATTTTTGAGAATCAGCAGGGGGAAGATTTCGCGGTGCTGAATGCCGATGATCCCACCTGCGCCGGACTGGCCAGCCGAACCCGGGCGCAAGTCTTCTGGTTCAGCAATAAGAAAAAAGAGGTAAAGCAGGGGGCGTGCGTCAGCGATGGCCGGGTGCTCTTTCGCGATGCGAAAGGGCAGCACGAGATCATGCTGGCGTCGGAAATCCCCTTGAAGGGAGGCCACAACGTAGAGAACGTGCTGGCCGCGGTTTGTGTCGGCGCGCTGATGGGTTGCGAGCCTGCAAGCATCGGCCAGGCGGTACGAGGCTTCAAAGCGGTCGAGCACCGGCTGGAATATGTCGCGACGATTCGCGGCGTTGATTACTACAACGACTCTAAGGCCACCAATGTGGATGCCACCATCAAGGCCCTGGAATCGTTCCCGGCAAATGTTCACCTGATTCTGGGCGGTAAGGACAAAGACAGCGACTACACCCAACTCAACGAACTGCTGCGCCAGCGGGTCAAGCGGGTCTATACCATTGGCGCGGCGGCGGAAAAAATCGAGTCCCAGATCAAAGGCGTGGAAATCGACCACTCGGAGACGCTTGAAACCGCGCTGAGACGAGCAGCGGCGACCGCCGCCGCCGGAGACATCGTGCTGCTGGCCCCCGCCTGCGCCAGTTTCGATCAGTTCCGGAACTACGAGCACCGGGGCAGAGTATTTAAAGAGGCAGTGCACGCCCTGGCCGCAATGTAGGCGCGAGCGCCCCGTTTGTGCTTTTCTGGAATCACACGTGGGGACAGCCGCCCCGGCTGTCCGGTCGAGCGCAGCTCGACAGCTTTCAGGCTCGATACGCAGAGCTTCGCTCCGCCGACAGCCGGGGGCGGCTGTCCCCACGTAGTCTCTGGCAGGTACTGCACGAGCGCGACGCTCGCGCCCACATTGGAAGTCTTCCCCGGGGAATCAAGATGGTTACATTCCACCCTGGAAATTCACAGACATTCTGCTCCGCGGCGCCGTGTCTCCGTGGTGAAATGAATTCCCCATGGCCAAGCGTGTAAGCGTCGATAGCTGGCTGTTTACCGTCACCCTGATCCTGGTATTTGTCGGATTGGTGATGGTATTCAGCGCATCGGCCGTTATGGCCAAGGAACGCTACGGCTCGGGCTATTACTTCCTGTTGCGACAGGTGGGATGGGCCGCCGCGGGCCTTGCCGCGATGGTGGTCGCCATGAAGATTGACTACCGCCGCTACAAGCATCCCGGGGTGGTGTTTTCGATGTTGGGCATTACTACCCTGATGTTGATCTCAGTCTTTTTTCTCGACCGCGCCCACAACACCCACCGCTGGATCCACTTCAGCGGATTTTCTTTCCAGCCGTCGGAAGTCGCAAAGGTTGCAATCATTCTGTTTCTGGCATTCTTCCTGGAAAGCCGCATTAACGCCATGAACGACTGGCGAAACACGCTGTTGCCCGCGGTCCTGCCCACGCTGATGTTTCTGGGCCTCATCGTATTTCAGCCCGACTTGGGCACAGCCATCGCCTGCGCCGCGATCACCGCTTGCATCCTGTTTGTGGCCGGCCTCGACCTGCGCTGGCTGGGATACGCCGGCCTGGCCTCGTTGCTTCCACTTTATTTCCTGATTTTCCATGTGGCCTATCGCCGCGACCGCATTCTGGCGTTCCTCAATCCCTACTCGGACCCGCAGGGAAAGGGCTTCCACATTATTCAGTCACTCATTGCGGTGAGCACCGGAGGCATTACCGGCCTGGGATTCATGGAAGGGAAGCAGAAGCTTTTCTACCTTCCCGAACCGCACACCGACTTCATTTTTGCCGTTACTGCCGAAGAGTTGGGTCTGCTGGGATCGCTGGTGGTCCTGCTACTTTTCGGAATCTTCTTGTGGCGCGGAGTTCGCACCGCGCTTCGTACCCAGGACATGTTCGGACGCTTGCTGGCGGTCGGGATCACCAGCATGGTGGTGGTGCAGGCCTTCATCAACATGAGCGTAGTGTTGGGCCTCATGCCGACGAAGGGAATCCCGCTACCGTTCGTGTCTTACGGAGGATCGTCGCTGTTCGTGACCCTGGCCTGCGTGGGAGTCCTGCTCAACATCACCAAACAAACCGACTGACCTCCTTCATTTTGGAAAATGTCATCGTGAGCGGAGGGGTTGCTTCGCTTTGCGAAGCAGCCACGGAGTCGAAGCACCCCTATCTGCACGAGGATGCTGGCAACCCTTGGTTTGTCCAATCGCACTTAAAAAGAGAATGCGGGACACCTTCTCCGTGAGGTAGGGGTCCTTCGACTGCATCAGCCCATTCGCAAGCGAATGGGCTGACTTCGCTCAGGATGACAAATCGGATTTATGAACTCTTCAGTTGTTCCTGGACTGCGCGATAGGCTTGATCGATGGCGGCATCGGTATAAGCGCTGGCGCCGGCGTCGGAATTCGCAATCGAGATCCTGCCAAATTGCTTTCGGCCGATTACGCAGGGACGCTCCTCCGGCGCCCACTGCGGGTCCGAGAAGGAATCGTATTCATACGCATAACCATGCCCCCAGCGGTTTACGGTGATGGCGGCAATGTCGCGGGAAGCGTTGAATCCGCCCGGCGACAGCATGCGTTGCAACTGGTCCCGGATGTTGCGTTCAAAGGTAGAGAAAGGTGTGTTGATCAGCTCGAATCTTCCCATGCGGTACTGGTCGCGGCGCGGCAGGCCGGGCTTGCAGGGGGTGCGCAGCATGAACAGCACCATCGGTTCCCGCGGATTGGCGGGGAACTTGTACTCGCCCAGGCTGACGGGAAAATCCACCATGGTAAAGCAGTGATAACCGCCGGGCGAAATGATCTGCCGGATGCCCAGCTTGTGAAACGCCGTCCAGTTGCGAATCGCAACGTGGGTGTAGATGAAGGGTTCCTTCACGCCGTAATGCAGCGCCTCTTTCTGTGATTCCGGCAAGTCCGTGCAGAGATATGGAACCATGCCGTTGTAGCAGGCCAGAACGCAGGCCTTGGCCTTCACGCTCTGTAGCTTTCGCTCCCGCACGAAAGCGACTTCAACTTCTTTGGCCGCATCGGGCGGACCAAGATGACGCACTCGTGCGGCCGTAGCGTTCAGACGAATACGAATTGGAGACGAGGGCTGATCCAGCTTGCCGTAGTCGGCCCGGGCTGTGACGATGTCTTCCATCGTGTGTCCCGCGATGCATTCGGGAACCAGCGACCGCACCAGCAGGCGCGCCACCGAGGCGTTGCCATCGGGGAAATGAAAAATGTAAGGCTCGCCTTCGTCTTCCGCGCTCTCTCCCAGGTCCAAGCCGTCGAAGCCGGCGTAGTTGTATGCCCCGTAGTCATCGGGATTTCTATAACAGGCCAGGGCTGAGATGGCCTCGATTCCCACCCCGAACAGATCGTAGGTGTAGGTATGAAAAAACGGCAGTACGGC
>Ga0075425_100007332_pt1 | contig 11651 bp, 11 predicted proteins | sample SoiMethybrSBSTD4_FD_75300 | JGI IMG/M metagenome (GOLD analysis project Ga0075425, IMG submission 75300) | Bulk soil microbial communities from a Populus tree surrounding site in Tennessee, USA - Soil MetaG P. TD hybrid SBSTD4 | ecosystem: Environmental > Terrestrial > Soil > Tree plantation...
TGGATTGTCCGATGAGCGAGGGAGCGTCGGGCATTGTGGCGATATCTTAGCAAAAAATGGCCGAAAGCCAGCTTTTGAAGTCCTGCCGCACCTGAAGTCCGGTCACCGGACAGCCACGGTGGGGCTCAGGAAGAATCCCAAAAAGGATCGAAAGCGCCCCAATCTCAGCAGGCGACGATGCGGTTGCGGTTCCGGGCGACGCGGCGGGTGGCGTTTCGCGTGTCCACTACGATTTTGGAAGCGTCCACGATGGCGTGGTAGTCGTAGCTGGAATGGTCGGTCGCGATGATGGCGGCATCATACTGGCCGAGGGCTTGGGCGGAAAGCGGGACGGACTTCATGTTCTCGAAATTATAGTGGCGCATTTTGTGGAGCTGGGGGAAATAGGGATCGTTGTAATCGAGCTGTGCGCCGCGCTGCTGGAGAAGCTGCATGATTTTGAGCGAGGGGGATTCGCGCAGATCATCGACATCTTTCTTGTAGGCTACGCCGAGGATAAGCAGCTTGGCGCCGTTGATGCTTTTCTTGTGATTGTTGAGCGAAGTGATGATCGCGTCGACGATGTGGTAGGGCATGGAAGTGTTGATTTCGCCGGCGAGTTCGATGAAGCGGGCGGCGAAATCGTATTCGCGGGCTTTCCAGGAAAGATAAAAAGGGTCAACGGGGATGCAGTGGCCGCCCAGGCCCGGACCGGGGTAAAAGGGCATGAAGCCAAAAGGCTTGGTCGCGGCGGCGTCAATGACTTCCCAGATGTCTATGTTCATGCGGGAAGCGAGAAGCTTGAGCTCATTGACGAGAGCGATGTTGACGCAGCGGAAGATATTTTCAAGGAGCTTGGCCATTTCGGCGGCGCGAGTCGAGCTCACCGGTACGACTTTGGCGACGACCTGCGCATAGAGAGCTTGCGCGGCGCGGGCGCTCGGCGGGTTAATGCCACCGACCACTTTAGGAATTTGCGCGAGGCCATATTGCTTGTTGCCCGGATCTTCGCGTTCGGGAGAGAAGGCCAGGAAAAAGTCGGTGGGGATGTTGTCGCTCTCGATGCCGGCGGCGATGGGGCAGCGAAGACCGGATTTTTCGAGGATCGGGAGGACCAGCTCTTCAGTGGTGCCGGGATAGGTGGTGGATTCGAGGACCACGAGCTGGCCCTTTTGCAGGTTGTGCTGAATGGAAATAGCGGTTTGTTCGACGTAACTGAGGTCGGGTTCGCGGCGTTCGTCGAGTGGGGTGGGAACGCAAATGATGATGGCGTCAACGTCCTTGAGGCGTCCGAAGTCCGTGGTGGCGCTGAAGTGGCGGCTGTTGACGAACTGCTGAATTTTGTCTTGGCGGATGTGTTCGATATAGGATTTGCCAGCGTTCAGCATGGAGACTTTCGATGGGTCGGTGTCAAAACCGGTAACTTTGTGGCCCGCTTCCGCAAAACGAAGGGCGAGGGGAAGTCCAACATAACCGCAGCCAATGATTCCAACTTTTAGTTGAGCGCCTTTGAAGAATTCCGGTTTCCGGTCGGTCGGCATCTGAAAGTGATCGCTCCTCGCTAATTGACTCAGGGCTTGCAGGCGAATGAATGAAACCCTGAAGAATGAAATTGAAGAACATGCGCACGTGGCGCGAAGGGCCACCATACCAATATAGCAGGTTCGCAGCCATGGCCAGAGGCGCGGGTGATGTGTATGTTACGCGTTGTTCAAGATTGTGCAGCGTTGCGCCAGGCGTTGGGTGCGGCGAGAATTGAAAGGAAGCGACGGTGCGATGATCTCTCTTGTTCTGCTGCTCGGCGTGGTGGCAGGAATTCTACTTGGCTTGTTGGGGATTGGCGGCGGCATCGTGCTCGTGCCGGCGATGGTGCACGTCCTGCATATGGATCAGCATCTCGCGCAGGGTACTTCGCTGCTTATTTTGTTGCCGCCGATTGGATTGGGTGCGTTAAGGCAGTACTGGAAAGCAGGTCATGTGGACCTGCGCGCCGGGGTCTTGTGCGCCGTCGGGATGATTTTAGGAGCGTGGCTTGGAGGGCTCATTGCGGTGCCGATGTCCACGCCGGTACTCAAAGGATTTTTTGGCGGGTATTTGATATTTTCCGCGGTTTTGTTGTGGATCAAAGCCAAGCCGGCAGCAAAGGTTCCGGCTCCCGCGACGATTAACGAGCGTGGCGCGTGAACCGTAAAATTCTGATGGACGCAGGAGTTCTGCTGACCGGCTTAGCAGGTGGCGTCGCGTCGGGACTGTTTGGGATCGGCGGTGGGACGATCATGGTGCCGATTCTGGGGTTGCTATTGGGATTTACGCAGCATCGAGCACAGGGAACGAGTCTGGTCTCGCTGATTCCTCCGACGGGATTGCTGGCAGTGCTGGCATATGCGAAAGCGGGATTTGTGGACTGGCGGGTGGGGCTGCTGCTGATTCCGGGCGTCTTCCTGGGCGGGATCGCCGGCGGAAATCTGGCCAGGCGAATTCCGTCAGTGCTGATGCGGAAAATCTTTGCGGCCTTGATGTTTCTGCTCGGGGCCTACCAGATTTACAGCTCGACTCGCGGATGAAGGCCGCGGACGGTCATGGTTGATTTACATTGCCACATCCTGAGCGGCATGGACGACGGAGCGAGGTCGTTCGAAGAGTCTCTGGCCATGGCGGAGACGGCGATTGCAGACGGAATCACCCACGTTGTGGCAACGCCGCATGCCAGTCCGGAGTTTCGATTTGACTATGCGAATGTGAAGCGGACCGCGGAAGAATTGCAGAAGACGGTTGGCCACCGATTGAAACTCGCTACGGGATGCGATTTTCATTTGAGTCCGGAAAATATTGCCGCACTCAAAGAAAGACCTTCCCCGTTTTGCGTTCACCAGAAGGATTATCTGCTGGTGGAATTCAATGAATTTGCGATTCCGCCCGCGCTGGACCAGGCGCTGTATGAAATTCAGCTGGCCGGGCTGCGGCCGATCGTCACGCACCCGGAGCGGAATGGGATTCTGCGCGTGCAGCCGGAGCGTCTGCAGAAGTGGATCCGCAACGGCTGCTTCGGCCAAGTGACCGGTGGATCGTTGACCGGTGCGTTCGGATCGAACGTGCTCGCCATTTCGATGGAATGGATCGCGCGCGGTCTCGTGCACTTCATCGCCAGTGATGCGCACAACACGACCACGCGCCCACACAAACTGCGCGCGGCGTACGAAGTAGTAGAAAAGGAATTCGGTAGAGAGAAAGCCGAAGCGCTGTTTGTCGAGAATCCGCTGGCCGCGTTCGAAGGGCGGGGGCTGCCGCACGTGCCGGAGATCACCGAAGCGCAGCCGAAAAGAAAAAAGCGCTTCCTGTTTTTCTAGGACGCCGGCACAAGCGGCGCGGAGATCCACGCCGAAGTCCTATCCCGTGGGGCGAAGCGGAAGTCCGGCCCAAGCATTCAGCAGACCTAGGTATTCGCGAACAACGCTAAGTGCATCCTTCGTGGAACGCCACCAATGATCGGCGTCGAATCCGTCCTGTGGGGCTGCCCGCACCAGAAGACGACCGCGGTCGGCTTTTCGTGAAATGACATTCCATATGGCTCGGACCCGCCGAGTGTGCGCCTTTGAAGTTATTACGATTACTGTCGCCGCAGGTCGCGGATTTAATTCGTCGAACACGGCCTTGAGTTCGTCGGCAGTGTTGTTGATTTGGGGCGCCAGCGTGCGAATGGCCGCTGGCGGGACCCCGCGGTCAATCAATACCATGCGGCTATATTGTTCTTCGCCAGCGTAAGGCAGATGAAGTTGCTCCATTGCGGCGCCAGGTTGCGACGGCCGTGTCAGCCAAACCTCCTGTGCGCCACTTGCTTTGAACTCATCGGCGGCAGCCAAGGCACGTTCCGGCAATCCGCCGCTGAGAACCACGACAATCTGCGCCTTCTGGACGTAATCCTCGCGAATCAGCCACGTGCCGGCATGCAGGAACGCGGTGATCGCAGAGAGCAGCAGCACGATAGAACCGCCGAGCCAGAAAAAGCTGCGGCGCGAGACCCGGAAGCGGGATGGCGCGTCATTCATTGTGACCGACATGGTGAAGCGCGCATGGTAATTCCGCGGCACACGGATGGTCAATCGCTCAAAGCGAAGATACACTGGCAAAGGAATTTTTTCTGGAGGACGCATGCGGGCAGTGGTAACGGGAGCAGCGGGATTCCTGGGGTCGCATTTGTGCGACCGTTTCCTGGCGGAAGGATGGGATGTGTTGGGATTGGACAGTTTCATTACTGGCCGTGAAGAGAATCTCGCGCATGTCAGAGACAATAGAAAGTTTTCGTTCCAGCGGGCCGATGTCAGCGACCAGCTAAACGTCGCGGGTGACGTAGCTTACGTTTTGCATTTTGCTTCGCCGGCTAGCCCACCTGATTATCTTCGCCATCCGATTGAAACCATGCGAGTCGGCTCTGTCGGAACGCAGAACACGCTCGAGCTGGCTCGCGCGAAGGGAGCGAAATTTTTTCTGGCGTCCACCAGCGAGTGTTATGGCGACCCCGAAGTCTCTCCGCAGCACGAGGAGTATTGGGGCCATGTGAATTCGGTGGGTCCGCGCAGCGTCTACGACGAGGCGAAGCGTTTTTCCGAAGCTCTTACCATGGGCTATCACCGCCACTATGGTGTCGACACGCACATCGTTCGTATTTTTAACACCTACGGTCCGCGCATGCGGCTGAACGACGGCCGCGCGCTGCCTAATTTTGTATTTCAGGCGCTGAGCGAAAAGCCGATTACCGTATATGGCGACGGGAAACAGACACGCAGCTTCTGTTATGTTTCGGATCTGATTGACGGTATCTACCGGCTGGCCATGTCGGAAGAACACTTTCCGGTGAACGTGGGAAATCCGGAAGAAATCACATTGCTCGAATTCGCGCAACGGGTGCGCGCTCATTTCCCGAAAGCGGGACCGATTGTTTTCGAGCCGCTGCCGCAGGACGACCCCAAGCGGCGCTGCCCGGACATTCGCAAGGCCCAGCGTCTGCTCGGCTGGGAACCCAAAGTGCCGTTAGGCGACGGCCTCAAACGCACCATCGAATACTTTCAGGACCAGTACGCCGCGCAAAAAATGGCGTAGCCCGCTAAGAGTTACTCTCGTCCAAAAGAAACGTACTCGAAGCCAAGCGCTCTTATTTTTCCCGTTGAATAAAGATTGCGGCCGTCCACGATGAGCTTGCGAGCCATCACCTTGCCGGCTTTCTCCCAGTCGAGCTTCTTGTAGTCATCCCACTCGGTGCAGAGCAGCGCGGCATGTGCGCCTTCCAGTGCCTTATAGGGATCTTCATGGAAATGCGCTTGCGGGAACTGCTTTTTCGCTTTTTCCAGCGCTTCCGGATCGCAGGCATGGACCTCAGCGCCTTCTTCCAGCAACCGGCGCATCACTTCCAAGGCAGGCGCAAAACGAATGTCGTCGGTATTGGCTTTGAACGCCAGGCCAAGAATCGCGACACGCTTGCCCTTTACCACCCACAAGGCCTTGCTGATTTTTTCCAGAAAGCGGTCAATACGCTGTTTGTTCACCCGCTCGGCGGCTTTCAGTATCTCGAAATCCACTCCAACCGTCGCCGCGAGACTGATGAACGCCTGAATGTCCTTGGGAAAGCAGAAGCCCCCGAAGCCCAGTCCAGCGCGCAAGAATTGCGTGCCGATACGCGGATCGAGGCCCATGGCATGTGTCACCTCTTCCACGTTGGCTCCGAGTTTTTCGCACAAGTCGGAAACCGCATTGGCATAGCTGATCTTCAGGGCCAGAAACGAATTGGAAGCGTGCTTGATCAGCTCGGCGCTGCTGATGGTGGTGACCAGAAATTCGGCTTTGTGCGTGTCGGGGCACTTCCCGGCATGTACCGGGCAGGCGAATTTGCGCTCTAAAATCGGCTTATAGATTTCCCGAAGTTGTTGCGCCGCAGCCGGATCCTCAACGCCGACCACGATGCGGTCCGGGTGGAAAAAGTCCTCCACAGCGGTGCCTTCACGCAAAAATTCCGGATTGGACGCCACGCGAAAGCCATTCCCGCCTCGACTATACGCGGAAAGCGCGCGCTGCAGCTCGATGCCGGTGCGAGCCGGCACGGTGCTTTTCTCCACTACCAGCTTCGGCGAACGGGCTTCCGCGGCGATCTGTTGTGCGACGTGATCGATCGCGGAAAGATCGGCACTGCCGTCGTGCCGCGGCGGTGTGCCCACGCAAATGAAGATGGCCTCGCCGAAACGGATCGCTTCACCTGGGTCGGCGGTGTAGGAAATTGTTCCGGCCTTTCCCGCCGAGGCCAGAATCTTGTCGAGATGATGTTCGTAAATCGGAACCTCGCCGGCTTTCAGTTTCGCGATGCGGTCGGCGTCGACATCCGTACAAATGACTTCGTGGCCGGCCTCGGCCAAGCAAGCGCCGGTGACCAGCCCTACATAGCCGCAACCAATGACCGATAAACGCATGAGGGTCTCCCCGGTTCAAGAATTACCACGCGGCTGGAAGGCGCGGCGTTGGTACACAATACTGAAACCCAATATCGCTGACGCTAAAAACAACTATCGCGGCCGCGCGCCCATCAGCAGCCCGCGCAAGCCGAGCAGAATGAGCCGCGGTTGGCGGCGAATGACGTTCCACAACAAACGCGTGGAGTGGTCGCGGTGAATTTCGCCCAGCGATTCGCGCGTGGCCGAATTCAGCAAATCCACCAGATATGAATAGTGCTTTTGCTCAAAATGGTGCAAGGTCTTGCGGATCAGCCAGTGGGTGGCCAATTCGCGTCGCAACGCGCGCAATTCGCCGTTGCCGCCCGAGCCTAGCAACGCGTCAGCCACACCTTGGGCACCGCGGAAACCGGTAACGATTCCGCCGACGGTCGAGACTTTCACCTGCGCCGCCGCGTCACCCACTAGAAACACTTTGCCGTTGCCGACACGCCGCTCGACAGGAATCCACTTGCGATAAACCGGGATGCGCGCTCCCTGCCATTCCACCGGCTCCATCTGCTTCTTTTCCAGGAAGCGTTCGATGCGCTTTTTGGTTTCCTGGCCGCTGCCTTCGCCGATGATGCCCAGCGCGCCGCGCGATTCGTTTTCCGGTATTAGCCAGTAAAAATAGGGAGTATCGTCCGGCACGAACCAAACTCGCGTAGTATCCGGCCGGCAATTCCGCGGCAGTTTTACAATCGCTTGCACCAGCGGAACTGTTTCGACCGGCGGCCAGCCCGCAGAGCGTCCCACGCGAGTGGTGGCGCCGTCCGCGCCCACGACGTGATCGGCGTGCAGCTCTTCGCGGCGTCCGCGCGTTTCCACTTCCAAGCGCAGTCCGCGCGAGTTTGGCCCCAGGCCGAGAAAGCGCGTATCAAACGAAAGCTGGGCGCCGGCTTTCGCGGCTTCATTTGCCAGGGAAGGAATCAGCTTGGCGCGTTCGATGATCAAATCCGGCTTGTTCAGCGCCACCTCGGCCGAACGCCCATCGGTGAAGAGTTCGAACCGCCGGATTTCGTTTACCACGCTGGAAGCGGCGACTTCGCGCAGCTGTTCGCGGAAATGATGCGTAACGATCAGCGAGCGCGGAGCGGGGTCAAATCCGCATTTGGCGTCCAACACGCGAACGTCACAGCCGCCGGCCGCTACCTTGGCGGCGGTCAAAAATCCCGCCGCGGAGCCGCCTACCACGACGACGCCACCACTTTTGCTCTCAGGCTGGTTTTCGTGCACTCGTCCGGCTCACCCGACTAACCCGGAACACGCCGCTGCGGTGCCGGGTTTCTTTCAACAAAATATTTTCGCTGCCCACCCACGGGCTTCTTACAGCTGCAGACTTGTTTAGAAACGGTTCACACCCAGTCGTGAGCACCGGCAAGCAGCCACAGAAGTATAGCGAATCCACGGTTGGCGGGAAACTAAACGACGCACAGTTCAGTCGGTCGCCGCAGCGGCTTTGCGCACTTGGCGCTCGTAGGGAGCGCGTTCCAGATAGGTTATGGCAATCAGGGCAAGCGCTGCCGCGAAAACAGCGGAGATCAACGCAAACGAAATCGGAAACGTGCTGACCAGCAGGGCGAGTGCGCCAGAAACTGCTCCCACCATGTACATGGTCAACACGGCCCCTCGCTGCCCGAGGCCAATATTCGCCAGACGGTGCGCGGCGTGGTCCTTGCCCGGTGTAGCGAAGGGAAGCAGGCCACGGCGGCTCCGCGAGATAGTGACCAACGCGGTGTCGAAAATCGTCGCGCCCAGAATCAGCACGGGCACCAGCCAGACGGAAACGGCATTGGGCTGCGCAAAACGCAGTTTCAGCGCAAGAGTGGCCATCAGGAAACCCAGAAACATGGCGCCGCCGTCGCCCATGAAGATCTTGGCGGGCTTGAAGTTCCAGCGCAGAAAGCCGCAAGCCGCTCCCAGCACCGCTGCGGCGAGCACGGTTACCAGAACCTGTCCGTTCAGATAGGCGAGCAGCGCGAAAAAGGCGGCGGCCATCGCGGCCACTCCGGCGCACAACCCGTCCATGTGATCGAGAATGCTGAAAGAGGCGGTGATACCGACAACCCACGCGATGGTCAGTACAGTGTCGAGGACGTCGCCGGTGCGGCCGCCGAATAGAGTGCCGAAAATCTGTGCGCGAATTCCACTCAACAAGAGGATGATCGCGGCGACCGGCATTCCGACGAAGAGCTTGATCTGGTGGTGCAGCAAACCGCGATCATCCAGTATGCCAACCGCTGCGATGAGCGTGGCGCCGGCGAGAATGCCCCAGACCTGTTCACGAGCCGCTCCCTGCACGAGAAAGAGCACCGAAAGAGCGACACCGGCATAGATGGCTAGACCGCCGAGCAATGGAATCGGCTGCAAATGAACTTTGCGCGGTCCCGGACGGTCCACCATTCCGACGCGCAATGCAAATGCGCGCACCGGAACGGTAAGCGTTAGAGACGCCAGTAGTGCAATTAAAAAAGCAAGCAGGCCGGCGGCCATGCGACCTCAGTTTTCAGAGTTACGGAACCGACGGGCAGGTATCATCGGTGGACACACGCGACTCACTGCCGGATTGGGGATCCGGCTCCCAAGTGAAATACCAAGAACGTCGACCAAGGTTGGTCAACTGACTGCCCCACGCAGCGCCTAAACCATAGCGCGGAAAAACAAGCTTGGCTAGTTAAAATACCGAGAGGCCTAAAATACGGATAACTACGTATGATATAAGACAAGCAGAAAATGTGCTGCATGGCAGAAGAAGTTTTGCTTGTTATTCGCCGGAGGTGCGGGCGAACACGCGCAGGAATTTTTGTAATTCTTTCACCCGATCGTAAGCAGGCGCAGCGCATCTCGCGGCTGCCGCCATTTGCTCCACCCGCTTCGGGTCGCTGGCCAGCCGGCGTACGGCCTGAACCACTTCGTCGGGCCGATCGGGATCGGCAGCTATGCTGAAGCCGAGCCTTTCGCCCAGGGCGACGGCGTCGGTCTCGCGGGGTGCCACGGCCACAATCGGTTTTCCTGCCGCCAGAATGCCGTACATCTTGCTCGGCGCCACCACCCCCTCGAGTCCGCGTTTTACCGTGATCAAATGAGCGTCGGCTGCCGCAAGCACCGACGGGACGCTTCGGGATGGAAAGAAGGGGAGAAAACGGATGTTTGCAGCACCGCAGGCCAAAGCTTCAATTTCCTTTCGCTGCGCGCCGTCGCCGACGAACACCAAGCCAGTTCCGTCGTCGGTCAGCTGCTTGACAGCTGAGATTACTGTCGGCCAAGCGCCATAAAAGCCGAGGTTACCGGCGTGCAGCAAGACAAAGCGAAAATCACCGCGGATCGTTCGGATAACTTCAGGGTCGAGTTGCGGTTGTTGCGCGCCAACTGGTGGAATTTCGGCGCCGTCCCTTATAATTTCGATTCGATCTGCACGAACACCCTTAGACCGGATCCGCTCGCGCATGTCTTCGCCCAGCACAATTACCTTGGTCGCTCGGCGCATCGCCCAGCGATGGAGTTTTTCCCAGATGCGCGGAAATATGCCAGGCTCGACGATTGAGCCGCCGACCGCCATGTCGGGGTACATGTCGCGAATGTTGTAGAAATAGGGCTTACGCTTCAGCAGCGCCACGAACGCGCCCATGATTCCAGCAAACGGCGGATCCGTCATGCTTAGGACCGCGTCGCAGGGCGTGAACAGCGCCCGCGGAATAACCAGTGCGGTATAACTCAGATAATTCAACACCCTTCGCTTCATCCGGATGCGCGGGAAATCCGTCGATCCTACCCGAACGATTCGCACCTTGCCCGACACTTCTGTCTGAAACCAACGCCAGGAGCGCCGCTCCGTGGGATCGTAGGAAGGCCGTCCGCACAAAATGGTCACCTGGTTTTCCCTTGCCAGGGCGCCTACCACCGTCTCTGCCATTTTCGCAGTGGCCGAGGTATCCGGCGGATAGTAGAGATTTAGCAGCAGAATGCGCACTGCAGGATTGTACACGGGAGCTTGCGGCTGCTCGTTTCAAGCGTTTCGTCATCAGGCTACATACGGCAAATTCGGCAAGCAAAACGGCTCATTGTGGTGTTTCAATTAAGTATGAGCTTGCGTTGGAGCATTATTCTGCCGCTGGCCGGATTGCTCCTGTTTACCGTAGTCAGTTACCAGTCCTCGCGCGTGAACGACGAATTGCAGCGTTCGCCCAATCGGTATTACTGGTGGTCGTCGCTTCGGCTCGATACGGATCCACTGAACCAGAAACCGAAGCCGGCAGACCGCTGCCAGGATGACCCGCAACACTGCGCCGGCTGGGATGTGTCGTCACCGCGAGTCGCGCCCGGGTGGCTCGACAAAGTGTTGGTGGTGTCTGCTTTTCCCGCGTTCCTGGCTGCTTTTGCGCTGGTGCTGGCGTTCGGAAGACAGGGCGCCAGCGAAGTGCTGATCTTCATGGTGGTGATGCCCACGTTTCTCTTCGGGTGGTACTACTTCATTGGTCGTCTGATCGAACGCTGGCTTTACAGGCGTGAACGCGCCAAGAAAGGTCCGCTAAAGATGACTTGAAGGCGTGCTTATGGCCGAGTGATCAAAAAGTCGCCGAGCACCAACGCGTCCATCTGCGTTCGCTCGAAGCAGTCGATGGCTTCTTGCGGCTTGCAGACGATCGGCTCGTTGTCATTGAAGGAAGTGTTGAGCACCACGGGTACGCCGGTTTGCCGCTCGAATTCGTGGATCAATTTCCAGTAGCGCGGGTTTGCAGTCGGTGTAACGGTTTGCAGCCGCCCGGTGCCGTCTACATGAGTCGGTGCGGGTATTTTGTCGCGCTTCTCGCGCTTCACCGCACATGCCATGGTCATGAACGGCGAAGGATGCGCTTGTTCGAACCACTCGCCGGTCCTCTCGGCCAGAATCGACGGAGCGAATGGCCGGAAGATCTCTCGGTGCTTGATGCGGCGATTCAGAATTTCCTTCATCTCCGGCCGCCGCGGATCGGCCACGATACTCCGGTTGCCCAGCGCCCGCGGGCCCCACTCCGCGCGGCCCTGAAACCAACCCAGAATCTTCCCTTCCGCGATAATCGCCGCCGTCTTTTGCAGCAGCTCTGGTTCCGGCAGTTCACTGACCGCGCCGCCGTTTTCTCCCAGGCGGGACGCTTGCAACGCCCCGCGAATCTCTTCGCGCGAAAATTCCGGCCCCCAATAGGCGTGCTCCATCACGAA
>Ga0075425_100007333_pt1 | contig 11650 bp, 6 predicted proteins | sample SoiMethybrSBSTD4_FD_75300 | JGI IMG/M metagenome (GOLD analysis project Ga0075425, IMG submission 75300) | Bulk soil microbial communities from a Populus tree surrounding site in Tennessee, USA - Soil MetaG P. TD hybrid SBSTD4 | ecosystem: Environmental > Terrestrial > Soil > Tree plantation...
AGGGAAGGAATTTCCCACCGGATTCTCGAAAAAAAAAGTGATCATTCCGCGAGTGGGTTTCAACTGCGCTCTCTGCCACTCCACCCAGTACCGCACGTCGCCCGAGGCCAAGCCGGTGGTGGTGGCCGCCGGCGGCAGCAACACCGCCGACGTGCAGGGGCTGCTCGATTTCTTTTCGAAGGCCGCCGCCGATCCCCGCTTCAACGCCGACACCATCCTGACCGAGATCGACGCCTCCTATCCGCTGCGCTGGTACGAGCGGCTCCTCTACCGTTTCGTGCTGGTGCGGCTGACCAAGAAACGCCTGCACGAGCAGGGCGAGCAGTTCGCCTGGACGGCCCAGCGTCCGCGCTGGGGTCCCGGCCGCGACGCGCCGATGAACCTCACCAAGCTCAACTTCCTCGAGATGCCCGACGACGGCACTGTCGATCACACTGACTTTCCGGCGATCTGGCACCTCAAGTCCCGCGAGCAGCCGGGGCGTACCTACGAGCAGGGCAAACCGGTCACACCTCACACCATGCTGATGAACCTCGACGGCGCCACTACCTCATTCCGCTCCGTGCTCATCGACTCGGCCCTCGGTCTGGGAGCGCGGAACACGCCGTTCTTCAATCGCCGCATTCCGGAGCTGCTGGACTGGCTGCGCGAGGTCCAGCCGCCGGCCTATCCGCTGTCCGTGAACGCCGAGCGGGCCAAGCGCGGCGAGACGATTTTCGAGGGCCAATGCGCCTCGTGCCATGCCACGGGACGCGATAACCGACTGGGCACGGTGATCCCGATCGAGGAGGTGGGCACCGATCGCGAGCGCCTCGACACCTGGCGGAAGAAAGGCGCGGCGCAGAAGGCGAACGAAAAAGTCGCTTCGATGGGGATCAAGCGGACGCCGATGATCGAGACTGACGGCTACATCGCCGTGCAGCTCGACGGCCTCTGGCTGCGTGGGCCCTACCTGCACAACGGCTCGGTGCCCACCGTGCGCGATCTGCTCGAGCCCCCGGCCCAACGGCCGCGGATCTTCTGCCGCGGCTACGACGTGATCGATGGAGAGCGGCTCGGCTTCGTCTCCGACCGCCGCGCCGATCCCCGCTGCGACGAGCCGGGGCCACCCGCCAAGCCTTCGCCGTGGGACCGGCCCGGAGCTCCCGGCCGGTCGGACGAGTGGCCGCAGCCCAGGGTCTGGAAGTACTACGTCAGCGAGCGGGGCAACGGCAACGGCGGGCACGACTACGGGACCAATCTCTCGCCGGGCGAGAAGGACGATTTGATCGAATTTCTCAAGACGCTCTGAAGGGGCCAAGACCATGAACAAAACTCTGCGGGGTCTCGGCGTGCTGCTGGCGCTGGTGGTCGCCGGGGCCGCGCGGCCGGCCGTTACCGATTCACGCTACAGCGAGCAGGACGACGGGTTCCGCATCGCCGAAAAAGGTCTCGACGAAAAAGCGATGGCAGGCGCCGAGCTCTGGCTCAAAGCCACCGCCGGCACCGCGCGCTTCTCCACCTACGTGTTCCAGCAGCGCATGGGCGTGCTGATCGACTGGTTCCGCGTCCTGCGCGCCGACCAGAGCGGCGACCGCTTCCAGATCTGGGGGTTGATCCACGATCCCGGCTGCTGCACGCCCGGCTCTCCCGGCTGTCCGGCCAAGAGCCTCGACGAAACCTATGGATTCGAGTGGTGCCCCGGAGACACCGAGCTCCTGCAGCACGTCGGCAAGACCGGCTACCGCGACCCGGCCTGCGACTTCCAGGACCCCGACGGCCGCGGTGACAAGCAGGACCCGTGCGATCTCGAGTTCGGCACGTCGACCGGTGCGCTGGGATTCCGCAAATTCCCCAATCCCCGCTTCGACATCGAGAAGTGGCGCCAGGTCAACGACGGCCGGCTCGACACCTGGAACGGCTATCGCAGGCGCCGACCGGCCGCGCCGGGCTTGGCCGTGATGGTCAGCCATCTGGCCGATCCCTCGATCGAGCCGCCGTTCCTGATCGGCATGTCGTGCGCCGCCTGCCACGTCGCGTTCAATCCGCTGAAGCCGCCCAAGGACGCCGCCCATCCCGAGTGGGAAAACCTGAAGCTGCTGGTCGGCAATCAATACATCCGCAGCTCGGAGATCATGGCATCCGGCATGCCGGCCGACAGCCCGGAAAGGCAGCTCTTCTCGCACGAACGGCCGGGCACGGTCGACACCTCGGCCATCCCCAACGACCTCGTCCACAACCCCGGCACGATGAACGCCATCGTCAGCTTCGGCTCGCGGCCGCACGACTTCCCCGAAGCGGTCCGCAAGTGGCGGCGCGCCGGCCAGTGCAAGGCGGACGTCGCGGACGAGTGGTGCGAGCCGGGAAAGCGCGGGAAATGTTGGGAGCTCTGCCTGCAGGGCGAGGACGTCTTCCACATCCTCAAAGGGGGAGAGGATTCGATCGGCGCCGCCGAGGCGATCCAGCGGGTCTACTTCAACATCGGCTCCTGCTCCGAAGAGTGCTGGCTCAACCATCTCACCGACCTGCGCCAGCTCGACCGCCAGCAGCGCAACTTCGGACAGACGCCGTTCGACATCGGCCAGTGCCGCCGCGACTGCCCGGGGTTTCGCGCCATCGAAGACCGGCTCGGCGACGTCGTCCAGTTCTTCCTCGCCAGCGCGCCGGCCGACCTCTGGCGGGCGCGGGGGCTGAAAGATCCTACGGCCCTCGTCGCCCAGCTCGACCAGGAATTCGGTCCGGGATCGGTGGCGCGCGGCAGACGCGTCTTCGTGGACAACTGCGCCAAGTGCCATTCCAGCCAGCCCGATCCCACCTCGGCGACGGATTTCCTGGCCGTGGACCAGGCCGGCCACCGCATCGACGGGCTGGGCAGCGACCGGTTGGTGGCCGCTTCCAAGGTGGGCACCGAGCGCTGCCGCGCTCTGCATTCCAATCACATGCAGGGGCACATCTGGGAGCAGTACGCGTCCGAGACCTACCGCGAGCGGCCGCCCGATCCCGGCGATCCCGATCCCACCGGCGGCGGCCGCGGCTACTATCGGGTGATCTCGTTGATCAACGTGTGGGCGCACGCTCCGTTCCTGCACAACAACGCCGTCGGCCCCGAGATCTGCGGCAAGCCGAGCGCCGCCAGGGACGACCTGGGGCTGGACAACGATCTCTACCGTTCACCCTACGCGAACGGCAACCGGAACGATTGCGTTGCGTACGACCCCAGCGTCGCCGGGCGCTACGAGCTGTACAAGCAGTCCATGGCGGAGCTGCTGAATCCGGAGCAGAGAAAGCCGAAAACCAGCCTGCTCGACGACGACATCCGCGTCGAGCTTGGAATCCGCACGTTCCGCGGCCGTGACATCCGCAACCTGAAGCTCAGCGTGCCGGCGGGGCTGCCCGCGGGGCAGCTGGTCAGCCTGGACTTCAAGCCGCTGGTCGAGGACCTGGTGCTGGTCAAGACCGATCCCGCGAAGCTCCAGCAGCGACTCACTGAGCGGCTCGGCTCGGCGCAGGAGGCGCGCCAGCAGGCCCGCTGGCTCGGCGGTCTGCGGCACCGCATCCTGGCCAAGGCGCTGCTCACCAAGAACCTGCGGCTCACGCCCGCGGACGCCCGCGTCCTCTTCAAGCTCTACGACACCTGCACGGCCGACGTCGAGAACGCGGGCCACCGGTTCGGCGAGGACCTTTCCACCGCCGACAAGCGAGCGTTGACCGCTTTTCTGGCAACTTTGTGAGGACGATGATGAAACCCAACCTGAAACCGGCCGTCCTCGCCGCCACTTTGCTCCTGCTCGCCGCCTGCGCGAGCCCAAGGCCGGCGTCGAAGCCTGTCGCCAGCGCCGCGCGCCCCGACCTCCCATTCGCTGCGGTCGAGGGCAAGGACTACAGCGATAAACCCGATTTCGCCAGCGTCGAACGGCGGCTTCCTCTCACTCCGGTGCAACGCGCGGCGCTGACGCCCGCGAGCCTCGAGGCGCTGAATCAGGAGGAGCTCGACCAGCTCTACGCGCGGTTGACCGCCGGTCCGATTCCGGACGGCCCCTATCAGGGGACGGCCTTCTTCGCCAACGGCGCCGGGCTGCGGCGGCTCCAGGAGATCCTGGGCGGCGGCCTCCAGGGCTTCCTCGCCAACCGCGCGGTCAACGATCTCCAGGATCTCGCCGAATTCCTGTGGAAAGGCAAGGTTTTCTACCGCGACAAGATGGAGCTGCGCAACCAGATTACCAACCCGCGGAAGCTGGCGCGTCTGTTCAAGGCGGATCTGTCGAAGATCCGCACGGCCACCATCGACGGCCGCGAGGTCGGCCTGCTCTTTCCGGCGAAGCTCTACTGCGGCCAGAGCCTGCTCGACAGCCGGCGCGAGTCGGTGATCATCGACTACTTCTTCGGCGACGAGCTCGACGGCTACCTCCCCGCGATCGATCAGATCGCCGGGCCCACCGGCTTGCAGATCCGCGACGAGATCCGCATGGTGCGTCCCGGCTTCTACCTCGGCCGCGCCTACGTGGCCAAGATCCTCCTCCTCGACTTCACCCTCTACAACCAGGAAGTCGCCGAGCGCGGCAAAGCCGACTTCGCCAGCACGGGCAAGGTCCACGAGGACTGCCGGCCGGGGGCGCAGCAGGTGGCGGGGACGGGGGAGCGCTGAAAACCGAGAAGGACAGCAGGGACGGCAGAGACAACAGAGACGAAAGGGACAAAGAATCTTGCATACCGGCGCCCTTCCGCGTCCTTGATGTCCCTGTTGTCCCTTGCGTCCCTTTTTTCCTACGCCGGCCCGTAATACCGTCTCAGCCAGGCGCACGCGTGGTGAACCGAGCGCGGGTCTAATTCGCCCACTCGCCCTGGCGGGCCTGGGCGATGATGTGGTCGGCGGTCCGCAGGCTGTTGGCGATGATGGTGAGCGTCGGCGCGGCGCCGCCGCAGGTGGGCATGAAGCTGCCGTCGACGACGAAGAGGTTGTCCACTTCGTGCGCCCGGCAGTAGGAGTTGAGCACCGAGGTGGTCGGATCGTGGCCCGCCCGGCAGGTGCCGTGGACGAGGAACGTCGCGGGCTCCCCGAGCGCGCCGCGCCGCAGCTCCTGCGCCCCCATGGCTTTCAGGATGTCCAGCCCCCGCGACTGCAGCCAGAGACCCGCGGTGTAGTGGTGGGGATCGGACTCGCGATACATCCGCGCCACCGGCAGCCCCCGTGGATCGGTCACCTGCGGGTCGAGCACCATGTAGGTGCCGGCGTTGGGAATGTAGTCCTGGAAGACCTCGAACTCGATGCTCATCGAATCGACGAAGAACTGCCGCAGCGCCGCCTTGAGCGGCGCGCCCCAACGGGTGAATCCGCTGGCCTCCGCGATCCGTTGCGCCAGAGCGACCGGCTGCGCTTGCGGCACGGAAAAACGCAGCACGCCCCCTTTGGGCAGCGAGCTGGCGTCCGGCGGCAGGAAGTAGTAGTCGAGCAGCGAGCGGCCGAAAAAGGGGTGCGGGTGCTGCCACAGGTCCGGATCGCGGCCGGCGAGATCGAAGCGCGCCGAGGCGGTGGTGACGGCGTGGAACTGCAGGTTGCGCCCCACCTGTCCATTGCCGTTGGCCAGGCCGTCCGGAAACAGCGGAGACTTGGACATCAGCAGCAGCCGGGCCGATTCGACGGCGGAGCACGAGACGCAGACGATTTTGGCGCGCGCCTGCCGTTCCTGGCCGTCGGCATCGAAGTAACGGCAGCCGGTGGCGCGCCCGTCAGCGCCGACGGTCACCTCGAAGACCGTGGCGTTGGGGACGACCTCGCACCGCCCGGTAGCTTCGGCGCCAGCGATGAAGGTCTCCTGGCTGCTCCCCTTGGCCCCGGTGTGGCAGCCGGCGCCCGCGCACAGATTGCAATAGGAGCACGGCGGGCGCCCTTGATACCACTGCGAGTTGATGGAACGCGGCGTCGGAATCGGGTGCAGCCCCAGCTCGCCGCAGGTGCGATCGAAGAGCTCGGTCAACGGATGCGCCGAGAGCGGCGGCATCGGAAAGTCGCGGGAGCGACGGAAGCCGAGGTGCGCGGGCTCGGGCGATCCGGAGACGCCCACCTGCCACTCGGCCTCGACGTAGTACGGCTCGAGCTCGTCGTAGCTGTAGGGCCAGTCGGCGATCGCCGCGTAGGGGCCGAACCGGCTCCGCAGGCGGAAATCGTCCGGATGGAAGCGATAGAGATAGCCTCCCATGTGGACCGTGCCGCCGCCCACGCAGACCGCGATCCAGCCCATGCTCGACGGGTGGGGCTTGGGATCGTCCGAGCGGACGACGATGTGCGGGTCGTCGGAAACCTTCGGATACCAGAAACCCGGCAGGTAGTTTTCGACCTCGCCGCGCGGAAAATCAGCGCGCTCCAGGCGCGGCCCGCGCTCGAGCACCAGGACCCGGGCTCCTGCCCGGCTCAGGCGCCAGGCCAGCGGTCCGCCGCCAGCGCCGCTGCCGATGATCAGGACGTCATTCATGGGGACAAGGGTCCTCGCCGACGCAGGCTCCCGGCACCCGGGCCCCTTCGATGCCGAGAGAGCTCCAGCCGACCTGGTCGCGGTTGCCCCCGCGCTGCGGATCGCAGAGGAAGCCCTCGAGAGTCAGCGCCACCAGCCGCTTGAAGAACCGCTGGACCGTCGGATGCGGAATCAGCTGCAACTGCCGTAGCACCTCGTCCTGCTCGGCCGCGGACAGCTCGCAGAACGACCGCTCGCCGCGCCGCCGCGCCAGGTCTTCGAGCATGCCGAGCCCGGTCTTCGCATCGCGAACCGACAGCGGACCGGCCCGCTTCTCCATCACCTCGAGAACGTAGTCGTCCGCTCCCGCTTCGCGCGCGCCGGCGCCGTCGTCCGAAGGCAGGACGCGGCGGATGGCGGCGCGATGGTTCCGCGTCTCGAGCTCGTTGAAGCGCGAGCCCGCCGGCGCGTCCTTGACGGCAGCCACGCTCTCCATGGCGATCCTCAGCTCCCCGAGGGGAGGTCCTCGCGGCCGACCAGGCTGTCGTAGATCGCCACCAGGAGCGGTACGTCATGATCGTAGGCGATGCTCGCTTCCCCGCGCATGCCGTTGCGCACGAAGAAACGCTTGTCGTCCCAGGCGACCCAGGGCTGCTGCAGGCGGATCTCGACCGGATAGAGGAGCTGCTTGCTTTCCTCCTCGAGCTGCGGCGCCGGCGACACCTTGAGGACCTGGCCGGCGAAGACTCCGAAGCGGCGCTTGGGCATGCCGGCGAGCTCGATGACCGCTTCCTGCCCGGCGCGCACCTTGATGATCTCCTCCTCCGGAACGTAGGTCAGGAAGTTGACGGCCGACGTGTCGATGATCGAAAACAGCTCCGCTCCCGGATCCACCCGGCTGCCGCGGAAAGCGTTGACCGGCTTCATGACGACCACTCCCGAGATCTCGGCGCGGAGGGTGAACTGCTCGGCGATCCGCTTGAGCTGGTCGAGCTGCAACGTGAGCTGCTGGATCAGCACCTCCAGCTGCTCGCGTTGGGAGACCAGGTCGTGCAGGCTGCTGCGCTGCTGCGCCGCCAGCAGGGCGACGTCGTCGCGGATGCCGGCCCCTTGGGCCAGATCGAGCCTCTCGGTGATGCGGCTCTGCTCCAGCCGCTGCTCGGCCTGCAGCTTGTCGTACTCGGCCTCCTTGACCGCCTGATCGCTGGCGAGGCCGGCCTCGCGGAGATGACGTAGACGGGTGAGGGTCTCGTCCGCCCGCTTGACGGCCAGATCGAGCTCGCGGGTGCGCGCGCTCTGGACTTCCTGCTCCAGCTGTTTGCCGGTCACGTCCCGCGCCTTGCGCGCCCGCTCCACCGGCTGGATCTCGGCGCCGAGCTGGCGCTCGCGCACGCTCACCGCGATCTTCTGGGAGATCGCTTCGTTGAGCTCCTTGCGGACGTCGAGCTGCTGGCGCTCGAATTCATAATCCATCAGGCGACAGAGCACCTGGCCGGCCCGCACGGTGGCGCCGTTTTCGACCAGCACCTCGGCGACGATGCCGGACACCTGCGGACGCACGATTTGATAGTGAGTGATCTGGATCTCGCCTTCGGCCTCGACCTCGCGCTCGATCCGGATGAGCAGCAGGGCGCCGAGCCCCAACACCACCAGAACGCCCATGGCGATCGGTAGACCACGCAATAGAGCACGGATCCATTTCATTCGAGCTCGACTCCCGGGACCGCGCGGATCTTCGCCGGAGCTTCCGATTCCGCCAGGTCGCCAGATTGCAATTGCTTCTCACAGAGCTCGCGGAAGAGGGGTGACTTCAGCATGAGCTCTTCGTACCGGCCCTGATCGCTGAGGCGGCCGCCGTCGAGCAGGAGGATCCGCTCGGACCAGCGGATCGCCGACAGCCGGTGGGCGATGAGCAGGATGGTCATCTCCGTCGTCAGCGGCTCGAGCGCCCGCAGCAGCGTGTGCTCGGTGATGCCGTCGAGACCGGAGGTGGCCTCGTCGAGGATCAGCAGCCGCGGCCGTTGCAGGATGGCGCGCCCGATCGCCAGCCGCTGCTTCTGCCCGCCGGAGAGCTTCTGCCCGCGCACCCCGAGCGGCGTCTCGAGGCCCTCCGGGAGGTCATGGACCGTGGACTCCAGCTGCACCAGCCGCAGCACCTCCCAGAGGCGCTCTTCGTCCACCGACGGATCGCCGTAGCAAAGGTTGTCGCGCAACGTCGCGTCGAAGAGGACCGGCTCCTGCGGGACCAGGGCGACCCGTTGCCGCAGATCGCGCAGCCGCACGTCGCGCACCGAGACGCCGTTGAGCTTGACCGTACCGTGCTGCGGCTCGTAAAGACGGGTGAGCAGCCGTCCGATGGTGCTCTTGCCGCTGCCGGTCCTGCCGACCAGCGCCACGGCCTCACCCGGCCGCACGGCCAGCGACAGTCCGCCGAGCACCGGCTGATCGCCATAGCTGAAGGCGACGTCCTCGAGCTTGACTTCGAAGGCCTCGCGCGCCGGCAGCCGCCGCGGCCGGGCCGGATCGCGGATGGTGGCCTTGACCTCCATCAGCTTCATCAGCCGGCGGATGCTGGCGGTCGAGCGCTGCACGGCCGAGTACAGGGCGACCAGCGTCTGCGTCGGCCCGAAGATGCGGCTCAAGTAGGTGTAGAAGGCGACCAGCCCGCCGATCGTCAGGGCGTTGTCGAGCACCTGCTTGCCGCCGTAGCCGAGCACCACGCCGGTGGCGAGCATCATCAACACGTTGGTGGAATTCTCGGCGGCGAGCTCGAAGGCACGGCGGCGCAGGAAATTGCCGAGGCCCTCGCGGGAGATCCGGAAGTAGCGCCGCCGCTCGCCGGCTTCGCGGCGCAGCAGCTGCACCTCGACGATCGAATGGAAGTGGTCCTGAAGGAACGAGCTGCGCCGGCCGTTGAAGCTGGCGACCTGATCGGAAAGCTTCCGCAGGCGCGGCAGCGCGAACGACCGCAGCCCCATCATCAGCGGCACGAGCGGGAGAACCATCAGCGTCAACCGCCAGTTCAGCACCAGCAGGATGACGGTCGTGAGGGTGGTGGTGACGGCGATGCGCACCAGGGACGCCAGGGTGCCGCCGCCGAGCTCGCGCAGCTGATCGACGTCCTGCTCCAGGCGATAGAGCAGCTCGCCGGGCGGGGTCTTGACGAAGAAGTCCGCCGACAGCCGCTGCACGTGCCGCAGCAGCCTCATGCGCAGCGACAGCATGACCCGCTGATTGAGGTAGGCGTCCAACATCATGGCGAGCGAATTGAAGCCGTACCAGAACAGATACGTGGAAACGAACACGATCGACACCGCGACGAGCATGTCGCTGCGGTGCCAGGGAAGCACCTCGTCGATGAGCCATTTGATGATCAGGGGATCGAGCAGGCTGAGCACGCTGGAGAGCAGCACGCACGCCAGCTGTGCCTTCAGCAGGTTGCGGAACGGCCTGACGTGACGCCACAACCAACGCAGCTCGGACAAGTTTTTCGGCACCGTGATCACCTCGCACCAGAACCGATGGACGGCATCTCTCTTGAGAGGCCGGCCGTTCTCCTGGCCGGGAAGGACGGCCGGCTACTCAGCACTTTGGATTCGTCAGCCTGCCGCCAGTCAGCTGCCTGGCTGGCCGGCCGACTCGCTTGGCGACTAGACCTCCGCGCCGCCACAGCCGCCGCAGCAGCGGCAGCCACAGCAGCAGTCGCAACAGGTGCAACAACAGCCGCACTGGGTCAGCTCTTCGGCGTTGCCCAACTCCACGAAAGCAGGCGCTTCGTAAGTCATGCGACGGTCCTCCTTGCGATCCCTTCGTCCTCCATGGACGACGGGTTTGCTGCAATTTCGTTCGCATCGCGCCGGCGATCGAGCGAACGAAGCCAATATTCGAGGGCGAAGGTGCGCAGCAGCTGCGGCGCCACGACCTTGGCGCCGTAGCGGACTTTCTCGTAGGCGGCCCGCAGCGCCGTGCCGTCGACGAAACCGTACTGGGCGACGCGCGGGTCTTCCAGGATGGGGAGGAACTGAGCGGCGTGGCGCGCGAAGGTGCGGTAGACGGCCTCGTCCGGACCCGCCTTGCTGAGCCGCGCCTGGATCTCCGGCGGCAACTCGCCGCGCAGGGCCCGCCGCGCCAGGCGGCGCGTCTCGCCCGGCCGCAGCATCTGCTCGATGGGGATGGCGAGCGCGAAGTCGACGAGCCGCCGGTCGAAGAACGGGAACCAGCACTCGACTTGTCCCCGCTCGAGGATGAACTCCCAACCCACCAGGTGCGCGACCTCGCGGATGAAGCCGTACTGGTTGCGCTGGCTCGGCCGGCGGAAGCCGAGGTTCTCGGCGGGGCCGAGGACGCGGTCCCGCAGGTCGTAGCGATCGACGAACTGGCGGGCGAACCACGCTTCGACCGGCCAGGCGAACGCCACCGTGCGCTTGCGGATCTCGCGCGGCAGCAGCGGCCAGATGCCGCCGCGCCAGAAGACCTGATAGAAGGGGATCTTCTGCAGCATCGACCACTGGCGGCAGGCGCGGAGGGCGCGCCCCCAGCGCCACGAGACCAGGTGATCGCCGATCTCGAAGGGCGCGAGGCCGGCGTCGCCCCAGGTGACCTGATCGCCGCCGAATCCCCGCAGCAGGACGCGCGAGCCGAGCGCCGCCATGCGGTCCGCGAGGGCCTGGTTGCGGGCGTGATAGACCAGCTGGCCGGTCGGCAGATCGGGCGCGAAACCGGTGGCGGGGGGAGGCGCCAGCAAGGGCGCGTCGTCGTTGTCGATGCGGAAGGACTCGCTGCCGATCGCCTTCTCGACGATCTGGACGTAACGGCTTTCGTCCGACGACGGCGAGCTCCGGTAGACGTAGGAAGCCGTGTGCAGCGCCGGAGCCGAGGCCCTGCCTTCGCGCAGGAGCCGGCGGCCGATGCAGACGATCGAAGAGGAATCGAGACCGCCGCTCAGCTCGGAGAAGACCGGTCCGCGGGTCGCGAGCCGGCAGGCGATGGCCTGCTCGAGGAGCTCCCGATAGTGCTGCTCGTAGTCCTCGTCGCGGGTGTAGCGCAGCTCCCGCCGGCCGTCGGGCGCCCAATAGCGGTGGACCTTGAGACCACCCCCCTCGCAGGTGAGACAGGAGGCAGGCGGCAGCATCCGGATGCGCTTGAGCGGGCTGCGCTCCGAGGTGCGGCAGCCGAATAGGAAGCTCGCGACGTAGTCCTCCTCGGGCTCCAGGGGCAACCCC
>Ga0075425_100007334_pt1 | contig 11650 bp, 8 predicted proteins | sample SoiMethybrSBSTD4_FD_75300 | JGI IMG/M metagenome (GOLD analysis project Ga0075425, IMG submission 75300) | Bulk soil microbial communities from a Populus tree surrounding site in Tennessee, USA - Soil MetaG P. TD hybrid SBSTD4 | ecosystem: Environmental > Terrestrial > Soil > Tree plantation...
CCCACTTCCCGCACGCGGTCCTTGAGGGCGGCCATCTGGATGTTCACGTTCACGAGGCCGCCGCCAAGGAGGGAGAGGACGCCCGAGAGCATGAAGATGAGGTTGTAGATCTGCCCCTGGTTCTGCTGCCGGCGGACGCGGGCGGCGACGTCGTCGATACGGAAGTCGCCCTGCTGGCGATGGTTGCCCCGCAGCAGGGTCTCGAGGCCGTCGCTGAACGTCTTCATGACGGAGAGGTCGCGGATGCGGAAGGACACGCGCTCCACGCGATTCCAGCGGTCCCCGTTCATCCTCCGCGCGACCAGCACCGAAGGCACGAGGATGACGCGGTTGCGCCAGGCGAACCAGTTGGGGTCGCTGTCCCGGAAGCGGAAGACCTTCTCGTCGAGCGTGCCCACCACCACCACCGGGATGTCGCCGACGCGGATCGTCTGGCCGATGACCTCGCCGGTGGGAAAGAAAGTCGCCCGGGCCTCGGCGCCGAGCAAGGCGACCGGACGGCCCTCGGTGAGCTCCTGGGCGGAGAACGACCGCCCGCTTTCGACGCTGTACCCGTTGAGCGGAAGGTAGTCGCCGTCGATGCCGCGCACCTGGCGATCCTGGTCGGCATAGGGCGACCGGACGCGCCCGCGGGCGCCTTTCTCCTGCGTCGTCCCCTCCAAGGCCCGGGCGTCGAGCAGCTGCGCTTCCTCGCGGTCCTCGCCCCGGAGGCCGAGGTTCGCCGCTTCCAGCGCGGTGGGCGTGCCTTCCTTGACCGCCGTCGCCTGCTGCACCACCAGGCGGTCCATGCCCCCGAGCTTCGTCCATCGCTCGTCGGAGCGCCGGCGCTGGCTGTCCGAGATCGAGAACCCGCCGAGGACCGAAGCCACCCCGAGCACGACACCGATCGCCTGCAGGCTCGAGCGGCCGAGGTTCTCTCGTATCTCCGTCCAGGCCTCGACGAGCCGCTCGCGGAACGCGCCGGTGGCCTTCACGCCGCCTGCGCGTCGGGCTCGACGACCTGGCCGTCCCGCAGCTCCACCCGCCGCTCCGCGAACGAGGCGATGTGCGGGTCGTGCGTCACGAGGACGACGCTGTTGCCCCGGCGGTGCAGCTCCTTGAAGAGCCCGAGGACCTCCTCGCCCGTCTTCGAGTCGAGAGCACCCGTCGGCTCGTCGGCGAGCAGGAGGGCGGGGCCGTTGGCCAGGGCCCGCGCGATGGCCACCCGCTGGCGCTGGCCGCCGGAGAGCTGGGCGGGCAGGGCGTTCGCCTTCTCGGCAATCCCGACCTGCTCGAGCAGCTCGAGAGCCCGCCGGCGCCGCTCCTTGCGCCCGATCCCCGCGTAGAGCAGCGGCAGCTCGACGTTGCGGGCGATCGAAGCCCGGGGGAGCAGGTTGTAGGTCTGGAAGACGAAGCCCAGCTTCTCGTTCCGGACGCGGGCCAGGGCCGCGCCGGAGAGACCCTGGACGGCGACGCCGTCGAGGTCGTAGGTCCCGGAGGTCGGCGAGTCGAGGCACCCGATGATCGCCATCAGCGTCGACTTGCCCGAGCCCGACGGCCCCATCAGGGCCACGAACTCGCCACGCTGCACCGTGAGATCGATGCCGCGCAGCGCGTGCACGGCGGTGCCGTTGGAGCCGAACACCTTGGTGAGTCCCCGCGTCTGGATGATCGCGCGCTCAGTTGTCATCGTCCTTCTCGACCTTCTTCTTCGTGGGGTCCTCGAGGGCGACCTTCTCGGTGCCCTTGAGGCCGGAGAGGATCTCGACGCGCTCGAGGGTGGCGATGCCCGCGGTGACGGGGACGACGTCGTAGTAGTCCTTCCAGTGGTCGGAGAGCCAGACGAACTTGCCGCGGCCGCCGAGCCCGTCCTTCGCGTCCTTGACCAGCTTGGGCGCCAGATCGTCCTTGAGCCGGTAGACGACGGTGCTGCCGTCCCGCCGCTGGAGCGCCTCCAGGGGGACCGAGACCGCCTTGTCCTTCTTCTCCCCCAGGATCTCCACGTTCGCGCTCATGCCCGTGCGGTACGCGTCTCCGAGCTCGTCGAGGGCGATCTCGATCGGAAAGACCTTGATCTTCTCGAGCAGCTTGGCCGCGGGTGCCACGAAGCGCACGCGGCCCGTGAACGTCTTCTGCGGATAGGCGTCGAGCGTGATCCGCACCGGCTGTCCCACCTTCACCTTGGCGATGTCGACCTCGTTGAGGTTCACCTTGATGAGCAGCGTGCGGAGGTCGGCGACTGTGAAGAGCACCGTGCCCGCGTTGAAGGACGAGACGCCGGAGGTGACGGTCTCGCCGAGCTCGACCCCCTTGGTGATGACGACACCCGTCATGGGAGCGGTTACCCGCGCCCGCTGGGCCACGCTGTCGCTCGAGATCGGGATGCCGTGGCCCTCGACGATCTGGTAGCGCTGGCGGGCGGCCTTGACGTTCTCGGCGGCCAGGTCGCGCCGGGCCACGAAGTCCTTCAGGGTCTCGCTGGCGATGAGCCCCTCCTGGGCGAGGCGCTCCTGGGATGCGAGCTGGCGCTCGGCGTCCTTGAGCGACACCTCGGCCTGGGTGACGCCCACGCGCACGTCCGACAACGACTGGGCCTGGGTCACGTCGGGCTCGACCTCGGCCAGGACGTCGCCCGCCTTGACGACGGCCCCGTCGCGAACCTTCAGGGCGACGATGCGGCCGGAGACGACGGACTTGACGTCCACCTTGGTCTCCGGCTCGACGACCCCGACCTCGCGCACGCTCACCTGGAGGTCCTCGGCCTGCACCTTGCCGAGGCGGAAAGGAAGCTGGTCAGCCCCGTTCGGGCTCTCCTTGCTCCGGGAAGCGAAGACGAAGCCCCCTCCCGCCAGGATCACGACTCCCGCTCCGATCAGAGACCACTTGTATTTCTTGGACATGCCTATCCTCGCAAGCCAATACGCACGAGGGGGCACCGAGGGTTCCAGAATGTTGCACCCTCCGTTGCTACCGTAACTTACGGCCTTGCTACTACGCGTGCGGCCCTCGATCGCCCAAGGTGTGGGCAAGGAGAGGTTCATGCGCCTGGTGGCGTGCGCGCTCGCCGTCTGGTTCCTGGCCCCCGCCTCGGCGCGGGGTCAAGAGCCGCCTCCCCCCGAGAAGCCCCCCACCCTGGACGACACCCTCGAGGCGGGCGAGGCTCTGGCCAAGGATCCCCAGCGCCGGCTCATCAAGTGGAACCATTACGAAGGCCCCTACTTCACGCTGAGGGTCGGGGGCGGTTTCCTCTACGAGGGCGCCTGGTTCTCCCAGGACGAAGAGAGCCGGCAGCAGTTCGATCTCACGGCGGCGGAGAAGGTCCGCGACGCCCGCCTCGTGTTCAAGGGGCGCCTCTTCCCCAAGTGGAAGCGCGAAGTCACGTATTCGCTCGGGCTCATGTACGACGGCCCCACCGACGAGTTCCTCGCGCGGGAGACGGGGATCATGGTGGCGGTGCCCGAGCTGTGGGGCCACATCTTCGTCGGCCGCACGAAGGAAGGGTTCTCCCTGAACAAGGTCATGGTCGGCTACTCGGGCTGGACGATGGAGCGCTCGACCATCAGCGACGCGACCATCCCGATCCTGGCCGACGGCATCAAGTGGCTCGGCTACCTGCCCAAGCCGCGCGTTCTGTGGAACCTCGGCCTCTACAAAGACTGGCTCTCCGAGGGGCAGGGCTTCTCGACCTACGACACGCAGGTCGTCGGCCGCCTGGCCTGGCTTCCCATCGCCTCCGAGAAGACCCGCACCCTCCTCCACGTCGGGGTGAGCGGCCGCTACGGCAAGCCCAACGAGGGCGAGCTGAAGCTCCGTTCCCGGCCCGAAACCTTCCCGACCGATTACTTCGTCGACACCGGCACCTTCGCCTGCGAGAACACGAAGATGCTGGCGTTCGAGGCGTATTACCGTCCGGGACCGATTCTGGTGGGGAGCGAGTACTTCTTCCAATGGGCCAAGGCGCCGGCGTCTGGCGACCCCTTCTTCCAGGGCGGGGACTTCGTCGTGAGCTGGCTGCCGACCGGAGAAGTCCGCAGGTACAACACGCGCGGTGGGTTCTTCCACTCGGTCTCCCCCACAAGGACCGTGTTCCACGGCGGCCACGGCGCATTGGAATTGGTCTTCCGGGCCTCGTACATCGACCTCGACGGCGGGAACCTTCGGGGCGGGCGGTTCTGGAGGATCACCCCCATGCTGAACTGGCACCTGTCGGACAACGTCCGCCTGGAGGCGGCGTACGGCTACGGCCAGCTCGATCGCTTCGACCTCACCGGCCGTACGCAGTTCTTCCAGAGCCGCATCCAGCTCACGTTCTAGAACCGCGATGAGTGAAGACGATTATTTCGCCGGCAGCGCCGACGACGCCCTCGCCCGTCTGATCGAGGGCAACGAGCGGTTCGTGAGCGGCCGGGCGCGGCCGGGACCGAGCGGGCCGGCGACGGAGCTCGTGGCGCACCAGAATCCCTTCGCGACCGTCCTCGGCTGCAGCGATTCTCGTGTGCCTCCGGAGCTGCTGTTCGACGTCGGCTTCGGAGACCTCTTCGTGATCCGCGTGGCCGGAAACGTGATCCTGCCCGCCGTGATGGGCAGCATCCAGTACGCGGGCGTCCACCTCCACACGCCGCTCCTCATGATCCTGGGTCACGAGGGCTGCGGCGCCGTGAAGGCCGCCCTGGCCGCGTTGCACGAGGGCGCGGTCCAGAGGTCGCGCATCCAGGTCCTGCTCGACAGCATCAAGCCCGGCCTCGAAGCACTTCCGCCCGACGCGCCCCCGGAAGAGCTTCTCCGCCAGGGGGTGGAGGCAAACGTGCGCTGGTCCATGCATCAGCTGCTCGACACTCCCGAAGGTCGCCATCGCCTGGCCGAGGGCCACCTGAAGCTGGTGGGCGCCGTCTACGAGCTGGCGACGGGCCGTGTCCGGTTGTTGGACCCCTGACACCGGTCTGCAGTTTTCGGATAGCCTGCCCCTGAAACGGTTGGCATGATTCGCTCGAATCGGAGGACCCAATGTCTGATCTCATCGCATCCAGGAAGATCGGCGGCGCATTGATACTGGCGGCCTTCGTGGCGCTCGGGGTGAGCGCGAACGCCGCCGCCGCGGACGGCAAGGAGATCTTCCTGGGCCAGAAGTGCAACATGTGCCACGCCGTCAGCTCCGCGGGGATCACGCCGACGGGCAAGATCAAGGCGCCCGACCTGACCGGGCTCGCCGCCAAGGAGGACCCGGCCTGGGTCGGGAAGTTCCTCAAGAAGGAGGCGGCGGACAAGAAGGGCAAGAAGCACATCAAGCCGTTTACGGGCACCGACGAGGACCTGACCACTCTCGTCGCCTGGCTCCAGAAGCAGACGAAGTAGGCGGCGGGCAGCGTGGCCGTCGGCGCCCGCATCCGCAACGGCATTCGCCCGCTCGTCCACCTCGGCCAGAACGGCCTGACCCGGACGGGAGCGGCTCTCACCACGAGCGCCGCCCTCACCATGATCGCGTTCTGGATCGCGGAGGTGATCCGCGACCGGCCCGCGCATCCCTACGCGGGGATCGCCCTCTTCCTCATACTGCCCGCCTTGTTCGTGCTGGGCCTCGTGCTCATGCCGCTGGGCATCTGGTGGCAGCGGCGCCGCCTGCGCCAGGGCGGCGTGCTGCCCTCCGAATACCCCGCCGTCAGCCTGGGCCTCTCCGACGTGCGCCGTGGCCTGGCCGTGATCGGCGTCTTGACCGTGGCCAACCTCGCCATCCTGAGCACCGCAACCTTCAAGGGCGTCGAGTACATGGACTCCAACCAGTTCTGCGGGGTCACCTGCCACAAGGTGATGGCGCCGCAGTACACCGCGTTCCTCGACTCGCCGCACCAGCGAGTCGGTTGCGTGGGGTGTCACATCGGCCCCGGTGCCGGGTGGTTCGTGCGCTCCAAGCTCTCGGGGATCCGCCAGGTCTTCGCGGTGAACCTCGATACCTACTCCCGCCCCATCCCCTCCCCCGTCAAGTATCTCCGCCCCGCGAGCCAGACCTGCGAGCAGTGCCACTGGCCGGATCGCTTCGTCGGCGACCGCTTTCGTGTCTTCAAGACCTACGCCGACGACGAGCCGAACACGGCGACCACGACCGTGCTCGTGCTCAAGGTCGGCGGGCGGGACGGCAAGGGCTCGCCGGGAATCCACGGCCGCCACGTCGGCGCGCATGTGCGCATCACCTACACGGCGGCCGATCGCAAGCGCCAGGTCATTCCGCGCGTGACCGTCGCCCGTGACGACGGCAAGACCGAGGAGTTCGTCTCGACCGATCCGCCGCCGTCTCCCGACCCGGAGGGAGGCGAGACGCGACTCATGGACTGCATGGACTGCCACAATCGTCCGACGCACGCGTTCCAGCTGCCGGAGCGCGCGGTGGATGGGGCGCTGGCCCAGAACCGCATCAGCCCCCAGCTCCCATATATAAAGAAGACGGCGGTCGAAGCGCTGCGGGCGGAATATCCGGACCGCGACGCGGGCGCGCGGGGCATCGCGGAGGCTCTCGGGAAGTTCTACAGCTCCCGGTACCCCGCCGTGTACAAGGACCAGCGCCAGGCGGTGGACGCCGCCGTGAGCGAGGTCCAGGCCATCTACCAGCGCAACGTGTTCCCGAACATGAAGGTGACCTGGGGCACGTACCCGAACCACCTCGGGCACCAGGACTTCGTCGGCTGCTTCCGCTGCCACGACGAGAGCCACAAGCGCGCCGACGGGACGACCATCACCCAGGATTGCACGGCGTGTCACACGATCCTGGCCCAGGACGAGAAGGATCCCAAGGTCCTGGCCAACCTCGGTCTCGAGTAGGAGGACGCATGAATCGCATCCCTCTCCTGCTGGCCGGCCTCTTCAGCGCCGGGCTCGCGGTGGCGGCCGCCTCCAACGACCCGCCGGCGGCCACGTCCGGCGAACCGGTCAACCCGGAGGACTGCCGGACCTGCCACGAGCCGGCGGTGGCGGGCATCCAGCACACCGCCCATGCCGGCGTCGCCCAGCGTTGCGAGTCCTGCCACCTCGGCGCCGCCGCCCACATGCAGGCGCAGGTGGAGGGCAAAGACGTCCCCGGACCTTCGCTGCGCAAGATGAAGGCCGCCGACGTGACGGCGACCTGCCTGAAGTGCCACGACACGGGACGGCAAGCGGCGTTCGGGGGAGGCGTGCACGACCGGCGCGGCGTGAGCTGCATCTCCTGCCACAGCGTGCACGCGTTCAAGTCCGATCGCGCGCAGCTCAAGGGGGCCCGCGACGCCGACACCTGCTTCACCTGCCACCAGGCCATTCGCGCGAAGACGCTGCGCACCTCGCACCACCCCGTCCGCGAGGGACGCCTCGACTGCGCGGTCTGTCACGACCCGCACGACTCCACGCACCCGAAGATGATCACGGCCGAATACATCAACGAGAAGTGCTACGAGTGCCACACCGAGAAGCGGGGCCCCTTCCTGTGGGAGCACGCGCCCGTGCGCGAGAACTGCATGTTGTGCCACGACCCCCACGGCTCGAACCACGACAAGCTGCTCGTCTCCAAGCAGCCCTACCTGTGCCAGCGCTGCCACCTCAATACACGGCATCCGGGCTCGCTCTACGACGCCCGCAACGCCGTGGGTGGATCTTCGGTGAGCAACCGGGCCATCGAGCACGGCTGCAAGAACTGCCACCAGAACGTCCACGGGTCCAATTCGCCGTCCGGCCCCTATCTGGGGAGGTAGGCATGCGCTCCACCCTCCGCTTCTTCGTCGCCACCTTCGTGCTGGCCGTCCCCCTCCCGGTGGTCGCCCAGACCCCGGCCGCCTCTCCGTCTCCGAAGCCCGCCGCCTCACCGTCACCGGCCTCGCCCACGCCGGCGACGGCCGAGCTCGCCCCGAGCCATGCCACCTCGACCGCGTCGGGCCCGCTGGGCGAAGACTTCCATGGCGGCTCCGCCGAGGCCACCGTGCAGGGACTCGACGTGGACACGGTGTCCTCGAAGTTCCTCGAGTATCGCGACGTGCCTACCGGAGTCGCGATCCCCAGCGTCCGCGCCTTCGGCGAGAAGGACCGCTTCCGCTACGACCTCCTGGCCGAGGGCGTCCGCCAGGGCGACGAACACTACCGCGGCCTGCTTGGCCACGACTCCTTCCGGCTCGGCCTCGACTTCCGCCGGATCCCGCACCGGTTCGGCAACGAGGGCCGCACGCTCCTCTCGCCGACGTCCGAGGGCCTGCTCCAGATGTCGGACACTCTCCAGCGCGCGTTCCAGGGCGCGCTGGAGCAGCAGTTCGCGAAGGACCCGAACGGAATCAACTTCACGTTCCTGTCCGGGCTCGTCACGCCGTCCCTCGCCTCGGGCAACGTCGTGGACCTCGCGCTCGAGCGCCAGCGTAGCCGCGTCGATCTCGAGCTCCTCCCCGGCCGCGACTTCAGCCTCCACGTGAACTACTTCCACGAGCGGCGCACGGGCGACCGCGCCGCCGCCGGGACGTCCTTCGGGTTCGGCAACGTGGTGGAGACGCCGGAGCCCGTCCACTACCTGACCCAGGACGTCTCCGCCGTGGGGTCGCTGGAGCGCAAGTGGGGCAGCGCACGGGCCGGCCTCGGCTACAACCGCTTCGACGACCGGGTGCAATCCGAGACCTGGGACAACCCTTTCCGCGCCGTCGACAGCATCGGCTCCAGCAGCTCGCCCAACAGCAGCTCGATCAGCGGGCCCACGCAGGGACGGATGGCCCTGCCTCCCGACAACGAGGCCTTCCGCGGGTTCGGCGGGGCCACCTTCCGCCTGCCCGGCCACACGCGGATCATGGCCGACCTCACGTTCGCGCGCTGGCGCCAGAACGACACGTTCATCCCCTACTCCACCAACACCGCCATCACGAGCCCCTTGAACGCCTCCAACCCGACCACCCTTCCCACGGCATCCCTGGATGGACGCATCGGGGTGTTCTCGCAGTCGTACACCCTCATGTCACGGCCGCGCACGCCGCTCCAGTTCACCGCGCGCTATCGCGACTACGACGTGAACAACGACACGCCGCGGATCTCGTTCCCCGGCTACGTGCAGTTCGACGAATCCTGGCAGACGACCGGCCGCATCAGCGTGCCCTACGGCTACCACTCGCGCCGGTTCGACGCCACGGGCGCCTACGACTTCGATCGCCTGAACCTGGAGCTCGGGTACCACTACAACGGTTTCGACCGCACGTTCCGCGAGACGGGAAAGACGACCGAGAACACGGTCAGCGTCGCCGCCAACCTGCGTCTGGCGGAGTGGTCCTCCCTTCGGGGAAGCTACGAGCACGGCTCGCGCGGCTTCGACCACTACGACTTCGCGCACAGCGAAGAGGCGTCATTCGTGTCGCCGGGCACGCCCACCCAGCAGCCGCTCTTGCGGCGCTACGACCAGGCGGCGCGGGACCTGGATCGCGTCACCGCCCTCGTCCAGGGCTCGCCCGGGGACAAGTTCTCGTTCTCGGCGTTCTACCAGCTCAACAATGAAGACTACGATCTCGAATCGGGGCTGGGCCTCTCCAGCGCGCACTACTCCTCGCTGGGCGCGGACTTGGACTACACGCCGAGCGCGCGCTGGAGCCTCTTCGGCTACTACTCGCACGAGAACGGCGAAGGCTTCCTGCTCGGCCGCCAGAGCGGCAGCACCCCGTCCGTGAACTCCGCCGACGACTGGAGCTCCCGCATCACCGACAAGACCGACACCGTCGGCGCGGGGGCAAACATCCAGCTCGTGCCCGACCGCTGGACGCTGAACCTCTCCGGCCGCTACCAGAACACGAACGGCTTCAACGACCTCTTCAGCCCGCCGGGCGGGTCGCCGGACGTGGCCTTCCCCATCTCCGACTTCGACGACACGCGCCTCGTCACGGTCTCGGGCGAGCTCCGGTACGCGGTCAGCCACGGCTGGCGTCTCGCCCTGGGCACGTGGTGGGAGGACTACCGGATCCGCGATTCCCAGACGCAGGGCACCGGCAACTACGCGCCGAGCTCGTTCCTGCTCAACGCCAACGACGGGGACTACCGGGCCATCGTCGCCTACGTGGGGGTGACGCGCACCTGGTGATCGGGAGGCCTCTCACTCGGCCCGCATGGCCTGCATGGGGTCGACCGAAGCCGCGCGCCGGGCCGGCCAGAAGGTCGCGACGAGGACGACGAGGGCCAGGAGCCCGGCGGTGGCGGCCAGGGTCGACACGTCGAACACGGAGACGCCATAGAGCATGTGACGGATCGGTCCCGACGCGAAGAACAGGCCGACCGCGCCCAGCCCCACTCCCACCGCCACCAGCCGCAGCGCATCCGCGAAGACCATGCGCAGGAGGACGCCGCGCGAGGCGCCCAGCGCGGCGCGGATCCCGATCTCTCCCGTGCGCTGGGTGACGCTCGACGAGAGCATGCCGTAAAGGCCGATGGCGCTCAGCAACAGGGCCACGCCCGCGAAGAACGTGCTCAGGAACGTGAACGCGCGCTGGCTCCCCAGCGCGGCGTCCATCTGCTCGCGCAGCGTCGCGAAGAGCACCAGCGGGATGGTCGGCGCGATCTCCCTCAAGGCATCGCTGTAGGCGGCGATCACTCCCGCCTTGGTCGGCCCGTTCAGGAGGAACACGAGGTTGCCGTCCACGACGTCCGGCGTCACCGGGAAGTAGATGGTCCGGGGAGGCGGCTCGTTGAGGCTGGCGAACTTCGCGTCTTCGGCCACCCCGACCACGCGGCAGGTCACCGGCTGCGCGAGCAGCCGGTCCCCTCCGCGGTTGGTGGCCGGGCTCGTCAACGTGCGCACGTAGTGGTCGACGGCGGCCTGGCCCGGGAACAGGAAGGAGGCCGCGGCCTGGTTCAGCACGCAGACCTCGGTCGAGCGCTCGCGCGTCTCGAACTCCCGCCCGGCGAGGATCGCCGTCTCCATCGTCCGGAAGTAGCCGGGCCCGACCGCGTTGTAGGCGAGGGTCACCTCGTCGGGAGACTTCGTCCCCTCGCCGAGGGCCTGGAACTTCGCCGAGACCTGCGAGCCCGTCATGGGCGTGAACCACGTGACCGCCGCCGACCGCACCGCGGGCTCTTGCGCGATGCGATCAAGCATCCTCTGATACACGTCCAGCTTGGCCGTGCCCTTCTGCGGCAGGCGATGGAACGGCGGCGTCTGGATCGTGACGTGATCCAGGTCGAACCCGGTGGGCTCACCGCGCAGGCGGACGAGGCTCCGTGAGAGCAGCGTGGCCGAGACCACCAGCACCACGGACAGCGCCAGCTGGATGGCCACGAAACCGCGGCCGGACAGACGTCGCTGCGCGGCCAGGCGCGACTTCAGCAGGGCGCCCGGGTGCGAGGCGCCGGCTCTCCAGGCCGGCCACAGGCCGAAGAACAGCGTGGTCAGGACGGCCAGGCCCGCGCTGACCGCGAACACGGTGTGATCCGGCTGCACGGAGAGCCCGGTGCCCATGTTCGGGTGGCGGAAGAACGGCAAGAGGAGAGAGGTGCCGTACCACGCGATGGCCGCGCCCAGGGCCGCTCCGGCCAGGGCGATGGCGAAGCTCTCGGTCAGGTACTGGCGGACGAGGCGCAGCCGTCCGGCGCCGATGGCGGTGCGCACGGCGAACTCGTGCTGGCGCTCTTGCAGCTTGGACATCATGAGCCCGCTCACGTTCACGCAGCACAAGGCGAGCACGAGGGCGACCAGCCCCTGCAT